>Ga0209373_10002304_pt1 | contig 19486 bp, 16 predicted proteins | sample Higcelweek5metaG_FD_187173 | JGI IMG/M metagenome (GOLD analysis project Ga0209373, IMG submission 187173) | Freshwater pond sediment microbial communities from the University of Edinburgh, under environmental carbon perturbations - High... | ecosystem: Environmental > Aquatic > Freshwater >... | reverse complement strand
TAACTTATATGAGAACGGATAGTGTAAACTTATCGCAAGAAGCAATGGCAGCAGCTCAAGCTGAAATTACAAGTTACTACGGAAAGGAATTTTCGAAACCAAGAAATTTCAATACCAAATCAAAAGGAGCACAAGAAGCGCACGAAGCCATTCGTCCAACGGATATGTCGCGTCACACAGTTGATATTGATAGAGACCAAGCGCGTTTGTATGATTTAATTTGGAAAAGAACGTTAGCGTCTCAAATGAGCGATGCTGAATTAGAAAGGACCAATGTAAAAATCGAAGCAAGCAATCATTCAGAAACCTTTACAGCAACTGGAGAAGTTATCAAATTTGAAGGTTTCTTAAAAGTGTATTTAGAAGGAAACGATGACGATGATGAAGAACAAGAAGGAATGTTGCCTGCTTTAAAAGTTAATGAAAAGCTTATAAATAATTATATCACGGCTACGGAACGTTTTTCGCGTCCGCCAAGTCGTTACACAGAGGCATCTTTGGTGAAGAAGTTAGAAGAATTAGGAATCGGTCGTCCATCCACTTATGCACCAACTATTTCTACAATTATTGCAAGAACCTATGTAGAAAAAGGAAGTTTTGAAGGTCAGGAAAGAAAATACACGCAAATAGTTTTAAAAAATAGCGAAGTAAAAGCACAAGTTTTAACTGAAAATGTAGGTTCGGACAAAGGAAAACTAGTTCCAACAGATATCGGAATTATCGTAAATGATTTCTTGGTGAAAAACTTCGGAACTATTTTAGATTATAATTTCACTGCGAAAGTGGAGCAAGATTTCGACGAAATTGCAGAAGGAAAAGTGGATTGGGCTAAAATGATGAATGATTTCTACAAACATTTTCATCCAAATGTAGTTGATGTTGAAAAAAATGCAGACAGAGAAAGTGGTGAACGTATTTTAGGAGTGCATCCTGTTTCGGGCAAACAAGTTTCTGTGCGTTTAGGAAAATATGGAGCAATGGCTCAGATTGGAGATATTGACGAAGAAAATAAGCAATTTGCAAGTTTACGTCAAGATCAAAATATTGGAAACATCACGTTGGAAGAAGTATTGAATTTATTCTTACTTCCAAAACGATTAGGAACATACAAAGGAGAAGAAATTGAAGTAAATAATGGTCGTTTTGGACCTTATGTAAAATTTGGAACTCAATTTATTTCGTTACCAAAAGGCGTTGATCCAATGGATGTAACCATGGAAACTGCTCAAGCTTTAATTGATGAGAAAGTTCAGGCTGATGCGCCAATTGGAACTTATGATGGTTTACCAATTCAAAAAGGAGTTGGGCGTTTTGGCCCTTTCATTAAGTGGAATGGCATGTTTATCAATGTGAATAAAAAATACAATTTCGATAATTTATCGCAGTCAGATTTAAATGAGTTAATCGAAGAAAAACAACAAAAAGATATTGATAAAGTACTTCACGATTGGAAAGAAGAAGGTATCAAGGTAGAAAAAGCACGTTGGGGTCGTTCTGTAATTACAAAAGGAAAAATCAAAATTGAATTAAGTAAAGATGTTGATGCAAGTAAATTAACATTGGCGCAAGTTCAAGAAATGATTGAAAAGAAAACACCAGCTAAAAAGACTGCGGCTAAAAAAGCACCTGCAAAAAAAACAACCGCAAAAAAGAAATAATCAATGGTTTTTGATTTTTTACAACCCGTTTCAGCTTCAGTTGAAGAATTTATTTCAAAACTATCTAATCAAACGTTAGGTAAAAAAGTTGTGTTGCATACTCAAACGGATTTTCCAGTTTTAGAAAATGTTTCATTGGCTATTATTATGGTTAACGAAAATAGAGGAGCAAATAAACAGAATGAGGATTTTGCTTTTGAAGATTTCAGAAAACAATTATATAGTTTATATCCAGGTAATTGGAATGTTTCTATTGCAGATTTAGGAAATATTGAAGCTGGAGCAAGTATTGAAGATACTTATTTTGTTGTAAAAAAACTTGTTGAAGAACTTGTTAAGAAAAAAATCACACCTATTATAATAGGAGGAAGCCAAGATTTAACATATGCAATGTATCGTGCGTATGATAATTTAGATCAAATGGTAAATTTAGTTGCTGTTGATAATCAATTTGACTTTGCCAAAGAAGATTCATTGGTTTCTAATTCGTATTTGTCAAAAATTATTGTTGAAGAACCAAATAATCTTTTCAATTACTCCAATTTAGGATATCAAACCTACTATAATTCACAAGAAGAGATTGATTTAATCGAAAAATTATATTTTGAAGCGTATCGTTTAGGAGAAGTTTCAAATAATATTGCAGTAGCTGAACCCGTTCTAAGAGATGCGGATTTAGTAACTATAGATGTCTCGGCTGTGCAATCATCTTTTTCTGGAAATTTCTTACAATTTAGTCCAAATGGCTTCAATGGAAAAGAAATTTGTGCTTTAACACGTTATGCTGGAATCAGTGATAAAGTTTCATCATTAGGAATTTTTAATTTTAACGAAACTGTTCAAGAGAATATTTTAATTGCACAAATGATTTGGTACTTTATAGAAGGCTATAGCTTTCGTTCTAATGAATATCCATTTGGAACAAAAGACAGTTATATTAAATATATTGTGCCAATTGAAGATGAAGAATTAGTATTTTATAAGAGCGATAAAACAGCCCGTTGGTGGATAGAAATACCTTTTTTGACAAATGTTAATAATAAATTAAAAAGAAATACGTTATTACCTTGCACAAATGAAGATTATTTAGCAGCTTGCGAGCAAGAAATACCCGAAAGATGGTGGAAAGCTCAAAGACGAAATGTATTGTAAATCAGTTTGTTTTCAAGTGCTAAAGCGTTTAATTGTGTAGGAGTAATATTAAATTTCAATATTTTTTGTACGTTTTTTAAAAAAAAATTGTTTTTTTCAAAATTATTGAATAGGTTTACGCCCTTAAAAAGAAGTTACATTTAACCCAAATTTATATGAAGAAGTTTGTTGCATTTTCAGCAATTTTGTCATTATTTATCAGTTGTGGTAAAGGCGATAAAGGAGAAGTAGTAGGAGTTAAAGGAAGAAAATGGCACCCAGAGAAGCCTTATGGGATGACATTAGTTCCTGGAGGAGCCTTTATTATGGGTAAATCAGATGATGATTTAGCTAATATTCAGGACGCACCTACTAAAACAGTTACTGTTCGTTCATTTTACATGGATGAAACAGAAATCACGAACAGTGAGTATCGTCAATTTGTTGAATGGGTAAAAGATTCAACAATCAGAACTCGTTTAGCAATTTTAGCTGATGAACAAGGTCAAAAACCAGGTTCTGGAAGTGGAAAAGGCGGAAGCATTGGCGATTTTGGATTTGCTGATGTAGATCCAGCTAAAATGACTCCATATGATAAATATATGTATGAAAACTATTATAGTGTTGGTACAGATGATGATATTTACGCTGGAAGAAAACTAAACAAAAAAATCAAGCTTATTAAAGAGCCAGGAAAATATCCTGACGAATTTTACGTAGAGGTTATGGATTCAATGTACCTACCAGAATCTGAATCTTACAATGGTTTGAAAACTATTGATGCGTCAAAATTAAAATTCAAATACAATCAAGTTGATTTAAATAAAGCAGTAAAGAAAAAAGGTCGTAAAAACTTCTATGAAGATGCGCCACCTATCGAAATTTATCCTGATACAACAGCTTGGATTAAAGATTTTGCATACTCTTACAATGAGCCAATGCATAATGATTATTTTTGGCATCAAGCTTACGGGGATTATCCAGTAGTGGGTGTGTCTTGGAATCAAGCTAAAGCATTTTGTGCTTGGAGAACAATGTATAAAAACGCATACGTTAAAAAGAAAAAAGGAAGAGACCAAGTAAATTCATTCCGTTTACCTACTGAAGCAGAATGGGAATATGCTGCAAGAGGTGGTATTTCTGGAGCAACTTATCCATGGGGAGGTCCTTATGCTAAAAATGACAGAGGTTGTTTCATGGCTAACTTTAAACCTAATAGAGGAGATTATGCAGCAGATGGTGCTTTGTATACTGTAGAAGCAAAATCATATGAGCCTAATGAGTATAACCTATACAATATGGCGGGTAACGTTTCTGAGTGGACAGAGTCATCTTACTTCGCAGAAGCTTATGAATTCGTTTCAACTATGAATCCTCATGTAGCAGACAAATCAAACCAACGTAAAGTTGTTCGTGGAGGTTCTTGGAAAGATGTAGGTTACATGTTACAAGTTTCAACGCGTGATTTCGAATATGCTGATTCAGCTAGAAGTTACATTGGATTCAGAACTGTTCAAGATTATATGGGAACAGCTTCAACTGGAAACAGACCAAAATAGTATTTAACCAATTTTTATATAATTAACTTAACTAACTAAAATTTATTTATTATGGCATTATTAAGCAAAAAAATGATGGGATTCCTTTACGGAATGGGAGCAGCAGTAGTAATCGTTGGAGCATTATTCAAATTACAACACTGGACTGGAGCAGACATTATGCTTATTGTAGGATTATTGACTGAGGCAGCTATCTTTGCTTTGTCTGCTTTTGAACCTGTTGAAAAAGACTTAGATTGGTCTTTAGTTTATCCTGAACTAGCTGGTGGAGAGTCTACCGGTAAAAAAGCTAAAACTGAAAACCCAGCTGAAGCGCAAGGATTATTATCTCAAAAATTAGATAATATGTTAAAAGAAGCTAAAATTGATGGTGAATTAATGGCAAGCTTAGGGAATAGTATTAAAAATTTCGAAGGTGCTGCAAAATCTATTTCTCCAACTGTGGATGCTATGGCTGGTCAAAAGAAATATGCTGAAGAAATGTCTACAGCTGCTGCGCAAATGGAAGCTTTAAATAACTTATACAAATTACAATTAGATAGTGCTTCTAGAAATGCTACTGCAAATCAAGAAATTGCAGACAATGCAGCTAAATTAAAAGAGCAAATGCAATCTATGACTTCAAACATTGCATCGTTAAATGCTGTTTACGGAGGTATGCTTACTGCTATGAGTAACAGAGGATAATTAGTTTTATCGTTAAAAAATTATTAATTAAAACTAATTTAAAGAAAAAATGGCAGGAGGAAAATTAACCCCTAGACAGAAGATGATTAACCTAATGTATTTGGTTTTCATTGCAATGTTGGCATTAAATATGTCAAAAGAAGTATTATCAGCTTTTGGTAACTTTAATGACAAATTTACTGAATCAAACAAATTAACTGAAAAATCTAATGAATCTTTGTTAACTGCTTTAAATACTAAAGCTAGTGACGAGCCCGCTAAATATGCTGAACCTGCAAAAAAAGCGAAAGAAGTTGCTAATATTTCCAAAGAATTTGTTGCTTTTTTAGAAACTGTAAAAGCAGAAGTTACTGAAGGTTATACACCTGACGAAAAAACTGGTAAATTGCCGTTTGAATCTATGGATAAATCTACTATTGATGAGAAATGGTTCAAAGGCGATGGTTATAGTCCAAGAGGAACAGAAATTGTTTCTAAAATAGATAAATATGTTGCTGATATCAAAAAAGTATTAGGAAATGATGTAAAATATATTCCTTTTATTAAAGAAATTGAAAAGAAATTTTCTACAGCTGATATTGAAAATAAAGAAGGTGTTAAAATTAAATTTTTAGATTACAAAGCAAAAGGTTTTCCTGCTGTATCCACATTGACATTTTTAACAGCTATGCAAAATGATGTTAAAAATACTGAAGCTGGTGCTTTTAACTTGTTTTTAGGAAATGCTTTAGTTGATGCAGCATCTATGAAAAACTTTCAAGCTATTGTTGTTTTAGATAAAAACGCTTACTTTGCTGGTGAACAAGTTAAAGGTAAAGTTGTTTTAGGTCGTTATGATGCTAATACAGTTCCTACTTCTTTCAAAGGTCCTGGTAAAATTGAAAATGGTCAAGCTGTTATTTCTATGACTGCAGGAGGAATTGGAGAGCAAAATATTTCTGGTGAATTTGGTTTTATGGAAGATGGTAAAGAAATTCCATTAAAGTTTGAAGGTAAATATGTTGTTGTTCCACGTCCTAACCAAGCAATTATTTCTGCTGATAAAATGAATGTTGTTTACCGTGGTGTTCCTAACCCTATTTCTATTTCTGTTCCTGGTATTGCTTCTAACAAAGTTAATGCAAGTGCTCCAGGAATGTCAAAAGTAGGTGATGGTAAATTCATGCTAAAACCAGGTTCAGGTAGTGAAGTAAAAATTAATGTGACTGCTACAATGCCTGATGGTAAAGCAATGTCAAGTGCTCAAGTATTTAGAATTAAAGGTTTACCTGCTCCAACTGGTAAAGTTGGTGGTTCTGAAAAGAATTCTGGACCTAAAAATAACCTTGAGGTTTGTACAGTTACTGCAACGATGGAAGATTTCGATTTTCCAGTAAACGTAAATGTAACACAATTCAACATTAAAGTACCTGGTCAACCTACAATTGTTGTGTCTGGTAATAAAATGGACTCAAGAGCTAGAGCCGCTATAGCAAAAGCTTCAAGAGGTGATATTGTTATCATTTCTGAGATCAAAGCAAGTTTCCAAGGTATTGATCAGGTTGCAAAACGTGTATCGCCTTGTACTTACGAAATAAAATAAAAAATTATATTTTGCGTTTATAAAGTAAACCAAATTAAAATGAATAAGATGAATTGGAGAAATAGTATTGCAATTTTAGCATTAGGTTTAAGTTCAACTTTTACTTTTGCTCAGTCTAATCTTTTAAATGCTAAAACGCCTGATCAAATCGGGAAGAAAACGGAAGCAGAATTAAGTGCAGACAATGACAAACCTTTACCTTACGGTTATGTTCATGATAGAGATATCTTGATGGGTAAGCGTATGTGGGAAATCATCGATTTAGATGAAAGAGTTAACTTTCCACTTTATTTTCCTGTAGATGGTGATGTTATGTCTTCTCCAGATAGAAGACCATTGTACAATGTTTTGGTTTCTGCTATCAAAGAAGGTAAGATTTCTGAGGTATACGATTCAAGTTATTTTACAACTAAAAAGACTTTGAAAGATATTGAAGCTTCTTTATTCAAAATTGACACTTCAGATGTTGGTAGAGAACAAATGAATGAGGATATTGATGCTTACAGAAAAGGAACTAAAAAGATTTCTGAAGAGTATATCAGAAAAACTGAAATTCAAGCTTATGATGTAGATGCCTATAAGGTTGTTGGATATTGGTATTTTGATAAACGCCAAGGAGAGTTAAAATATCGTATGTTAGGAATTTGCCCTGTTGTACCAGACGTTTATACGATGGGAGATGATAGTGCACAAAAAGAATACATTGAATTATTTTGGGTTTATTTTCCATCTTCAAGAGATGTTCTTCATGCTGCAAAAGCATTCAACAACAGAAACTCTGCAATGTCATTTACATTTGATCATTTGTTAAATGCAAGACGTTTCAGTGGTGTAGTTTATTTAGAAGAAAATGTGTATGGAGATCGTTTAATCAAAGATTATATGAAAGAAAATGCACAAATGCAATTACTAGAATCTGAGCGCGTAAAAGAAAAAATTCGTGACTTCGAACAAGATATGTGGAATTATTAATAATATTTCTCCAATTTCATTTAATAAAAACTCTTACCATTGGTAAGAGTTTTTTAATTTTACAGCATGATAGATTTTATAATCGTTGGAAATGGTTTAGCTGGAATTTCTTTTGCAGAAATCGCCTTGCAAAACAATAAATCAATTTTTGTTTTTGATAATAATTCGCAACCTTCTTCTCGAGTTGCAGGTGGATTGTATAATCCAGTAGTTTTAAAACGTTTCAGTGAAGTATGGAAAGCAAAAGAACAAATTGATTTTGCTTTTCCTTTATACCATAAAATTCAATCCAAATTAGATGTGGTTTTCGATTTTGAATTGCCAATACTTCGTAAATTATATTCAGTTGAAGAACAAAACAATTGGTTCCAAGCTGCTGATAAACCAAATTTAGCTCCTTTTTTAGATGCTAAATTAGTTACAAGTTCTTATAAGAATATTGCTTCTCCATTTCACTATGGAAAAGTGAATCATACTGGTTATTTAGAAATTTCAACTTTGATTGATGCCTATTCTAATTATCTGAAATCGCTAAATAGTTTTTCAAATGAAGGTTTCCATTATAATGAGATTGAATTTTTAGAAAACGGTATCCAATACAAAAACATACAAGCAAGACATATCATCTTTGCTGAGGGTTTTGGTTTGCATGCCAATCCATATTTTAATGATTTGCCTTTAGATGGTACAAAAGGGGAATTATTAATCATCAAAGCTCCAAATTTAGATTTGGATGTCGTAATAAAGTCAAGTGTTTTTATTCTTCCAATTGGTAATGATTTGTACAAAGTAGGAGCAACTTACGATTGGAAAGACAAAACTAATACTCCAACTGAGGAAGGAAAACAAGAATTGGTTGACAAGTTAAAAGAAATTATTTCTTGTGATTTTGAAATTGTAGAACATTTTGGAGGTGTTCGTCCAACAGTGAAAGACAGAAGACCATTAGTTGGAACTCATTCTGAATTTAAGCAACTACATGTTTTAAACGGATTAGGAACACGAGGTGTAATGCTTGGCCCATATTTAGCCAATCAATTATTTCAGTATATTGAAAACGATATTCCCTTGGAAAAAGAAATAGATATAATAAGATGTTATAAAAAAAACCGAAACTAATTTGTTTCGGTTTTTTGTTTATCTAAGTGTAGCTTTCTTTTCGCCTTTATGTTGTTTCCAATCCTTGTCGTAACTCATAAACATATTGATCCATATGTTTCTTGATAGTCTCATAATTACGGGCATAAAAACAATTAGAGTAATAATAATAGCAATAAAATTGTTTACCAAATTCTTTTCTCCAACAAAGAAATAGGTGATGATAAAAGCAGCTACACCAAATGCAATTCCTAAGGCATAACTCACATACATAGCACCATAAAAAAATGAAGGCTCAATTTTATATCTGGTTCCACAATGGCTACAATTTTCGTGCATTTTGTACACATTTAGAACATTATACGGATTTTTGTCTAAATACATGCTTTCTTCATTGCAAGTTGGACAACTTCCTGTTAAAATACTATTTAATTTGGATCCTTTTTTTAACATTTGCAAAATATTTTACACAAAGGTACAATAACTAACTATTCCTAGTGTAACAATTGTAACATTCAATATGCTAAACATACATAATTTATCGGTTTCATTTGGTGGAACGTATCTTTTTGAAGAAGTAACTTTTAGATTGGGTTCTGGCGATAGAGTTGGACTTGTCGGAAAAAATGGTGCTGGAAAATCAACCATGTTGAAAATTTTAGCCAAAGATTTTGCTCCAGATTCTGGTCAAATTGCGACAGAGAAGGAAGTGAAAATGGGATTTCTTCGTCAGGATATCGATTTTGTAAAAGGAAGAACCGTTTTGGAAGAAGCTTATCAAGCTTTTGAAGAAATCAAACGTGCTGAATTCCGAATAGATGAAATCAATCACCAATTAGTTACTAGAACCGATTATGAAAGTCAAGAATATTCGGATTTGATTGAAGAATTGAGTGATGTAACCCATCATTACGAAGTATTAGGTGGTTATAATTATGTAGGTGATACTGAGAAAATTCTATTAGGCCTAGGATTTAAAAGAGAAGATTTTGACAATCAAACCGATACTTTTTCAGGTGGATGGAGAATGCGTATCGAATTAGCAAAATTATTATTGCAATCAAACGATATTTTACTTTTAGATGAGCCAACAAACCACTTGGATATTGAGAGTATCATTTGGTTAGAAGGTTTTTTGCGAAATTTCCCAGGAGTTGTCGTAATCGTATCGCATGATAAAATGTTTTTGGATAATGTGACGAATCGTACCATTGAAATTTCATTAGGTAAAGCTTACGATTTCAACAAACCGTATTCTGAATATTTAGTGTTGCGTCAAGAAATTCGCGAAAAGCAATTGGCAACACAAAAAAATCAAGCCAAAAAAATTGAAGAAACTGAAAAGCTAATTGAAAAGTTCCGTGCCAAAGCATCAAAAGCTTCCATGGCGCAATCGTTGATTAAAAAATTAGATAAAGTAGAACGAATTGAAGTGGATGAAGATGACAATTCGGTAATGAATATTTCGTTCCCAGTTTCGCAAACACCAGGTAGAGTGGTTATAGAAGCGGAACATGTTACCAAAGCGTATGGTGATAAAACCATTTTAAAAGACATTTCGCTTTTAGTAGAAAGAGGAAGTAAAGTCGCTTTCGTTGGTCAAAATGGTCAAGGAAAATCAACGTTTATGAAAGCAATTGTAAACGAATTTGAATACGAAGGTTCTATTAAATTAGGACATAATGTACAATTGGGTTATTTCGCTCAAAATCAAGCGGAATATTTAGATGGCGAAATTACTCTGTTACAAACTATGGAAGAAGCAGCAACTGATACGAACCGTTCAAAAGTTCGAGATATGTTGGGTTCGTTTTTATTCCGTGGCGACGATGTAGAGAAAAAAGTAAAAGTACTTTCGGGAGGTGAACGAAATCGTTTAGCACTTTGTAAATTGCTTTTGCAACCGATAAATGTTTTAGTAATGGACGAACCAACCAATCACTTGGATATTAAGTCTAAAAACGTTTTAAAAGCCGCTTTAAAGCAGTTTGAAGGAACTTTGTTGTTGGTATCTCATGATCGTGATTTCTTGCAAGGGATGTCGAATATTGTGTACGAATTCAAAGATCAGAAAATCAGAGAATATTTAGGAGACATCAATTTCTTCTTAGAACAGAAAAACGCCATGAATATGCGCGAAATTGAGAAGAAAGAGGTGGTTTCGAATGCAAATACAAATAAAGCAGTCAAAAATATTTCTTACGAAGACCAAAAGAAAGCCAAATCATTACAAAATAGATTGAGTAAAATTGAAAGTCAAATTCAGCAATTAGAAAAAGATATTCAATTAGACGATAAAGCATTGGCTTCAAATTATGACAAACATATTGAAGATGCTACTTTTTTTGCAGCATACGAAAAAAAGAAAAAAGAGTTGGAACAATTATTAGAAGATTGGGAAAACGTGCAATTAGAAATTGAAGAGTTAAATAGTTAATTACAAAATAATAAATTATAACAATTCAAAAACAAGCAAGCAATCGCAATGATTATTATGATTATTGCGATTTTATTTTTTCTAAAATATTTTAAGTAGACTAACTTCATATTTTGAATTATTTATTGGGTAAATATCAAGTTATTTAGTTTTTGTTGAAATACGCTTTTTGTCGTATTTTTAGAAATGGATGTGCTGTAATTTTTCCTGAATTTTTCCTATTTTAATTTTTGTAGCTTCTAAGAATTTTTGATGACTTTTTGTGTTTGGGTTAAAAGGGCGATGCTTTAATCCTTTTTGGATGGAGCAAATGTCATTCATCAACCCAAATTCAGATTCTGAAATATAATTTTCAAAGAATTTAATCCAAATATAATCTATAGCTGTTTGATTGGGATGCAACATATCTTCAGCATAAAAACGATAATCGCGCAATTCGTCCATCATGATTTCGTAGGCTGGGAAATAACTAGAAGTTGAAAGCTGGAAGCTGGAAGTATGCAAAGCAGTAATTAAATGTGATTTGCTCAGTGTGTTTTCCACAAAACCATCTTTTATATGACGCACTGGAGAAACAGTAAAAATGAATTTGCAATTTGGGTTAACCGAATGTACTAAAGAAATAATATTTTCTATACTTTCTTCAATCTGATGAATCGTTAGCAATTCTTTTGTAAACTGCTTTTGCGACACTTTATGACAATTGGCAACTATTTCGTTGGTTTCAATGTTTCGATACACCCATGAGGTTCCTAATGTGATGATGATGTGTGTTGAATCGTTTAATTGTTGATGTGTTGCATCAATTAATTCGTTTAAAGAATTTAGAAAGGTATTTTTATCTGAATTTGATAATTCGGAATGGACTTCAAAACAATGCCATAAATCGTTATAATAGAAAATATCGTTTTCGGTAAATTTTCTATTTACAACACAACGACGAATTAACTTTTCTAACGAAACTGGATTGAAAACAATCCCAAACGGATTTACTGTTGTTTGGAATTTAAAATAGTTAAATTTCTCACCTATATTTTCAGCAAAACACGAACCTAATAACATGATTTTCGAATCATAATCAATTGGAAAGTTGCTTTTTTGAATGGGTATTTTGGTAGTGAAGTTCATTTTTGAGTATTTCAATGATATTCAAAGGTAGTAATAAAAAAGAAATCCCGATAAGTTTTAAAACTTATCGGGATTCATTATTTTTTTTAATAATTAGTTGTAGAAATATTGAACATTAACAGTTCCAATAAATGAACCTAATGTAAAATTAGCGTTTATAACAGATGATGTAGGGAAATTACTTGAGTTGTAAGTATGAGTTGCAAAAATCCCTTCAGAGGTATTACTCTCATCATAAGTTGATGTCATCATTTTGTTTCTTCCAAAAGCAATCATATAGTCATCAGCAAATTCAGGAAGCATTAATTCCTTAAATCCAGTTACATTCATAAAAGGGTTATTTTTGTCTTCATATACAAAAATACTGTCATCATCAGCTGTTAATTCGTTATTTGTAAAAGTGTATGTGTAAGGTGAACTAGGAACCAGAGTAGGACTGCCAATTGTTCCTTGATATTCGTTAACGGAAACAGTTCCATCACTATTATAAGTATAAGTAAACTTTTCTTCAAAATCATTTCCAATAGAGCGATATTCTATTAATTTATCACTTGAGTTGTAAGAAAATAGATCATACTCATCTAAAACTGTTCCATCAAAATATTCAATTTTAGTAATTAAATCCCCAGTGTAAGTATATACAGTTTTATAGTTATCATCTTCTCTAGCTTCAACTAGTTTAGTTCCATTATAAGTGAAGATTATTGTATTGTTCCAATAAGAATCATCTTCTTCATCATCAGATGTTAGAATAATTTTTTTTATTAATGTAACATTGGTTGAATTATTATTTGAATCATCTTCATCTGAACATGAAGTTAAAGTTAGCGCAAGAGCACTGAAAAGGAAAAGTAGTTTTTTCATTTTTTTGTTTTGTTTAATTTGTTGCTAATATAGAAAAAAACCTACAAAGATTTTGTCTCTAAGTAGGTTTTTAAATAATTTAGAATCTTTCTATTTTTTAATTTAGAAACTCAACAGCCTTCTCAATCGCTTCTTTAATTCCACCTACATTTTTCCCTTTTCCTGATGCAAAAAACGGTTGTCCACCACCATTTCCGTCGATGAATTTTCCTAATTCTCTGATTACGTTTCCAGCATTTAATCCATTTGCTGCAACTAATTCTTTAGAAATATAGCAGTGAATATTTGGTGCATTATCTTCAATTGAAGCTAAGAATACAAACGCATTTGGTTTTGAAGTTCCAATAGCTTGTGCTAAATCTTTAGTCGAACTCATAGATAAATCTACTTGTTTTGCTAAAAATTGGATTCCATTTATTTCTTGAAAATCAGCAACTAATGTGTTTTTTAATCCTTCGATTTTTTCTTTTACTAATTGCTCTAATTGTTTTTTCAATTTCGCATTATCATCTTGTAAGGAAGCTACAGATTTTAAAACATCTTGAGGATTTTTCAATACTTCCTTGATTTCTGCCAATGTGTTTTCTTGCGAAGTGTAAAAATCTTTCACTGCATCACCAGTAATTGCTTCTATACGGCGGATTCCTGCTGCAACTGCTCCTTCTGAAACAATTTTGAAATGCCAAATATCAGCGGTGTTTTTCACGTGAATTCCACCACATAACTCTTTACTGTCGCCAAATTCAATCATACGAACGTTATCGCCATATTTTTCACCAAACAAAGCCATCGCACCTTTGTCTAATGCTTCTTTGATTGGAATATTTCTGTGTTCTACTAATTGTAATTGTGCTTCGATTTGTTGATTCACACTTGCTTCAACATGACGTAATTCTTCCTCAGAAACTTTACTGAAATGCGAAAAGTCAAAACGCAAATAATTCGGATTTACTAACGAACCTTTTTGCTCAACATGTGTTCCTAAAATGTTTCTCAAAGCCAAATGCATCAAATGCGTAGCTGAGTGATTTTTAGAAGTCGAAGTTCTTAAATCAGTATTTACTTTAGCTACAAATCCAGCTTCAATATTTTCTGGAAGTTGTTTTGCGAAATGTAATATTAAGTTGTTCTCTTTTTTAGTATCAATAATTTCAATGGTTTCATTTGCCGAAACTAGTGTTCCTTTATCACCCACTTGTCCACCACCTTCTGGATAGAACGGCGTGTTGTCTAAAACAATTTGGTATAAAACACCATCTTTTTTAGAATCTACTTTACGAATACGCGTGATTTTTACTTCATTTTCGGTTTTATCATAACCCACAAACGTTTCCACATTTCCTGGAATTAAAACATTCCAATCTTCAGTAGAAACCTCAGAAGCGGCACGCGAACGCGCTTTTTGTTCTTGCATTGCCACATTGAAACCTGCTTCGTCTAAATCGTATCCTTTTTCACGAAGAATTAAAGCCGTTAAGTCAATTGGAAAACCAAAAGTATCATACAATTCAAATGCTTTTGCACCAGAAACTTTTTTTCCGGAGGTTTCAGCCATTACGTTTTCTAATAATTGTAATCCTTGTTCTAAAGTTCTTAAGAAAGACGATTCTTCTTCACGAATTACATTGGTAACCAATTGTTGTTGCGATTTAATCTCAGGGAAAAATTCACCCATTTGATTCGCTAAAACTTCTACCAATTTATTAATGAAAGGCTCTTTAGTGCCTAAAAACGTAAAACCGTAACGAATGGCACGACGTAAAATTCTACGAATTACATAACCAGCACCAGTATTTGAAGGTAATTGTCCGTCAGCAATTGCAAAAGCTACCGCACGAACGTGATCCACAATTACACGAATGGCAATGTTGGTCTTGTTTTGTTCTTCTGATATATTTTTAACTTCGTTTGAAGTGTATTTTAAACCTGTAATTTGTTCTACTTTTTCAATAAGCGGTGTAAAAACATCGGTGTCATAGTTAGATGTTTTTCCTTGTAATGCCATACACAAACGCTCAAATCCCATTCCTGTATCAACGTGTTGTGCTGGTAATTTTTCTAACGAACCATCAGCTTTACGGTTGAATTCCATGAACACGTTGTTCCAAATTTCCACTACTTGCGGATGGTCATTATTCACTAAACTTTTTCCAGAAACTAACGCTTTTTCTGCTTCGGTACGTAAATCAACGTGAATTTCGGAACAAGGTCCACATGGTCCTTGGTCGCCCATTTCCCAGAAATTATCTTTTTTGTTTCCTAAAATAATGCGGTCTTCGCTAATTAATTCTTTCCAAATATCCCACGCTTCTTGATCAAATGGAACATTCTCATCTGGATTTCCTTCAAAAACAGAAACGTATAAATTTTCTTTCGGAATTTTATAAACTTCCGTTAATAATTGCCAAGCCCAATTGATAGCTTCTCTTTTGAAATAATCGCCAAAAGACCAGTTGCCCAACATTTCAAACATAGTGTGGTGATAAGTATCAAAACCTACATCTTCTAAATCATTATGTTTTCCTGAAACACGAAGACATTTTTGCGTATCGGCTATTCTCGGGCTTTTTGGAGTTCCATTGCCTAAGAAATATTCTTTGAATTGAGCCATTCCTGAGTTGTTAAACATCAAAGTTGGGTCGTCTTTTAAAACGATTGGCGCAGAAGGAACAATTAAGTGTCCGTTAGATTCGAAGAATTGTAAAAACTGTTTACGAATGTCTTGTGATTTCATTATCAATTATTTAGTTCTGATTTTAATTATTGATTTTGGTAGGATTTTGGAATTAGATTTTCGAAAAATATCCCAACTAAAAAATAAAATAGCTTTAGAATGAAACATTTCTTAAATTTGTTCGTATAACCTATGTCAATCAATAAATTTGGCACAAAAATAGTATATTTTCATTTATGTCGAAGGTAAAATATTATTACGATTCAGAAAATTTAGCCTACAAGCGTATTCAGACAAAAAAAAGGAAGAAGTTTGGCTATATTGTGTTGTTTTTAGTGTCTTCGGCTTTGTTTGGATTCTTGATTTTTTTGCTATTGATTAACACCAGTTATTTTGAAACGCCAAAAGATAAAATTCAAGCGAGAGAAATTGAAGCTTTGGCTTTAAATTATAAGGTTTTGAATAAGAAACTGGATTTGATGAATGAGGTTTTAGAGGCGATTGAAAATAGAGATAATAATATTTACAGAATATATTTTAATACAACTCCAATTTCAGAAGAAGAACGAAAAGCAGGTTTTGGAGGTGTAAACAGATACAAAGATTTACAAGGATTTAATAATTCGGAGTTAATGGAAAACACTACAAAACGTGTGGATATTTTAACGAAAGAATTGGTAATTCAATCGAAATCATTAGACGAAATTGTGGCTTTGGCGAAGCAAAAAGAGAAGTTGTTAGCGGCAATTCCGGCAATTCAACCAGTTAAGAATGAAGATTTAAAGCAAATGGCTTCGGGTTATGGTTATCGAAGTGATCCATTTACGAAAATTAGAAAGTTTCATTACGGAATGGATTTTACTGCTCGAACAGGAACGCCTATTTATGCTACTGGAGATGGAGTTGTTTACAAAGCAGATGCTTCGTTATCAGGATACGGAAATCATATAGAAGTGAATCATGGTTATGGTTATAAAACGTTGTACGCACATTTGAGTAAATACAATTGTCGTCCTGGACAAAGAGTAAAACGTGGTGATATTATTGGTTATGTGGGAAGTACAGGAAGAAGTCAGGCACCACATTTACATTACGAAGTATTTAAAAATGGAGAACGTGTAAATCCGCTGAATTTCTATTACGGAAGTATTTCGGCAAAAGAATATATAGAGATTTCAAAATTGGCGAATCAAGAAAATCAATCATTAGACTAATGCATTTAGAATTAGCACCAGACAAAAGATATTACAGCATTGGCGAAATAGCCAAAGCTTTTAACGTAAATGCCTCCTTAATTCGTTTTTGGGATAAAGAATTTGATATTCTAAAACCAAAGAAAAACGCCAAAGGAAATCGCATGTTTACACCAGAAGATGTTAAGAATTTGCAATTGATTTATCATTTGGTAAAAGAGCGCGGATTTACATTAGAAGGCGCCAAAACACATTTGAAAGAAGGTCAGAAAAAAACCTTAGATAAATTTGAAATTATCAGCAAATTAGAAACAATTAAAGCTCAATTGAACACAATTAAAAATCAACTATAAACAATTAATTAAACTTTTAAACTTAAAAAAATGATGAGAAAATTTTTGCCTTTTATTATCGGTGGTGGATTATTGTTAATCCTTGTATTTTGGTTCTTTAGTATCAAAAACGGAGCCGTTCGTGTAAATCAAGAAGTAAATAAAGAATGGGGAAATGTAGAAACGTCGTACCAAAGAAGAAATGATCTTATTGGAAATTTAGTTAAAACCGTTCAAGGTTCGGCTGATTTTGAGAAATCTACTTTAGAAGCAGTAATCAAAGCACGTTCTGAAGCGACTTCTGTAAAAATTGACCCAACGAATATGACGCCAGAACAATTAACACAATTCAATCAAGCGCAAGGAAATTTAAATAGTTCTTTGTCAAGATTATTGGTAACTGTTGAGCAATATCCAGATTTAAAAGCAAATCAAAACTTCTTGAAATTACAAGATGAGTTAGCTAGTACAGAAAACCAAATCTTAACAGCAAGAACACGTTTCAACGAATCGGTTCAAAAATACAACAACTACATTTTAGTTTTCCCTAATTCTATTTTCTTAGGAAACTACAAAGAAAAACCATATTTCGATGCAGTTGCAGGTGCTGAAAAACCAGTTGATGTAGAATTTGATTTCAATAAAGAGAAAAAATAATGTCAAAAACCGAAGATTTCTTATCAAAAGCAGAAGAGCAAGAAATTGTTCTAGCTATTGTTGAAGCCGAAAAAAACACTTCGGGAGAAATTCGTGTGCACATTGAAGAACATACAGAAAAATCACCTCTTGAGAGAGCTCAGGAGGTTTTTTTTGAATTGAAAATGGACGAAACGCAAGATCGAAATGGCGTTTTGTTTTATGTGTGCGTTTCGGATAAAAAGTTTGCCATAATTGGCGATAAAGGAATCAACGAAGCAGTAGAATCTGATTTTTGGGATTGCACAAAAGATACAGTAATTGCCAATTTTAAAGAAGGCAACTTCAAGAAAGGCTTGGTCGAAGGAATTCTCAGAGCAGGCGAGAGATTGAAAAAATATTTCCCATATCAATCAGATGATACGAATGAATTGTCTAACGAAATCTCAAGAAGTTAATATGAAAAAGTTATTTTTATTTGTATTAGCTTTAAGCGGAATGATTGCTCATGCGCAGTTTGATATTCCGAAAAAACCTAGTTTTCAAACGAGTGTTTACGATTACGAGGATATTCTAAATCCTTCTCAAGAAAAACAATTAGAAGAAAAGTTAATCAAATATTCAGATTCTACTTCTACTCAAATTGTTGTTGTTACTATTCCTACTTTAAAAGGAGAAGATATTGGTGTTCTTGCAACCAATTGGGCTCACAAATGGGGAATAGGTCAAGAAAATGAAGATAATGGAATGATTATTTTACTTTCTAAAAATGATCGGAAAATTTCTATTAGATCTGGTTATGGTATAGAAGACAGAATGACCGCTGGTATTACCGGTGAAATTATTAGAAATGTAATAACACCCTATTTTAAAGTTGATAATTATTTTGAGGGTTTAGACAAAGGTGCCGATGCTATTTTTGAAGTCTTAAAAGGAAAATACAAAGGTTCTAGAAAAGAATCTAGTAATCCTTTGCCATTTATCTTGATTGTTGTTTTTATTATTATTCTGTTAGTTTTAGCTTCCAGAGGAAATAAAGGTGGTGGAAATTTTAGAGGTGGTGGCGGATTAGATTTAGGCGACATTATTATTTTAAGCAGCCTAGGTAGAAGCGGTGGCGGTTTTGGTGGTGGCGGTTTTGGTGGTGGTTCATCAGGAGGATTTGGCGGCGGCTTCGGCGGCGGCGGCTTCTCAGGTGGTGGCGCTAGCGGAAGTTGGTAAAATACATTACAAAGTAATCATAAAAAAACTCGTTAGTGTTTGCTAACGAGTTTTTTGTTTTTATTATTTCTGTCTGAAATAAATATCAATTGGAACGCCACTAAAGTTGTATTGTTCTCTTAATTTATTTTCAATAAAACGTTTGTATGGGTCTTTTACATATTGCGGTAAGTTAGCAAAAAACACAAACTGAGGTGTTGGAGTTGGCAACTGCATACAATATTTAATTTTCACATATTTTCCTTTTAAAGCAGGAGGTGGCGTTGCTTCAATAATTGGCAACATCAACTCGTTGAATTTAGAAGTCGAAATAC
>Ga0209373_10002303_pt1 | contig 19486 bp, 19 predicted proteins | sample Higcelweek5metaG_FD_187173 | JGI IMG/M metagenome (GOLD analysis project Ga0209373, IMG submission 187173) | Freshwater pond sediment microbial communities from the University of Edinburgh, under environmental carbon perturbations - High... | ecosystem: Environmental > Aquatic > Freshwater >... | reverse complement strand
CCGCCTGCGACACCTACATCCCCGAGCCCAAGCGCGACATCGACAAGCCCTTCCTGATGCCCATCGAAGACGTGTTCTCCATCTCCGGCCGCGGCACCGTCGTTACCGGTCGTGTTGAGCGCGGCATCATCACTGTTGGCGACGAAGTTGAAATCGTCGGCATCAAGGACACCGTTAAGAGCACCTGCACCGGTGTTGAAATGTTCCGCAAGATCCTTGACCAGGGCCAGGCTGGCGACAACGTCGGCGTGCTCCTGCGCGGCATCAAGCGTGAAGATGTCGAGCGCGGCCAGGTTCTGGCCAAGCCCAAGAGCATCCCGCCCCACCGCAAGTTCAAGGCCGAAGTCTACGTCCTGTCCAAGGACGAGGGCGGCCGTCACACTCCGTTCTTCTCCGGCTACCGCCCGCAGTTCTACTTCCGCACCACGGACATCACCGGCGTGGTGACCTTGGAAGAGGGCGTCGAAATGGTTATGCCCGGCGACAATGCTACCTTCATCGTTGACATGATCCACCCCATCGCCATGGAGCAGGGCCTGCGCTTCGCCATCCGCGAAGGCGGCCGCACCGTTGGCGCGGGTGTTGTCACCGAGATTCTGGAGTAACACATGCGCGTCAATATTCAGCTTGCTTGCACCGAGTGCAAGCGGCGCAATTATTCGACGGAAAAGAACAAGAAGAATACTACGGGTCGTCTTGAGGTGAAGAAGTACTGTCCCTTCGACAAGAAGCACACAGTCCACCGCGAGACCAAGTAGTTGATCGCGCAGGCCAGTAGCTCTAACGGCTAGAGCGCCGGTCTCCAAAACCGGATGTTGGGGGTTCGAATCCCTCCTGGCCTGCCACTTCTTACCCCCAAAATGGGGAGAACAATGGCTAAAAATACAGCGAAAGGCTCCAGCGGCCAGCAAGGCGCAGAATTGCCCGAGAAGACGGGCGTTGCCGCCAAGGCGCAGGAACTCAAAGAATTCTTCGAGGAAGCCCAGGTAGAACTGAAGAAGGTCACCTGGCCCACTCGCAAGGAAACTGTGACGACCTGCGTGGCGGTCATGATCCTTGTTGCGGTCATGTCGCTGTTCCTGGGCGTCGTCGATCTTGGGCTTTCCAAGATCGTCGAGACCGTGCTGTCCTAATCCCTGGCATAGGTGAGCGCAAGTGACTGAAGAAAGCGCCGTTGGCGGGGAAAAACCGGCCCGCTGGTACATCGTCCACACCTACTCGGGATTCGAGCAGCGTGTGCAGTTGACCATCACCGAGATGATGCGCACTGGCCAAGATCATGGCCAGGTGCTCGAAGTCGTGGTGCCCACCGAGAAGGTGGTCGAGATGGTCAAGGGCGAGCGCCGGACTTCCACAAGGAAGTTTTATCCGGGCTATGTGATGGTCAAGATGTTGCTCACGGACGATTCGTGGCATCTCATCCAGTCCATCCCACGCGTAACGGGTTTTGTGGGCGGCAAGAACCGTCCCACCCCCATGCGCGACAGCGAGGCCCAGACCATTCTCTCCATGATGGAGAGTAGGCAGGAACAGCCCCGTCCCAAGTTCCACTTCGAGCGTGGCGACGAGGTTCGGGTTATCGACGGCCCCTTCAGCGGCTTCAATGGCGTCGTCGAGGACGTGAATTACGACAAGGGCAAACTCCGCGTGGCTGTCTCCATTTTCGGGCGTCAAACCCCGGTGGAGCTCGACTTCGTCCAGGTGACGAAGGGCTAGACGGACCCTTGATCGACTGCGGCGGGAAACCGCCTGCGAGGATATAAAAAAATGGCCAAGAAAATCACAGGTAAAGTCAAGCTGCAGATTCCTGCCGGCGTGGCCAACCCGTCCCCTCCCGTGGGTCCGGCTCTGGGTCAGCATGGCGTCAACATCATGGAGTTCTGCAAGGCCTTCAACGCCAAGACCCAGGACCAGAAGGGCATGATCATTCCGGTGATCATCACCGTTTACGCTGACCGCACCTTCTCCTTCATCACCAAAACGCCCCCGGCGCCGGTGCTGCTCTTGAAGGCCGCCAAGCTTGAGAAAGGTTCCGGCGAGCCCAACAAGACCAAGGTCGGCAAGGTCACCATGGCCCAGGTGGAAGAAATCGCCAAGCTGAAGACCCCGGATCTGACGGCCAAGTCCCTTGAGGCCGCCATGAACTGCGTCATCGGCACCGCCCGCAGCATGGGCCTTGAAGTCATAGGGTAGCGAGGATACGTCATGCCGAAACACGGAAAAAACTACAACAAAGCCGCTGAAGGCTTTGATCAGAACGAGCGTTTTGCCGTCGCCGAGGCGGTCAAGCTCGCCCTTGACGGTTCGTTCGCCAAATTCGACGAAACCGTTGATGTCGCCATCAACCTTGGCGTCGACCCCAAATACTCCGACCAGATGGTGCGCGGCGCCGTCCCCCTGCCCAACGGCCTGGGCAAGACCGCGCGTGTCATCGTCTTCTGCAAGACCGACAAGGAAGCCGAGGCCAAAGAGGCCGGTGCCGATGAATGCGGCGCCGACGAACTGGTCGAGAAGATCAAGGGCGGCTGGCTTGAGTTCGACAATGCCGTGGCCACTCCGGACATGATGGCCAAAGTCGGCCAGATCGGCCGTCTGCTTGGCCCTCGCGGACTTATGCCCAACGCCAAGACCGGCACTGTCACCTTCAACGTGGGCGATGCCGTGCGTGAGCTGAAGGCCGGCCGCGTGGAATTCAAGGTCGACAAGGCGGGCATCCTGCACGCCCCCATCGGCAAGAAGTCCTTCGGCCCCGAGAAGCTCTGCGAAAACCTCAGCGCCTTGCTTGAGGCCGTGAACCGGCTGAAGCCGGCCACTTCCAAGGGCACCTACCTGAAGGCCATGGCCGTGGCGACCACCATGGGCCCTGGCGTGAAGGTCGATACCCAGACCATTCGGAAGTTTCTGGAAGGCTAATACCGGTGCGGGCGGAATGGCCGCCTGATCCGGATGGAATAGATAGCACGGGAAGTTTAAGTCGAAGAAAGCAGGTGGGTTTTCACCCTTAATGTCCTGCCGAGACGGACTTTGCTTTCCGGGCCAATGAACGACGAGGAGCGAGACACGGTGAATAGGCAAGAAAAAGCCCAGATCATCGAGCAGCTGCATGAAAAGGCTGCACGCGCGAGCATCGCTGTCGTCACCGACTTCAAGGGCATGGGCGTGGAGGAGATGACTCTCCTGCGTGTCAAGCTGCGCGAAGCCGGAGTCGATTACCAAGTCGTCAAGAATACCCTGGCCCGGTTGGCGCTCAATGAAACGTCGCATGACGTGCTCAACGAGCGTCTGAAAGAAAACTGCGCGGTCGCTTTGGGCTACGATGATCCCGTAGCCCTGGCCAAGGCTTTGTCCGAGTTTGTGAAAGGCAGCAAAAAGTTTGCCCTTCGCTACGGCAGCCTTGAAGGGAAGTTTCTTGACGAGGAGGGCGTGAAGCAGCTTGCAACGCTGCCCAGCAAGCCCGAACTGCTGGCCAAGTTGCTCGGCACCATGAATGCGGTGCCCACCAACTTTGTCAATGTGTTCGCGGCTGTGCTTCGCAACTTCCTGTATGCCTTGAATGCAATCAAGGAGCAGAAGGAAGGCGGAGCCGCACCCGAGGCCGAGACCGTCGAGGCGTAAAGCCTCCCTTATCCACAGTCAACTGAAGCAAACAGAACTTTCCAGGAGGAATATACCATGTCCGTGACCAAAGAGCAGGTTGTCGAGTTCATCTCCAGCATGACCGTTCTCGAGCTGGCCGACTTCATCAAGGAACTTGAAGAGAAGTTCGGCGTTTCCGCTGCCGCGCCCGTGGCCGCTTTTGCCGCCGCTCCTGCCGGTGGCGCCCCCGCCGAGGCCGCTGAAGAGAAGACCGAGTTCGACGTTATCCTGAAGGCCGCCGGCGGCAACAAGATCGGCGTCATCAAGGTTGTCCGCGCCCTTACCGGCCTGGGCCTGAAGGAAGCCAAAGACAAGGTCGACGGCGCTCCCCAGGTTATCAAGGAAGCCGTTTCCAAGGCCGATGCCGAAGACGCCAAGAAGCAGCTGACCGAGGCCGGTGCCGAAGTCGAGGTGAAGTAGTTTTTGCTTCACGCTTAAGATATTCCGATCAAAGGACGCTCTCCATACGGGGGGCGTCCTTTGATCCGTCTTTTGTTTTCTGATGGCCGCGCTGGCTGATGGGCCATAAATGACCAGCACGTGGAGACGCAGCCATATTGGCGCGATCCCGAACAATTTTTTCCCACCCCCCTGCGGAGATCTGATTCCATTTGGGGACGTAAACGTGACGCAAAGTTACCCGCTAGCAAAGACCGGACGCTCTCAACAGCCCAAGGGCGCAGTGCGCCTTTGGACTTATATTTTTGCCTTGACTCCCAACCGTATCGCCTGATGAGGTGACAATGGCCCAACTTACGAAACATTTCGGTAAAATTGCCAACAGCCTGCCCATTCCGCATCTTTTGGAATTGCAGGTTGACTCGTACCTTAAATTCTTGCAGCGCGATGTGCCCCCGGCGAGCCGCTCGGACCTGGGCCTTGAGGCCGTGTTCCGCTCGGTTTTCCCCATCGAGGACTTCAACAAGACCGCGAGCCTGGAGTATGTGAGCTACATCATCCAGGACCCGAAGTACGACGAGGACGAGTGCCTGGCCAAGGGCCTTACCTACGAAACGCCTCTGCGCCTCATCGTGCGCCTGGTCGTGTTCGATGTGGACGAAGAGTCCGGCAGCCGCACCATCCGCGACATCAAAGAGCAGGACATCTATTTCGGCACCCTGCCGCTCATGACCGACAAGGGCACGTTCATCATCAACGGCACCGAGCGCGTCATCGTCAACCAGTTGCAGCGTTCGCCCGGCATCATCTTCGAGCACGACTCGGGCAAGACCCATTCGAGCCGCAAGGTTCTGTACTCCTGCCGCATCATCCCCATGCGCGGCTCCTGGCTCGACTTCGACTTCGACCACAAGGACATCCTGTACGTCCGCATCGACCGCCGCCGCAAGATGCCCGCCACCATCCTGTTCAAGGCCATGGGCATGACCAAGGCGGACATCCTCGACTACTTCTACGATCATGAGGAGTATGTTTTCGAGGGCGAGAAGGCCATGCGCAAGATTCGCGATGACCAGTACCGCAAGGAAGACGCCCACGTCGACATCGTGCTTTCCGATGGCAAGGTCCTGATCAAACAGGGACGCCCCATCACCAAGGCCGCATGGCGCAAGATGATCAAGGACGGGCACACCACCATCGAAGTGGCGCCGGAGTCTTTGCTTGGGCAGTACCTGGCCCACGACATCGTGGACCAGACCACCGGCGAGGTCATCGCCGAGGCCGCCCAGGAGCTCTCCACCGACATCATTGAAAAGGTGCGTTCGCAGGGCGTGCACGAAATCAGCCTGCTGTTCACCCGCGGCATGGACGTTTCCTCCTCCATGCGCGACACCCTGGCCGCCGACAAGACCGTCGACCTCGCCAGCGCGCAGATCGAGATATACCGCCGCCTGCGCCCCAGCTCCCCGCCCACCGCGGAGATTGCGGCCAGCTTCTTCGAGAACCTGTTCCGCAACCCGGACTACTACGACCTGTCCACCGTGGGCCGCTACAAGCTGAACACCCGCATGGACATCAACGAGTCCCTTGAGCTGCGCACGCTGACCAACGAGGATATCCTCAAGGCCGTGAGAGTGCTGGTGAAGTTGAAGGACTCCCATGGTCCCGCCGACGACATCGACCACTTGGGCAACCGCCGCGTGCGGCCCGTTGGCGAGCTGGTCGAGAACCAGTACCGCATCGGGCTTGTGCGCATGGAGCGCGCCATCAAGGAGCGCATGAGCCTGCAGGAAGTGTCCACGCTCATGCCCCACGACCTCATCAACCCCAAGCCCGTGGCCGCGGTGCTGAAGGAGTTCTTCGGAACCAGCCAGCTCTCGCAGTTCATGGACCAGACCAACGCCCTGTCCGAGGTGACGCACAAGCGCCGCCTTTCGGCTCTTGGTCCCGGCGGCCTGACGCGTGAACGCGCCGGCTTCGAGGTGCGCGACGTGCACACCAGCCACTACGGCCGCATCTGCCCCATCGAAACCCCGGAAGGACCGAACATCGGCCTCATCGTTTCGCTGACGACCTACGCCCGCGTGAACGACTACGGCTTCATCGAAACGCCGTTCCGCGTGGTCAAAGATGGCCGCGCCGGCGAAGAGATCGTCTGGATGGACGCCAGCCGCGAGGCCGGCGAGGCTGTGGCCCAGGCCAGCCTGCCCCTTGACGAGAACAAGGAGATCATTCCGGCCTTGGTGCAGGCGCGCCAGGCGGGCGACCCCAACTTCGTGCCCAAGGAACAGGTCACGCTGATGGACATCTCGCCCAGCCAGATCGTGTCCATCTCGGCCGCGCTCATTCCCTTCCTGGAGCATGACGACGCCAACCGCGCGCTCATGGGCTCCAACATGCAGCGCCAGGCCGTGCCCCTGCTCAAGTGCGAGGTGCCGCTCGTGGGCACCGGCATGGAAGGCGTGGTCGCGCGCGACTCCGGCGCGTGCATTCTGGCCAAGGGTGACGGCGTGGTCCACTACGCCGACGCCGAGCGCCTTATCGTGAACTACGACGACACTGTGGCCCCGAATACCGGCGGCGCCGTGCATTACGAGCTGCAGAAGTGGCACAAGTCGAACCAGAACTCCTGCTTCGGCCAGCGCCCCTGCGTCCACGTGGGGCAGAAGGTCAAGAAGGGCGAGGTCATGGCCGACGGCCCCGGCATCCGCGACGGCGAGCTGGCCCTGGGCAAGAACCTGCTGGTCGCCTTCACCCCCTGGTGCGGCTACAACTACGAAGACTCCATCCTCATCTCCGAGCGCGTGGTCAAGGAGGATGTCTATACCTCCGTGCACATCGAGGAGTTCGAGGTCGTCGCCCGCGACACCAAGCTCGGACCCGAGGAGATTACCCGCGACATTCCGAACGTGAGCGAGGAGATGCTGCGCAACCTCGATGATTGCGGCATCATCCGCCTGGGCGCCAAGGTCGTGCCCGACGACATCCTCGTGGGCAAGATCACCCCCAAGGGCGAAACCCAGCTCACGCCTGAAGAAAAGCTGCTGCGCGCCATCTTTGGCGACAAGGCGAGAGACGTAAAGAACACCTCCCTCAAGGTTCCACCCGGAATCGAGGGCACGGTGGTCGACGTGAAGGTCTTCAACCGCAGAAGCGGCGAGAAGGACGACCGCACCCTGGCCATTGAGCAGGGCGCGCTCTCCGACTTCGACATGAAGGAAATGAAGCATGTGGCCGCGCTGACCGACAACATCCGCGTGCGCATGTGGGAAGAGGTGGAGAACAAGCAGATTGCCCAGCCCCTTATGGGCAAGAAGAAGGGCGAGGTGCTCATCGACGCCGGCCGGCCGCTGACGCGTGAGGTGCTTGACGATCTGCCGCTCAAGAAGCTGGCGGGCCTGTTTGCTTCCAAGGACGTGAACGAGGCCATAAGGAACATTCTGGCCGACTATGAGCGCCAGATCAAGTTCATCAAGGCCGTGTACGACAACAAGCGCGAGAAGGTCACCGAGGGCGACGATCTGCCCCCCGGCGTCATCAAGATGGTCAAGGTGTACGTGGCCGTGAAGCGCAAGCTCTCCGTGGGCGACAAAATGGCCGGCCGCCACGGCAACAAGGGCGTCGTCTCCTGCATTCTGCCGGAAGAGGACATGCCCTTCTTCGCCGACGGCACCCCCATGGACATCGTGCTCAATCCGCTGGGCGTGCCTTCGCGCATGAACATCGGCCAGATCATGGAGACGCACCTTGGCTGGGCCGCCCGTGAGCTTGGCGCGCAGATCGCCAAAATGGTCGAATCCGGCGAAGCCATGCAGACCGTGCGCAAGGACATCAGCGCCGTGTTCAACTCCGGCGAGATCGACCAGATCATTGCCGGGCTGGACGACGAGGAGCTGAAGAAGCTTGCCAAGACCGTGAGGCACGGCATCATCACCAAGACCCCGGTGTTCGACGGCGCCGAGGAAGAAGAGATCTGGGGCTGGCTGGGCCATGCCGGCCTGCCCGATGACGGCAAGATCACCCTGTACGACGGCCGCAACGGCGAACCCTTCCACAACCGTGTCACGGTGGGCGTCATGTACATGCTGAAGCTCCACCACCTGGTTGATGAAAAGATCCACGCGCGTTCCACGGGCCCATACTCCCTGGTGACGCAGCAGCCCCTGGGCGGCAAGGCGCAGTTCGGCGGACAGCGGCTGGGTGAAATGGAAGTCTGGGCGCTTGAGGCCTACGGCGCAGCCTACCTGTTGCAGGAATTCCTCACGGTCAAGAGCGACGACGTTGCTGGCCGTGTGAAGATGTACGAGAAGATAGTAAAGGGCGACAACTTCCTGGAGGCCGGCCTGCCCGAGTCCTTCAACGTGCTCATCAAGGAGTTGATGTCCCTTGGCCTGGACGTGAACCTGATCCAGGACGAGAAGAAGAAGCCCGCCAGACGGCAGTAGGGCAGGGGACTTTCTCCCCCTGTCCGTTGGTGGGCTGGCCCGGACTTCCGGGTTTATAGCGAACTGTCAAACTTGCGAGGGAACTTCATGAGCTTGGACGAACTGTTCACCATGCGTGGAGCGCCGAGCCTGGGCATTGCCGGACGCAATCTCAAGGCCATTCAGATATCCATCGCCTCTCCGGAGAAAATCCGCGAGTGGTCATTTGGTGAAGTGAAAAAACCGGAGACCATCAACTACCGCACCTTCAAGCCCGAACGCGACGGCTTGTTCTGCGCCAAGATCTTCGGTCCCGTTAAGGACTACGAGTGCAATTGCGGCAAATACAAGCGCATGAAGCACCGCGGCATCGTGTGCGAAAAGTGCGGCGTCGAGGTCATCGCCTCCAAGGTGCGCCGCGAACGCATGGGCCACATCGAACTGGCTGCGCCGGTTGCGCACATCTGGTTCCTCAAGACCCTGCCGTCGAAGATAGGCACCCTGCTCGACATCACCATGGCCGATCTGGAAAAGGTGCTGTACTTCGACTCCTACATCGTCCTCGACCCGGGCGACACGAGCCTGAAGCGCTTGCAGGTGCTGGGTGAAGACCAGTATTTGCAGGTCATCGACCACTACGGCGAGGACGCCGTCACCGTGGGCATGGGCGCCGAGACCGTGCGCAAGCTGCTTGAGGCCATAAACCTTGAGGAACTGCGCGCCACCCTGCGCGAGGAATCGTCCACCACGCGCTCGCAGACCAAGAAGAAGAAGATCACCAAGCGCCTCAAGATCGTCGAGGCGTTCATCGATTCCGGCAACAAGCCGGAGTGGATGGTCATGGAGGTCGTGCCGGTCATTCCGCCCGAACTGCGCCCCCTGGTGCCGCTCGACGGCGGCCGCTTCGCCACCAGCGACCTGAACGACCTTTACCGCCGCGTCATCAACCGCAACAATCGCCTCAAACGGCTTTTGGAGCTGGGCGCGCCGGACATCATCATCCGCAATGAAAAGCGCATGCTGCAGGAAGCCGTCGACGCCCTGTTCGACAACGGCCGCCGCGGCCGCGCCATCACCGGCACCAACGGCCGCCCGCTGAAGAGCCTGTCCGACATGATCAAGGGCAAGCAGGGCCGCTTCCGCCAGAATCTGCTCGGCAAGCGCGTCGACTACTCCGGCCGTTCGGTCATCGTCTGCGGCCCGAACCTGAAGCTGCACCAGTGCGGCCTGCCGAAGAAGATGGCCCTTGAGCTGTTCAAGCCCTTCATCTACTCCGAGCTGGAAAAGCGCGAAATCGCCACCACCATCAAGAGCGCCAAGAAAATGGTTGAGCGCGAGGACCTGGTGGTCTGGGACATTCTGGAGAACGTGGTGCGCGAGTACCCCATTCTGCTGAACCGCGCGCCGACCCTGCACCGGCTGGGCATCCAGGCCTTTGAGCCGCTGTTGATCGAAGGCAAGGCCATTCAGCTGCACCCGCTGGTCTGCGCGGCCTACAACGCCGACTTCGACGGTGACCAGATGGCCGTGCACGTGCCCCTCTCCGTCGAGGCGCAGATAGAATGCCGCGTGCTCATGATGAGCTCGAACAACATTCTCTCGCCCGCCAACGGCTCCCCGGTCATCAACCCCAGCCAGGACATCGTCCTCGGGCTGTATTACCTGACCACGGCCCGCAGCTTCGAAAAGGGCGAGGGCATGATCTTCACCGATCCCTGGGAAGTCATCGCCGCCCACCACGCAGGCCACCTGGGGCTGCATGCCCGCATCAAGTGCCGGGTCTTCGGCGTGCTCACCGAGACCACCTGCGGCCGCATCATCGCGGGCGAGCTTCTGCCCTCGAACCTCGGGTTCGAGAACGTGAACCTCGTGCTGAACAAGAAGAACATCGGCCGCCTTGTGGCCATGGCCTACCGCACCGCGGGCACCAAGGCCACGGTCATTTTGTGCGACAAGCTCAAGAGCCTGGGCTACGAGTACGCCACCCGCGCGGGCATCACCATCGGCGTCAAGGACCTCAAGATCCCGGACGCCAAGCCGAAGCTTATCCAGACCGCCCAGAACGAGGTGGAGGACATTGAGGCCCAGTACCGCGAGGGCATCATCACCCGCACGGAAAAGTACAACAAGGTCGTGGACGTTTGGACCAAGACCACCAATGAGGTCTCCCGTCAGATGATGGAGGAGATCTCGCGCGACACGGTCATCGACGCCAGAACGGGCGACGCCGAAGTCAACGCGAGCTTCAACCCCATTTACATGATGGCCACCTCCGGCGCGCGAGGCAACCAGGACCAGATGCGCCAGCTGGCCGGCATGCGCGGCCTGATGGCCAAGCCCTCCGGCGAAATCATCGAAACGCCCATCACCGCGAGCTTCCGCGAAGGTCTCTCGGTTCTGCAGTACTTCAACTCCACCCACGGCGCACGTAAGGGCCTCGCGGACACGGCCCTCAAAACGGCCAACTCCGGTTACCTCACCCGCCGCCTGGTCGATGTCGTCCAGGACGTGACCATCAGCGAGATAGACTGCGGCACCGTGGACGGCTTGGAGCTCACCCACTACATCAAGGACGGCGAGATAAAGCAGCGCCTGGCCGAGCGTGTTTTGGGCCGCACCACCATGTTCCCGGTGTACGACGAAGACTCCGGCGAGCTCATCGTGGAAGGCAACACCCTCATCGACGAGGCCATAGCGGAGAAGATCGACAACTCCGGAATCAACTCCATCGTCATCCGCTCCGGCCTGACCTGCAAGAGCCCCATCGGCATCTGCTCGGCCTGCTACGGACGCGACCTGGCGCGCGGCCATGTGGTCAACGTGGGCGAAACCGTCGGCATCATCGCCGCGCAGTCCATCGGCGAGCCGGGCACCCAGCTCACCATGCGCACCTTCCACATCGGCGGCACGGCCTCGCGTGAAATCGAGCAGTCCAGCGTCGAAGCCCAGCACAACGGCCGCATCGTGTTCTCGCGCATGAGAAACGTCACCAACTCCGAAGGCCAGACCATGGTCCTCGGCAAGAGCTGCCAGGTCAGCGTTGTGGACGAGCAGGGCCGTGAACGTGAAAAGTACACCCTGCCTTCCGGCGCGCGTTTGCTCTGCACAGAGGGGCAGGACATCCGCAAGGGCGGCCCCATCGCCGAATGGGACCCGTTCAACGAGCCCTTCATCGCGGACGTCAACGGCATCGTGCACTTCAAGGACATCATTGAAGGCAAGACGTATCAGGAGCGCATCGACGACATGACGCAGCGCGCCACCTATACGATCATCGAATACCGCACCACCAACTACAAGCCCATGCTCTCCATCACGGACGAGAAGGGGCACGTTGTTGCGCGGCCCGGCAGCGCGCTGAAGGCCGAGTTCCCCATGCCCGTCGGCGCCATTCTGATGATTAAGGACGGCGACGAGATCAAGGCCGGCGACATCGTCGCCCGCCGCCCGCGTGAATCCTCGAAGACCAAGGACATCGTCGGCGGTCTGCCGCGCGTCGCCGAGCTCTTCGAAGTGCGCAAGCCCAAGGACCAGGCCGTCGTTTCTGAAATCGACGGCATTGTGACCTACGGCGCGGAAAGCAAGGGCAAGCGCAAGATCGTGGTTGTGCCGGAAACCGGCGACAGCAAGGAATACCTGATCCCGAAAGGCAAGCACATCACCGTCCAGGAAGGCGACTTCGTGGAGGCGGGCGATCTGCTGACCGAAGGCTATCCCGAGCTGCACGACATCCTGAAGATCAAGGGCGAGAAGTTCCTTGCCCGCTACCTGGTGGAAGAGATCCAGAACGTCTACCGGGTGCAGAGCGTCAACATCAACGACAAGCACATAGAGATCATCGTTCGTCAGATGCTCAAGAAAGTGAGCATCATCGATCCGGGCGACACCGGCTTCCTCATCGGGGAGCAGGTGGACAAAGTCCGCTTCATGGAGGAGAACAACGCCGTCATCGCCAAGGCAGGCGCGCCCGCCACTGCGGAAACCCTGGTCCTCGGCATCACGCAGGCGTCGCTCTCCACGGATTCGTTCATCTCCGCGGCCAGCTTCCAGGAGACCACGAAGGTCCTCACCGAGGCTTCGCTCTCCGGCAAGTCCGACTCGCTGCGCGGACTGAAGGAAAACGTCATTGTGGGTCGGCTCATTCCGGCGGGCACGGGGTACCGGCAGTACGCCGACGCGGAGATTTCCGTGCCCGACCAGCCCGAGCGCCCCGACAAGTTCTTGGAGGATCTTGAGGAAGATCCTCTGTTGATCGAACCAATTTAACCGCGCCGCCAGGCGGTGCGAACAGACGAAAAGGGCGGGGCCTGTAGGGGCGCCCGCCCATTTCCCCCCTCGGGGGAGAGTGGTGAGGGGCTTGACATCAGGCCGCTTCCGGAATAAGAGCGGTCCTCTTGCTTTATTTTAGCACTATTTTTCGGAGGGTTCATGCCTACTATCAGCCAGTTGATCCGCAAGTCGCGCAAGAAGATCGGCAAGCGCAAGAAGACCCCGGCCCTGCTCGAATGCCCGCAGCGCCGCGGCGTGTGCACGCGCGTGTACACCACTACGCCCAAGAAGCCGAACTCGGCCTTGCGTAAAGTCGCCCGTGTGCGTCTGACGAACGGAATCGAAGTTACCGCATACATTCCCGGCGAGGGTCACAACCTTCAGGAGCACTCGGTTGTGCTCATTCGCGGCGGCCGCGTGAAGGACCTTCCCGGTGTCCGTTACCACATCATCCGCGGCACGCTGGACACCGCTGGCGTGTCTGACCGTCGCCAGGGCCGTTCCAAGTACGGCGCCAAGCGTCCGAAGTAACGCGAAGGGAAGGAGAGTACTCATGCCCCGCAAAGGTCCAGTCACCAAGCGTCAGGTTCTGCCTGATCCGGTTTATGGCAGCCGCATGGCCGCCAAGTTCATCAACCGCCTCATGTACGACGGCAAGAAGAGCACCGCTGAGCGCATCTTCTACGAAGCCCTCGAACTTTTGGCCGACAAGAGCAAGGAAGACCCCATCCGCGCCTTTGAAAAGGCCCTGGACAACGTCCGCCCCCACACCGAGGTGAAGAGCCGTCGTGTTGGCGGCGCCACCTACCAGGTGCCCATGGAAGTGCGCCCCGACCGTCAGAGCGCGCTGGCCATCCGGTGGGTCATCAGCTACTCCCGCGGGCGCGGCGAAAAAGGCATGGTGGACCGTTTGTCCGCCGAGCTCCTCGACGCCTTCAACAACCGCGGCGGAGCTGTCAAGAAGAAGGAAGAAACCCACAAGATGGCCGAGGCGAACAAGGCCTTTGCCCACTACCGCTGGTAGTCACGGAGAGAGCACGTGTCCAAAGTAGTCCCCAGCGAGAGACAGCGCAACATCGGCATCATGGCACACATTGATGCCGGTAAGACCACGACCACCGAGCGCATCCTCTATTATACCGGCGTGTCCCATAAGATCGGCGAAGTCCATGACGGCAATGCCACCATGGACTGGATGGTGCAGGAGCAAGAGCGTGGCATCACCATCACCAGCGCAGCGACGACCTGCTTCTGGCGCGATCATCGTATCAACATCATCGACACCCCGGGGCACGTCGACTTCACCATGGAAGTCGAGCGCTCCCTGCGCGTGCTTGATGGCGCCGTGGCCGTGTTCGACGCGGTGGCCGGTGTCGAGCCCCAGTCGGAAACCGTCTGGCGCCAGGCCGACCGCTACAAGGTCCCCCGCATCGCCTTCGTGAACAAGATGGACCGCGTCGGCGCGGACTACTTCCGTTGCGTGGACATGATCAAGACCCGCCTGGGCGCCAAGCCCGTGCCCTTGCACATCCCCATCGGCTCCGAAGACACGTACAACGGCATGGTCGACCTGGTTCGCGGCAACGCCATCATCTACGCCGACGCCACCGACAAGGGTGTCACTTTTGACACCGTCGATGTGCCCGCCGAGCTGAAGGCCAAGTACGACGAACTGCGCCACGAGATGCTTGAGGCCGTTGTCGAGGAAGACGAGGCCATGATGGAGAAGTATCTCGCCGGTGAGGAACTCACCGTGGACGAGATCATGCTCGGCATCCGCAAGGCCACCATCGCCATGAAGATATGCCCGGTGCTCTGCGGCACCGCGTTCCGCAACAAGGGTGTTCAGCCCCTGCTCGACGCCGTCATCGACTACCTGCCTTCCCCGCTGGACATTCCGGCCATGGTCGGCAGCAATCCCGACGACATCGAGGAAAAGATTCCCTGCCCCTGCGACGACACCAAGCCGCTGGCCGCTCTTGCCTTCAAGCTCATGACCGACCCCTTCGTTGGCCATCTGACCTTCCTGCGCATCTACTCCGGCCGCATCGAATCCGGCGCCACCGTGGTCAACGCGGGCAATGGCAAGAAAGAACGCATCGGCCGCCTGCTCAAGATGCACGCCAACAAGCGTGAAGAAATCAAAGAGGCCCTTGCTGGCGATATCGTCGCCGCCGTCGGCCTCAAGAGCGTCTCCACCGGCGACACCCTGGCCGACCTCCGCGCCCCCGTGCTTCTGGAGTCCCTGGACATTCCGGAGCCGGTCATCGAGGTCGCCATTGAGCCCAAGACCAAGGCCGACCGCGACCTGCTCTCCCAGAGCCTGGCCAAGCTGACCAAGGAAGACCCCTCGTTCCGCGTCAAGGGCAACGAGGAGACCGGGCAGACCCTTATCGCCGGCATGGGCGAGTTGCACCTTGAAATCATCGTTGACCGCCTCCTGCGCGAGTTCAACGTCAACGCCAATGTGGGCGCGCCCCGCGTCGCCTACCGCGAGACCATCACCAAGCCTGCCAAGGTGGACATGAAATACGCCAAGCAGACCGGTGGTCGCGGCCAGTACGCCCACGTCGTCATCGAGATCGAGCCGAACCCCGCAGGCGGCTACCTTTTCGAGGACGAGATCAAGGGCGGCCTGATTCCCAAGGAATACATCGCCCCGGTGGGCCGCGGCATTGAAGATGCCCTGAAAAACGGCATTCAGGCCGGGTTCCCCGCTGTGGATGTCAAGGTCAAGCTGGTCCACGGTTCCTTCCACGAAGTCGACTCCAGCGAGCAGGCCTTCTATGTGGCCGGTTCCATGGCGATCAAAGAGGCCACCAAGAAGGCCGGACCTGTGATGCTTGAGCCCATCATGAACGTGGAAGTCGTGACCGCCGAGGAATACCTGGGCGATGTCATGGGCGACCTGAACGGCCGCCGCGGCCGCGTGAGCAGCTTGGAAGCCCGTGTGAGCTCCCAGGTCATCCGCGCCCAGGTGCCCCTGTCCAGCATGTTCGGCTACGCCACAGACCTGCGTTCGCGCACCCAGGGCCGCGCCACGTTCACCATGCAGTTTGATCACTACGAGCAGGTGCCGAACAGCATCGCCGAAGAGATCATGAAGAAGAAATAGACGGATTCATGCCGCGTTCCGCTTTTCCCCTTGACACGGGAGGAGCGGAACGCGTAAGGCATCCTTCCGCTGTTTATAAAATATCCAGGGGACGTCCCTGGAACCAGTGTCCTGAACCAGTTAACCCCCAGCATTTCCGCGGAGCGGCCAACGCATCAGCGCAGGCCGCGAGGGGCGAAAGAAGCCCCCGGAAACGAAGGAGAGTTTATGGCTGCGATGACGAGCGACCGTATTCGGATCAAGCTCAAGGCTTACGATTACCGCATCCTTGATAAGGCTGTGACTGAAATCGTTGATACCGCCCGGAACACCGGGGCGGCTATCGCCGGGCCTGTTCCCCTGCCCACCAACTTCCATAAGACCACGGTTCAGCGCTCCGTTCACGTGGACAAAAAGTCCCGTGAGCAGTTCGAGATGCGCATTCATAAGCGCCTTTTGGACATCCTGGAGCCCACCCAGCAGACCGTCGACGCCTTGGGCAAGCTTTCGCTGCCGGCCGGTGTCGACGTTGAGATCAAGCTGTAGGGAGGTGCGGGATATGGCAAAAACTCTCGGACTTCTCGGACGCAAATTGGGCATGACGCGCATCTTTGCCGATGACGGCACCATTGTGCCCGTCACCCTCATTTCTGCGGGCCCCTGCCCTGTGCTTCAGGTCAAGACCTCGGAGAAGGAAGGCTACAACGCCCTCCAGGTCGGTTTTGACGCTGTGCCCGAGCGCAAGCTCACCAAACCGGAGAAAGGCCACCAGGCCAAGGCCGACAAGGGCTTTTACCGCCATCTGAAGGAATTCCCTTTGGATGTCGTTGACGGCTATGAAGTCGGACAGGACATCACCGTTTCCATCTTCCAGCCCGGCGAGAAGGTCAAGGTCACCGGAACCTCCAAGGGCAAAGGCTTCCAGGGCGTCATGAAGCGTTACAACTTCAAGGGCCTGAAAGCCACCCACGGCGCGGAGAAAGTTCACCGTTCCGCCGGTTCCATCGGTACCAACACTGAGCCTTCGCGTGTTTTCAAAGGCAAGAAGATGGCCGGCCACATGGGCGACGAACGCGTCACCCTGCCCGCCGTCGAAATCGTTGATGTCCGCCCCGAGGAGAACATCATCGTGGTCAAGGGCCAGGTGCCCGGCTGCAAAAACGGCTTGGTCATGATCCGCAAGGCCGGGTAGGAAGGTACACACACATGGCAACCGTTACCGTGTTCGACCAAATGAAGAAGGAAGTGGGCAGCCTCGATCTGTCCCCCGAGGTCTACGAGGTGGAAGTCCGCCCCGAGATCCTGCACCTTGTCGTGCGTGCGCAGCTGGCGGCCAAGCGCGTCGGCACCCATGCCGTCAAGACCCGTGCCTTTGTTTCCGGTGGTGGCAAGAAGCCCTGGAAGCAGAAAGGAACGGGCCATGCCCGCGCCGGCTCCAACCGTTCCCCGGTGTGGCGCGGCGGCGCGGTCATCTTCGGACCCCAGCCCCGCAGCTACGAGTTCAAAGTAAACCGCAAGGTGCGCCGCCTGGCTCTGAAAATGGCGTTGTCTTCCCGTCTTGCTGAAGACAACCTCGTTGTGCTGAAGGGGATCGACCTTCCCGAGATCAAGACAAAGCGCTTCGCCGAGTTTGCCAAAACCCTCGGTTTGGAAAAGGCCTTGATTGTTTTTACGGAAGTGGATAATAACCTGCTTCTTTCAGCGCGCAACCTGCCCGGCATCAAGCTGCTTCCGGCCGACAAGCTCAACGCATATGATGTGTTGCTGTACCCGAAGCTGATCATGCTTGAGAGCGCGGCTGTTTCTGTTCAGGAGAGGTTGAAGTAGTATGGACTACACTAAAATCATCATTCGGCCCGTCATCACTGAGAAGGCCAACCTCGCGAAGGAATACCTTAACCAGGTGTCCTTTATTGTCGCTCCCGGCGCCAATAAGATCGAGGTCAAGCGTGCTGTTGAGGCCGCCTTCAATGTCCATGTCGAGGCTGTGAACATCGTTCGCAGGCGTCCCTCCCGCCGACTCCGCCACGGGCGGATCATCGGTAAGGTTGCGGGTTTCAAGAAGGCCTTCGTCACCCTTGCAAAGGGCGACAAAATCGAGTTCTTCGAGGGAGTCTAAGCAATGTCCATCCGCAAGGTAAAACCCACTTCGGCTGGACGGCGCTTCCAGACCATTTCGACCTTTGAGGAAGTCACCCGGAGCACCTCCGAGCCGAGCCTCACTGTTGGTCTTTCGAAGAAGTCCGGCCGCAACCACTTTGGCCGCATCACCTCCCGTCGCCGCGGCGGCGGGCACAAGCGCCTGTATCGCATCATCGACTTCCGTCGCGACAAGACCGGCATTCCGGCTAAGGTCGCTTTCGTGGAGTACGACCCGAACCGCAGCGCGCGCATCGCCCTTCTGCACTATGCCGATGGCGAAAAACGTTACATCCTGGCTCCCCTCGGCCTCAGCGTGGGCGACCAGATCCTGGCGGGCGACACCGCCGACATCAAGCCCGGCAACGCGCTGACCCTTTCCCGCATCCCCGTGGGTACGGTCATCCACAATGTCGAGCTGCACCCGGGCCGTGGCGGTCAGTTCTGCCGCGCTGCCGGTGCGTACGCCCAGCTGGTTGCGAAAGAAGGCGCGTATGCCCTGCTTCGCATGCCCTCCGGCGAGGTGCGCAAGGTGCTTTCCCACTGCATGGCCACCATCGGCCAGGTGGGCAACATCCATCATGAGAAGGTCACCCTGGGCAAGGCCGGCCGTAACCGCTGGAAGGGACGTCGTCCTGAAGTGCGCGGCGTGGCAATGAACCCGGTCGACCATCCTCTGGGCGGCGGCGAAGGCAGAAGCTCCGGCGGCCGGCATCCGTGTTCCCCTTGGGGCATGCCGAGCAAGGGATACAAAACCCGCAAGCCGAAAAAGTCGTCCTCGAAGCTCATCGTCAAGCGCCGCGGGCAGAAGTAGGAGTATAACATGGCCAGATCTATCAAAAAAGGTCCCTTTGTGGACGGTCATCTTCAGAAGAAGATCGAGACCTCCTCTGAGAACAAGGACCGCCGCGTTATCAAAACCTGGTCCCGCCGGTCCACTATACTGCCGGAAATGGTCGGGCTCACCTTTGCCGTCCACAATGGCCGGAAGTTCATCCCCGTGTTCGTCACCGAGAACATGGTCGGGCACAAATTGGGCGAGTTTTCGCCCACCCGGACCTTCTTCGGTCACGCTGCGGACAAGAAAGCCAAGGGCAAGTAGGGAGTTCGCCAATGGAAGCCAAAGCTATCGCCAAGTATCTGCGCGTATCCTCGCGCAAGGTGCGCATCGTGGCGGAGAACATTAAGGGCAAGCCCGTTGAGGACGCGTTGAACATCCTGAAGTTCACGCCCAAGAAATCGGCCCAGCTCATCAGTAAGGTGTTGTATTCGGCCATCGCCAACGCCGGGCAGATTCCTGGCTGCGACGTGGACGCCCTCGTGGTCGGCAATGTGATGGTGAACGAAGGCCCGTCGTGGAAGCGCATTATGCCCCGCGCCATGGGTCGTGCTTACCGTATCCACAAGCGCACCAGCCACATAACTGTCATTGTGAAGGAAAAGTAGGGGGGCGCCATGGGTCAGAAAGTCCATCCGATCGGGTTCCGCCTGGGATACAACAAGAACTGGCTTTCCCGCTGGTTCA
>Ga0209373_10002300_pt1 | contig 19509 bp, 18 predicted proteins | sample Higcelweek5metaG_FD_187173 | JGI IMG/M metagenome (GOLD analysis project Ga0209373, IMG submission 187173) | Freshwater pond sediment microbial communities from the University of Edinburgh, under environmental carbon perturbations - High... | ecosystem: Environmental > Aquatic > Freshwater >... | reverse complement strand
CCCAGGGTGTTGGGGCAGGTCATCATGACCGCTGCCACTTCACCATTCATGGCCTGCTTGAACAGTTCCAGGTCCATGTCACCATAGGGAGCCGTAGGGATGGTGATGATCTCATAGCCCACCATGGCTGCCGAGGCAGGGTTGGTGCCGTGGGATGAGTCTGGCACCACCACGTATTTCTTCTTGTTGCCCTTGGCCTTGTGGTAGGCCGCAACCAGCAGCATACCGGTCATCTCACCATGGGCGCCTGCCAGCGGCTGGGTGGTGACTTCATCCATACCGGTGATATCAGCCAGCATCTGGCCCAGATCATACAGCATTCCCAAGGCCCCCTGGCACAGCTCTGCCCCACCGGGCAGGAAGGCGGTTAAGGGATGCAGCGGAGCAAACAGGTTGGCAGTGTTTTCCAGCACCTTGGCGTTGTACTTCATGGTGCAGGAACCCAGGGGATAGAAGTTGGTATCCACTGAGAAGTTACGCCGGGACAGGTTGGTGAAGTGACGCACCATATCCAGCTCTGACATCTCAGGCAACCCGGCTGTTTCTGAGCGCAGCAGGTTCTGCGGCAGGTCAGTGGCTGCAGGAACATCAGAAACCGGCAGCATCACACCACGGCGGCCAGAGACGGATTTTTCATAAATCAGTTGCATAGTGCCACCTCCAGCGCCTTTACCAGCTGATCAATCTCTTTTTTACTGCGTTTCTCGGTTACCGTCACCACCAGCATATTTTCTGAACCAACATAAAACTGGCCCAGCGGCATACCGGCAGCAATCCCTTTATCCAACAGGGCAGCCACCACAGCTTCCGCCGGTTTTGGCAGGCTGATGGTGAACTCGTTAAAGGTTGGAGCGGTTTGCAGCACCGCCACGCCAGGCAGTTTTGCCAGACAGGCCTTGGCATACTCGGCCTTGTCCCGATTCAGCCGGGCCAGATCAGCCAGCCCCTGCTTTCCAATGGCAGCCAGGAAGATCAGGCCACGCAGGGCGCAGAGTGACTGGTTGCTGCAGATGTTTGAAGTGGCTTTGTGACGTTTGATATGCTGTTCACGGGCCTGCAGGGTCAGCGCGAAACCGCGCTTGCCGTTCTTGTCAACGGTCTCCCCCACGATCCTGCCCGGCATATTGCGGATATGTGACTTCTTGGCAGCAATAAAGCCAAAAGAAGGGCCACCAAAGGAGAGTGGATTACCCAGTGACTGACCATCACCCACGGCAATGTCAGCCCCCAGCTCACCCGGTGACTTCAAGATTCCCAAGGCAACCGGATAGACCGCCGTTACCAGCAGGGCACCAGCAGCATGGGCCTGATCAGCCAGGCCGGAGAAATCCTCCACAGCACCAAACACGTTGGGATACTGCACCAGCACTGCAGCGGTGTTGGCATCCAACTGTTTTGCCAGTTCTTCACGGTTCAGCAGGCCATCCAAAGGCGGCAACTCCACCAGCTCTGCATCCTGATTGGAAAGGTAGGTTGCCAGCACCTTACGTGCGATGGGAGAGACACAGCCATCCACCACCACCTTGGTCCGGTTGGTGGCCCGCATGGCCATCAGCGCAGCCTCTGCCAGGGCAGTGGCACCGTCGTACAATGAGGCATTACTGACATCCAGGCCGGTCAGACGACAGATGGCGGTCTGGTACTCAAACAACGCCTGCAGGGTACCCTGGGAGCATTCCGGCTGGTAGGGAGTATAGGCGGTGTAGAATTCGGCCCGACCGGAGAGATGATCAACCGCTGCCGGGATAATATGGTCATAGAATCCGCCACCGATGAACAGGGACAGGTTCTGACTGTTATCAGCAGCAACAGCCTGCAGCCTGGCATAGGTCTCAAACTCAGACATACCGGCAGGCAGATTAAAAGTAGTGCAACGCAGTTCAGCCGGAATCGGGGCAAACAGTTCCTCAACGCTGGAGACGCCGATGGCAGCCAGCATCTCCTGAATCTCTTCAGGAGTATGGGGGCAATAATGACTGGTGTTCATAGCATCTCCCTACAGGGTTTTAAGGTATGCCTCGTACTGCTCCTTGGTCATCAGGCTGGCCAGCTCAGCAGCATCGCTCAGCTCAAGCTCAACCATCCAGGCTGCTTCTTCTGCCGATTCATTCACCTTTTCAGGCGCATCTTCCAGCTCTGCGTTTACCTTGACCACCGTGCCGGAGACCGGGGCATAGATGTCACTGGCAGCCTTGACCGACTCAATGGCAGCCATAACCTCAGATTGCTTGACCTGCTTGCCAACCGCAGGCAGCTCAACAAAGGTGACATCCCCCAGTTCGTGGGCAGCATGGTCACTGATACCACAGACGGCGCTGGTACCGTTCACTTTAACCCACTCATGCTCTTTGGTAAAATAGATCTCAGACATGTACACATCCTCCAATAGTTAGATTGTTTTCGTTAAATCTGCTTACTTTTTAGGGCATTCGCCAATCCGCTTGCCCTTTACCTTTACCATCATGTTCTGCCCTTGAGTCTTCATCTTCATGGTTGATATATAGGCATCTGCACTGAAGATGGTTTCACCGTTAAAGGTACCGGCACTCTGGCCTGTACATTTCATGGCCCAGGTTACCTTGTCACCAGAAATCTTGTAATCGGTCATGGTGCAGTTCTTGTCCCGTGCAATCACCTTCTTCTGGTCCTTGACATCTTCCTTGCTGTAGCAATGTTTGATGGTTGAGGCCGGAATCTTCATCGGCATACCGGGCATCTCGGTCTGAGAGGTGACTTCCCAGTAACCGTCACGGATACTATCCGCAGCAAACAGACCTGTTGGCAGCAGCAACATAACCCCGATCACAGCACTAATGGTACGTTTCATTACAGACTCCTTTCTGTTGTAAACGTTATTTCTCCTTTGTCATATTCAACATCAAATCCCCCTCTATCCCCCTTTGCAAAGGGGGAAGCCTAAAATCCCCACTTTTGAAAGGAGGGTAGGGGGGATTAAGCTGTTTGGCGCTGGAATCTGATTACGTAGAATTACCCCCGCACTGATCCCTGATCATAAAACGGCACGGTACAGACTGCCGCCTCCATCATCGCCCGATCCTGCTTGATGGTCAGACCTGTCCCAAGCGCAGCATAGCCGGGCTCCACATAGCCCAGACCGATGCCGCAGCCCAGCATGGGAGAAAAGACACCGCTGGTCACCTCGCCGATCTGCCGTTCTCCGTCAAAGATACCGAAACCATGACGTGGCGTGCGCCGTGAAGTGACCTTGAAGGCCACCTTGACCCGTTTCAAAGGCTGTTCCTGTTGCTTCAGCAGTGCCTCTTTGCCCACAAACTGCTTGTCCAGTTTGACAAAGGCGGCCAGGTCCGCTTCAAGCGGTGTGGTTGCCTCATCAATATCACTGCCATAGAGCGAGTAGCCCACTTCCAGACGCAGCACATCCCGCGCCCCCAGACCGGCAGGTTTTACCCGCTCATCCGCCAGCAGCTTTTCCCACAGCTCGCCCACCTTGTCGGACGGCAGGAAGATTTCATAGCCCAGTTCACCAGTATAACCGGTGCGGCTGACAATGGCCGGGACACCCAGTACGGTCTGCTGTACAAATTTGAAATAGGGGATCTCAGCCACCCAGCCACCCAGCAGCTCTGCCAGCACCTCACGGGAACGGGGGCCCTGCAGGTCAAGCTTGGCAGTGGCAGCAGTGATGTCGCTGAACTGGCCACCCTTCAGGCGTGATTGAATCACCTTGAAATCATTAGGAGCAGTGGCAGCATTGACCACAATCATGACTTCATCTGCTGCCATACGGAACACGATCAGGTCATCAATGATGCCGCCTTGTTCGTTCAGCAGAAAACCGTACTTGGAACGGCCAACCGGAATAGCAGTAATGGAAAAGGTAAACAGGTCCTCAAGTCCGCTGGTAATGATATCTCCTTTAAAGGTGAACTCACCCATGTGGCAGATATCGAACAGGGCTGCCTGCTCACGGCACCAGCGGTGCTCGGCAATGATCCCCTCGTACTGGATCGGCATATCCCAGCCGCCAAAGGGTGCCATCAGGGCGCCCAGGGCACGGTGGTGTTGATTAAGGGGGGTAACGGACAGTGTGGTGGTGTCAGACATAGATAGGCTCTCGATTCAGGATTGAAATGATCTCTACTACTGTTTCTTTATGCGGGTAGCATGGGATTTTTTCTTCTTGATGCCAGCCAGTTTTTTGATATCAGCCATCCGCATTTTCCAGCGCCCTTCTTCGTGATCCAGGGTAAACTCCCGGCTCTGACTTTCATCAGTACCGGGGCTGCCTTCCATCCCCAGCTTGGCAAAGACCTTGGCCGTAGTCAGTTTTTCACTTATCAGGCGAAAATCAGTAAGCTTATGAAAACAGCAGGCAGGCTTGATCTCGGCATCTTTCATAGCCTGGACAAATCGTTCACGGGTCAGGCCGGTTCTATGGGAAAGGCTGTCATACAGCTGTTCAAAACGCCCCTCGCGCCAAAGATCCAGGGCATCAGACAGAGCCTGTTCTCTGGGGTCATTGCGTTGGTCGGCAGCAGCAACAGATACGCAACAAAGAAGAATAAGGGAAAGGAACAACCTGAAGAGAGGGGGCATGACAGGAAAACCTCCGTAGAAAAGGTGGTCGCATGGTAGTGCATCCTGACAGGTGCAGCAATCAAAATTTACATTGCGCTCGTGCTCTGATGATGCTCGCAATCCCGGCCCTGCTTCTTATTCAAGCATTGTCTGCACCGCAGTAAGGAGCAGATTGAGACAACAATTCCTCTTTTTCCTTGATTGGTGCTGTGCTATATGTGTCAGATCATATTGTCGTTAAAGGAGACCATACCCATGGCGTTAAAACAATGCATGACCGTTGCGGTAACTGTAGCAGCTTTAACCATGTTGGGCAGTACCGGGATCAAGGCAGCAGAGAAAAAAGCAGAGCCTGCAGTTGCTGTTAAAAAAAATAGCCCATTACCAGATCCGGTTGCACGGATAAACGGCGTGGCTATTCCTGCAGCTGATTTGCAGAAGGCTCTGACAGCCTTCAGCAAGTCGCCGACTGCGGCACAGGTTCCTCCCGGCAAAGAGAAGGAGCTTCAACAATTTTTGTTAAACCAGATGCTTGGTGGAGAGCTGATGTATCAGGTTTCCCAGAAGACTCCGGTTAAAGATCTGGACAAAAAGGTTACTGATGCTGTTGCCAAACTGAAGGCCCGTTTCAAAACCGAAGAAGAGTATAAAAAAGGTCTGCAGGAACAGGGCATGACCGAAAAAGATTTACGTGAGCTGGTTCGGCGTAACGTAGTCATAGAAAACTATATTGAGCAGATGATCCTGCCCAAACAACAGGTAACGGATGCCGATGTTAAGGCGTTTTATGATAAAAATCCTGAAACGTTTACCCAGTCGGAACAGGTGCGGGCCAGCCATATCCTGATTACCGTTGATGCGAAGGCCAGTGATGCGGATAAGAAAAAGGCAAAAGAAAAGGCTGATGCGCTCCTGAAGCAGGTGAAGGCCGGAGCTGATTTTGCGACACTTGCAAAGGATAATTCAGGTTGTCCCAGCAGCAAGCAGGGGGGCGATCTGGGATACTTCGGCAAAGGGCAGATGGTGAAACCTTTTGAAGAGACCGCTTTTGCCATGAAGCCGGGTGAGGTTAGTGGCGTGGTTGAAACCCAGTTTGGCTACCACATCATCAAGCTGGCTGAGAAGAAACCTGCAAGTAAAATTCAGTTTGACGATGTAAAAGCAAAAATTGCTGACTCCCTCAAGCGTCAAAAGGTAAGTGAGGCGATTAATGCCACCCTTGAAGAGGCCAAAAAGAAGGCCAAGATAGAGATATACCTGAAATAATACCAGCTGGTTAGTTGTTGCTCACAGGAGGGGGGGAGGCACCATCGGTGCTTGTGCCCCCCTCTTTTGTTTATAGTGAATGTGGCTGCCTGGGCGGTTCATATGTTGCCGTTTCAAGGAACTGTTGATCTCGTTACGGTCTGAAGATGATGATGATGATGAGGTTGACGCAATGGATGAAGTCGCCTGGTTGCCGGTGTGGGCTGTACTGCAGGGACTGTATGGCTTGCCATTGTTGCCCGATTTGCAAGAGCTGTTCCTTGATGGCAGACCATTGGCCGCTGCTGCGGAAGATCATGATTTGCTGGTGACGCAACGTTGGTTTTATCTGCTGCTGTAGGCTGAGGAACAGCGTAAACGTCATGTTGACACCGTACTCACCCGTCGTACCATGAAAACACTGAATCCGTTCATGTTCCATCAGTATATAAAACAGATGGTGGTTCATACCTGCGAGGTATCATGACAACCCCACAGTCTACAGAAGAAGCCTTGCCCCACCTGCTGAGGCTGTTGCAAAACCGTCCAACGGGCGAAATCTATCTGCTTTCTGCCAGGCAGACGGTTACCGAAGGTCTGAAAGCGTGCGAAAGACCGGTTATCACAAATGCCAGCTGGAGCCAGAACAAGAGCCAGCTCTCAATCAGCTTTGGCCGGATTATCACTACCTTTCGAGCAGAAGAAAGCCGTTTGCTGTTTAGCTGCAGCTGCAATCACCGTTATGAACGTAGTCACTGCACCCATGTCATTACCGCCTGGGCCTGTCTGAAACGGTTCGTGTCCCCCACAAGCCTTGCCTCTGTCAATTTCCACACGGGCAATAGTAATGTAATTGCCGGGTTGGCCCGTCAACAGGATACAGCGCCCCTCCCATCATCCTCTGATCTGATCCGGCAGGCTATCAAAAACCGGGAGCAAAAGACTGTTTCGGCTACGTACAAGGTGGCCAGTGCGAACCTTTTGCCGGAACGAAATGCTGAACCATACCGTTTGCTGCTTTCCAGGGATGAGGAAGGCTATCTTGATGGCGATTTTTGTAGAGGCAATGAGCACCTCAGCTGCTGGACATCCCGTAACCTGGCACCTGATGTCCACGCCTTTTTGCTTAAACATCCAATTTTTGATGGTAGCCGGAAATATCTGGACGATTTTGCCAGACTGGCCAAAGGAAGCCTGCAGATCATTCTACAGGATACAGGCGATGCCGGAATTATCCTTTCGTACTGTCCAAAACAACCGTTCAGGGCACGCCTCATCCTTGATCTCAAGGACAGTCACATACAGATCATTCCTGCCCTTGACCATGGGCAGCCGTTGCCGACCAACGTCATCATAGCAGAACAGCTGCTGGTTGATGTTGATCACGGTACGATTCATCCACTGACCAACAGTGCCATCTGGGATCTGTGCGACCAGTTTTTGCCGGACAATGAGGAGTATGATGATTGGGATAGCTGGGATAATGAGCAGGAGGACGATTGGGAGGATTCAGATGCAACGGACCCGGATGATGAGTCTGTTGATGACTGTTCCTTATTCTCTACTGATGACAGTGAAGAGGAGTTTGAGCAAGCATTGAATAAATTGAATGAGTTCCTCCATAATGGCGTCACGGTTACGCTTGAGGAATTCAATGAATCCGGTCTTCTTTTGCTTGATAATGGCCATGCAGACCCACTCCAGGATCTGTGCCTCCTCTACGAAAAAAAGTCTTTTCAGCCAATTCAGGCCACCGCCTCATACCGTCTCTTGGCCCCGGATGTTCAAGGGGATGATCTGCTTGTGGTCGCTCCCCAGGTACTGTACAGCACCATTGAATCACCTTTTTCGGTCCAGGCGTTTGGCTTTTTGAGCCCCCATGGCAGCGATCGGTTGACCGGGCTGCTGCGGACCAAAAAACGATACCAGATTCTGCTTGAGACCGCTTTTCTGCTTGCCGAAGAGCTGACGTTGGCTGAACGGACACGGCTGATCCGTACAGCCCTGTCCACCAAGGAGTTTATTAAACGGCCACTGCGGGCCAAGGCAACCTTGTTTCTGGAGCAGTTTTCCAAACAGTGCCACCAGAAGGGCACTGTATTAACTGCACATAACGATGGCTGGTATCTGATACGGGAGGAGCGTCAGACTCAGGCCCGGATGTTGAAGGTGCTTGTGGATCTGTTTGGTGCCGAGGCGTTTGTTGATGACCCTTTTCCCGGAACGATTATCGTCTCCCGGCAGGAGTTGTTCAAGCATGTACCAGAGCTTATGACACGACTTGCCACGCTGGGGGCACGGCTTGAGTTCGGCTCCAAACCGGTGGAGAGATCTTCCCTGCAATTTTTACTGGATGCCACCAGCAGCGGACTGGACTGGTTTGAATTAAAACCTGAAATCAGCTTGAACGGTGAACTGCTGACAGAAGACGAGCTGCACAGCCTGCTGGAAGGTAGCCCGATACTGCAAAAAAATGGCAGATTGCTGCTGCTTGATGAGCTTTCATCCCAGGTGCTGGCCATGTTCAGTACTGCCATTGCAGGTAAAAAGGGGAAAAAGGGGAAAAAGGAGCTGGTGCGGGTACCCCGTTTGCAAATGCTGGATTGGTTGCAGTTGCGTAAGCACGGAGTAACGGTGCAGCTGGCTCCGCAGGATGCCGAGGTTCTTGAAAGCCTGCTCAATTTTGACCAGTTACCCAAACCTGCCTTGCCAGAAGGACTGGTCGCCGATGTACGGCATTATCAACAGGATGCCTGGCACTGGCTGGCATTTCTGTACACACACCGTTTTGGTGCCTGTCTGGCCGATGACATGGGATTGGGCAAGACCTTGCAAGGGATCACGCTCATGGCCGGGATCATGGCGGGAACCATTCCCACGGCTGCCCTGCCTGGCTCACCCCATCTGGTGGTGGCGCCGCCATCTTTGTTGTTTAACTGGGAGGCTGAAATCGCCCGATTTCTGCCTGCGGCAAAGGTGCTGCTCTACAGTGGAAGCGCCAGGAGCGCAGACAGTTTTGGAGAACATGATATCATTATCACCAGCTACGGCGTGGTGCAGCGTGACCATGATAAGCTGCAGCAGTATTGCTTCGATGTGATCATCTTTGACGAAACCCAGGTGGTTAAAAACCTTCAGGCTGCCACCAGCAATGCGGTCAGAAAACTGAAAAGCGCCTTTAATCTGGCTCTTACCGGTACCCCGGTAGAAAATCATCTTGGAGAATACTTCGCTATTATGGACCTCTGCCTTCCGGGATTGCTCGGCAGTCATGAGGAGTTTAATCGGCAGATTGCCAAGGGCGGCCCGTCTGCCATTCAGCGTCTTATCCAGCGTACCAGGCCGTTTGTATTACGTCGCACCAAACAGATGATCGCCTCTGAGCTGCCGCCCAAGATTGAAACCGATATCCAGCTTGAGTTGTCACCCAAACAGAAAGCCCTCTATCAGCGCACCATAGAAGAGGTTAAGGGGCAGGTGCTGGAGGCGTATCAGAACCACGCTGTGGCTCAGGCCCGCATTATCGCCTTAACCGCCATCCTGCGACTGCGTCAGATCTGTCTTGCCCCTGTGTTGGCTGTTCCATCCGCTCCAGACACCTCCCCCAAGCTGGAATTTCTTGCAGAACAGCTGCTTGAACTGCGTGATGAGGGGCACAGCGTACTGGTTTTCTCCCAGTTTACCGGTTATCTGGATATCATTGAAAAGGGACTGGCACAGCATGGCCTCACCTGTCTGCGCCTTGATGGTTCTACTCCTGTCCCCCAACGGAAGAAGCTGGTACAGACCTTTCAGGGGGGGGATCAACCGATGATCTTTCTGATCAGCCTCAAAGCAGGTGGTAAAGGCTTGAACCTGACCCGCGCCACCTATGTCTATCATATGGACCCCTGGTGGAATCCGGCGGTGGAAAATCAGGCCTCTGACCGGGCCCACCGGATCGGTCAGACTGAACAGGTTACCATTACCCGGCTGATTATGCGCCACACCATTGAAGAGAAGATGATGGCCCTGAAGGCCCGCAAGCTGGAGCTGTACAAGGCGTTACTGGAGGATGGCTCCGGTGGTGGTGGTTCGGCATTGACACGGGAAGATTTTGAGTTTTTGCTGGGGTAACGACCATGTTTATCTTCTGCTCTGAAATTCACCTCTCGCTCCCTGCCTTTTCCCTCAAGGAAAAGCGCGGTATTGTAAAAAGTATCCTGGGGAGGGCGCGTAACCGCTTCAATGTTTCCTGTGCCGAGGTTGACCGGCAGGATAACTGTCAGGTTGCGGTACTTGGTTTTGTCACGATCAGCCCGGACAAGACCATTGCCCGCAACACGTTGGACCGGCTTGAGGATTGGATCTATGACGGCTGGCCCGATGTGGAAATAACCGGGAGTCTGATCACTGAACTATAAATTGACAGTAATCATTCCTGCCGAGTATACTTCAGCAACCATCATGTATAAATATCTCTACGCATATCTCGCCTTTTTAGCTGTCTGACGGACAACCATGCCCGAAATTCCGGTTCATACTGCAGAGCAATCAACACTGTCTTACCTGGTCAAGCTGGGCAGTAACCTGCTTGATTCAATTGTACGCCGTTTTTCCAACCCTGAAAAAGCTCGCCGGAACAGGATTTTGTTGCTGCTTTTAACTGCAGGATTGCTGACCTTGGTGTTACTGCCCAGCCAGCATCTGGTGACCGCACGCTACAAACCCGGTGAAATTGCTACATCTGACATCCGTGCCAGCCAGGATTACCTGCTGGAAGACCACGAACTGACCAAACAGCTTCGTAGCGAGGCAGAAACAAAAGCCCCGATTGTGTATACCTACAACGGCCAGATTGCGGTAACCCTGTCCGGAGTTGTAAAGCGGGCGCTGGATGCCACCGCAAGTGCCCGTTCAGAAAAAACGACCATAACAACCGCTGAACTTCGCCCGCTGCTTGAGCCTATCCTTGATGCGCAGTTGTCTGAAGGGGAGCTGCGTACCCTGTTGAAAATTACTAATAGCACGATTGTCCTTGGCAATCTGAAGCCGCTTCTTGATGAGATCTACAAGCAAAAGGTTGTGCTTGATACCAAGGTGTTTCGTTCAGATACAACGCGGGGGGTTGAAATAAGTAATGCCGCCGGAAAAAATATCGGCACGGCAACCACGGATACACCCTTTATCGAGATTGGCGAAGCACGCAAGATTCTGCAGGAGAAACGGCTGGACGGGATAAGCCTTGAAGGCTCCAGGCATCTGCTGGCCATGGTTGCAAAAATCTTGAAGCCGAATCTGTTTTTTGATCGTGAAGCCACTGAGGTCCGTAAGAACACACTGTTACATGATGTAAAACCGGTGTTGTACAAGATCCAAAAAGGGGAAATGATTGTCCGGGTAGGAGAACGGGTTACCAGCGAGCAGTCCCATAAGCTGGAGATGATCTATCAGGCCAGTCGTGGTGAAGGAACCTTTTATACCGTTATCGGAATCTTTGGTCTGGTACTGGTACTGTTTTATTTTCCCTACCGGTTTGCCTGCAAGAATATCCGTAAATTCAATCCCAGCAACCGGGATCTGCTGGCCATAGCCATTCTGATCGTGGGCAGTTTTTTTGTCTTTAAGCTGGCACTGCTGGTCTCCGCCAATATCGGGGCTGCTTTCCCGGCAGTTTCGCCGGCATCTTATGCCTACCTCTTTCCGTTTGCAGCTGGTGCCATGATTGTGCGGATCCTGCTTAACTCGGAAGTGGCCTTGATCTACTGCGTGATGATGGCACCGCTACTGGGTATTCTGTTTAACAGTAATATGTTTGTGGTGATCTACGCCCTGCTGGGGAGCGTGGTGGGGGCGCACGGCGTGCGTCAGTGCCAGAATCGTGGCGTGATCTATACCGCAGGTTTCAAGCTGGCCGTGGTTAATTTGGCCATGGGGATCTGTTTTCAGACCATGAACAGTTCACTCTTTACCCTGCAGACGTTGTATGTTGTGGTTTTTACCCTGGTGGGGGCGCTGCTCTCCGCCATGCTGGTTTCTGCCTTTACGCCACTGTTTGAATCTCTGTTCCACTTTACCACCAATATCAAGCTGCTGGAGTTGGCCAACCTTAATTCTCCCCTGTTGCGGGATCTGATGGTCAAGGCTCCCGGCACCTATCATCACAGTGTTGTCGTGGGCAATCTGGTGGAAGCCGCCGCAGAGACGATCGGCGCCAATCCGTTGCTTGCCAGGGTGGCTGCGTACTATCATGATATCGGCAAGACGGCAAAGCCACTCTATTTTATTGAAAACATGCATGGCGGTGAGAACCGTCACGACAAACTTTCACCTCATATGTCAGCGCTGATCCTGATCTCCCACATCAAGGAAGGTGAGGCACTGGCAAAGGAAAAACACCTGGGGCAACCGATTATTGATGTGATCCGCCAACACCACGGCACCGCCCTGATCAAGTTTTTTTATGAAAAAGCCAAGCTCCAGGCCGAGGCAACCGGGCAGCAGCTTGATGCCCAGGAGTTTCGCTACCCTGGTCCCAAGCCGCAGACCCGTGAGGCTGGTCTGGTGATGTTGGCCGATGCGGTTGAAGCAGCTTCCCGCACGCTGGTAAACCCGACTCCTGACAGGATTCAGGGAATGGTGCAAAAGCTGATTAACAGGATTTTTTCCGATGGTCAGCTGGATGAATGTGAGCTGACCCTCAAAAATCTGCATGAAATTGCCAAAAGCTTTAATCGTATTCTTGGAGCCATCTTTCATCATCGGATTGACTATCCGGAGCCGGTTCACAAGGGGAGTAACGGAGGTAAGAAGAGCAATGCACATCATGGTTCAGAACAACCAGCGAAGGCACCCGGCCCCCCTGCGCCCCATCAGGGCAGCAGCAACGAAGATCTTAAACGCCTTGGGATGTCCTGAGCAGACAGAACTATCCATTACCATCGTTGGTGATCGGGTGATCCATCGCTTGAACCGGGACTATCTGGGCAAAGACCGCCCCACCAACGTGATCTCCTTTTCCCTGCAGGAAGGTGAAGACAGCGATTTTACCCCCCATGCACTGGGGGATGTGGTCATCTCTGCCGATACCGCAGCGCAAGAGGCTGAAGCTGGAGGCTGGACCGGCTATCAACGGCTTATTTTTCTGTTGTTACACGGTATTCTGCATCTGACCGGCTATGATCATGAACGTAGCGGTGAGGAAGAAGCCCAACGGATGGAACGTAAGGAACAGGAACTCTGGGAACTACTGGAAAAAGAAGGACTGGCATCACTACCGGTACGTTAACGGTCTTACATTAAACAGTGAAAGGATAACAACAGTGGACGAAGGAAGTAGTCGCAAGCCGGCCGGTCTGCTCGACAGAGTCACCCGCCTGGTAACCGGACGCAGAAGAGTTACCGAGGAGGAGATTCACGATCTGATTGAAGCTGGCGAAGAAGAAGGAATTGTTGACGAGCAGGAACGGGAGATGATCAACGCTGTTCTGGCGTTGGATAATACGGTGGTGCGAGAAATTATGGTGCCCCGTACTGAAATGGCAGCCATCAGCGCTGAAGCCTCGATCAGGGAAACCATTGACGCCATTCTTGCCTGCGGTCACTCCCGCATACCGGTCTATGAAGGAACGGTTGATAATATCATCGGCCTGCTGTACGCCAAAGATCTCCTGAAAAGCTGGGGGACGAGTGATACCCAGACACAACTCTGCAATTTAATGAGACAACCGTTTTTTACTCCTGAAAGCAAAACACTTGGCCTTCTGCTGCAAGAGTTTAAAAAGAAAAAGGTGCATTTGGCCATTGTTGTCGATGAATATGGAGGTACTTCTGGGCTGGTCACCATTGAAGATCTGCTTGAGCAGATTGTGGGTGATATTCAGGATGAGTATGATATGGAGGAGGATCTGTATATCCGTAACCCTGATGGTTCTCTGACTGCTGATGCCCGTTTGCCGATTGAAGAGTTGGAAGAACAGTTTGAAATTGAGATCGAGCGGGAAAAATTTGATACCGTTGGAGGACTGGTGGTCTATTTGGCAGACGGTATTCCTGTTGCAGGCGAGTCATTTCGCGGACACGGGCTTGAGATAGAAATTCTGGAAGCCGATCCCCGCAAGGTCAAGCGGCTGAGAATATGCCGACAGTCTGACATGGCGGAGCCAGCCTTCCCGTGAGTTTGATCCATTTTAGATTACCGCTGGTTTCCGGTCTGTTTCGTCCTGCGTTGCTGGCCACAGGTTCTGGTCTGCTGATTGCGCTTTCCTTCCCCAGGGCTGATTTCTCCTTCCTCGCCTGGTTTGCTTTGATCCCGCTTTTGGTCGCCCTCGAAGGGCAGACAGTCCGTTCTGCCTGTAAACTGGGATTTCTGACTGGACTGGTTGCATACGCAGGACTCCTGTACTGGTTAACGATTGTAATGGGCGAATACGGACATCTGCCTGTTTTTGCCAGCATTCCGCTCTGGCTGCTGCTTTCCTCCTGGCTTGCCCTGTTTTATGGGTTGGCTGCCGGTACAACCGTTCTGGGTGAACACCTTGGCATCAAATCAGCTCTACTGATGCCGTTGGTCTGGGTCGGGGGTGATTATCTACGCAGCTTTATCTTTAGCGGCTTTCCCTGGACCATGCTGGGACACTCCCAATACCGACTGTTGCCGTTGATACAGATTGCCGACACTGCCGGTGTTTACAGTATCACCGCCCTGATTGTGCTGGCTAATGTGGTTTTCTACCGGATCATCCGGGCATTGTCCGGTGCAGACATACCTTATCCGGCAAAAAGCGCTGTTGTGTTTGTGCTGGTTCTTGCTGGTACCCTGGGCTACGGTTTTTATCGACTTACCAGCCCTGTCCCACTGCAAACGCCCCTGAGAGTGGCTTTAATACAAGGGAATATTGATCAGGCGATCAAATGGTCTCCTGCTTTTCGAGAAACAACCCTTGATATCTATACCTCTCTTTCCCGTCAGGCGGTAGTCGGCCAACATGCTGACCTGATCGTCTGGCCTGAAAGTGCTGCTCCTTTCTATTTTCAGGATAACAGCCCGGCCTCTGACCGGATTCGTAACCTGAGTCGGGAACTGAAGGCGAATCTGCTCTTTGGCAGCCCTGCTGCAGAACTGCGTGATGGTCGTCACGTAAATATGAACAGCGCCTTTCTGCTGGCGCCGGATGGCACAGAAACGGGTCGAAGTGACAAGATGCACCTGGTGCCATTTGGTGAGTACGTTCCCCTTGCCAGACTGCTGCCGTTTGTAAATAAACTGGTTCATGGCATCGGTGATTTTCTGCCGGGCCAACAGGTTAAGCCGCTTAAGGCTGGCGGGGTACCACTAGGGGTGCTGGTCTGCTACGAAGTGATCTTTCCCGAGCTGGCGCGGGAATATGTGAATGCCGGTAGCCGGGTGCTGGTTAATATCACCAACGATGCCTGGTTCGGACGATCCTCAGCCCCTTATCAGCACTTATCCATGGCTGTGTTCCGGGCGGTTGAGACACGCACCCCTCTGGTCAGGGCAGCCAACACCGGCATTACTTCGATAATTGATCAAAACGGTCATATCAAAGGGATGACCTCCCTGTTTAAAGAGGCGGTTATGGTCGGCGAGGTACAGCCCGGCAGCGCCAACGCACCGTATCTGAAGCTTGGCGATCTGTTTGCCCAGGGTTGTCTGGGTTTTACGGCACTGTTTTTGGCGCTGCAGTACTGGCGTTACAAAAACAAGAAGAGGTAGAATGGGGTATACTTTAGAGCTTCATGCCGATATCGATCTGCTTCATCAAGGTATCAAATGCGTTGTGTCCTGTTGCCGGGGGGCTATTGCGCAGATGACGTGACCTGTTTAGTAACAAGCAGCCTGATTTCGTTTCTAGTCAGCAACAACTTTTCCTGACGCTCAAAATCTTTCAATATCCTGCTGACAACCTCCCGTGAGGTTCCAAGGTCGCTGGCAATTTTCTGATGAGTTGTTGTTACAACTCCATGGTCAGATTTTTCGAGCAGATACTCCATAACCCGCTCATCCATTCTTCTGAAAGCCACTTCATTTACAAGCTCCATAATATCGCCAAGTCGTTCACTTAAAAGTGAAAATAACATGGTTTGTAAGGCTTTATAGCTGCTAAAAAGTCGAAGATACGTTTCGGCAGGAATCATGACAAAGGCACCCCCAGTCAGTGTAACTGCATTGGCAGGGTAGGGCTTGTTACCAAGTATGCAGGATGCATTCAGAATGCAGGTCTCTCCAGGGCCTAGCTCGTAAAGGGTAATTTCACGCCCGGATTTACTGCATCGATAGACACGGACAGTGCCGGAGACCATAAAGGCAATGCCTGAACAAAAATCTCCTTCCCAATAGAGATGCATGCCAGCTGGAAACTCCTGGTTATGAGCCTGGGCAAGCAGCGCATCTACAAGATCCGGGTCAAGACGAAAGCCTGGAAAAATACGGGTAAATTCTTCTGAAGAAATGACTCGAGTGCGCATCAGAAAGCTCCCTGGGAGGTTGTTGAAAGTCGACTGCATTAGTATCTGTGGTCGTACAAAAACTAGCTGGAATGTGTGACAATGTCACAGACGAAAAGAGTACAAAAACAGATAGTGGTTTATAAGGAGACCCGTATGAAACAGCTGCTTTACCTGCATGTTATCGTTTCTTTGCTGGTGGTAACTGCGCTTCCGTGCCTTGCTGTCAGGATTAATAGCCCTGCACCTGATTTTGCGCTGAAAGATCTGCAGGGTAGCACGCAAGGTCTCTCCTTGCATAAAGGCAAGGTTGTGCTTCTTAACTTCTGGTCAACAACCTGTGGTCCCTGTGTTGTTGAATTACCGTCCTTGAACAGCCTGTACAAAGAGTTGAGGCAGAGTGGATTGCTGGTGTTGGGTATCGCGATTGATCCATCAGAAAAGCCGGTTCGGGAGCTTGTTGGGAAACTCAGGGTTGAGTTTCCCAACGTGCTTGACAGCAATAAGGACGTGTTTTTTGACAGCTATGGCCTGTTTGGTCAACCGATCAGCATTATAATTGATCGAAACGGTATTGTGCGTGAAAAAATTGTTGGTTCAGTGGACTGGACAGCACCCCAGACCAAGGCGAAAATACTCAACTATCTGAAAGGACGGTAACAGTATGCAACGTTGGCTTATGTATGGAGTTTTGATGGGAGCGGCTTTGGGTATAAGCGGTTGCAGCTCAGGAAACTTTTTGGTCTACAAAAATTCCAAGCACTTTTATGTTACCAGCACCGGCCCCGAGCTGCGCAGAATCCTGTGTGACACAGGGGACATGGAGAAGATTGCCAGGGATTCGCAGCTTTCTGCCCCACTACAGAAGGATTTGAAGGACGGTATCTGTACCAGTAATAAAGTGAAAGAACGTTTGCTGGCCACCCTTGAAGGGATGACTAAGGAACAGCGTACTGCATTAAAAACAGCATTCAGGCAGAACGGCTACGACATTAATGTCGTGGCCAACTGCTGAGGTAGCGGTTACTAGCGTCCGGGTGACGCTAACAACAGCTTTTTGCGTTAATACTCCTCCGCTCAGAGAACAAGCGTTGGCTGAGCGGAGTCGAAGTTAAAAGCGCAATGTACTGATCGTGCGAAATATAGTTGTCATTTGTTTGGTGTCAGATTACCGACTAACCTCATTCCATTCTGTTGTACTCTAACTGGTCAGATTTTAATGCTAAACGGCAGTTACTCCTATCTCCTTTTGTAAAGGGTGAGGGAGCAGTTTACCATGGATTTTAGTTGCTACTACAGGTTTCTGGCAGTCTGCCGTTTGTTCTCTTGACATGTTGTTGACACACAGGTAAATCGTTAGCGCGAGTAGCAGGCTGCGACAGTAAAATATGTTTGATTAAATCAAAAAAAACTGTGTCAAAGCCTGCATTCTGCACATATCCACTGTAACCCATCAGGAGCCACTACATGTCATTCTTCCGCACGATTAAGCTGTTCTGGAAATTCTCGATTTTTGCCGGTCTAGCGACCCTGCTGTTGCTGATGGCCGCCCTTGAATCCTACCGTGGCATGCGGAGTTCTGAAAACCGGGTTGACCTGTTTGTGGAAAAATATCAGGCTCTGGCTTTTATTGTCAGCGATATGCATACTCAGGGGATTCAGGCCGAACAAGCTCTGCGTAATATCATCCTGAATCCGACCGATGAAAAGGCAATGGATAACTACAAAAAGGCTAACGAAGAGTTTGTTGAGTCCAACAAAAAATCTGCTGCCTTGGCTAAAGAGATACATAAGTATGAACAGGGGGTTAACAAGCTGCCGGTGCTCTGGCAAGAGCTTGGTACGGTTAAAGAAGAGATCATCAGTAAAGCCCGTGCAGGCCAGCAAGCAGAATCAATCGCTCTGCTTAACAAGCAGGGAACCCCAAAGTGGCGTGAAATCAAGGCCACCATCATTGAGCTGCAGAAGGCCATGAAAACAGATATGGCTGTTTTTCGGAAGCAGATGGATAAGGAAAACGAACGGACGCTGATTAAGACCATCATTATTCTGGGTGCCGCCATTGTGCTGATTAATATCCTGCTGCTGGTTTTCTGGCGGATCATGCAGAAATCCATGGATGAGTTGGTAAACTGCCTGCAGGATATCGCTGCCGGTGAGGGAGACCTGACCAAGCGGCTTGATGTCCATGGCAAGGATGAATTTGCGGAAGCGGCCCACTGGATGAACGAGTTCATCCAGAAGTTGAACCGGACACTGACTTCTGTCAGTAACAACAGCACTACTCTTGCTTCTGCCACCTATCAACTGAACAGCACCGCCGACCAGATGGCAACCAGCGCTGAAGAGGTTGCCGCAGAGGCCTCCACCGTTGCGACCGCCAGTGAAGAGATGGCGGCCACCAGTAATGAAATTGCCAATAATTGCCATGCAGCTGCTGAAAGCGCCCAACTTGCCGCCAATACGACCCAGAAAGGGTTTGAGGTGGTCAAGTACACGGTTGATGGCATCCGTAAGCGTGGCGAAAATACCCGTCAGACCGCTCTAACCATATCGACCCTTGGTGAACGGTCAGAGCAGATCGGTCAGATTGTTGGTACCATTGAAGATATTGCTGATCAGACCAATCTGCTGGCCCTGAATGCCGCCATTGAGGCGGCTCGGGCTGGAGAAATGGGACGAGGTTTTGCGGTTGTTGCCGATGAGGTACGGGCCCTGGCTGAACGAACCACCCGTGCCACCAAAGAGATCGGTGATATGATCAGGACGATTCAGCAAGAGACCCAGGCTGCCATTGTTTCCATGGAGGCGGGGGTTGATGCAACAGAGAAGGGGGCAGCCGAGGCAGAACAGCTTGAGCAGGCCCTGATGGAAATATTGGAACAGGTGAATGCCGTTACCATGCAGGTCAGCCAGATAGCCACAGCAGCAGAAGAACAAACCGCTACCACCAGCGAGATAACCAATAATATCCATAAAATATCAGAGGTTATAGAAGGTACGGCCAAGGGGGCCCTGGACACTTCAGCGGCTTCAAGCTCTCTCTCTGAACTGGGGGAAGAGCTGCGCAAGCTGATGTCCCAGTTTAAACTAACCAACTAAAGGTGTGCTGACTGGCGCTATCTTTGTCTGTATTCTCCAGCGGTTGCTTTAACTCCATACCATACGCCAAAACGGCTGCCAGTACCGGCAGCCGTTTTGGCGTTTTAAGCTCAATTTATCAACAAAATAGGGTGATCACCTCATTGTCATTTGGTT
>Ga0209373_10002297_pt1 | contig 19534 bp, 17 predicted proteins | sample Higcelweek5metaG_FD_187173 | JGI IMG/M metagenome (GOLD analysis project Ga0209373, IMG submission 187173) | Freshwater pond sediment microbial communities from the University of Edinburgh, under environmental carbon perturbations - High... | ecosystem: Environmental > Aquatic > Freshwater >... | reverse complement strand
GGAACTACTAAGCTGAAGGCGATTGACAAAATCTCTGACATTGCTGCTTCGCTGATTTCAAAGATTTTTTCGGCAGTCATTGTCCTTTGTTTTTTCCTTTTTGCCACTCTGGGGCTAGCCTTTTGGCTCGGAGATGTTCTGGGAAAGGTTTATTTGGGATTCTTTGCGGTTGCGGCTATCTATGGCATTCTTGCGATTTTGATTCACCTGGTGATGAGCAAATGGGTGAAGAAACTGGTCTGCAATTTCATCATCAAAAATGCATTAAACTGATTCGTATGCAAAAGATAACCTCAGCGAGCGGATTGCGGAAGGCCATTCTGGACCTGGAAATCGAACAGAAAAAACAGGCGGAGTTACTGAAAAATCAGTTATCACTTACTACCGATAGCCTGAGACCCCGGAATCTGCTGACAGCGGCACTTAAGGATCTCCTTTCATCTCCGTTTGTGCTGATGATCGGAATCGACAAAATAAAATCTTTCGTGCATCAGCTGATCGATCGGATCATCAGGAAAACACCAACCACACCTGAGCCTGAAAATGAGCAACTCTAATCAACAATCTTTCATTCTATGAAAAAGCAAAACAATCCAATTTATCAAGTAATCAGGCTGTTACAAGTTACCGGATTAGCCATGCTTGCACTAACTCTGACTCATTGTAAAAACGAGGTGTTGTCAGACAGCGCTAACCCAGAGAAATTCAACTATCTGGCGTCAGAAGATGCACCTTTCAACTACTCTGAAAATGGCCAGGCCAGCGGTTTCTCGGTTGATCTGCTTGAAGCTCTTTTCAACAGCATGGCTTTGCCCCTCGACCGGGCTAACGTTGAGATGACGGATTGGACTGCCGCCTATGAAAAGACTGAGAATGAACCTTGCAATATGCTTCTGTCATTAGCAAAAACCACGGGCCGTGATACCCTTTTCAAATGGGTTGGCCCGATTACCTCCGAAAGGCATGTGGTTATCGCACTCAGCGGATCCGGGGTCTCAGTCACTGAAACCAGCGACCTGAACGGTTATTTCACCGGGATCGTTCAAAATGATGACATTATTGATCTGTTACTGAAAGGTGGAGTGATGAGAGCCAATATCCTGCTCTATGACAACCCACTGGAGTTGTACAAAGCTTTGGCTGATACACGCGAAATTCAATGTATAGCTTACTCTCTGGTTAATCATAACCTGATGGTCCAGACGCTGGATAAACCGGCCGGAACCTTTGTAGTGCCTTATACCATTCAAACTGACGAGCTCTATTATGCCTTCAATGCAGAGACTGACGACGACCTGATCACTTCGTTTCAGAATGCTTTTGATTCTTTGAAACAGGGAAGTTCCGGCGAATATCACGAAATACTGAACCGTTACAACGAGATCAAACACGGAACGGATAATATCACTGAAGAGATGGTGACTACGTTGGTTGATCGTACGGCAATTGACCTGGCCTCGGATGCTCCCGGAACGATCAATAAAATCAACCAGGGCCTGGCTCCTTATAAGGATGCAACCAATCCGGCGCTGTGCGCATTTGTGTTTGACAAAGATGTAAAGATAGTGGCACAAGCCCAGGCACCGGCCAGCGTAGGTAGTTCCATGAAAGGTATTGCCGATGTTACCGGAAAGGCATATCGGGATGAAATGGTTGCCGGGGCTCTGAGCCATGGAACCGGCTGGACAGATTATGTTTATACCAAACGCGATGCAGGCGGATTGTTTTTCATGGCCGCTTATTATAAACTGGTCATTGGAAGCGATTCAAAGCAATACGTGGTCTGCTCGAAACGGTATAAATAAAAAAAAGGACCTGCAGTTAACCTGCAAGTCCTTTGTTTCCAGTCGGGATGGTGAGATTTGAACTCACGACCCCTCGCCCCCCAGACGAATACTCTAACCATGCTGAGCTACATCCCGCTGTTGTTCCCATCTCTGCGAACGGATGCCAAAGATAACGGTTTTTTGGTTTTTCAAGATGGATTTTTCAGGTAACTTTGACCCATTATGTTCTTCCCTCGGAATGTTGTCATCCCAACGAAAGTCGGGATCTCGTTCCTGGGCTCGAACCTTAACCGATACAATTTTTATTTTATGACTCAAACGGTAAATGAACATGTTCACGTCCTGATTCTGGGCTCGGGCCCGGCCGGATATACTGCTGCAATTTATGCTGCGCGCGCCAATATGAAACCGGTTCTCTATCAGGGGCTTCAGGCAGGCGGACAGCTTACTACCACTACAGAAATCGAAAATTTCCCTGGTTATCCGGATGGCGTTACCGGCACCGAAATGATGGAGCAACTTCAGAAACAGGCTGAGCGTTTTGGTACGGAGGTTCGCTGGGGACTGGCAACTGCCGTTGATTTCAGCGGCCCTAAGCATATGGTCTGGATCGATGAGGAGCACCTGATCGAAGCCGATGCCGTAATTATTGCTACCGGTGCCACGGCTAAATACCTCGGACTCGAATCGGAAGAAAAATTCAAGGGATCGGGAGTGTCGGCCTGCGCTACATGTGATGGTTTCTTTTATCGGGGCCAGGATGTTGTGGTAGTTGGAGGCGGTGATACTGCCGCAGAGGAGGCAACGTACCTTGCCGGTTTGTGCCGTAAGGTGTATCTGGTAGTCAGGAAAAACTACCTGCGCGCCTCAAAACCTATGCAGGACCGTGTTGCCCGTACGCCAAATATCGAAATTCTGTTTGAGCATAATACGAAAGAAATTATTGGAAATCAGACTGTTGAAGGTGTTATTCTGATCAACGGTAAAGGGGAAGAGGTGAAAATCGATGTCACCGGGTACTTCGTGGCTATCGGTCATCAACCCAACTCCGATATTTTCAAACCCTATATCGACATGGATGAAACCGGGTATATCCATACGGTTCCGGGTTCAACAATAACCAATGTTCCCGGAGTTTTTGCCTGCGGTGATGTTCAGGATAAGCACTATCGTCAGGCGATAACGGCTGCCGGATCGGGATGTATGGCGGCGCTCGACGCCGAGAGATTTTTGGGATAAACGGTCATCCTCGGAAAGTGACGAGTAACGAGTGACGAGTGACGATAAAATATGAAGGCCAATGAAAAAGGGCAGAAGTTACGTACTTCTGCCCTTTGCTCTTAGCCCTTAGCTCTTCGCCCTTCGCCTTTATACAGTTGGCAAATGATCGCGGTTATACTCTTTATTCTTGAGTTTGCCGTGAATTGCCGAGAAGGCGTCGATGGTATATTTTACATCTTCAAGAGAGTGCACTGCCGTTGGGATCAGCCGAAGCATGATGACATCCTTCGGAACCACCGGGTATACGACGATGGAGCAGAAAAGTGCGTGATTTTCGCGCAGGTCGAACACCAGATTGGTCGCTTCAGGAGTGGTTCCGTTCAGATAAACCGGAGTTACCGGTGAGTTGGTATTTCCGAGGTTGAACCCTTTGGCTTTCAACTGAGATTGCAGTGCATTGGTAATATTCCAAAGCTGTTGTTTCAGTTCCGGTTTTGTTCTGAGCAGTTCCAGGCGTTTCATCGCTCCGATAACGCATGGCATCGGGAGTGATTTGGCAAAGATCTGTGACCGCATATTGTATTTAAGGAACGAGATAACCTCTTCCTTACCGGCAACGAAAGCGCCGATCAAACCCATCGATTTGGCAAATGTTCCGAAGTACAGGTCGATTTCGTCCTGAACTCCCTGATGTTCACCGGTTCCGGCACCTGTAGCACCCATGGTTCCGAAACCATGTGCATCATCCACTAAAAGACGGAACGGATATTTCTTTTTAAACTCAGCGATTTCTTTGAGTTTGCCCATATCACCCGACATGCCGAATACTCCCTCGGTAATGACCAGAACACCGCCGCCGTTTGCTTCAGCCAGTTTCGATGCACGGGCTAATTCTTTTTCAAAATGTTCCATGTCGTTGTGCGGAAACACAAACCTTTTGCCGATGTGCATGCGCAAGCCATCAATAATGCAGGCATGAGCTTCGGAATCGTATACCACAACATCCTTACGATCGAGGATAGAATCAATAATCGAAATCATACCCTGATAACCGTAGTTCAGCAGATAAGCGGCTTCCTTCTGTTCAAATTCAGCAAGCTGTTGTTCCAGTAAAACATGCTGGGTGGTCTGTCCCGACATGGCCCTGGCTCCCATGGGATATCCGAGACCCCAATCGGCAGATGCCTGAGCATCGACCTTCCTGACTTCCGGATGATTAGCCAGACCCAGGTAATTATTCAAGCTCCACACCAGTACTTCCTTTCCACGAAACATCATTCGCGGCTTAATCTCACCTTCAAGTTTCGGAAACGCAAAGTACCCATCAGCTTCTTTGGCATATTGCCCGAGCGGCCCCTTATTGCCTTTTACTTTTTCAAATACGTCCACGGCTAACAAATTTTGATTTATATTGTGTGCTAAAATACTATTTTTCCACCTCAGCAGTTTTCAGTATAAATACCGCAAAAAAATGTATCTTTGCGCCATGCTAAAAAAAGGAAGTATTGGGTTCTTAACCATTGGTTTACTTGCACTTCTTCTGACCTCATGCAGTGATTATCAGAAGTTAGTAAAGAGTACTGATTATGATCTTAAATACAAAAAAGCAATTGAGTACTTCGATAAGAAGGATTACACGCGTGCATCTGCATTGATGTTCGAACTGATTCCGATTTACCGGGGAACTGAAAAAGTGGAAGAGATCAGTTATCGCTATGCCTACTGCTATTTCCATCAGCAGGACTACACCATGGCTGGTTACTACTTCAAAAACTTCATTGCATCTTTCCCGGTTTCGCAGTATACTGAAGAGTGCGCCTATATGATTGCCTATTGTTTTTATATGGATTCGCCTCATCCGAATCTGGATCAGACCAATACATACAAAGCGATGGAAGAGCTGCAAATATTTATGAATCAGCATCCTACAAGCCCAAGGGTGGCAGATTGCAACAAACTCATCGATGAACTGCGGGAGAAACTGGTGAGAAAATCATTCGACAGCGCAAGCCTGTATTACAAATTGGGCGAATATAAGGCCGCAATTTCAGCGCTGAATAATGGGCTTAAGGAATTTCCGGATACTCATTACCGGGAAGATTTGATGTTCCTCATCCTGAAGTCCAGTTATGATCTGGCTATGGGTTCGGTCCACGATAAAATGAAAGAGCGTTTCCAAAACACCTCCGAATCATATCTTGCTTTTAATGAGGAGTTTCCTGATTCAAAGCATAAGAGAGAGGCGGAGCGTATCTATAACAATGCACTTAAATATTTGAAATAATGGATTACAAAAAAAGTAATGCCCCTTTAACTACGGTTACCCGGAATTTATATGATATGGATAATCCTACCGGAAATCTCTATCAGTCTGTCGCCATTGTCTCCAAACGTGCGAACCAGATAAGCGTGCAGATGAAGCAGGAATTGAATGTTAAGCTTGAAGAATTCACTTCCTTCACCGATAACCTCGAAGAAGTATTTGAAAATCGCGAACAGATCGAGATATCGAAATTTTACGAACGGTTGCCAAAACCGACTCTCATTGCCCTTCAGGAATTCATGGAAGGTAAAATCTATTACAGGACTCCTGAGGTCGTTCCAACGGAAGAACAATAGTCTTTCCTGCCGGTTATGTTGCAGGGAAAAAACATCATTCTCGGTATTACCGGCAGTATCGCTGCCTATAAAGCCGCTTTCCTCACACGCCTGCTGAAGCGCGAAGGGGCTCAGGTAAAAATCATCCTTACTCCTTATGGTAAGGAATTCATAACTCCTGTTACGCTGGCTACCTTATCGGGGAACACGGTTCTAACTGATTTTTTCCATCACGATGATGGGGCCTGGAATTCACATGTAGATCTTGGAATATGGGCCGATATCATGCTGATTGCACCTGCAACAGCTAATACCATTGCCAAAATGGCCGGTGGAATTGCCGATAATCTTTTGTTAACCACTTATCTGTCAGCAAAATGCCCGGTAGTTGTGGCGCCTGCGATGGATCTGGATATGTTCAGACATCCGGCAACGCTCAGAAACCTCGAAACCCTGAAATCTTTCGGTAACCTGATCATTGAACCTTCGACCGGTGAGCTGGCCAGCGGACTGGAAGGGAAGGGAAGGATGGAAGAACCGGAGAGAATTGTTGCCTGGCTCGACAGCTACTTTAAAAAAAAAAGCCGGTTTAACGGCAAACGGGTTCTGATCACAGCCGGTCCAACCTATGAAAAGATCGACCCGGTCAGGTTTATTGGTAACCATTCGTCCGGGAAAATGGGCTACGCCCTGGCAAAAACATTCGCCGATGAGGGCGCTTTGGTCGATTTGGTGTCAGGACCGGTAAACTTAAGTTTCAACCACAAGAACGTAACCATTCATTCGGTTATATCTGCCGGTGAGATGGATCAACAGGCAAGCGACCTGTTTCCGTCAGCTGATATCGTGGTCTTTGCCGCTGCTGTGGCCGACTACCGGCCTGTACGACAGGAGAATTCAAAAATTAAAAGGACAGGGGAGGATATGACAATCACCTTGACTCCTAATACTGATATCGCGGCTAAACTCGGGAATCAAAGAAAAGCCGGTCAAATACTGATCGGGTTTGCCCTTGAATCGGATAATGCTCTGGCCAACGCATCAAAAAAGCTGATGGCAAAGAATCTCGATTTTATTGTATTGAACCAACTGAATGACCCGGACTCCGGTTTCAATGTGGATACCAACAGGATTATCATCATCGGGAAAGACAATAATCAGAAAAAATTCGAGTTAAAGTCGAAGCAGGATGTTGCAACAGACATTGCTGATGAAATCTATAATTTGATGACAAATGGCTAATATACGTAAGATATTCTTTTTCCTTTTGCTCACACTGATGTTCAAGGCTGCTTCAGGTCAGGAGCTGAATTGCATGATTAGTGTTGTGTCTCAGCAGATTCAGGGATCAAACCGGGATATTTATGACGACATGCAAAAGGCCATGATGGAATTTGTCAACGACCGGAACTGGACCGATCATATCTATAAAGATGAGGAACGCATTCAGTGTCAGTTTATGTTTAATATCGCCGACCGGATATCGGACAATGAATTTAAGGGTACCCTGCAGATACAGTCGAGCCGCCCTGTTTTCGGGACTTCTCAAACGACGGCTCTTCTGAACTACAAGGATATCGACATCCAATTTAAGTATGATGATTTTGAGCCTCTCCGGTTCAATGAAACTCAGTATACTTCAAATCTGGTATCGTTGCTGGCCTATTATGTGAACATTATTCTGGGTCTTGATTACGATACTTTTTCGCCTGAAGGGGGAACCTTGTTTTTCCAGAGGGCCGAAACCATCACCACCAACGCGCAAAATGCGGCAGAACCCGGATGGAAAGCTTTTGAAGGAACCCGAAATCGTTACTGGTTGATAGAGAATCTGTTAAATGATAAATACAGTTCGGTTCGCTCTTGTCTATACCGCTATCACAGGATGGGACTCGACAGGTTGGTTGAGCGAACGGATGAAGCAAGAGCTGAAATCGCCGATGCGCTGATCGAAATGCGGACTGCCTATCGTGAGAATCCGAACAGCATGATATTCCCGGTATTTTTCACCGCAAAATCAGATGAAATTGTCAATATTTTCTCACAGTCATTCCCTGATGAAAAGAACCGGGTAATTACTGCTTTAAAGGAAATTGATCCCGGTAATACATCAAAATGGGACGGAATTTTGAAGTCCGGCCTTTGATGTGTTACTTTGTATGATATGCTGATTTCACTATCGATACGTAATTATGCTCTCATTACCAGTCTGGATGTGGAATTCAGATCGGGGTTGAATATGATTACCGGGGAAACCGGTGCGGGTAAGTCGATCTTGTTGGGGGCATTATCCCTTCTTTTGGGCAGCAGGGCCGACAGCCAGATTCTGAAAGATAAGAATCAGAAATGCCTGGTCGAAGGAAGTTTTGATTTATCCGGACTGAACATTCAGGATCTTTTCACCCGAAATGACCTGGATTATGAAAACCCAACCATTTTCAGACGTGAAATAACCCCTCAGGGCAAATCCAGGGCTTTCATCAATGATACTCCGGTAACGCTTAATGTGTTGCGGGATCTCGGAGTACGCCTGGTCGATATCCACTCACAACATCAGAACCTGTTGATCCATGACCCTGTTTATGCGCTTCACGTAGTCGATCAGTTTGGCCGGTTGCAGGATCTGCGCAACCAGTATTATGTTGTTTTTGAGAAGTACAGGCAGCTTAAATTGCGGGTCAATCAGCTTCAGGAAAAGCTGAACCGTGCCAAGTCGGATCAGGATTACCTTGAATTTCAACTTACTCAGCTGGATGAAGCCAAACTGTCAGCCGATGAACAGGTGGAGCTGGAACAGGAACAACTGTTACTGGAACATTCAGGAGATATCCAGAGTCATCTGTCAGAATGTGTAGAGGTTCTGAATGAGTCGGAATTTTCGATTCTGACACGATTAAAGCAACAGCTTACCGGCTTGCAGTCCATTGCTCCTTTTTATCCGGAGATTGACGATTCAGTTTCGCGATTGCAGGCTACTTATATTGAACTACAGGATTTATCCGGGGAATTGGGCCATCTTCAGAATAAGGTAGAATCCGACCCTGATCGCCTCCGGTTGATCATCGAACGCCTCGATCTGATCAACACGCTGGAAAAGAAACATCAGGTGAGTTCGGTGAGTGAACTCATTGATTTGCAGGTCTCCTACCGTGAACGACTGAATAACATTCAGAATTCTGACGATGAAATTATCGCTTTAAAAGCGGAACTGGAAGTGGTTCTGACTGAACTCACCCGGGTATCTCAAACGCTATCGAAGGAGAGAAAAAAAATATTTCCTGATTTTGAAAAACAGGTTTCTCAACTGGTCAGGGAACTGGGTATGCCTAACGGACGATTTGAAGTGCATCATGATGCATCTCAGGAGTTCTCATCAGATGGAACCGATGTAGTCATGTTCTGGTTCTCGGCAAACAAGAACCAGCCTGCTGAAGAACTATCACTGGTTGCTTCAGGTGGTGAAGCCAGTCGGTTAATGTTGAGTATCAAATCGTTAATTAGTAATTCATTAGCGATTCCGACTGTTATTTTCGATGAAATTGATTCCGGTGTTTCCGGTGATATTGCTGATAAAGTTGGCAATCTCATCAGCCGGATTTCCAAAGGCCGTCAGGTATTGAATATCACCCATTTGCCTCAGGTGGCATCCAAGGGTGATCATCATTACAAAGTATATAAGTATGATGATGTAAACACCACGCATACTACTATGAAACTGCTGACTGCCGATGAACGGATCACTGAACTTGCACAGATGTTATCCGGCGAAAATATTACCCCTGAAGCCATTCAGAATGCACGGGTATTATTGAAAAAATCTTAAAACAGATATTATGTCTCATCATTTACTGGAAGGAAAGAAGGGTCTGATTTTCGGAGCCCTTAACGATAAGTCGATTGCCTGGAAGATTGCCGAAAAAGCGCATGAGGAAGGAGCTGTATTTGTGTTGTCGAATGCCCCATTTGCGCTGCGTTTGGGCGAAATCGACCAGCTGGCAGAGAAAACCGGCAGCCAGGTGATTGCCGCGGATGCAACCAGCCTGGAGGATCTGGAAAACCTGCTGGTTCAATCACAGGAAATTCTGGGCGGCAAGATTGATTTTCTGCTGCACTCCATCGGTATGTCACCCAATGTCAGGAAGAAGAAATCGTATGACGATCTGGATTACCGGTATTTTCTGCAAACACTCGATATTTCGGCGCTTTCGTTCCATAAGATGCTTCAGTCGGCCAAGAAACTGGATGCCCTGAATGATTATGCCTCTGTGGTGGCTCTGTCATACGTGGCAGCACAAAGAACATTCTACGGATATAACGATATGGCTGATGCCAAAGCACTGCTGGAAAGCATTGTCAGAAGCTTTGGATACATCTACGGGCGCTCGAAAGGGGTCAGGATAAACAGTATTTCCCAATCACCTACCATGACTACCGCTGGTGGCGGAGTGCGGGGATTCGACGGACTGTTCGATTATGCCAACAGAATTTCACCGCTGGGTAATGCTAGCGCCGAAGAGTGTGCTGATTATTGTCTGACACTTTTCTCCGACCTTACCCGCAAAGTAACCATGCAGAATCTGTTCCACGATGGCGGATTTTCGAGTATGGGTATGAGCGAGCGGGCGATGGGCGTTTATAATAAAAACCTCGACACCCTGCCTGAAGAGTGGTAGCCTAGATATACATCAGGAACAGTATTAAGGGGATGGTGATACCCAGAGCGGTTAACCCGGCTCCTCGCCATCCTTTAATACTGTTCTTGCCTGAGCGGATGATAAATAATCCCGAGAAGGCCATGATCAGGAAGGCTACACAGAAAAAATCAGAATACCATTTCCATAACGCACCCGGATTGTAGTGCAGGTGGTTAAACTGGTTGAATACCGGGCGTTTTTTCAATGTTTCCAATGTGCCTTTGCCTGTTGCAAGATCTACTTCCGCAGTGCCATGGTTCAGAAAGATCTTCAATTTTCCGTCTGAAGGGAAATAGTGCTTCTTATATTCCTTTTGCATATCCAGATCCTCGAGCATGGCAACCACCCAGGTTTTATCGATCTGATCCCGGGTAACCTTTTCGCTCAGGGTGATCTCGTAATTGTGAATGATGTAATTCGGATTCCAGTCATTAAGATGGTTGAGCGCAATCCCGGAAACAGCGTAAATGATGCACATTCCAAAAAACAGATATCCCAGGTCCCTGTGCAGAACTAAATTCAGCTTTCTGATCTTCATTACTTCTTCTCCGTGATGGATTCAACTTCCAGTGAATAGAATGAGATATATCCTTTTCCACCGGCTGCAATCTGTTCCCGGTATGATTTGATCTGGTCAAATTGTGTGGTCAGGGCAGTTTCGTCAAGGCCTTTTGATTCAGCTTCATAGGTATGTGTTTCTTCTTTCTGCTGAACCTCGATACCCTCTTGTAATTCTTTCTCCCAACTGGCCAGATAGGTTTCATCGATTTTATCTTCTTTCAGGTATCCGGTAACAATGACGTCGGATCCTTCCATCGCAATGTCGAATTTTGGGATCTTGTTTGTGGCAAGAACTTTAAAACTATCTTCTCCAAGAAACAGCCTTTTGCCGCTTTCATGACAAACATGAGCGACCATGCCCTCCAAACTGATCAGCTTGCCCATCAGTTCAGGTGCCTTGGTGGTTACTTCACTCAGGTTTACCGAAACAGCTTCCGTTTTCGAGGTCTTTTTGCCATTGCAGGCAACGAGCAATACACTGATAATCAGGATTGGCAAAAGTGATTTCTTCATAAGATAAGTCTTTAATAAAACATTCATTTTCAGTTGTTAATGCGCGAAAATAGTAATTCGCTTCCAACCTTTCTGAAGATTAACGAATCTTTAACAACCGGGCCAGCCTGAAAAATGCTAAATCTTGCTTTTTACAATTTCCAGGATTCTGTTTTCCTTTTCGATAGCTAATGCCTCAATTTCTCTGGCTCTTTTTAAAAGGTCTTCGGCGAAATCACGGTCAGTCAGGTCGCGGGCATTGATTTTTACATTTAAAAAAGCCCCCAGAACGGCAGATCTGGCGGCAAGGGCCCCGACTCCTGCATCGGAAACAGAGTTCGGATTGCCTATGGTGGCCATCGATTCAAGAACATCCATGGTTTCCAGGGCCAGTTGCATCACCCTGAACGGTACTTCGGTGGCATAACGGGTGGCCGACTGGATAGCCTCTTTCCTGATTTTTTTCTGATCATCATTTTCTTTCGGAAGGGCAAAAGCGTCCATGACCAGATTGAAGGAGCGGGTGTCTTCATCAACCATTTTGGATAGCGCTTTTACATAATACATACCTTTCTCAGCCCAGGTAGAGAACTCTTCCCACCGGTCATCCCAGCCCCTTTTGTGTGACGACAGGTTGGCAACCATCGTGCCGAGTGCAGCTCCCATGGCTCCCATATAGGCGGAGATCGATCCACCACCCGGAGCAGGCGATTCAGAGGCCGTTTCATCAGCAAAAGCAGCGAGATTCATATCGATCAGCGGATGTTTTTCTTCGCTGGCCAGCATATACTCAATGATTTTTTCTTCAGGGGCAAAGGGTTTCAGGTCGTCGAGCCCCAACGATTTAACCGCGATTTTTATGATCTCCTTTTCAGGGATACCGGTCGATCGTTCTTGTTTTTTTAAAAAGTATTTGCCTGCTTCGAGCATGGCATCCAGTGGTACCAACCCCACCAGCTCCGACCCGGTCACCCGCATGCCTCTTTCGATGGCTTTTTTGCAAACTTCCTCAAAAGCAACATGAATAGGCGTTGTGGTGATGTCGGTCAGGTTGATGGATATTTGTGCAATGCCATATTCTTCAATGTACCATCCGATGGCTTTCACTTTTTTCAGTGATCCCGGAATCCTGACCGGTTCACCAGTGGCATCTTTGACAACCGGACCCGAGACCGGGTCGCCCTGACGAAGGACACGACCGGCTTCACGAATGTCAAAGGCAATGGAGTTGGCCCGACGGGTCGATGTGGTATTCAGATTGACATTGTAGGCTACCAGAAAATTTCTGGCTCCGATGGCAATCGACCCGATGCGGGGCACAAATTCTGCCGGACCGAAGTCGGGTTTCCACTCCGGATCTTTCAATTTGTTTGGTAATCCCTCATATTCACCATTCCTGACGTTTGCCAGGTTTCTTCTTTTTTCATCATACGCAGCATATTCATAGCAGTATACCGGGAATTTCAACTCTTCACCAACCCTTTTTGCCAGGATTCTCGAGAATTCAACGGCTTCTTCCATGGTCACTCCGCTGACCGGCACCAAAGGACAAACGTCTGTTGCCCCGAACCTGGGATGTTCGCCTTTGTGATTGCGCATGTCAATCACTTCAGAGGCCTTACGGATGGCGAGGAATGCGGCTTCGATCACCTCTTCGGGTGCGCCGACAAATGTGACAACCGTGCGGTTGGTTGCTTTGCCGGGATCCACATCGAGCAAACGGACTCCGGGGACTGATTCGATCTGGTCAGTAATCTGTTTAATGATTGAGAGATTGTTTCCTTCACTGAAATTCGGTACACATTCAATTAATCGCTTATTCATCGTGATAGATTATTTATTTTCAATTATTTGGCCATTCAGGATAATGGTGTCAATAAGGTTGGATCCAAACGCATAGGGCAAAAACGAATACCCGGGGACCTGTTTGGTAATGATCAGATTAGCCTTTTTTCCACGGGTGATACTTCCCATCTCACGTTCAACACCCATTGCGCAGGCTGAATTGATGGTCACAGCATGGATGGCTTCCTCAGGTAACATCCTCAGGTTAATGCATCCGAGCGCCAGGATCAGCATCATGTTGCCGGTAGGAGAGGAGCCTGGATTGAAATCGCTGGCCAATGCCACAGGCAGGCCGGCCTCAATCATTTGCCTCGCCGGAGGGGTAATCATATTCAGAAAGAGCGCAGCACCCGGAAGAAGCGTGGGAATAGTTGAACTGCCCAGTAATGCACTAATCTCTGCTTCTCCTGTATATTCCAGATGGTCAACCGATAAGGCCCCATATTTTACCCCGACCTGGATACCTCCCGAAAAATCCATCTCATTGGCATGGATTTTCGGACGCAACCCATAGCGCGATGCAGCTTCAAGCAACCTTTCGGTATTTTCAACGGTGAAGAAACCTTTATCGCAGAATACATCGATAAAATCAGCCAGATTTTCACTGGCAACCTTTGGTAGCATGTCGTTGATAATCAGATCGACATATCCGTTCTGATTATTTGTGTATTCGATGGGCACCGCATGGGCTCCCAGAAAAGTTGACCGGATAGTCAGTGGGGTGGTCTCTTTGAGCCTTCGGATGACCCTCAGCATTTTCAGTTCAGATTCCGTATCGAGTCCGTAGCCGCTTTTTATCTCAACGGCTCCGGTACCCTGAGCGATAATCTCGTTTGCCCGGGCCAATGCTTCTTTGTACAGTTCATCTTCAGATGCTTTACGCAGCCTGATCGCGCTGTTGTTAATCCCGCCACCCTTTTGTGCAATCTCGGCATAAGACAGGCCGCTGATGCGGTCGACAAATTCCTGTTCGCGGCTTCCCGAATAGACCAGGTGCGTGTGAGAATCGCAAAACGAGGGCATTACAACCTTGCCCGCAGCATCAATTTCATGGGGTGAACTTATCGTACAGGAATCCATCCGGCCATAATCTGCAATGAATCCATCTTTTACTAACAGCCAGGCGTTTTCAACGATATCCAGATGACTCATCTGTCGGCCGGCAACGCATCCCGTACCGGGCTCCATAACCTGTATCAGCTGCCTGATGTTTTTAATGAACAGATCCATGCTCAATATTATAAGGGTTGTGTGGCTTCCTTTAGCCAGCTGGTTTCTTCCGGCGTCAGGAGATCTGCCAGACAATTGTAAACCCTCTGGTGATAATGATTGATCCAATCCGTTTCTTCACGGGTCAACAAATCTTTATCGATCAGATGGCGGTCGATCGGTACCAGTGTAAGGGTTTCAAACCGGTAGAATGTGCCGAACTCATTTTCCATATCTTCCACCACGAGAGTCATATTCTCAGTACGTACCCCGTGGAAACCTTCGCGGTATAGTCCAGGCTCAACCGTGGTCACCATGCCAGGTTCCAGCGAAATATTCAGATAACCTGAAGCGGAGGTACCGATCGTTTGAGGCCCTTCATGAACCGAAAGCCAGAATCCAACTCCGTGTCCGGTGCCATGGCCGTAATTCAGTCCATTGTCCCACAGGGCTTTACGGGCCATGATGTCCATTTGAAAACCCTTGGTGCCTTTGGGAAACCGGAGCATGGATACCCCTAATGTTCCTTTCAATGCAAGAGTAAAATCTGTTTTCTGCTGGCTGTCAGGGGTTGATAATGTGATCGTTCTGGTGGTATCGGTCGTGCCATCCGAATAGTGCCCTCCTGAATCGAGCAGGTAGATACCTTCGGTTTTAAAATCAAGAGATTCTTCCTCGGTCACGCTGTAATGCACTACGGCACCATGCCACCCGAATGAGGAAATCGGGTGGAAACTCTCTCCCTGGTAACCGGGATTTGCCGATCTGAATTCCGCAATCTTACCGGCTGCCGACCATTCGGAGACCTGTTTACCGGAAGCCAGCTGCTTTTTGATCCAATGTATGGTTTTCACCCAGGCGGCACCGTCTTTCATCATGACCCGCTTCAACCCCTCGATTTCGATCGGATTTTTAATGGCTTTCAATCCGGTGGTGATGTTCATACCGTGTTTTTGCTTAACGCCGGCAGGAATGGATTGAATTAAAGCATGATTGACTTTTTCGGGTGCATAAAAGATAGTGTATCCGGCAGTAAGATTCTCCAGATATCCGGATATGGATTCGTAAGGATGGATCACTACCCGGTCATTAGCCAGGGAAGCAGCAATGGTTCCCGAAATCTTATCCGGATTGATAAACAGATGAGTTTGATCCAGGGAGACCAGACAATAACTGATGAATACCGGGCAAAATGAGATATCGCTGCTACGGAGATTGAGTAACCAGGCAATATCGTCAAGTGTGGTAATAAGATGATAATCGGCCTTGATTTCCTTCATCATTCCGATTACACTGCTGAGCTTGTCTTTTCGGGTTACTCCGGCAAATTTGAGGTCGTGTTCGAAAACCGGATTTGAAGGCATTTCCGGACGGTCAATCCAGACCTGACCGAGAATATCAGCCTCGGTTACCAGGTGCTGTCCAGATTCTTCGAGAATATCACGGATGTACTGAACCATACCGATGGAAAAGAACCGGTCGTCAATTCCTACTGTAGCGTTTGAAGGCAGGGAAGTGGTGATCCAGGTTACATGCTCGGGGGTATGCGGAATTTTCAGTTTCATGAGTTCAATACCACTTCCTTTCAACTGCTTTTCGGCCTGAAGAAAATAGCGGGAGTCGGTCCACAAGCCGGCTTTGTCGGCTGTCACCACAATGGTCCCGGCAGATCCGGTAAAGCCCGAAATCCAGGAACGGAATTGCCAGCATGCGGGAATGTATTCGCTCTGATGCGGATCTGAAGCTGGGATAATATAACAATCAAGGCCCCGGTCTGCCATTAATTTTCTGAGTGCTTTAAGCTTTTCCTATTAGTCATTTGTATGAAAAAGATATGTTGAATTTATGGCAGATCACATCAAAAGTCCCAAAAGGTATGATACGGTAACTCCCAGGTAATTGCTGGATGCATAACCGATTATTCCAACGGCAATACCTGAAATGATGATCTCCTTGTTTTTTAATGCACCTGCTACGAGTGGTATGAATGGAACTGAAAATATAAACGCTGTATTGGTAATGATGGTGGTATCGGCATCGATTTTAAGCAACTTACTCAGGATAACCTGAATGATCAGACTGCCGAAAACCGCGATTAAAACATAAAGGAATAATCCGTCGGCCATGTTGAGCAGCATTTTAATATCAGCCATCGAAGCAATGGCCATACTGAATACAACAATCAGGTACATACCCAATTGGAAGGTTTTCTTGATGCCGTTAACTTTTGGAATGAATGAAGCGCCTAGTCCTAATGTGGTTATGGTCAGGATAACCACAACCATCTTTGAGCTTTCGGAAGCGAGCGACATGGTTGCAAGACCGATGGCTACAATGGCTCCGGCCAGCAGAAGGGCAACCAGGAGGGGCAACAATGTTTCTTTCCTGAATATGCCGCTGTAGGAATCAAATTCAGATTCTTCCTGAAAATCCGGTCCGGATTTTTCAACCGCTGCCGACATTTTAAATCTGGGCAAAATTAGCTGGAGTCCCCGCTGAGCCACCGTAAGGATCAGCATCAGCGATGCTCCGCAGATCACCATATCATAAGTCTGTACGAGTATGAACAGGTTATTGTCTACCTCCAGGGCAGTTTTGATGGCAAACATGTTTGCCGTGCCTCCGATATAAACACCGGTCAGCATTCCGGCAACCTTATTGGGTTCAGGAATGCTATCCCTGAAAATGAAGAAACCGATGACGATAGCCGCCAGCACCCCGAAAATTGCAGTCAGCATGGATATAAAGGTGGTTTTGGCCAGCTTAACCCATTTTTTAAAATTAAGGGAGAACAGGATCAGTGGGATAGCCAGCGGAACTGCAACTTCTGTTATGGAATTCAAGGATTTCAGCGACCCATCGGGGAGAATGTGGATGCTTCCGATAATAAGCCCGATACCATAAGCCCAGATGATCGGACCCACACTATTCATCCATTTGAACCGGTTGCAGAGAAAAACGATCAATGCCGAAGCTAACAGGTAAAAAAGGACAAGCAATGCTGATGTCATGGTTTCGGAATTGAGTTATCTATCTCATATCGAAAACTTTAACTCCTGGAAATTGTTTGGCGTCAAAAACAAAAGTCTTGTTATCTGCCGGAATATTTGTGGCAAATGTTTTCAGTTTGATCACGTACTGATTGCCATCTTTTGAATAGTAAATCACCTTGTCGATCTGTTCCTTTGATTTGATCAGCTCCATCCTTATTTTGGAGTATGATTCATCGATACCCATCGGAAGCAGGTCGATGATGACCTTGTCCCCGACAGCCGATACCGGCTCGTATTTCAGGTCTTTTTCATAAAGGGTGAAAATACTCTTGGGATTGAACATGTCATTATCTTCGGGATCGATGATGTTGGCTTCTTTCAGCTCTTCATTGATGGTCCATAGTGTGGTTCCGTCACAGATGGCAAGAATCCCCATGATGTTCAAACGGTATTTATCTCCGTTCAGAAACAGCGATCCGTCACGGGTATCATTGATTTGCTGTTCAGGATTCGACAGGGTGAAACTGAAATCTGTTTTAACCGATGTATAGGTTTGCAACTTTTTGGCGATCCGGTCCATCAGACCTTTTGAATCGTATTGGCTTTGCCCGTAAATGCAGAAGGGGAAAGCAAGAATCGTGAATATTGCAATAACTGATTTTTTCATGGTTGGATTAACTACGTTGGTTCAACATTTTTTCCAGCGTATACAGATCCTGGTAGTACACCTGGCGTGGTTTGCTGCCATCAACTGGTCCGACTACTCCTGCAGCCTCCAGCTGGTCCATGATACGGCCGGCGCGGTTATATCCAATCGAGAATTTTCGCTGGATCGAGGAAGTGGATCCCTGTCCTGATGATACTACCAGCCGTGCTGCTTCCTCAAAGAGTTCATCTAATTTATCCATATTGACTTCTGATGAGGATTCCTGGCTTTCGGTTTCCGGTTCCGGAAGCGGCCATGCCATCGGGTATCCTCTTTGACTACTGATAAAGTTAGTCAGATTTTCCACTTCATCGGTTTCGATATAGGCACACTGCACCCTGACCAGGTCGGCGCCCATCGAAATCAGCATATCGCCGCGGCCCACCAGATGGTTGGCTCCAGGGCTGTCGAGAATTGTACGTGAATCAATCATTGAAGGCACTCTGAACGCAATACGTGCGGGGAAATTGGCTTTAATGGTACCGGTAATGATATTGGTTGAAGGCCTCTGCGTTGCAATGATCATGTGGATACCTACCGCACGGGCCAGCTGGGCAATACGGGTTAGCGGAATCTCAATCTCCTTGCCGGCAGTCATGATGAGGTCAGCAAACTCATCGATCACCAGAACGATGTAAGGCATAAACATGTGCCCTTTCTCAGGGTTCAGACGCCTCTTAACGAATTTATCATTGTATTCCTTGATATTTCTGACCTCAGCTTTCTTCAGCAGGTTATACCGGTTGTCCATTTCGGCGCTGAGCGATTGCAGCACACGAATCACATGCTGCGTATCGGTAATAATCGGTTCCTCGAAATCAGGAAGCTTGGCCAGATAGTGTTTCTCGAGTTTTGAATAGAGGGTAAGCTCCACTTTTTTAGGGTCGATCATCACAAATTTCAGCTGCGAAGGATGTTTCCGGTACAGCAGGGAAGTGATGATGGCATTGATTCCGACCGATTTTCCCTGCCCGGTGGCTCCTGCTACCAGCAAATGAGGCATCTTGGCAAGGTCGAAGGTGAATGTCTCATTGCTTATGGTCTTACCAAGCGCAATAGGCAGTTCGTAATCGTTCTCCAGGAATTTTTTTGAAGCCAAAACCGTTTGCATGGATACCGTTTCCGGTTTACGGTTCGGCACTTCAATACCGATGGTCCCTCTGCCTGGTATAGGTGCGATGATCCTGATGCCCAATGCCGATAAGCTCAGTGCAATGTCATCCTCCAGGTTTTTGATTTTGGATATACGAACCCCAGGGGCAGGAATAATTTCGTACAAGGTGATCGTCGGGCCAATGGTTGCCTTGATCTTCTCGATCTTAATCTTGTAATTGGCCAGGGTTTCAACAATCTTATTCTTGTTGCTGATCAATTCATCGTCAGAGACTTTTGATTGTCCGATCGAATGGTCGTGGAGCAGGTCGAATC
>Ga0209373_10002296_pt1 | contig 19536 bp, 17 predicted proteins | sample Higcelweek5metaG_FD_187173 | JGI IMG/M metagenome (GOLD analysis project Ga0209373, IMG submission 187173) | Freshwater pond sediment microbial communities from the University of Edinburgh, under environmental carbon perturbations - High... | ecosystem: Environmental > Aquatic > Freshwater >... | reverse complement strand
CCAAGGAAGACGAGATTCGTGATCTGTTCGCCTCGTACGGCGAGGTGCAGATGGTCAAGTTCGTGATGGATCGCGAAACCGGCCGCTTCCGTGGCTTCGGCTTCGTGGAGATGGAGGACGCTGGCGCTGTGAAGGCCATCGAGGCCCTCGACGGCAAAGACTTCGGCGGCCGCACCCTGCGCGTCAACGAAGCCAAGGAGCGTGCTCCCCGCCCGCCCCGCCGCTACTAGAAAGTAAGCACATTCAGCAAGGCCCCGCTCCCGAGATGGATGCGGGGCCTTCGTTTTTTTCAGGCGTGCAGCAGCTTTAAGCCCGCAATGCCCGCGGCGATGAGCCCGATGCAGCCCACGCGCAGCGCGCCGGCGGGCTCGCCCAGCACCAGCATGCCGAAGATGGCCGCGCCCAGAGTGCCTATGCCCGTCCACACGGCGTAGGCCGTGCCGATGGGCAGGTCGCGCACGGCCAGGCCCAGCAGGCCCACGCTGACCAGCATGGACACGGCGACGAAGACCGAGGGCGCGGGCCGCGTGAAGCCCTGCGTGTACTTAAGGCCCACGGCCCAGGCGACCTCGAAGAGTCCGGCGATGGCCAGATAGATCCATGACATGATGGGTGAGTCCTTTGGGCTGGCGGGGTCGTCCCCGTTGCGAGGAGGCCTTGGCGTAAGCGCCTTTCGTCGGGTCGTCCCGCCGGGCCGGAGATGTGTGGACAAAGGGAGCTAGTTTAGGCGCGGCTGGTTGTCAACGCGGGTGTGTCAACGCGAGAGCAGCGTGGACGCCAGGGCGCCATCCCCACAGCCCCGCGCACAGTTCCTCCAAAATCCCCAGCATCTGCCCGCACACGCCGCCGGCGGCAGGCGGCGGGCCGAAGAGCGCGGTGCGCATCTCGCGCAGATTTTTCGTAAACACGTCGTCCGCGCCGTCGACCCCCGGGGTCTGGCGCACGGTCATGTCCAGGCGCTCCGCCAGCAGCAGGCCGGAGAGCCCCTGGCAGAATAGCCGCGCCAGCCCGGCGAATTCGTCGGATTGGGTGCGCCAGTAGGCCAGGGCCTTTGGCGTGGGCCGCTGGGCCAGGGCCTCGCAGATGAGCGCGTACACGCTGTTGATGCCGGGGCCGGGCACGCCGCGCCGCCAGCCCAGCAGCCACGGGTTGCGCCAGAACAGCAGCAGGTGGTCCTGCCCCAGGCCGATGGCTTCCTCGAGGGCGGCCTTGGCCGCGCGCAGGGCCGGGTCGTCCCAGAGCACTTCGTCCGCGCCCACGCGCCAGGGCGGGGTCTGGGCCGTGTCCTCCGGGCAGTGCGCCCCGGCCAGCCCGCGCAGCAGGTGCGCCAGCCAGCGGTTGGCCTCCGGCGAATCCGGCGTCTCCAGGTGCGGGTAGGACAGGACATAGCGGCCCTGGCCGTAGCGGCCGGAGATGACCGCCGGGCGGTTGGTGAGGAAGTCCGGCCGCACTTGCAGGCCGTAGAGGTTCTCCCAGTCGCAGAGCGCCTCCTCGGGGAAGCGCGAGAGGTTCAGGTCGGCCACCCAAAAATCCGGGCCCAGGCCGGCGTAGCGCGCCAGCACGGAGACGCCGTCGCTGGTGTTCTCGCCGGGCGCGGCGCCGGGCTTGGCGGCGGGGGGCGCAAATTGCGCGGGCCACCACACCTGGGCCAGCAGTTCGGAGGATTCGGGCAGTGTCAGGGCGTCGTGCCCGCCCGTGGCCAGGCGCACGTCGCCGGAGAGGAAATGTTGCAGGCGCCCGGCAAAGCCCATGCGGCCCCAGGGGCACAGGCCAAGGGATTCGCCGGGGCGCGGACTGGTGAGGCCAAGGCCCGCGCCGCCGCAAAATCCCAGGTAATTGCCGCCAGCGGCCACAAATTCGCGGATGGCCGCAAGCCCGGCCTCGCCGAGGCGCAGCGCCCGGCCCCGCGCCCAGCCGCCCGGGGCGATGAGCAGCGCGGGGGGCTCCCCCCGGCCGGACTTGCCAGACAGCGCGCCCTCGGCTATGTCATGGGCGCGTAAAATCCCGTGGGGCACGTTCAGCGCGCGCAAAAAGCGCAGCACCAAGAGCCCCCACAGGTGCGAGTCATCCCATACGACGAATACGCGCGTCACATTGGCCCCCAAGGTTTTTCGGGCACCCTATCCGCGCCCGCGCCCCCTGGCAAGGGCTGCGGCGGGGCGCGCACCCGGCGTTTGAAGCCGGGTTTGCCAGGATCCGAAAATCCGCCCATGGCCGCCCACGCGCACGAAGGAGAGACGATGTCCGAGAATTCCGAGAACCAGCCGACGATGCAGGAGGCTGCGCTGCCCAAGGGCTACGAGCCCGCAGACGTGGAGGCCCGCTGGATCAGGCACTGGGAAGAGAACAAGACCTTCACGCCCGATCCCCAGGATGTGCTTTCCGGCAAGAAGGAGCCGTTCTCCATCGTCATTCCGCCGCCCAACGTCACGGGCGCGCTGCACATGGGCCACGCCCTGGACCTGACCGTGCAGGACATCCTGTGCCGCTTCATGCGCCAGCAGGGCAAGAGCGTCTTGTGGGTGCCCGGCACCGACCACGCGGGCATCGCCACGCAGAACGTGGTGGAGCGCCAGCTGAAAAAAGAGGGCAAGAAGCGCGACGACCTTGGCCGAGAGAAATTCATCGACCGCGTGTGGGACTGGAAAAAGGAGTACGGCGACCGCATCCTGAACCAGATCCGCAGCCTGGGCGCCAGCGTGGACTGGGACAGCCTGCGCTTCACCATGGACGAGGGCTTGTCCAAGGCCGTGCGCGAGGTCTTTGTGCGCCTGTACCACGAAGACCTCATCTACAAGGGCAACTACATCGTCAACTGGTGCAACCGCTGCCACACGGCCCTGGCCGACGACGAGGTGGAGCACGCGCCCAAGAAGGGCAAGCTCTACCGCATCCGCTACAAGCTGGCCGACGGCCCCCTTCCTGATGGGACGACTGAGCTCATCGTCGCCACCACCCGGCCCGAGACGCTTCTGGGCGACGTGGCCGTGGCCGCGCATCCGGAGGACGAGCGCTACACGCAGGCCATTGGGAAAAAAGTGATTCTTCCGTTGGTCGGAAAAGAGATTCCGGTCATCGCCGACGCCTACGTGGACATGGCGTTTGGCACCGGAGCCCTCAAGATCACCCCGGCCCACGACATGAACGACTGGGCCCTTGCGCGCACGCACAAGCTCGAGATCATCACGGTCATCGACGACAAAGGCTTCATGAACGAGAACGCGCCGGCCGCCTACCAGGGCATGGCCAGCGCCGCCTGCCGCGAGCAGATCGTGGCCGACCTGGACGCCGCGGGCCTGCTGGTGGACATTGCCGACCACGACCACAGCGTGGGTGAATGCTACCGCTGCAAGTCCGTCATCGAGCCCCATGTGAGCGAGCAGTGGTTCGTGAAGGTGGGCCCCCTGGCCAAGGCCGCGCGCGAGGCCGTGCCCGGACAGACCCAGATTTTTCCTCCCAACTGGGAAAAGACGTACTTTGAGTGGCTGGACAACATCCGCGACTGGTGCATCTCCCGCCAGATCTGGTGGGGGCACCGCATTCCCGCCTGGACCTGCGAGTCCTGCGGCGAAATGCTCGTGCAGACCGAGGACCCGGCCGACCTGGCGCATGGCTGCCCCAAGTGCGGCGGCGCGCTGAAGCAGGAGGACGACGTGCTGGACACCTGGTTCAGCTCGGCCCTGTGGCCGTTCTCCACCATGGGCTGGCCCGACAAATCCGGCGCGGGCGAGCCCAGCGCCAAGCTCAAGGCCTATTATCCCACCAGCGTGCTGGTCACCGGCTTCGACATTTTGTTCTTCTGGGTGGCCCGCATGATGATGATGGGCATCCACTTCATGGGCGAGGTGCCCTTCAAGCACGTGTATCTGCATGCCCTTGTGCGCGACGAGCAGGGCAAGAAGATGAGCAAGTCCACAGGCAACGTCATCGACCCCCTGGCCATGACCGCCAAGTACGGCACCGACGCCATGCGCTTCACCCTGGCCTCCTTCGCCGCCATGGGCCGCGACATCAAGCTCAGCGAAAAGCGCATTGAAGGCTACCGCCACTTCGTGAACAAGATTTGGAACTCCGCGCGCTTCGCCCTCATGAACCTGCCGGGCGAGCCCAAGGCGACCCTTGAGGAGGCTCTGGAGAACGCCCCGCTGGCCAACCGCTGGATTCTGCACCGGCTGGAGGAAGTGAAGGACGAGGTGGAGAGCGCCGCCTTCGAATACCGCTTCAACGACATCGCCCAGGCCCAGTACAAGTTCATTTGGAACGAGTTCTGCGACTGGTTTGTGGAGATGGCCAAGGGCGACCTGTACGGCGAGGACGAGAAGGCCAAGGACGCCACGCGCCGCGTGCTGCTCACCGTGCTTTCCGAGACCATGGTGCTGCTGCACCCGGTCATGCCCTTTGTGACCCAGGAGATTTGGAGCGTGCTGCCCGGCATAGCCGACGCCGAGCTGGCGTTGCGGCCCTTCCCCGCGCGCAGGCCCCAGTGCAAGAATGAAGACGCCGCGCGCGGCATGGCCTTTTTCCAGGGCGTGGTGGGCGCGGTGCGCACCATCCGCACCGAATTGTGCATCGACCCGGCCAAGAAGCTGCCGCTCATCATCGACACCACGGACGGCTACCCCGGCGCGCAGGCCGTGCTGACCGAAAATGTCCACCTCATCCAGTCCCTGGCCCGCATCGAAACGGCGGACATCGGCCCCGGCAAGACCGGCCCCCGCGCCAGCGGCACGGCGGTGGTCGAGGGCGCGCGCATCTTCGTGCCGCTTAAGGGCATTGTGGACTTCGGGGCCGAGGTGGCCCGGCTCGACAAGGAGCTGGGCAAGTTGGACAAGCAGCTCACGGCGCTGAACGCCAAGCTCGCCGCGCCCGGGTTCGCCAACCACGCCCCGGCGGATATCGTGGCCGCGGAGCGCGAGAAGCTGGCCGGCCTGGAGGACGCCAAGGCCAAGTTGTCCGGATTGCAGGAGCGCCTGAAGAGCGCCCTGGCCGAGGGCTAGCCAAATGCCGGACGTGGTTTTGCGCCCCTGCGCCAAGGCCGACGAGCCGCGCATGGCGGACATCGTCAACGACGCGGCGCAAGCCTACAAGGGCGTCATTCCGGCGGACCGCTACCACGAGCCGTACATGCCTCTTGCGGAGCTGCGCGGCGAAATCGCCGCGGGCGTGCGCTTTTGGGGCGCGGATGTGGCCGGCGAGCTTGTCGGCGTCATGGGCATTCAGGACGTGGACAACGACGCCCCGCAGGGCCTCGGCCACGTGACCCTGGTGCGCCACGCCTACGTGGCCACGGCGCAGCGCGGCAAGGGCCTGGGCGGCAGGCTGCTTGCGCACCTCATGGGCATGGCGACGCGCCCGGTGCTCATCGGCACCTGGGCCGCTTCCTACTGGGCGCTGGGCTTCTACCAAAAGCACGGCTTCGTCTTGACCTCGCAGGCGGAAAAGGAAACACTCCTGCGGATCTATTGGGACATTCCGGCGCGGCAGGTGGAGACCAGCGTGGTTTTGGCCAATGCGGACGCCTTGCGGCTCATCCGCCCAGCGGCCTAAGGGGAACAGGCATGAAGAAGATAAGCGCCGCCGAGGAATTTCAGCGCATCGACGCCTTTTGGAGCCCGCGCCAGGTGGGCGAGCTGAACGGCCAGCTGGTGAAGTTCGTGCGCCTCAAAGGCCAGTTCGAGTGGCACAAGCATACGGACGAGGACGAGATGTTCTGGGTCATGGAAGGGCGGCTCACCATCCGCCTGCGCGACCGCGACATCGTCCTCGGCCCCAACGAGTTTTTCATCATCCCGCGCGGGGTGGAGCACATGCCCGTCTGTGAAGACGAGTGCCGCGTCATGCTCTTTGAACCCGCCGCGACCAAACAATACGGCGACTAGCCCGGAGCGACCATGTCCACAGTCTACCTCATCGGCGCGGGCCCCGGCGATCCCGGCCTGCTCACCATCCGGGCCAAGGAGCTCATCGAGACCTGCGACGTGGTGGTCTACGACTACCTGGCCAACAAGGAATTCCTCAAATACGCCAGGAAGGACGCCGAGATCATCTACGTGGGCAAGAAGGGCGGCGACCACACCCTGCCCCAGGACCAGATCAACCAGCTCATCATCGGCAAGGCCAAGTCCGGCAAGAGCGTGGCGCGCCTCAAGGGCGGCGACCCCTACGTGTTCGGCCGCGGCGGCGAGGAAGCCGAAGAGCTGGTGGCCGAGGGCATCGCCTTTGAGGTCGTGCCCGGCGTCACCGCTGGCGTGGCCGCTCCGGCCTACGCGGGCATTCCGGTCACCCACCGCGACTTCACCACCTCGGTGTGCTTCATCACCGGCCACGAGGACCCGACCAAGGAAGAGAGCGGGCACAACTGGGAAGTCTACGCCAAAAGCAACAGCACCCTCGTGTTCTACATGGGCGTCAAGAACCTGCCCATGATCGCCGGCAACCTGATGCAGAACGGCCGCGACAAAGACACCCCGGTTGCCCTGGTGCGCTGGGGCACGCGCTGCAACCAGCAGTCCATGGTCAGCACCCTGGAGAACGTCGCCGCCGAGGCCGAGAAACGCAAGTTCGCCGCGCCCAGCATCATCATCGTGGGCGGCGTGTGCAGTCTGCACGACAAGCTGGCCTGGTTCGAGAAAAAGCCGCTGCTCGGCAAGGGCGTCGTGGTCACCCGCGCGCGCGAGCAAGCCAGCGACCTGGCCGACGTGCTGAAGGACCTGGGCGCCTGCGTCTTTGAATTTCCCACCATCACGGTGCAGCCCCTGGACGACTACGAGGAAGTGGAGAAGGCCATTCTCGGCATCAGCGCCGTGGACTGGCTCGTGTTCACCTCGGTCAACGGCGTGAAGCACTTCTGGACCCAGCTCGGCGAAATCGGCCTCGACACCCGCGCCATCGGCGGCATCAACGTGGCCGCCATCGGGCCCGCCACGGCCGACGAACTGAAGCTGCGCGGCGTGACGCCCGACTTCGTGCCGCCCAAGTACGTGGCCGAGGAAGTGGTGGCCGGGCTGCTTAAGCTTGGCATCGCGGGCAAGAACGTGCTCATCCCCCGGGCCAAGGTCGCCCGAGAGGTGCTGCCCGAACAGCTCGCCGCGGCCGGGGCGCATGTGCGCGTGCTGCCGGTGTACGAGACCAAGCTCACCCAGGAGGACCCGGCCGAGATCGTCGCCGCGCTGGAGAAAGGCAAAATCCAGGCCATCACCTTCACCAGCTCCAGCACCGTGGAGAACTTCTTCACCCTGCTTGCGCCCGATACTTTGAAAAAATACCCGGGCGTGAAGATCGCCTGCATCGGCCCGGTGACCGCCAAGACGCTGTCGCGCTTTGGCTTCGCCCCGCATATCCAGCCCGAGGAATACACCATCCCCGGTCTGGCCAAGGCCCTGGGCGAGGGGCTGTAAGAGAAGAGGGAAAGAAGAATAGCCTCCGGCGGCTGGGGGGGGGAATCATTCCCCCCAGGCCTCCTCATGTCACGCCAAAGGGCTGGGCTGAACGTTCGTTCGGTCCAGCCCTTTGGCGTTTGCGGCGCGAGACGTTTGTGACGCGATATGTGCGCGATATGTTGACGTTGGGGAATAGGAAGGGCGGGCATGCCGTTCTTCGCACCGGGGCGACGAGGTGGGAAGGCAGAGGAAGGATGGGGTGTTGGTCTCCGCGCTCCGTCACCGCATCGTCACCCTTTCGGCGCGTTTTTGCGCTGGATTTCCTTGCGCCGAATGTTTAGAGAATTTTTAAAGACAAGGGCCAACGGCCGCAAGGGGGGGGGTGAGCGAGAAAGACAACACAAATATAGCACGACAACAGGGGACCCTGCCGGCCCGCTCCAGGGGCCGAAACCCAAAGCCCAAGGGATCCTAATGGCATCGAAAAACTTCGTGCTCGACACCAACGTGCTCATTGAGAATCCGAAGTGCATCCAGGCGCTCCGCAACGGCCAGGACAACAACATCCACATTCCGTACACAGTGTTGACGGAACTGGACAAACTCAAGCGCGACCCCCGCCTGGGGCATGTGGTGGCCCAGGCCGTCACCACCATCCTCTCCGACCCCGACGTGCATATCTTCTCGCCCGGCGGCAGCGCCCTGCCCCTGGCCACGGACGAATCGCCCGACGACCGCATCCTGCGCGAGATAAGCCACCACCCCCTAAGCGAGCCCATCCTCGTCACCAACGACCGCATTTTGCAGCTCAAAGCGCGGGTTTCCGGCATTCCCTGCGAGGGCTACCGCGATTCCGTGCCCTTCCAGAGCGAGTCGCAAATCTACACGGGTTTTGTGGAGGAGGACGAGGAGCCCGTGCCCAACTCCTTCCGTTGGGAGGCGGGCACCCCGGTGTTCCACGGACCGGACGGCCCCAAGCCCATCAGCTACAACCACGAGATCTGGGGCCTCAAGCCGCGCACGGTGTACCAGAACCTGGCCCTGGAGCTCATGCTCGACCCGCGCATCGACCTGGTCTCGGTGCAGTCCGAGGCCGGCTATGGCAAGACCTTCCTGGCCCTGGCCGTGGCGCTTTACCTCACCCTGGAGCGTAAGGACAATCCCTTCAAGCGCATCTACCTGGTCAAGCCCGTGGTGGAGATTGGCGCCAAGATGGGCTTTTTGCCCGGCGACGTTGAGGAGAAGATGGGCCCCTACGTGCGCTACATCACCGACCTGCTGTTGAAGCTGCACGAGCTGCGGCCCGCCAACCGCATCTTCCAGGACCCGCAGTCCGACGTGCTGCGCCTGAACCCCAAGCGCTTCATCATCCAGCCCATCGCCTATATCCGGGGCATGAACCTGGAGAACTGCGTGGTCATTGTGGACGAGATGCAGAACCTCTCGCGCGGGGAAACACGCGCCCTGCTCACGCGCATGGGCGAAGGGGTCAAGTGCATCTGCCTGGGCGACACGCGCCAAGTGGACAACCCCTATTTGAACGAGAGCAACAACGGCCTCAACTGGACGGTCAAGAAGCTGAAGGGATTCAAGAACTACGCGCACATGGTGCTCAAGGGCGAAAAGAGCCGCGGCCCCATCACCGACATCGTGCTGAAGTCCAAGCTCTAGCCTGAAAGCAGCTCGACCGCGTTCCCCCAGGGCATGAAAAAGCTCCCTTGAACCGCTGTTCGAGGGAGCTTTCGCGTGGGGCGCCCGGCGCCGGGGAGAAGGGGCTATGACCGCGCGGCCGCGCGCCGGAATGCTACTTTGTGATGATGACGGTGATGCGCTTGTACACATCGGGCCGGTAGCCGGGTTCCTCTTTGCGGATCTTGATGACGACGTCGCACTCGCCCTCGGCCAGGGTTGTGAAGGCGTAGCGGATGCGCTTGCTGCCGTCGTAGGGTTCGATGTTGTCGAGGCGCAGCAGGGCGGGGTCGAAGGACGTGCCCGCGAAGACATAACCGCTGGCGTGCGGGTCGCGCATGTCGAGGGTCAGCCGCTTGCCCACGGGCAGGTCCGTGGCGTGCTTCTGCTCGCCGTCGAGCTTCAAGTCCACGTCCGCGGGGCCGCCAAGCATGCGGGGCATGTAGCTGCAGGCGGAAAACAGCGCCAAGAAGGCGAGGCACAACAAAGCGCGGCTGAGGCGATAAACTCTGCGCATGGGCGGCTCCGGCGAACGTTGGTTGGGCCAAGAACGATTCTTGGACAAGGTCACAGGCGGTGTATCCTGCCGCTTGCGGCCTTGCAAGCGTTGCCGCGCGCGCAAAAAAGAAGGGGGCCGGTTGCCCGGCCCCGTCTGGCGAGTGGGAGAGGAGTGGTAAGAGCGGAGAAGAGCGGAGAAGAGAGGAGGAGAACGGATTCGCTTAGTTTTGCGGGTGCAGTTGGGTTTCGAGCCAGCTGCGAACCTCAGTGCTGGGCGGGTACACGCCCTTGAGGTTGCCCACTGATTCCATAAATTTGCGCCCCAGGTCCTCGGGCAGCTCCAGCTCGGCAAGCTCGCGCGCTTCCTCGGAGTTGCGGCTGACCAGAATCGCTCGCGGCGTCTTGTCCCAGGTGTAGACCACGAAATAGTTGCTGTAGTCCGACTTGGACCGCACGGGTTGCCTGTCGGCCCGCCAGGAGTTGTTGCCCCATTCCAGATACAGGGTCACGGCGTCCCAAGGCGTCATGGTCCAATCGATCTCGAGATTGCGGTAGTTTTGCAGGCTGCCCATGAGATCCTCCTTGCGTGTGACTAAAATAGTAATCCTTCCTAAGAAGATGTCAACCACTTTGGTCGAATTTTTTTCGTGCGTGCATCCTGTACGTGTTGTGGTAAATAAGCGTCCGAGTTTGACGCTTTCTTAGGCATATGCCAGAAAAGGGGATCCCCCGGGGGGAATGCCTGAAGGGGAATATCCAAGCGAGGTGCCAGGATGGAGATGACCGACCTTTTGCCGAAAGAAGAATGGGCGCAGCTGGAGCAGGATATCCACGAACGCTTCGGGGTCAATGCCCACGCTTACACCGCCAAGGGCGCGCCCTTCACCGGGCATGTGACTTGGGGCAACCGCCTGTGCCCGGCCCTGCGCCGGAACAAGAACGCCGCCACGAGCATCTGCGCCGTGGTGAACCAGGTGGTCGGCGCGGAGGTGCGCAAATCCGGCCAACCTTCGGTGACGGATTGCGACGCCGGGCTCATGGTCGTGTGCGTTCCGGTGGTCGTGCGGGGCGAATTTATTGGCATGGTGGGCGGCTGCGGCGGCCTGCGCGACGGCGCCGAGCCCGAAAGTTTTCTCATCGAGAAGGCGGCGGGCCTGACCGAGGACGAGATTGCCGGGCTGTGCTCGGACATGAGGGAATATACCGAGGACGAGGCCCAGGCCATCGCCCTGCACATCGAGGGCCGCGTGGCCGAAATCGTCAAAGCCTTTGAGGCGCGCCAGGCGAAAGTCTAGCGCCGCGCCGTGGGGGAAGGAGAAGTTCTCATGCCAGAGACCATCGTCGTCATCGGGGCCGTGGCCCTTGGGCCCAAGGCCGCCTGCCGCTGCAAACGCCTGAATCCGGACGCCCGCGTGCTCCTCATCGATCGCGGGAGCCGCATCTCCTACGGCGGGTGCGGCATTCCCTATTATGTCTCCGGCGATGTGAGCGACGCCGACGAGCTGCAGTCCACCTCCTATCATATGGTGCGCAACGCGCCCTTCTTTCACGACATCAAGGACGTGGAGGCGCGGCCCAGAACCGAGGCGCTGGGCATCGACCGCGCGGCCAAGACCGTGCGCTTGAAGAACCTGGACACCGGCGTGGAGGAGACCCTGGCCTACGACAAGCTCGTCATGGCCACGGGCAGCACGCCGCGCAAACTGCCCATTCCCGGCGCGGATCTGCCCGGCGTCTTCGCCGTGGCCGACCTGGACGCCGCCGTGGCCATCCGCGCGCAGCTCACGGCCGGGGCCGTGGGCCGGGCCGTTGTGGTGGGCGCCGGGTTCATCGGCCTGGAAATGGCCGTGGCCGTGGCCGACATGTGGGGCATTGAGGCCACAGTGGTTGAGTACGCGCCGAGCGTGCTGCCCACGGTGCTCTCCCCCGCGCTGGCGGCCATGGTGCAGACCCACATGGAGGAGAAGGAGGTGTCCTTCCGCCTGGGCGCGCAGGTCATGCGCGTGGAGGGCGAGGGCAAGGTGGAGCGCGTGGTGGTGAAGACCGCCAGCGGCGAGGAGACCATCGAGACCGATCTGGTCATCATGTCCGTGGGCGTCACCCCCAACACCGAGCTGGCCAAGGCCGCGGGGCTGGCCGTTTCGCCGCGCGGCGGGCTCATTGTGGACGAGGAGCTGCGCACCTCGGACCCGAACATTTATGCGGGCGGCGACTGCTCGGAGATCAAGAACCTCGTCACCGGCGAGAGCTTTTTTCTGCCCCTGGGATCGCTGGCCAACCGCCAGGGCCGCATCATCGGCGACAACCTGTGCGGCGGGCACTCCCGCTTCGAGGGCGCTGCCGGGGCCTGGTGCGTCAAGCTGTTCGACCAGAACGCCTCCGGCGTGGGCCTGACCCTGGAGGCCGCGCGCCGCGCAGGGTTCGACGCCGTCTCCGTGCTGGTGAGCCAGTTTGACCGCGCGCACTTCTACCCGGAAAAAGACTTCATGTTCCTGGAGCTTGTGGCGGAGCGCGGCACCCGGCGCGTTTTGGGCGTGCAGGGCGTGTGCAGCATGGGCGATGCCCTGGTGGGGCGCATCGGCGCGGTTTCGGCCCTCATGCCGCACAAGCCCACGGTGACGGATCTTTCCGTGCTGGAGCTGCCGTACTCGCCGCCCTTCAACTCGGCCATGGACATTGTGAACCTGCTGGGCAACGTGGGCGAGAACGTGCTGGCCGGCCGCAACACCAGCGTCGATCCCATGGAGTTCGCCTCGCTGTTCGACGAACGCGATTCGGACGCGCTGTTCTTTGTCGACTGCCGCGAAAAGCCTAATGCCGAGCCGTACCTCGCCGCCTATCCCGGCGTGTGGCACAGCATTCCGCAGGGCCAGCTCTCCGAGCGGCTGGCCGAAGTGCCCCGCGACCGCAAGGTTGTGCTGGTGTGCAACTCCGGGGCGCGCTCCTATGAGTCCTTTGTCATTCTGGCCCATGCGGGCTACAAGAACGTGGTCAACGTGGCGGGCGGCATGTCCGCCCTGCACAAGGCCGGCGTCGACCCGAAAGTGTAGCCGACCGAGATAGAACGCCGCCGCCTGCGCTGGCGGGCTCGCACTTCGGGCCCCTGGCGCAGGCGTTTTTGCATCCGCCGCACAAGAAGGAGCATCCCCCCATGCCCAGAGTCTTCACCCTCGACATCGCCATCCAGCAGTCGGACATCGACATTCAGGGCCATGTGAACAACACGCGCTACGTGGCCTGGATGCAGGACGTGGCCGTGGCGCACAGCGCGGCCCAGGGCTGGCCCATGACGCGCTATGTGGCGGAGGGCGCGGGCTGGGTGGTGCGCCAGCACACAATCACCTACAAGCGGCCGTGCTTCTTGGGCGAAACCATCACCGCCTGCACCTGGATTGCGAGCTTCGCCCCGCGGCAAAGCGCCCGCAAATATCTGTTCTGGCGCGCGGCCGACCGCGTCGTCCTGGCCGAGGCCGAAACCCAGTGGGTGTTCATCGACCTGAAAACCGGCCGCCCGGCCAAGGTGCCGGAATCCTTGCGCACGGCGTTTGAGATTGTGGAGGATGTGTCGGAGGTGAAAAAGATGTTGGAGGGGGCCGGTGGAGAATGACAAGGGGGATCAACCCCGCTGGGGTATCCCTGATCAACTGAACAGATTTTGCGTCTTTTGTGGTGGAAAACCAGCGGAGAAGACGTCTGAGCACATCGTCCCGCAATGGCTTATCCGCCTAACAGGGCAAGAAAATAGAAAAATTTGCGTTGGAGTAAACAAGAAAACTGGGAAACAAATATCCCTTTCGGCCATGTCTAACGTCTTTCCAGCTTGTCGCGACTGCAACAACCACTATGCGAGCCTTGAGGCTACTGCTCAGAAAACCATCATAAATTTGCTAGAGCGTCAGCCAATCACAGAAAGCGAGTGTTCTTCATTGCTCGACTGGTTCGATAAAGTTCGAGTCGGACTATGGCTTGGCGATATGATGAGAAACCCTTCGCATACATTCGTACGAAGAAAATTTCATATCACTCAGCGCATAGGTCAAAATGATAGGTGTCTACTCATTGCTCGAGCAGAAACGTCATCGAAGAAATTCCATTTTTGGGGTACCATTCAGCCGATATTCCACTTCATGCCTTCATGCTTTGCTCTTGTAATTAACGGGCTATATTTTATCAATATATCATTAAGTCTTTGGTTTGGGCATCGCCTTGGTTTGGCAACACTTGGTGATAGGTGGGAAGATGAGATAACGGGGCACATTCACGGGGATATAATTCCGGGGAAAAATCGTATTCGGCTACCACTAGTAAAGATTGATATACCCACTTGTTTTTTTCCAATTTTCCAACCTTGTTTTGAGAATACCTTTGCAAACGATACTGAATTTGTAAATTCGATTTCAGATGAATGGTCGCGCAAAATGATGTTACAAAACGCTGCAAAAGGGAAAATTGTAAATATTGCGGGAAGGCCTATATTTGCGGACGTGATAGGATCTTCATCACTCAATTCTATAAGTGAAAGCAGGAAAGAATTTCTTAATTATATTACACTTAAAACTGTTTTACTAACACAGGTCGAACTTATGAAGTGTACGCCATCGCGTGATCACTGGAGTAAAGATAGACGAGAATTTGTAAATACGATTTTTAAGAAAACCGCCAGCGTAAATAAGAAAGTGTTACAAGATTTAGAGCAACAGGTTCGCCTTGCAGACTTCACTCGAGGATTCTAAATCCCGCGCATTGACTCCCCACCCCTTCCCGGTGCACAAACGCCCTCGCGGCGAAAGCCGTTAAGGGAGCGTTATTCGCATGACCACTGACAACAAATCCGCCACGAGCCTGCCCGCTGCCAGCCTGCCCATCGGCGTGTTCGATTCCGGCGTGGGCGGGCTGACCGTTTTGCGCGCGCTGAAAAAAGCGCTGCCGCACGAGGATTTTCTCTACCTGGGCGACACCGCCCGCCTGCCCTACGGCACCAAAAGCGGCGCCACCGTGGCCCGCTACGCCCTGCAGACCACCCGCGTGCTGGTGGACCAGGGCGTCAAGCTGCTCGTCATCGCCTGCAACACCGCGTCCTCCGTGGCCCTGCCCGGCCTGGCAGAGGCCTACCCCGGCCTGCCCGTGGTCGGCGTCATAGAACCCGGCGCCCGCGCCTGCTGCGCCCAAGCCCCCCACGGCCGCATCGCGGTCATCGCCACCGGTGGCACCGTGCGCGGCGCGGCCTATCAAACCGCCATCCTGCGCCACCGGCCCCAAGCCACCATCGCCACCCGCCCGGCCCAGGTCTTTGTCGCCCTGGCCGAGGAAGGCTGGACCGAAGGCCCGGAGGTGGAGGCCGTGGCCAAGCGCTACCTCGATCCCCTCATGGCCGAGTTTCCCGAGGGCGGGCCGGACTGTTTGGTGCTTGGCTGCACGCACTTCCCCGTCCTGGCCGAGGCCATCCGCAAGGTGCTGCCCAAGGGCGTGTGTCTGGTGGACTCCGCCGAGACCACGGCCGAGAGCGTGGCCCTGGAGCTGGCCGAGCGCGGCCTGCTGAAGCCCGTACCCCAGGGCATGAAGGACGGAGAGCAGCCCTGCGGCACCGTGCGCTTCTTCGCCACGGACGATCCCGAGCGCTTCGCCAAGGTGGGCGAGATCTTCCTCGGCACGCCCCTGGCCGCGGCGGACATCACACTGGTCGATCTGTAACCGCGCAGGCCTGGACAACATGCCGCTTCACAGGCATTCTTCCGCGCGGCAGCCAACCCCAACCCAATGCGGAGGACGTCCATGCGTCTGCACGGCCTGCGTCACGAAAGTTTTGAAAAAGAGGGCGAAATAGCCGTTTGGGCCAAAGAGCACGGCCACACCCTCACCCACACGGACCTTTGGAACGGCGAGGCCCTGCCCGGGCTCGACACCTTCGATTTCCTCATCGTCATGGGCGGCCCCATGAACATTTACGAAGAGGACAAATTCCCCTGGCTCGCTGCGGAAAAGCGCTTCCTCAAGGCCAGCGCCGAAGCAGGCAAACGCATCCTCGGCGTGTGCCTGGGCGCGCAGCTGCTGAGCGATGTCCTCGGCGGCAAGGTCACCAAGGGCACCCGCGAAATCGGCTGGCATCAGGTGACGACCGGACCGGACGCCGCCAAGAGCCGCGTGTTCGCCGGGCTGCCCCAATCCTACGATGCCTTCCACTGGCACGGCGACACCTTCGCCATTCCTCCCGGCGCGCTCTGGGTCGCCAAAAGCGCGGCCTGCGCGCACCAAGCCTTTGCCGCCTGCCAAGACCGTGTGGTCGGCCTGCAGTTCCACCTGGAGACCAATGCCGGAAGCCTGGCCGCCTTGGCCACAGGCTGCGCGGACGAGATCACCGTGGACCCCGTGCGCTACCCCTACGTGCAGTCCGCGGCGGACATGACCTCGCGACCCGAGCGCCTGGCCGCGCTGCGCGGGCTGCTCAACCACATTCTGGACAACATGGCGGCGCTGGGTTAGACACGCGGCCCTGCCCCGGCAGGCACGAACAACATTTACAGGGAGGAGCCATGGCCGAAACAGTCGAAGAATTGACCATCAGCTACGAGGAAGATGGCGTCGTCGTCACCGACGAGCTGGACAAGGTCATCCTGTCCAAGGGCGCTTGGGCCACCGTGCTCTACAAGTACCGCTCCTGGGACAAGGCCAAGAACGATTACGGCCCGGTGGCCTTCACCATCCGCCGCTACCGCAAGCAGAACGGCGAATACAAGCAGCAGAGCAAGTTCACCATTTCCAGCGAAGATCAGGCGCGCAAGATCATCGACGCGCTGGAAGGCTGGATCGGTAAGAAATAATACAGGGCGCCGCGGGAGGAAGAAGAGCCTCCGGCGGCTGGGGGGAATGATTCCCTCCAGATCCCCTCGTGCAATGGAAAGGGCTCGGGATGCGAAGAACGCATCCCGAGCCCTTTCCATTGGGGCGGCAAGCGCGAGGCGTTTGCCGTTCAACGAACGCTTACCGTCTGGAATCGTGCCCGGCCCTGGCGCACAACATATACTTTCTGCTCCAGCGATTCCTTGCCCCCGCATCAACGGGCAGCTCTTTGTCCTGCGCTGGTGCTGGCAGCGCAGATTCCCGTCTTCCCCCTGCCTTTGCTCCCGGCACGGCTCTTGTGTTGATTCCATGACCGGTGACGCCCAGCGCAGAAAAGCCCTTGCCGCGGCTTTGCGCGGCAAGGGCTTTTCTGCGCCATGGGGAGTCCAGAGGGCGAATACCCTCTGGCGGGGGAGCGGGGGGCGGTCCCCCCCGCTTTATCTTATTGTATTAACGCGCGCGGCGTTTGCCTGCGGGGCGGCCTGTGGCCTTGCCCGCGGGTTTGCCGCCAGGTTTGCCGGAGCGCCCTGCTCCCGGTTTGGCGGGTGCTTTGCCTGCGGCCTTGCCTGGACGTGAATCCGACCGTGAATCCGACCGCGAGTTGGGCCGCGAGCCCCCGGCCTTGCGCGGCTGGCGGTCGTGCCTGTTCTGGGTGGGCGCGTCGTGGCTGCGGCGCTCGCGGGCGTCGTCCATGTCGCGGCGCTCTTCCTCGGTGGCGAGGGGGCCGTCGTAGTTTTCGGCGCGTTCAGAGGCGGCCAGCTCCAGATCGATCTCCAGCCTGTCGAGGGAGACGTTGACCAGGCGCACGCGCACGGACTGGCCCACGCGGATGACCTTGCCTGTGCGCTGCCCCACGAGCATCTCGCGCTCCTTGAGGTAGCCGTAGTAGTCGTCCTGCATGTTGGCCAGGCGGATGAAGCCCTCGGCCAGCACATCGGGCAGCTCGACCCAGAAGCCGTATTCGGTCATGCCGGAAACGACGCCGGGGAAGACGGTGCCCAACTGGGGCTTGAGGACCATGCACACGTAGCGCTTCTGGCATTCGCGCTCGGCCTCCATGGCCACGCGCTCGCGGGCGGAGAGGTGTTGTCCCATCTCCGCCAGTTTCTTGAAGCCAGGCACGGGCAGTTCCTTGTCGCCCAGGGCGATTTTGATGAGCCGGTGCACGATGAGGTCGGCGTAGCGGCGGATGGGCGAGGTGAAGTGCGCGTAAGATTCGCTGGCCAGGCCGTAGTGGCCCTCGTTTTCCGGCTGGTAGCGCGCCTGCTTCATGCTGCGCAGCACCATGCGGTGCACCAGGAACTCGCGCTCCGTGCCGGCCACGGAGGCCAGCAGGCGGCCCAGGGCCTCGGGCGTGAAGTCCTCGTCGCTGAAGCGGCCGGGATTCTTGCGTTTGAAGGCGCGCTCGCCGTCCAGGCGGCCCAGCAGGTTGTACAGATTCTCCAGCTTCTCCTGGTCGGGTTCGGCGTGGACGCGGTACATGCAGGGCAGGGCGTGGGCGTGCAGGTATTCGGAGACGGCCTCGTTGGCCGCGATCATGAATTCCTCAATGAGCTGGTGGGCGAAGTGGCGCACCTTGGGTTTGACGGAAACGGGCTGCCCTGCGGGGTCGAAGACCACCTCGCCCTCGGGCAGGTCGAAGTCCAGGCTGCCGCGTTCGATGCGGCGCTTGCGCATGGTGCGGGCCAGCTCCTCGGCAATGTCGAGCATGGCGACAACGTCGTCGCCGGCCTCTTTGGCCAGTTCGGCGCGGGCCTCAGGCAGTTTGTCCACGCACACGTCGCGCGCGCGGGAGTAAGTCAGGCGGGCGTGGCTCTCGATGACGGCGTTCATGACGCGCACCTCGCCGGGCAGTCCGTCCGCGCCGTACTGCATGCGCACGGCCATGGAAAGCCTGGGCACGTGCGGGTTCAGGCTGCACAGGCCATTGGAGAGCGCCTGGGGGAACATGGGCTCCACCGAGGACGGGAAGTAGTAGGAGTTGCCGCGCTCGTAGGCTTCGCGGTCAAGGGCGCTGTGCAGGGGCACATAGTGGGCCACATCGGCTATGGCGACCCAGAGCTCGTAGCCTTTGCCCTTGCGCGAGACGAAGATGGCGTCGTCGAAGTCGCGCGCGGTGGCGCCGTCGATGGTGACGAAGGGCGTTTTGCGCAGGTCCTCGCGGCCCTTGAAGTCGGCCTCGTCCGGGACGGCGGGCAGCTTTTCGGCCTCGGCCAGCACATCGGCCGGGAAGTTCATGGGCACGCCGTGGTTGGCCTTGGTGAGGGCCTCCTGCACCTGGGCCAGGGTTTCCGGTCCCAGGCGGGAGAGGATGGTGCCCTCCCACAGGGCGCTGTCCACCTGCTCGCCAGGGGCGGCGAGGGCGATGTCGCCTTTTTGCAGGCCGAGCTTCGGGTCCACGTCGTGGGCCAGAATGGCGAAGTCCAGGCGCGGGTCCGTGGGGCGGCAAAGAAAGGCGTTGTCGCCCACCTGGCTACCGGCCGGGCGCATGATGCGCACGGGCAGCACTTGGCGTCCGCGCTCGAGCACCTCGACCACGCGGCCCTCGGCGTTGCGGCTGCCGGTGCGGCCGCCCGCCTCGCGGGTGATGGCCACGGAAACATGGTCGCCGTGCCAGGCCCCGCCGGTGTCCTGGCCGAGGAACACGTCCTTCAGGCCGGGTTCGTCGGGGATGAGGAAGGCCGCGCCAGAGCGCTGGAGCTGCACCTTGCCTTTGATGAGGCGCACGCGCTCGGCCAGGGCGTAGCCCCTGCCCAGGCGGATGAGCTTGCCCTGGGCCTCCAGGCCGTGGAGCATCTCGTCCACCAGGCCGCGCTTGCGGCGGTGCAGGCCCAGAATGGGCAAGAGGTCGTCCGGCGAGAGGGCGTGCCTGGATTCCTTGATGAGGCGCAGCAGGGTGCCGGGCTCCGCAGGGGGCGGCGGGCTGCTGGGATTGCGTTTTTTCTTCAATTTCATGTTGGTCTCGATGCGCGGATTGCGCGCGGGTTGGAAGGAAATTCGGGAGGTTGAAATGCGCGGCGCGGGGCAAACGCCCTGGCGCGCAAAAGGACGGGGACGGCGGTCAGATGAGCTCCCGCGCGGCCAGCGGATGATAATGGGCCGCGAGCTCGTCGAAGCGCGCCGAAAACCATTG
>Ga0209373_10002294_pt1 | contig 19543 bp, 13 predicted proteins | sample Higcelweek5metaG_FD_187173 | JGI IMG/M metagenome (GOLD analysis project Ga0209373, IMG submission 187173) | Freshwater pond sediment microbial communities from the University of Edinburgh, under environmental carbon perturbations - High... | ecosystem: Environmental > Aquatic > Freshwater >... | reverse complement strand
AAATAAAATGGGTATAATATCCTATCCAGAGCAGCTTGCTATCATTATTGAAAGTCAGAAAATATTTGACGCACAAAAAAATATTTTTGAACTTTTATGGGATAATTTGCCAGAAGTGGAAATTAGATGAGACTTGAATTTGTATATCCAAGCTGTTAGAATTAATAAGGAAGTTCCAATAACGTGAACTGTTAACTAAAAACCATGCCTACCGGCAGGCAGGCTAAAAACTAAACATATGTCAGGACACAGCAAATGGTCAAGTATAAAACATAAAAAAGGAGTTAATGATGCCAAGAGGGCTAACGTTTTTACTAAAATAGGTAGAATGGTTACAATTGCAGCGCGTGAGGGTGGTGGAGATCTAGCATCTAATTTTAAATTGAAAATGGTAGTGGATACGGCGCGAAGTGCCAATATGCCCAAGGATAATATTGAAAGGGCGATAAAGCGGGGAACGGGTGAATTAAAAGATGGTGCAATTATCGAAGAGGTGATTTATGAAGCTTATGGTCCAGCGCAGGTACCGATGCTAATTAAGACAGCTACTGATAATAAGAATAGAACCTTTGGTGAAATAAGAGGAATCTTAACTAAGGGCGGAGGAAAAACAGTTCCCGAGGGATCAGTGGGTTACTTATTTAATCAAGTGGGGGAGATCGAGGTTGATATTGAAGGACTAGACACTGAAGATGTGGAGATGAAATTTATCGAAGCTGGAGCTGAAGACTTTGAAATAGAAGATAGGGTAGCTTGGGTTTATGTAAAATTGGTTGAATTAAGGGCAGTTAAGGAAAATTTAGAAAAAGAAAACTTAAAAATAGTTAATGCTCAACCTACTTTTATCGCTACTCAAAAAAGTGAAATTTCCGAAGAGGATAAAGAAAGATATGAAGCCTTACTAGAAAAACTAGATGAAAATGATGATGTGGTGGAGATTTATGATAATCTAAAATAAAAAATATGCGAATATTAGGTATTGATCCAGGGACGGCCACTACGGGGTGGGCGATTTTGGAACAAAAAAGAAAAGAATTAGTGCCAATAGCTTATGGTCATATTAGTACTTCCCCAAAAGACTCCACTTGTCAGAGATTAATGGAGGTTTCTCAAGATATTGAAGAAATTATTGAAAAATATAAGCCGACTGAGGGAGCAATAGAGGATCTATTCTTTTTTAAGAACATAAAAACAGCTATGAAAGTTAGTCAATCCAGAGGGGCGATAATGTTAACCCTGATTAAGGCTAACTTAAAAGTTTTTGAATACACGCCTTTGCAAGTAAAGCAGGCTGTAACTGGTTATGGTCGAGCAGATAAAAAACAAGTGCAGTTAATGGTAAAAAATATTTTAAAACTCAGGGAGATTCCCACTCCCGATGATACGGCGGATGCAATTGCTATCGCTATTTGTCATATGCAGAGCCGGAATTTTACCATAGCAAGGGAGAGTTCTAAATAAAAAACTCTAAATATAAAATTAATTTATAAGCAGTTAATAACTATCTGCTTTGTATGAGGATTGTTTCTTGTGAGGCCTTGACTTTTTGTTTAAAATAGGCTATTATAAAAAGTCTTTGTTTGGTGTTATAATTAATTTATAAAAATAATCGACAATAATTTAAAAAGCCATGAATACAAGCAATCTCATTGATTATTTCGTTTTGCAAGGAGTTCCTCAAGAAAGCATTTTATTGATTTTAATGCTTCCTATTGTGGCGACTTTAATAGCTTTTTTCCGACAAGTAGTGGGAATTAAGGCTTTTGGTATTTATACTCCATCTATTATTACATTTGCTTTTTTGGCTATTGCTCAAGAAGCTGGGTCTAAGGGAATAAAATATGGAATTGCTATTTTTGTGAGTGTTATTTTGGCTGGAATGGGAACTAGATATGTATTAAAAAAATTGAGAATGCTTTATCTGCCAAGAGTGGCCATAACCCTGAGCGTTGTGGCTTTTGTTATCTTAACAATTCTTGTGGTGGGTGGGTACTTTCAAAGAACAGGCTTAGCTTCAGTTTCTATTTTCCCTCTTTTAATAATGATTACGATTGTTGAAAAATTTGTAGCGGCTCAGATAGAAAAAGGTAATAAAACAGCCTTTATTTTAGCGATTGAAACTCTTTTTATGTCGTTAATTGTTTACGCAATTGTTAGCTCTAGATTCTTAACAGTGCTAATTTTAGAATATCCATGGATAGTTTTATTAACTATTCCTTTTAATATATTTTTAGGTAAGTGGACAGGGTTAAGACTTACTGAATATTGGAGATTTAGAGATGTTTTAAAGAAAATTCAATAAAATAAGATTTTTAGAATATACTTTTTATGTTAAGAATTATAAAAAATAGGAATAAGCTTTTGGGAATGAATGCTAGAAATCTTAGATTTATTCGTCCTAATAACTCAAAAAGTGCCATTCGCCTTGCGGATGATAAGCTTTTGAGTAAGAGAGTTTTAAGAAGAGGCGGTATTCCAGTACCTAAATTAATTTCTAAAATAAGGACTTATGAGGAATTGGAGAATTTTAATTGGAATTTACTTCCTAATAGTTTTGCCTTAAAGCCCAATAGAGGATTAGGTGGAGAAGGAATTATTGTGGTTTATGGTAAGAAAAAAAATCGTCCAGATGCCTGGATAAAAGCAGATGGGTCAATTATAACAATTGAGGATTTCAGAAATCATATCCGAAATATTTTAGATGGAAGCTTCTCTATTTCTGGAGTGCCTGACACAGCTTTTTTTGAAGAACGATTGAGATTATTAAAATTATTTAAGCCATATTCTTTTAAGGGAATCCCAGATATTCGGGTTATTGTTTATAATAAAGTTCCCGTAATGGCAATGTTACGTCTTCCAACTCGAGAATCAGGCGGAAAAGCTAATCTTCAGCAAGGTGCAGTGGGTGTAGGAATTGATTTAGCGAGTGGGGTAACTACTACGGCAGTGCAAGGAAAGAAATCAAGAATAATTGATACTATTCCTAATTCGCGCTTAAGTGTTTCTGGTTTAAAAATACCCTTTTGGAGAGAAATTTTAGAATTAGCTGTTAAAACTCAAGAAATATCAGGACTTGGTTTTCTTGGGGCAGATGTGGCAATTGATAAAGAGCGAGGGCCAGTTTTTCTTGAAGTAAATGCTAGGGCGGGTTTATCTATTCAAGTTGCTAATCAAGCAGGCTTACAAGAAAGGATGGAGAGAGTAGCGGGGGTAAAAATAAAGACTATTAAGAGAGGGGTAAATGTAGGAATGGATTTGTTTGGAGGAGAAATTGAAGAGGAATTGGAGGATATTTCTGGTCAAAGAGTTATTGGAAGCATAGAAAAAGTAAAATTAGTAGGCCGATCAGAAAGAGAAATTGAAGTTGAAGCTAAAATTGATACTGGCGCTGGGTGGTCATCAATAGATATCGGATTGGCCAAAAAATTAGGTTTTCAAAGGACGATAGATGCTTACGAGAAAATCAATCTTAAATATGAAGATATAAAAAATTTAAATAAAAAAGAAAGGTGGAATATTTTTAAAGATGTTCCGCATATTGAATCAACTGTGGTAGTACATTCTTCTAGTGGAACTACTTACCGCCCTATGGTAAAAATTAAAATAGTAATGGATCGAAGAATACTTTATACTAAAGTAACTATTATAGATAGGTCACAGTTAAAATACCCAATTATTATTGGTAAGAAAAATTTAGGTAGGTTTTTGATTGATGTGAATAAATAAAGTATAATAAGCCTTGTTTAGAAATAAATTTTAAAAATATTTTTATATTTATAAAAAATAAATAAAATGGAAGAAAAAAAGATAAAATTCGCAATAATTGGTGGCATGAGAGGGGATCACATTGAAGATTTAATTGTAGAGATTGAAAAAACAGGAAATTTAGCAACCCATATTAATGTTAAAGAGCTAACCATAGTTAGTTCGGAGAATGGCTTTGATGTTTTATTTAGTAATCAATCACTTTTGGATTTTGATGTTTTTATTTTAAGAAGTGCCTTTCGATCATTAAAAAATGAAGTTTGCATTATCGCTAATTTTCTCTCGAGAAATGGCAAAACTATCATTGATGAGGTGGTGGGGGAAAATTATATTGCTGGAAAGGTTTATGAATCATATTTACTTAGTCAGGCAAAGATAGCTACTCCATTAACAATTCAGATATTTTTAGATGAAAATAAAAAAAATGTAACCAATAAAATAAATTTTCCAATTATTGCTAAGCCGATTGTAGGAAGTAAGGGGAGAGGGGTACAAAAAATAAATAACCAGGAAGAGTTGGATAAATTTAGTATTATGGAGGATAAAGATAAGTTTTTCTTTCAGGAATATGTGCCAATTACCTATGATATCAGAGTTTTTGTGGTAGGCAAAGAAGCATTGGGTGCAATGAAGAGGTATGTAGGAAAGGATGATTTTAGGTCCAATGCTTCCCTTGGGGCAGAGGTAGAGAAGCTCGAATTAAATGAATCTTTGCGAGAGTTAGCAATAAAAGCTACACAAGCTTATCGATATGAGGTGGCGGGAGTAGATATCGTCATCCATAATAATAAGGAATATGTCTTGGAAGTTAATAATGCTCCACAATGGATGGCTTTCAAAAAAATAACAGGCATTAATCCAGCTGAAAAAATAATTAAGTATGCAATAAATAAGTACAATAATAAATAAATGAAAACTATATATATAATTGCTGATTCAAGAAAAGATACTCGTTATGATAGAATTATTGAAGAGATAAATAAATTGGAGCAAAAGGCAGAGGTGGTTTTTTGTAGTTCTTATGATTTAATTTTGACTACGGGAGGAATTTTTTTGAATAATAAAAAATTAGAATTGAATCCAGATGACCGTTTTTGGTTTTTATCTAATGCAACAATGAATCTTTTTGCAATTCATAAGTTTTCAGCTTGTGGTATGGATAATATTTGGCCAAGTCCAGAAGCTCTTAATTTTGCAGATAAATTTTTAACGGCTGTATTTTTTGAAAAGAATAATATTCCTACTCCTAAAACTACCCTATTAAGATTTACTACTGAACAGGAATTGACTGAATTAGTAGATTTTTTAGGGGGATACCCATTAGTAATGAAAAAGAATGTAGGAAGTGTAGGAAGAGATGTAAGAATAGTTAGGAATAATCAAGAAGTCCTTGATTTTATAAAAGAAGTGCATGAGAGGTTACAAAGAAAAAACAATCATGCTAGTCGCATCGGTTTTATTTTGCAGGAATTTGTTAAAGAATCAGCTGGAAGTGATTTTCGAGTGCTTGTTTTAAATGGAAAAATCTTAGGAGTGATGAAGCGCACTGCTCAGGATGGTGGATTTAAGGCTAATGTTTCCTTGGGTGGTAAGGCAGAAAAGGTTGAATTGGATGACGATTTAAAATATTTAGCAGAAAAAGTAATTGAGTCAGGCAAAATATTTTATGGTGGAATCGATTTTATAAAAAAAGGTAATCAGTATTTAGCTTTGGAAATCAACACTTCCGCTCAATTTAAAGGCTTTGAGGGTGCAACTGGTATAAATGTAGCTCAAAAGATAGCGCAAGAACTTTTGAAATAAAAATTAAAAAGGTGGATAGAAAATAAAAATAAAAAATATTATTAAGGAGAAAATTATTTTTATTGGATTTTTTGTTTTAGAGATTGTTTTTCAGCTAGCCCTAAGTATAGCTTGGGCAATTACCCGGGTTGAATAAGGGTCATTTTAATCATAGATAATTAAATAGTATTATAGCTAGACTCAAGCTAAAGTGTGCATGATTTTATAAGTATTGTGTATTTTATGAAAAGTTTGATAAAATAGATGAGAAAGAATAAATCTTAATGAATTTTAATAAATGAAAGCTTTTGTTGCAAGAAAAATAAAAAACAATGATGGAAGGATAGTTTGGTGGAAAGTCTTTTTAATGACTATTCTTTTTGGATTTTTAACATGTGTGTTGGCTGTCATAGGAGTTTTTGCTTATTTTATTAAGGATCTTCCTGATCCAAATAAGGTTAATAAAAGAGTGGTGGCTGAGTCAACTAAAATCTATGATAGAACTGGTGAGCATGTCCTATATGAAATTCATGGTGAAGAGAAGCGGACACTTATCTCATTCGAGGAAATGCCCAAAAGCATTAAGTACGCCACCATTGCTTCAGAAGATCAGGATTTTTATTCACACTATGGAATAAAATTTTCTTCTATAGCTAGAGCGGTACTTAAGGATATTTTAAATAGAGGTGCTTCTCAAGGGGGATCAACAATTACCCAGCAGTTTGTAAAGAATTCAATTTTAACTTCCGAAAAAACTCTAACCAGAAAAATAAAGGAAGTCATCTTATCTTTGGAAGTAGAGCAAAAATTTTCAAAGGATGAAATTTTAAGGATGTATCTTAACGAAATTCCATATGGATCAAATGCTTATGGAATAGAATCAGCAGCCCAAACCTTTTTTCGTAAGAGTGCTAAAGACCTAACTTTTGACGAGGCAGCTATTTTGGCTGTTTTGCCAAGAGCAACTTCTTTCTTCTCTCCCTACGGATCAAATACTGATAGATTAAAGGTTAATCAAGAAGCTGTTTTAGATAAGATGGCAAATTTGGGATATATTTCAAGGGAAGATGCTGATAAATATAAAAAGGAGGATGTTTTGGGAAAAATAGTTGTTAAAAGAGAGAATATTAATGCTCCCCACTTTGTGATGTATATTCGAGAATATTTGGATGATAAATATGGTTCTCAAGAAATGGAAGAGGGTGGAATGAAGATTTATACAACACTAGATTGGGATAAGCAGCAAATTGCTGAAAAGGCTGTAAAAGAAGGAATAGAAAAAAATCAGGAAAAATGGAAAGTTTCTAATGCTGCCCTTGTGGCAATTGATCCTAAAACCGGTCAGATTTTAGCCATGGTTGGGTCGAAAGATTATTTTGGAGAGAGCTATCCAGTAGATTGTATTCCTGGAAAGAATTGTCTTTTTGAGCCCAATGTAAATGTAGCAATTCGCGACAGACAACCTGGTTCATCATTTAAGCCCTTTGTTTATTTGACAGCTTTTAGTAAGGGATATTTTCCAGAAACCATTCTTTATGATGTAGAAACTGATTTCAATAAGGGTAGTGAAGATAATTATATTCCTCAAAATTATGACGGACAGTTTAGGGGTCCATTAAAAATGAAAGACGCTCTAGGAATGTCTCTTAATGTGCCAGCTGTCAAAACTTTATATTTGGCAGGAGTTAAGGATAGTATCAATTTAGCAAAAAATCTAGGCATTGAGGGATTAAATGAACCAGAGCGATATGGGCTTTCATTGGTTTTAGGGGGTGGAGAGGTTAAACTTTTAGATCACACCAACGCTTATGCTACTTTAGCTAATAATGGAGTAAAGCACAATAAAACAGCTATTTTAAGAATTGAAGACAAGGAAGGAAATATTGTTGAGGAATTCAAAAATAAAAAAGGAGATCCAGTAGTTAAGGAAGAATATATTGCTATGCTTGATTCAGTTATATCAGATAATAAAAATAGAGCACCCGTTTTTGGAGAAAATAGTCCGTTGAGGTTTGATGATCGCCAAGTAGCAGCTAAGACAGGAACCACTAACGAATTTAGAGATGGTTGGACAATGGGTTATACACCATCGATTGCTGTGGGGGTTTGGGCAGGCAATAATGACAATTCGCCAATGAAAGAAGGGGCAGATGGTGTTAATGTAGCTGCTCCTATCTGGAGAAGTTTCCTTGATCAAGTTTTATCAAATTATAGTAAAGAAGAATTTCCAAAATACAACAGCGAGGAGGCGCTGAAAGATATAAAGAAAGATATTTTAACTGGAAAATTAGATACCGAAAAGAAGGTTGAGGTTTGTGAGATTCCTGGGAAGGATGATAAATGGTGTAGGGCTAATAAATATTGTCCAGACAATGAGAAAAAAACAAAAACAGTTATGGAGGCGCATAATATTTTATGGTATGTGGATAAAGAAAATCCTCAGGGAGATATTCCCTCTAAGCCAGAAAATGATTCACAATTCGCTCGCTGGGAAGAAGGCGTGAAAGCGTGGTATAAAAAAAATAAAGAAAAAAAATATATTTCAGATGAAGATGTTGAAGGGGATTGTGACGAGGATGATTTTGATAAATATGCTCCAAAGATTACCTTAGATGCTAGCGGATCTGGTAATGAGATAAAAATTTCTGTTAAATCCGAGGCGCCATTTGGAATAGATAGCGTTAAAGTTTATGCTGATGGTGATGAAATCAATTCCACCGATAGTAGCTCGTTTAGTTTAACCTATGACGTACCAGATAATAAAAATAACTCTGATATTAAAATAGAAGTTAAACTTAAAGATGACAATGGAAATGAGGTGAGTGCGAAAGATAGTGTTTCTGTAAGTTTCTAAATCAACTTAAAAACATCTCTTAATATAAAGGGGTGTTTTTTATTGTAGATAAAAATTGGGTTTTTGTGGCAGATAGGATATAATAAGAACATTAAATTTGATGATACTTTTTATGAAAAGAATTGAAGATAATTTTGCCCAAGGTGAGGTTGTCAACCAAGAAGTTTTGGAAAATAAAAAAGAAATCGTTTTTTCCGAAGATGAATTAAATAGCTATTTTGATAAGCCCCCGCTTTTAGAAGATGAGGAAATAAGTCTGCCTTTTTTAACTCCTGCTGAGTGGAGCGGTTGTGGTGGCGGGTTTGTTATAAAAAAAGAATTTTTTGAGAGTAAATATTATTCGCAAGAAGGTTTATTGTGGATACTTGATTATTTGCAATCCGTACAGAATAAAACAGTCGCTGAAGAAGCACCTTATAATAATAATCTTAAAGAAAGGGATGATACCAAGGAAAGATATTATGACGATTTTGTAGATGTTGATGATAATCATGGGAATATGATAGATGATTTTGAAAGCAGAGATGTTTATGATTATGATTTATCATTACAAAGAAGTTTTGTTTTAGAGAATTTATTAAAGGTTGAGACGGATACAAAAACCGTAGATAGTCTTATTAATTTTTTAAGCAAAGATTATAAAAGTCATGTATATACAAGAGAAGTTGCGAATGCATTTAGTCACGCTGATGTTAATTATGCAGCAAAAAAACTCTTAGAAATGATAAGAAATGATGATGTAAATGAAAACAAACATTCTGAATATAAAAATGATCTTACTAAAATTATTTATAGCTTAGAATTTGGAAATGTAAAAATATCAAATAATGGTGTTAAATATCTTGAAAAAGTATATGATTTACAAGAATTTAATAATCCTGAGTATTTTGTTAATAGATTAACTGCCAAAGGCGATATAGGTGTTTTTGATGAGAACAAAATTTTACAAAAATATTTCAATATTGGCGATCTTTGTAGCGAGGAGCAAGTGATTGAGCCAAGGGTATTAGATTTTGTGTATGAAACATTATTTTTAGCAAAAGAAAACGAAACGCCTGAGGAACGCAAAGAAAGAGAAAAATATTTGCAAGAGTTTAAGGAAAACTATTTTGGTTTTTACAATGAGAACTTTTATAATAAAACCGGAGTGCGTTTTAATAATTTCGATTTCAAGGAGCAGGGCTGGTTTATGCTCTATTATAAGCACGCCAACTCTGAAAAACAGGATCAATTAATGCAGTTTATCGCAAATTATAAAGAAGATGGACTCAAAACTTTCCTCTCTCTCGAACATGGTGGACAAGAAATGGGCAATAAGATTTTAAAGATTGGAGAAAAATTCGACCAAGTTACAGCTGATGCAATTTTTGATAAGTATGCAGAGTTGGTCGATTATGCCCAAGATTCAGCAGAATATATGCTTAAAGAATTTAATGTGGATGACAAGAGTCAATCTCAGAAAATTGCAAATCATCTTTTGCGAAGAGGTAAGGCATTACTTAGTGTTTGTGCGGATGAAGATTCTGCTCCTGAGATAATTTATCAAAAATTAGAAAGCATTAAATCAGAAGTAGAAATTTTTAAAGAATCATTTAAATCAGTAAAATCAAACGATGAAACTTTTTCTTTGGAAAACATCAATGCTATTCAATTAAAAATAAAAAGCGGTCCTGAGCTATTGCAAGAAAAGGAAGCTGTGGAAAGAATGAAAGAAATCTATTTGGAAAATTATCGCGATTTCCCAGAAGAATTCAAAGAAAAGATATTAGAAAGTTTAGGTAAAAAATTAGCCAATTTTCAAGCCAGATTTTACACTATTTATCACAAAGGAGAAATAGTGGCTTTTAATAGTTTCACTCTCCAAGAAGATGGCACCGTCCACTTTGCCAATTTTAATGTTGATCCCCAATACAATTATTCTAAATTGGGCGAAGCTATGATGGAAGCCAGTTTAGACAAAGAATCCCAAGAAAATACAATAGTAGCTGAAGCTATTGAAGGTTTGCCTATTGCCGGGACTTATCTCAATAAAAAAGGTTTTCAAAAAGTAGGCGAAACTAAAGTAGCTGGAGTAACACTTATCAATATCAGAAAAGAAAAATCTAGTTAGAGGCATTTTCCCACATACTTTCAAATAGGGCTTGGTGCATAGTATAAATACTTTTGTCTTGGATAATAACTCCTATCATTTTATCAGGCAAAAGAGTGACATAGGAAATTTTATCATCATAAATCTGCATTATGGTAGCAAAATGGGTGACCTTTTTAACAAACTTAATCTCAACATGCGATTTCTCGTAGTTTTCCAGAACTTTTTTGGTATAGTCGGAATCCACCAATAAAATCTTCTTTTCCAATTTTAAACGATCTCTCTTTTTAGCATACTGGGCATTGATTTCTTTAATATATTTATCAACTTCTTCCATATCAGCATAAGTATAAACAATAGTTTTGCTTCTCAAATTATCATTAATAACTTTTTTTACTCCTTCTAAGCCTTCATAAAACATAACCCCTGGTTTATTAAAAGCTAAATTATATTGGGAAACAAAATCAGGTAAAGTTGTTAAGAATTCTTGGTGGCTTTTTTTGTCTTCTTTAATTTTTTCTTCAAATAATTTCTCCAAAGAAGAAGGATGCAAAACTTTAAAGACAGCAACTCTCCCTTTCCTTTCTTTCTTTTCAACTAAACCCAACAACAATAAGTCCTCTAGGGCTTTGTAAGCCACTCCGCGGGGTCGCCCGATACTTTGAGCAATTAGTCCAGCTCGAGACCCAGTGTTTTTTAAAAGGAAAAAATAGACATCGATTTGGGCCTTGGTAAGACCAGCTTTTTCTAATAAATTGGTATCAAACATAAGATAAAGTTAGCTTTTATAGATCTATTTTAGCACATTATTTATTAAATGTCAATTTAAAAAATGACAAAAATATATAGTAAAATTAGGCAATATTATCAATATTGTAAAGAAAATATATACAAAACACAAAAAATGACACAAAAAGTATTGACACTTTCCCTCAACTATGCTATACTATGTTGTTAAGATAAGAAGTTGTAACACAGCCAAAATCTTAACTAGAACATTTAAAATTAAGACTTTGTAAAACAGATTCATGCAGTTTACTTTTATATCTATAACATTAGATATAAGGAGAGAGTAGAATTAGAAGATAGGAATCTGAATTATATGTCTTTCGTTCTCTGCCAGAGGCAGATAAAAAAAGATTGGATGCGATAAGTTAAGATATATGAACGATATATCTTTACCTCTATCAAATCTGAGTATTGAGTAAGTTATTAGATTCAGCTGAATTTAATGCTTCCAAGAAAAGACATCACAATCACCTGATTTTATAAAGAGATCAGTTGCACCCGATGACTTGAACATTCATTCGGATGCAAAAATCTCTTTAAAAAGAGAGTTGGTTCTTTCAAAATAATTTCATAGTTTCTCCTCTTGGATCATCCTTTGTGAGCCAGTAATTATCAGAATTATTGTTTCACATGGGTGATTCAAATAAATGCTTTGCGCGGACGATTTTGTCAGAATGAGGTAAAAAATATTTTTCTGCTTAAGAGAGCGGAAGGAGGAAGTATGGATGCTATAATAATTGGTGCAATAAAAACAAACAGTAGTATTTTTTTCATCGCAGGAGGATATGTAATAACAGATTACCTCCTGACAATTGTCAGGAGGATGAATTTGGGGAATAAAATCCCCAGAGTGATTATTGTTGAGAAGGAAAAAGAAAAATCCGGCAACCTGCTTTTGACGAGTAGGGCCGGGAGGCGGTTGGGGGAATTAAGGCTTAACCGAAAAACAGATTTATGGGAAATCCACGATAGCCCCCGTGGATATATTCCGGGGTGGAAATCTCCGGATAAAATTGATTTTATAACACCTCTCAATAGCTGCTGTTATTTTGACAGTAGCCGAAACTGGGAGTGTGAGGATGACAACAGTGGGACACTTTTTATAAAATGTCCCATATGCGGCACTCATGTGCCCGGGACACGGGCAGTGAGGGTCCGTTATTCGTGGCAGGGCTACGAATACGGAACCAATCGAGGGGGTGTCTCGGAAGAAACTATTTTGTTTCTTTCTGGCCCCCGCAAGGGATATATCGGGATCAACGATCTGGGACTGGGCAACGCAGGTCCCATAAGCCCCGAAAAACTTGAGGAATTTATGATTCTTCCTCAAGGAACAAAATGGGATCCTCCTAGAGGATCCTTCTGGACCCTTTGGAGAATTTAGTTCACCCGGCGGACTTGCAAAGTTCTAGCAAGTTCGCCCTATTATTGAGATTTTAAACGAAAGTTTGAAATTTCATAGTAGATAGTTCTTTGAAATCAATTTCATAATTTTTTTAAAGTTGAATTACTCTTTGCAAGTTAATAATTTTAAGATTATGGATTTTCATAAATGATTCAATTAAAACTTCGTGCAGACAATTTCGTCTACACGTGACGGAGAATCATCAAAATTATTTCCACCACACGTTATCATTCAACTGGGCAAGTGTGTGTTCAAGCGCTTGCCCATTTTATAAAGTTTTTGTTTTTAAATAACAGGAATTTTTAGAAGAAATAAAAAGCGCTAAGCGTTCTAATTGTTGTAGATGTTAAAAATTGGAAGCTTATATAGGGTAGAGATTTCTCTGGGCATAAATTTTGAGTACAAAATTTATTTAGTCGAAATGATATATTAATTGCTAGAAAATTATATTAAATTGGAAATTTAGTTCCTGAAAAATAAAGTCCTTCTAAAACCGGCAGTATAACAACTCCCTCCGCAAAATTATTTTGTGCGGTGTACTGAGATATTAGTGCAGTGGACGAAATAAAAAACTCTCTCCGTTTTGTGGAGAGGTAAAGAATAATTTTTATTTTTAGAAACACTGTCGGTTTTGGGTGGATTTTGAAAAAAAATAAAAAAGAGGTCCAATACCATATAAGGCACTGGACCTCTAAAAATAATTTTTTAATTATTGCGGAGAAGAGGGGAAATGCGGTGGATAGCTTCGGCTTCATCCCTTTTAGCAGTTCGCACTTGCATATTCATAATGAGACCCTTAATTTTCTGGGGGTCAGGCACTTTATGAAATAGAAATCTTTCGGTGTTGCCAGCGGTTTGGACATGAACATCGCCAAAATTCATAATGGTAGGCAATAAGCCCTTTATGTCAGTGGAAACATCTTGAATTTTCTCGAATTTTAATTCGCTCACGGTTCGCATAAAAAGAGCTTTTTGTTCAATATTTACAATTCTCTGATCAGTGATTATCCAGACATCAAAATAAAAGTCTATCCAAACTATAAAAATATAAATCCAAAGTATAATAGCTAGTAAGCTTTGAATAAAAATAAAAATAGGCAAATCTTCATTTTCTACAAAATACATTGGTAATATTTGCAAAGAGGTCAGCATTAATAAAATAATAGCAAAAACTATGAAATATTGTTGAGCAATATTAAACCAGTGGCGCCTAATTACTTTAATTATTTTTTCTCCAGTATGCTGTCCATGGAAATGGAACTGTTCAAAATTTTGCATATTTTTATTATTAGAAAGATTGATTGGTACTATTAAAATTGGAAGAAAGGTTGAGCATGTCAGTAAAATCGATATTCTTAAAAAGAGAAATATTAATTAGCAATAAAATAGTTATTACAGAAATAAATAAAATTAGCATTGTAGTTGAGGAGTGTTTATTTATGGAATATTTATTTATATGGTATATTACAAAAATGCTAGAAATACCACAGCCCAAGAGAAATATTAGATAAAATACAGTAAACATATTAATCATATTTTTGTATTAACGAATCTGGTTTATTATTTTTTTATTTATAGCGCTTTAATATTTCAGTCGTATTGCTTTAGGCAGTATAACCAAGATGCTTATAGCCCTTCTCTGTAACAATCCTTCCTCTGGGGGTACGAGCGAGTAAGCCAGCCTGAATCAGAAATGGCTCATAAACATCTTCAATTGTCTGTACCTCTTCATGGGTAGCGGCAGCAATGGTCTGAATTCCAACTGGTCCACCTTTAAAGTTTTTTATAATTACACGTATAATTTCTCTATCGGCTGGCTCAAGTCCCAATTCATCAATATCAATCATGTCTAGAGCTTTTTTTGTTATCTCTTTGTTTATTATATCCATATTTTCTATTTGCGCAAAATCCCTTACTCTTTTCAATATTCTATTAGCTACTCGTGGTGTTTGGCGACTGCAAATAGAAATATTTCTACAACCATCTTCATCAATATCAACATTTAATATTCTGCTAGAACGCTTAATGATAGACTGAATTTCATGATTTTCATAAAAATTTAATTTATGAATTGCGCCAAAGCGATCTCTGAGTGGATTTGAAATTGACCCCAGTCTGGTTGTAGCACCAATTAGGGTAAACTTGGGCAAATCGAGTTGTAATGTGCGGGCTGATGGACCTTTGCCCACAATAATGTCTAATTTATAATCTTCCATGGCAGGATAAAGAATTTCTTCTACCAACTTGTTGAGTCGATGAATCTCATCAATAAATAAAACATCCCCATCATTTAAATTGGTTAGGATAGAACCAAGGTCGCCAACTCTTTCAATGGCTGGACCAGAGGTTATCTTAATACCCACCTTCATCTCTTTGGCAATGATATTAGAAAGGGTGGTTTTGCCGAGTCCTGCTGGTCCATAAAGAAGAATATGTTCAATGGGTTCAGCTCTTTTTTTTGCAGCTCTGATTAGTATATCTAAATTTTTTTTAATTCTTTCTTGCCCAATATATTCATTGAAGCTTTGTGGTCTAAGGGTTGAATCTATCTTTTTGTCTTCTTCTTGCTCTTTGGAGTTAGTAATGGCCATAAAATCGTTTGGTATAGAGCATGAAACATAGTGATTCTTAATGCCTATTTTAGCTTATAAAATAAGAATGTTTCATGATATGTATTTTGTTTATAAATCTATTGTAACACCTATTGACAAAAAAATAAAGATATGCTAGTATTAGGGGTCATGAGAAATGACACTAAATAGGTGCCAATATGGTGCTTGGAGAGTTGTTTTCATTAATCTGTGGGCAATTGGGGGTCTCTATCTTTTATCCTCAATTTGGGAGCTTTCGTCCAGACATGGGTAAGGTGGTTTCGACTGCGTTATTCCTCGACACCGTTCTCTACCTGGGAAATTTATTTTTCGGGACTGTCTACAGATTAATGAATGCAATAAAAAAGCGAGATTTTAATCATCTCGCTTTTTTTATTTTTTTTAATCTTCGCTACGTGCCACTCTGTAAATTTCTTCGATAGTAGTTTCACCTTCGAGTACTTTTAGAATTCCATCCTGATACATTGTGAGCATCCCGTTTTCAATAGCTTTTTCTTTAATTTCAGATGATAGGGCATGTAGGGAAATTAATCTTTCTATTTCTTTATCGACTACCAGAACCTCGCTTATTATTGTTCGGCCCTTAAATCCAAGGTTATTACATTTTTTACAGCCTTTGGGCTTATAGATTTTATCTATAAGTGGGATGTTTATTTTAGCTGCTGGAGATATTGAGGCGATATTTTTTTCTAGTTCTATTCGCACATCTTCTGGAATCTCAATAGCTTCTTTGCAATCACAGAGCTTTCTTACTAGACGCTGAGCCATAAAGGCATTAGCTGAGGATGCTAGCTCATCGGAATCAATATTCATATTAAGAAGTCTATGTACAGATGAAGCAGCATCATTAGTATGTAGCGTTGATAGAATTAGATGACCAGTTAGAGAGGCTTGAACAGCTGTCTTAGCTGTTTCATTGTCTCTAATTTCACCTATCATTATAATATTTGGATTTTGGCGCAAAAGAGATCGCAGTACATTAGAGAATGTATAATCAGTATTATCATCAACTTGAGTTTGCAAAATTCCAGGCAATTGATATTCTATCGGATCCTCTACGGTTATTATTTTGACCTCGGGCTTGTTTAATATCTTCAATAAACTATATAAAGTAGTAGATTTACCGCTACCAGTAGGTCCAGTATTTAATATTATCCCATTTGGTTTAGATATCTGGTTTAATATTTTTTCCAAATTTTCTTTTCTAATTCCCAGCCTATCTATTTCTAGGGCAGTAGCTGATTTATTAAGAAGTCTCATTACCACTGTTTCCCCAAATCCTCCCAAAATTATCGAAACACGAACATCAATTGCAGTATCGGTTATATTTTTATATTTTTCTTCCAAGGATATTTTGAAACGACTGTCTTCTACCCCCGATCTAACCCCAGTTTTTAATCCAGACAAGAGCTTTATTTTTCCTAGTATGTTTTGGTAGTTATTTATGGGTAAAGTGGCGGCATCTTGCAATATGCCATCTATTTCAAATCTTATTTTTAGGGTATCGTTTTCCGGTTCAATGTGGATATCTCCAGCCATAAAAAGGAGTGCTCCAGCTAAAATAGTTTCAGTTAAATCTTGAGTATTTGGATCATTTAGGTATCTGTTAAAATCGGCAAAATTTTTAATTTGTTGGTCAATGTGTTCGATTTGATTTTTGGTTATTGGAATATTACGCGATAGAGATTGTTCCATTAAATCATTGTAGATATTTTTTAAAAAAGCTGTTTGTCCAGTAACACGCCAAACCTCATCCATGGAAGTGACGCCCTCAGTTACTTTTAAGATCCCATCTTGGGTCATAGTTATCATTCCATCTTCAAGCGCAGCCTTAGCGATTTCACTTTCGCCAGCCATTTCCAAGATTAGATTTTCGATGGTTTCATTGATAGTAAGAGTTTCAAAAATTCCAATTCGACCTTGGTAGCCAAGATTATTACATTTATTGCATCCGACGGCCTCATAGAGGTAATCAATATTTTTTGGAATTTCTACTTTAGACTTTGGTGAAATAATTGAAATTAGGTTTTTAATTGTTTCAACAGTTTCCTTGGCTGGCTTATATTTCTTTTTACAATGCGGACAAAGTTGTCTTACTAATCTTTGAGCCATTAAAATGTTTATTGAGGAAGCAATTAATGACGGTCTTATTCCTAATTCAAGCAGTCTTGAAATAGAGGCAGGGGCATTATTGGTGTGCAGGGTAGAGAAAACTAAATGACCAGTTAGGGCTGCATTGATAGAAATTTCAGCAGTTTCGTTATCTCTTATTTCTCCTACCATTATAATATCAGGGTCCTGTCTGACTATCGCTCTGAGACCTTCGGCAAAAGAGTATCCTCTATCATTTTGAACTTGAGTTTGAGAGATTCCTTTTATTTCATATTCAATCGGGTCTTCAATAGTAATAATTTTTGAATTGGAAGTATTAAGTTTATTTAAAAATGAATAAAGGGTAGTTGTTTTGCCGCTACCAGTGGGTCCAGTTATCAATACTAGGCCATTAGGTTTATTAATTTGAGCTTGAATTTGTTCATTAGCAAGACCTCTTAGGCCCAAGCTTTCAACATTTACTAGAATAGATGATTGATCGAGGAGTCTTAGCACGATGTTTTCTCCATATTTTCCAGGAATTATATTAACACGAATGTCTATTCTATTTTTTTTATTACCATCTTTATTTAAGTCAATTGAAAAATGTCCATCTTGAGCGATATCTCTTAGATTTAACTTCATTTTCCCAATCATTTTTATTCTCGAGATTATTGATTTGTATGTTGGGTGAGGAAAATCGCCAATGCTTTGCAAAACCCCATCAATACGATAACGCATTCGAACTGATTTTTTCTGAGGTTCGAAATGAACATCACTAGCGCGCATTTTTACTGCTCCAGAAAAAATTGTGCTTATTATATCGCTGGTGCTCATTTCTCCAACCCGATTTTTTAAATCTAAGAGCTCTTTGAATTTCTCTCCAAATTCTTCTAAATCTTTACCTGAAAGTGAGATTAAAAAAGTATCTAGAGTCTCAATTAAAATATTCTCTTTATATCTTTTCCAGGCTTTAACCATGGAAGAATTAGATACTAGATATATTACAGCTTCCCAATCATTTGTTTGTTTCAGCTTTTCTATAAAATCTAGAGTTTCCTTATTATTAGGATCGGATATAGCTAGGTGTATAGTGCGACTTGCTTTTTTTATCGCTACCACTTTGTATTTATAGGAATCAGTTTCAGAAATTAACCCTAGGGCCTCATTTTCCAGGGGAAATATGTTTAAGTCGGCATAAAATAGACCCAAGCTTTTTGCTAGGGCCGAAGCCTCCTCCTCCTCTTCCTCATGACTAAATTGAGAAATTTTTTTATTTAAAAGTTCATCTTTCTGTTCATCTCTTAATTTATCTTCTTGAAATATTGTAACCATATTTTTTTGGTTTTTATTTAATAAAACTAAATTTATTATAGCATAAAAAACCAAAATATTTCATCGGTCAAACTTATTTTTTTATTTTAAAAGAAGTGTTTTTAATTTTTCAATCAAGTATTTTTCAATTTCTTCTAAAGAATCATCATAATCTATCTCAAATTCAAAAATGTCCCCTACGATAGATCCCTTTTCAAACTGATTTAAACGTTTAAGTTTTTCAACGTCAGAAAATTTTAAAACTCCTTTTATTTTTTCTGAGGTGGTGGTGTAGAGTATTAAGAAAATTTCCCCAGCCTCATAGTTGTTTTGAATTTTATCTAAAACAAAAGGAATATCCTTGGGCTCAGTACGACTTTGAATAAAGTCTTCAATGGAAACAATGGACCAGACCATTTTTAAATCATCATCCCATTTTAGTTTTGACATAATTCTGCCAAGTAATTTTAAGATGCTAAACGGCTGTGTTTTAAAAAGATGACGAACAATCTCTTGTTGATTGGCACCAGTAGTCATTAGCTCTGAAGATATTTTTAGTGCATGTGGTGTGGTTTTACTATTCTGAAAGCTCTTAGTAGCGCTTATTATTCCAGTAAGAAGGCACTTCGCTATAGAATCCTTTATAATAAGGCTGTCGATTTCAGTAAATAAATCATAGAAAATTTCTGCCACGGAAGAAGCTTTCATATTTGTAATATTGATTTGACCAAAATTGTCATTATTGCTGTGGTTATCAATGTTCACAATCGGTACTTCATAAAAGATATCAGGATTTTCTTCAAATATTTTACCAAAAGATTCTTTGTCGGGAGCCCCAATGC
>Ga0209373_10002293_pt1 | contig 19545 bp, 17 predicted proteins | sample Higcelweek5metaG_FD_187173 | JGI IMG/M metagenome (GOLD analysis project Ga0209373, IMG submission 187173) | Freshwater pond sediment microbial communities from the University of Edinburgh, under environmental carbon perturbations - High... | ecosystem: Environmental > Aquatic > Freshwater >... | reverse complement strand
AAAGCGCATCGATCAAACGTGAGCGAGGCATAAATGAGTCGTCCTTTTCCTAGTCAAGTAGCCTAAAGCTATAGCTAATCCGCACAAAAATGATCGCAAAAAAGGGAACCAAACGGGACTCCCGCTTTCCCCCTACGCCCCTACGGGGCTTCGGCGCGACAGGTCGCGGGAGTGACGAATAAGAGACTGATAGAAAACAACAAAACCGTCATGCTCGCGGAAGCGGGCATCCCGTTTTATTGAATCCTTTCCTCTTACATCAGCTATAGCATTTTGGCTGGATTCTGACAAAGCCAATTGCGCTGAGCGGCGCAGGCAGGCAAACTGCCGTCTATCCCTTTGACCACTCGATTCTGGATTGCCATGACAGCCCCTCTCGACGACATCACCATCGCCCGCCAAACGCCTCTTTTGCCGATTGAAGACATCGCGGCCAAAATTGGACTGCCTGCGGCGAGCCTGTTTCGTTATGGGCCGACCAAAGCCAAGATCGACATGAACGCAATCGCCGCTCTGCCCGGCCCGGCGCGCGCCAAGCTGATCCTCGTGACCGCCATGAGCCCCACGACGGCAGGCGAAGGTAAAACAACGACGACCATCGGCCTTGGCGACGCGCTCACGCGCATCGGCAAGAAAACGCTTATTTGCCTGCGCGAACCTTCGCTCGGCCCCTGCTTCGGCATGAAGGGCGGCGCAACAGGCGGCGGCAAGGCGCAAGTCGCGCCCATGGACGAAATCAACTTGCATTTCACCGGCGATTTTCACGCCATCACCACGGCAAACAATTTGCTCGCCGCGCTGATCGACAATCATATTTACTGGGGCAATGAGCTGGGGATCGATCCGTCTAAAGTCACGTTCCACCGCGTGATGGATATGAACGATCGTGCGCTCAGGCAAATCGTCGTCGGGCTCGGCAACAATGGCCAAGTGCGCGAAGATGGGTTTGATATTACCGTGGCCTCAGAAGTCATGGCGATTTTCTGCCTTGCGCGGTCACTGAAGGATTTGGAAGAACGGCTCGGACATATCATCATCGGCCAACGGTTCGATAAATCGTTCGTCCGCGCTAAAGATCTGCTCGCCGCGCCCGCTATGACGGCCTTGCTGCGCGATGCCTTTCAACCAAACTTAGTGCAAACGCTCGAACATACGCCAACCCTTGTGCATGGCGGGCCGTTTGCCAATATCGCGCATGGCTGTAATTCTGTGATCGCCACCGACACGGCTATGAAGCTGGCGGATTATGTTGTCACCGAAGCCGGATTCGGCGCTGACCTTGGCGCGGAAAAATTCCTCGACATCAAATGCCGCCAAGCGGGCTTGAAACCAGACGCTATCGTACTCGTCGCCACGGCGCGGGCACTCAAAATGCATGGCGGCGTAAGCAAAGCCGATCTGGGCATTGAAAATCCGGCAGCTGTGCAAGCCGGTTTGGCGAACTTGATTTGCCACGCTGAAAATCTGCAAAAATACGGCGTGCCCGTGACCGTCGCGATCAACCATTTCACCTCGGACACAGAAGCGGAAACGCAAGTCATTCGCCAAGCGTGCGCTGCCATTGGGCTTTCGTGCCATTTCTGTAGCCATTGGGCCGATGGCGGCGCTGGCGCAACTTCGCTGGCGCAAGACGTTGCGGCTTTGGCCGACAGCGGTCGCGCGGCCTTCAAACCACTTTATCCCGACGCGCTGCCTTTGGCTGAAAAAATGCGCACCGTCGCCAAAGAGATTTATCGCGCGAAAGACATAGCCCTCACCCCAGCGGCACAAAAGAAACTGGCCGCGTTCGAAGCCGAAGGCTATGGCGCTTTGCCCGTATGCATGGCCAAAACGCAATACAGTCTTTCGGCAGACCCCACGCAACTCGGCGCGCCCAAAGATCATATTGTGCCGATCCGCGACGTGCGCCTTTCGGCTGGCGCGGGCTTTGTCGTTGCGCTGTGCGGTGAGATTATGACCATGCCGGGCCTGTCCCGCACGCCAGCCGCGCATCGTATTCATTTGAACGATGAGGGTCTGATCGAAGGGCTATTCTAACGTGCCGGACAACGCCGCATCGCTTTCACCGCGCCGCCAAGATGGGCACCTTCGCTATCGCCCAGAGCTAGATGGCCTGCGCGCGCTGGCTGTGCTGGCCGTCATCTTCTTTCATGCCGATCCCGCGTGGCTGCCGGGTGGCTTTATCGGCGTGGATGTCTTTTTCGTGATCAGCGGCTATCTCATCACGACGCTTTTGCTTGGCGAACTTTCGCTCGGCCAATTTTCCTTAGCGCGGTTTTACGAACGACGAGCGCGGCGTATTTTGCCAGCCTTGTTTATCGTGCTCACCACTTGCCTTGTCGCTTCGTTCTTCATGATGCTACCGGGAGCGCTTGACGATTTTGCCAAAAGTTTGATCGCCGTGCCGCTTTTTATCTCCAACGTTTATTTCTGGTCAGCCCATGGCTATTTCGATGCGACGACCGCGATTAAACCGCTCTTGCACACGTGGAGCCTTGGGATCGAAGAACAATATTATCTCGCCTTCCCTTTACTTTTAGCTTTTTTCTGGCGCGGCGGACGCCAACAGGTCTTTTGGTTTTTATTGCTCGCTACGCTTTTGTCTTTGGGATTCAGCGAATATGGCTGGCGGTTTCGGCCTATGGCGAACTTTTACCTCATTCCGTTTCGCGCATGGGAATTGCTGAGCGGTTCGCTTTTGGCGTTGGCCGCTTTTAACAAACCATTGCATGAACGGCTCGACAATTGGGCCGAATTTCATGCCTCCGCCTTTGTCGCAAATGTGGGGCTTTTGATGATTGGCACCTCGTTCGCGCTGTTTGATAAAACGACGCCTTTTCCAAGTCTTCTAGGCCTCTTTCCCATTTTAGGGGCGGTGTTTGTTATCGGCTTTTGCCGCAAGGGGTCGCTGGCCACGCGGATTCTCTCGCATAAGATTTTGGTTAGCATCGGCCTTGTATCCTATAGCGCTTATCTCTGGCACCATCCACTCTTTGCCTTTGCGCGGATCATCAGCTTGAATGTTGTGCCGTGGGAAGCCTCGCTTGTGTTGATCGCGCTGACGTTTGGCGTTGCCTTTTTGTCATGGCACTTTATTGAAAAACCTTTTCGCCGCCGCACAGCTTTTTCGCGGCGCGAGATTTTATCGTTTGCGCTGTTCTTCTCGCTGTTTTTTATCAGCATCGGCGCAGCGCTTCTTTTTGTGAGCCGCGATCAAGTTACCAGCGATCCGCTGCGTCCTACTTATGGTCTGAGCCTCGCGTGCGATTTTGGAGATACATTCACACCGCTTGCGGCCTGCCGCACGGCAGACGAACCCGAAACCCTCGTTTGGGGAGATTCTCTGGCTATGGCGTTGCCTCTAGCGCTTTTGGCTTCGAACCCACAAGCCAGCCTTGTCCAAGCGACGCGTAGCGCCTGCGGACCTCTTTTAGGTTTGGCGACACCTTCGCGTGATCGGCAATACACAAAGGCTTGGGCAGACTCTTGCCTCCAGTTCAATCAATCCGTCATCTCCTATCTCGCACGCCAGAAAAGTATTGAAACAGTTGTGCTTGCGACCTCCTTCACACGGTATGTGAACGGTCAGGATTTTACGTTTCTCACACCTTCAGGGGCGCAAGATGTTTCAGCGGATTATGCGCTGGCTCGTCTGCGCCAAACGATTGGGGTTATTCATAGCCTCGGCAAACGCGTTGTCTTGATCGCGCCGCCACCAACAGATGGTGTCAACTATGGTGCCTGCCACACCCGGCAAGAGACGGGCCGGCTGATGATCGGTGGGGCCGAATCCTGCACCCTTTCGCTTGCCGCCTATCATCAGGCGACGCTTGAGGAACAGGCTTTTCTGCAAAGCATCGAAAAACAAGGCCTTATGCCAGTCCTGCGGTTTGATCCGTTTTTATGCAGCACCTCATCTTGTGCCACGCATGCGGGCAAGATTGGGCTGTATCAAGATGAGCAGCATCTCTCTTTTGATGGCGCAGCTTATTTGGGTAAGACGATGGGGCTTGATGCGCTCATCCACGCACGGGCGAATTAAGCGGATACCTTACTTGACGTCAGAAGGTTCAAGCTCAAAATAAACAAAGGTCATCCCGTCTTTATTCGCGCTGTTTGCGCGCATATGCAGCTCTTCCCCATCGCGCATATAAAGGCGCATGGTGATCGGCCTCCAGCCTAACGACGGCAAGACCTCGCGATAGAAGTAATAAACGGAATCGACATCGACCTTACCCTTTAGGGTCGTTTGCGCAATGCGCTCGCGTCCAAAGATGAACAGCAGATCTTTGTCTTCCACAACGCTCAGGCCATTCATAACCGGCAGATCTTCGATGGATTTGGCAAAAAGCGTGTTTTCCGCAGATTCGCCGACCTTAGGCAAAGCGGCAACGTTCGGTGCCGGTTGCGCGACAGAAGCGGTGCTCAAAAGCATCGCGCCAAAAAGGAAAACAGCGAGAAAAAGGCGTTTGGTTTGGGTCATGGCCAAAAGTCTAGCCGAGCTTTAACCTTAACGCAATCTAGGATCGAAGCGTTTGCGCGAGACCCCAGCCTTAGCGTATAGTGACCCTTGGAAACATTCTCTTTTTCTGGGTCCCTTCTCATGCGCCTTTTCACTTGGCTGTGTTCACTGCCGATCTTTGCGGTCGCCTTGACCTTTGCGCTACAAAATCGCGCGCCGGTTACGCTCAGCTTTTGGCCGCTGGATGCGCAAGCGACAGTGCCGCTTTCGGTGCTTTCGCTCGGGCTTTTTGTTTTCGGTTTTCTGGGCGGCGCGTTCATCACCAGCCTGTTTCACATCGGCCCCTATTTTGAGCGCCGCCGCCTGCGCAAAGAAGTCGCCACATTAAACACGACGATTGAAACGCAGCAAAAGAAAATTGACGACACGCCGACCTGCGGCCCGACCATCTTATCGCAAGGCCGCTATCAACGCGTCACGATTCCCGAAGACGAACCCAAGAAAACCAAAGGCTGGTTTGGAAGGAAACAATGAGCAAGCTCTCCCCGATTTTCTGCGCCATCGACACCAAAAATCCAGCCGAAGCCCAAGCGCTTGCACAAAAGCTGCACGGGCATGTTGGCGGTTTGAAACTTGGCCTTGAATATTTCATGGCCAATGGGCCGCAAGGTTATGCGCCTTTTGTCCATTCGGACACGCCGCTTTTCGTGGATGTCAAATTGCACGACATTCCCAACACTGTCGCAGGCGGCATCGCCTCGCTTCTTCCGCTTGAGCCGGATTTTATCACCATCCATACCGCTGGCGGCGCAGCGATGATGAAGGCCGCCGCGCAGGCCGCCGATAAAGCCACAGGCAAGCGCCCCAAGATTTTGGGCGTGACGGTTTTAACGAGCCTCGATTCCAACGATCTCGCCCAAGTTGGTCAAGATACGGACACGGCAACGCAAGTGCGTCGCCTCGCCCTTTTGGCCAAGGACAGTGGCCTTGACGGCATCGTCTGCTCGCCGGTCGAAGTCGCCATGCTGCGCGAAGCGTGTGGGCCGGATTTGATTTTGATGGTGCCGGGCATCCGCCCCGCTTGGGCCGCCACGGGCGATCAAAAACGCGTCATGACCCCGCGCGAAGCTATCGATGCGGGCGCGACCTATCTTGTCATCGGTCGCCCGATCACAGGCGCTGCCGATCCGGCCGAAGCGGCGCAGCGCATCAACGCCGAACTTGTCGCATGAGCCTCATGATCAAGATCTGCGGCATTACAGAAGCCCAAGGCTTGCAAGCCGCCGTCGAAGGCGGCGCGGATTTCATCGGCTTTATCTTTTGTGAAAAAGGCCTCAGCAAATGCTACATGGAGCCTGCGGACGCCGCTGCGCTTTTGGCCGCCTGCCCGCGCCCCGTCACAAAACCTTTCCCGCAGATCGTCGGCGTGCTCCGCGACCAAAGCGACGTTGAGATTTTGGAGGTTGTGAACCACGTTCCTGTCGATTATCTCCAACTTCATGGGCAGGAAACGCCTGAACGCGTCGCCGAAATTCGCAAATTAACAGGCAAGCGCGTGATCAAAGTCTTCCGCATTGCGGCCCAAGAACATTTTGATATGGTCGCCCTTTACGAAGACGTGGCCGATATGTTTTTATTCGACACGCTCACCCCCGGCCCGACAGCAGGCGGCACAGGCAAAAGCTTCAATTGGGCGCTTTTGCAGGGCTTAGCGTTCAAAAGAGATTGGGTTCTCGCAGGCGGCTTGAATGCGGATAATCTTACCGACGCGCTTGCAACGTCGGGCGCACATATCGTCGATGTTTCATCTGGCGTTGAAAAACCTGGTCTTGAGCACGGCAAACGCGTGAAAGATCCCGCCAAGGTCAGCGCTTTTTTGCATTTGGCTCAAAGCTTGTAAGCAATGGGCGAACAGAACGGTTTTGTCTTCCCTTGGGGCGCGAATTGCAAGCCCCGCTTCCGGCGCATACGCTTGGCCGCATTGATCACAAAGCCCGCGCTCAGAAAAACGGAAGGCGCAGACCATTCATAAGCGCCCCCCTTCATGGCCAGAAAAACAGTCGTCATCGCCGCCGCAACGGTCAGCGCGGAAAAAAGAATAACCTCACACACCTCGGCTTTGGCTCTTTTAAAGACGCTGTCACGAAACATGGCGGGCTCCTTTTCTTTTCAAAACACAACCGAAACTATATAGAGATAGCCTGAAATCAGCAAATAGTTTCATCCATCGAGGCGCTGGTTTTACTGTGACAGGTACAGGAACATAGCTGGTTCGGTCTGAACCCTAGGCAATCTTGATCTCATAGTGGCTTCGAAAAACTGCCAGCCCCATCGCAACAGCCTTTTCTATGGATTTTGGAGATGTTTGAGAATCAAGCTTCAACAAACGGGAATCAATCAAATCATATTCAAGCAACCGCTTGAGATGCGTCGCCGCTTCCCAAGGATCCCCTCGTTTTAAATGGCCGTCTGCCATGCCTTGTTCGATCAAGGCGGTAACGTGCGCCCATGAATCGTGGGTAATTTGATGATAGGCTTGTCGGCCTGCGCCCTCTCGGTTCGAGACGGCGGTTACGATACAACGCAGTGCTAGGGAATCCTCTGACAGGATAAAAGAAAGATATTCTGTTCCAAGAATGCGCAACTTTTCAAAAAAAGGAAGCGCTGGATCGATAATTGAATCCGAAGACCGCTCAACCATTTGTTCAATACCGCCGAGAATGACGGCTAAAAACAACTCGTCCTTATTGTCAAAATAGCTATAGAGCGTCGATTTCGAGCCGCCAACTTCGCTGGCGATTTGGGACATGGAAACAGCATCAAACCCTTGTTTCAAAAAAAGCTTTGAAGCAACATCTAGAATTTGTTGTCTTTTTTCGTCTGTTTTTTGTCGCATAAAGCCTCCCAGTAAAAATTAGAGGTTGCAAATCCAAACCCAGATTAGCTATATGATACCGTACGGTACGGTACAGTGCAAGGGGTTCAGGATGAGTATGAAGCACCAGAAGTCAATCGTCAACACATTGAATGTTATATCTATTTTAGCATTCTTATCGGGCTGTGCCCTTGTCCCCGACCTTGGCGAATCGCCACAAGTCAAGCCTGTCGAAGTTTATGAAACCAAGGACATGCTAGGGGCTTCCGCCGCTCAAGGCGTTTGGCCGCAATCGGTCTGGTGGCGCACTTATGGCGATCAACAATTGAGCGCGCTTATTGCAGAAGCTTTGGCAAAAAGCCCCTCCTTAATGCAAGCCGAGGCGCGTGTACGCATGGCCGCCGCCGTGGCAGAACAAACGGGGGCCAACCTCTACCCCACTATCAGCGCGAATGGTTCCTACAGTAGTTTGCGACAAAGCTACCATCTTGGCGTACCCGTTCCTGAAGGGCAGAGAGATACAGCAGCAGCAACCCTAGACCTGCGCTATCAACTCGATTTTTGGGGAAAGAACCGCGCCTTGCTGGCCGCGGCAACATCGGAGGCCGAGGCGGCGAGGCTTGAAAGAGAACAGGCCAGCTTGCTTGTCTCAACGGCGCTCGCAGCAGCTTATGCAAATCTGGCACAGCTTTACGCCAATTGGGACGCGGCGAACGATGCGCTGCACGTCCGACAGAAAAGCGCAGAACTTATCCATCAACGCCAACAAAACGGACTAGAAAATCTTGGAAGTTATGAACAAGAAATCGCTGCCGTTGCCAGTGCAGAGGCCGAGATTGAAGCGATCAAGGAACATATTGCGCTCGCCAAAAACGCGCTTGTCGCCCTGATAGGGGTCGGGCCGGATCGGGCGCAAAACATCGAACGTCCGGATATTCAAAAGCTGGAACCTTTTGGTCTGCCTGAGAACCTTCCTGCGGAATTGTTGGGGCGCAGACCGGACATTATGGCCGCAAAGCTTCAAGTCGAAGCGGCTTCAAGCCTAACAGATGCGGCTAAGGCAAGCTTCTATCCCAACGTCAATCTTGTCGGTTCCGTGGGACAAAGTGTTTTAGGCCTCGGTTATTTTGGCGTGGCGGACTCGCTTGTTGCCGCCATTGGGCCAACGGTCAGCCTCCCTATCTTTGACGGAAGCCGCCTGCGTGGCACTTATCGCCAAGCGCGCGCGGGCTACGATGCCGCCGTGGCAACTTACGACGCGACACTTCAAAACGCGCTACACGAAGTCGCCGATGTCGTGACAAGCGAAAGAATGCTTGCGCCGCGTCTTGAAAAGACCGCAGCGGCGCTGAAGGCTTCCGAAAAGGCCTATGAGATCATCAACAACAGGTACAGAGGTGGACTTGCGGGCTATCTCGAAGTTTTGAGATCCGAGGACGTGCTGATCGCCAATCAAAGAGCGTTGGCGGATCTTAAGACCCGTTCGTTCACGCTTGATATCGCGCTGGTTCGCGCGCTTGGTGGCGGGTTCGTCGCAACAGAAGTTTCAGAAAAACAGGAGAACTAAATATGTTTGGAATTGAATCCCACGAGCACAAGCGGAAACGTCTATTCGCGATCTTTTTCACAGCGACTCTTGTGGTCGCCGTGGTTTCGTATAGCTATTGGTCGCTTGTTCTCTCGCGTTATGTTTCGACGGACAATGCCTATGTTTCCGCAGAAGTCGCGCAAATAACGCCTTCCATCGACGGCACAATTAAAGAAGTCAATGTAACAGATACACAGCATGTCAAAAAAGATGATGTGTTGGTCGTTATCGACGACATTGACGCGCGGCTCAATCGCGAACGGGCCCTCGGCGAATTTGCTAAAGCCGAAACGGATTTAGATCGCGCCAAGATTGATCTGGATCGTAGAAAAGCACTTTCTGCAAGTGGCTCTATCGCTGCGGAAGAACTCACAAATGCCGAAAATACGCACCGCGTGGCTAAAGCCGCTTATGATATAACCAACGCAAATGTTGAAAAAGCCAATGTCGATTTCAACAGAGCCGTTATTCATTCGCCGATTGATGGCGTCGTCATCAATAGAGAAGTCCAGCTCGGTCAAAAAGTTAACGCTGGAACGCCCCTTATGTCTATCGTCCCCATAGATCAAGTGTACGTCAACGCAAATTTCAAAGAAAACCAGCTTCGTCATGTGCGGCCCGGTCAGATCGTAGAGCTAGAAGCCGATATCTACGATGGCGACGTTACCTACCACGGGCACGTCGTCGGGCTGTCAGGCGGAACGGGCGCAGCCTTCTCGCTCATTCCAGCCCAAAACGCAACGGGCAACTGGATCAAAGTTGTGCAGCGTCTTCCTGTCCGCATTGCCCTTGACCCCAAGGAGCTTGAAGCGCATCCGCTGCAAGTCGGCCTCTCCATGAACGTCAAAATCGATACGCGCGGACATTAAAAATGAGCACCAATCAAGCTGCGCTGGGAGCGGATGAACCGCTTCGTTTGTCAGGAGCTATGCAATGGATTGCGGCTCTGCTCTTAGCGGCAGGAAACTTCATTGCTGTTATGAACCTGACGATTACAAACGTCGCCATTCCAACAATCGCAGGCAATCTTGGCATTAGCAGCTCGCAAGGAACGTGGGTCATTACATTTTATGCGGTTGCTGAAGCCATCTCCGTCCCACTGACAGGCTGGTTCGCCGCACGTTTTGGGGCCGTTCGTGTTTTCACGGCCTCCATGCTATTGTTTGGTCTGGCCTCCATATTGTGCGGCTTATCCAGCACCCTACCGATGCTTGTCGCCGCCCGCATGTTACAAGGTTTTTGCGGCGGCTTTCTTATGCCGCTGTCGCAAACGCTTTTGCTACGTATTTTTCCGAAAGAGAAAGCTGCGGCGGCAACGGCGCTTTGGTCGGTCGCTACGCTGGTCGCGCCTGTCGTCGGGCCTATTCTCGGCGGCATCGTATGCGACGATTATTCATGGTCATGGGCTTTTTATATCAATGTTCCGGTCGCCATTGTCGGAGCCTTTATCGTTGGCAAAGTTCTCAAAGGCTTTGATTTAAAATCTGTGCATCTGCCTATTGATAAGATCGGCCTTGGATTGCTTATCGTCTGGGTCGGCGCGTTTCAGGTTATGTTGGATGAAGGCAAAGACCATGATTGGTTTTCCTCGACAGAAATTATCACGCTTGCCGTTGTCGCGTTCATTGGCTTCGTCTCGTTTATCATTTGGGAACTGACTGACAAGACACCTATTGTCGATCTGCGCGTGTTTCGTCATCGCGGCTTTTCGGTTTGTGTTTTAACGCTTGTTATCGCCTTCGGGGCGTTTTTCGGGATCAACGTCCTTGTCCCCCAATGGCTTCAATTTAACATGGGATACACGGCAACATGGTCAGGCAAGACGGTCGCATGGATTGGAGTCCTTGCCATCTTATTTGCACCGATTGTTGCGACCTTAACGGAGAAGTTTGATGCGCGGATCATCGTCTTTTTTGGGATCAGCTGGATGGGCGCTACAACTCTTTTCCAAATTCACGGCAACACAGACATGTCCTATTGGGATGTGTCCTTGCCTTTCCTTTTCATGGGGATAGGTCTCCCTATGTTTATTATCCCCGTCATGAACCTAGCTCTCGCAAATGTTGACGAAGCCGAATTAGATTCAGCCGCAGGTTTGATGAACTTTCTGCGTACCATGGCCGGCGCTTTTGCGACCTCATTGGTTTCTACATCATGGGAAAGATTCACGCGCACCAACAGGGCCGAATTGTCCGTCGTGTCTCATACATCGGACGCAATGGGAACAATGTTGTCAAAGGGAACCCCCATGGAGATTGGCCGAAATATCATAGATCATATGATCGAACTCCAAAGCATGATGCTGGCAACCAATCGCCTGTTGCTCGTTTTGGCTGCCGTCCTGTTTGTCGCCGCCTTCACAATTTGGGCTGCTCCCAAACAAACACGTGCTATCGGATCAGGAATGGTGCACTAAGGCACCACAGACGCCCAACATCATCATTGCCAAACGTGCTGCCCCCCCCAAAAAAAAGGCAAACATCGTCTTCGACCAGATCCCAAAGTGATTGAATTTCAAAACCTTTTGGTTTTGAAAGGTGATTTCTTGGTATAAAAATTCCTGATCAAAAGGCCTTTATCCATAATATAAGGGAAGTTATACCAATTTTTGTTCTATGGAAATTATTTTGTTGCCTAAAAAAGGTAAAAAGAGGGTCATATTTCCTTTATCCACAGGCCAAGCTTCGCTATAAGACCGGGTTATGAACGACACACCCGAACTTCCCAATTCTCTGCGTCAAGCTCCTGACGAAGCCGGACATTTTGGCCCCTATGGCGGTCGCTTTGTCGCAGAAACCCTGATGCCCCTGATCCTTGAGGTCGAAAAAGCCTATAAGGCGGCACAGGCCGATCCCTCTTTCCAGATCGAGCTTGATTATTATCTCAAGCATTACGTCGGTCGGCCCTCGCCGCTTTATTTTGCGCCGCGTCTGACCGAGCATTTCGGCGGAGCCAAGATTTACCTCAAGCGCGAAGAGCTGAACCACACGGGCGCGCACAAGATCAACCATTGCATGGGCGAAGTCCTTCTTGCCCGCCGCATGGGCAAAACGCGCATCATCGCTGAAACGGGCGCGGGCCAGCATGGCGTGGCCACAGCGACCGTTGCGGCGCTCTTCAACCTGCCCTGCGTTGTGTATATGGGCGAGCTTGATATCGAGCGTCAAAAACCGAACGTCTTCCGCATGAAGCTTTTAGGCGCCGAAGTCCGCGCCGTGAAAAGCGGCTCGCGCTCGCTCAAAGATGCGATGAACGAGGCCTTGCGTGATTGGGTCAGCCATGTGGACGATACGTTCTACATCCTTGGCACCGTTGGCGGCCCGCATCCCTATCCCGCCATGGTACGCGATTTTCAATCCATCATCGGGCGCGAAACGCGCGCGCAAATTATGGAAGCCGAAGGCCGCACGCCGGATTCGCTCGTCGCTTGCGTCGGCGGCGGCTCGAACGCGATTGGACTGTTCCATGAATTTTTGGACGATCCCGCCATTCAAATCCACGCCGTCGAAGCGGCCGGGTTTGGCATCACAACCGGCAAACACGCCGCCGCGCTCACGGGCGGCCATGCGGGCATTTTGCACGGCATGCGCAGCTATTTCCTGCAAGACAAAGACGGACAGATTCAAGAAGCGCATTCGATCTCAGCCGGGCTTGATTATCCGGGCGTGGGGCCAGAGCATGCGTGGCTGCACGATATGGGCCGCGTGAATTACGTTTCGGTCACCGATGATGAGGCGCTGGAAGCGTTCCAGCTTTGCTCAAAGCTCGAAGGCATCATCCCCGCGTTGGAACCCTCGCACGCGCTGGCCTATGTCGCCAAGCTCGCGCCCACGCTGCCCAAAGATCATTTGATGGTCGTCAACCTCTCGGGCCGTGGCGATAAGGATATCTATACCGTTGCCGAACGTTTGGGAGTAACGATCTGATGAACACAGAAAATCGTATTGATGCGCGCTTTGCCGCTTTAAAAGCTGCGCATAAAAAAGCGTTTATCTCGTTCTTAACCGCTGGCTTTCCCGACCTCGAGCTTTTCCCAAAGCTTTTAGAAGGCTTTCCGGGCGCTGGCGTCGATCTGATTGAAATCGGCATGCCGTTTTCCGATCCGATGGCCGACGGCCCCGCTATTCAAGCGGCGAACCTCCGCGCGTTTAAGGCGGGCATTACCACGATCAAAATCTTGGAGTTCGTGCGCGGCTTTCGTGAGAAAGATCAAGACACGCCGATCATCCTCATGGGCTATTACAATCCAATTTACAGCTACGGCGTGATGCGCTTTTTGGACGACGCGAAAAAGGCTGGCGTTGACGGGTTTATCATTCCAGATTTGCCGCCTGAGGAAGATGCCGAGTTCCGCGAACCCGCTGCCAAACACAATATGAAGCTCATCCGCCTGATCACGCCGACAACCGATGAAGCGCGTCTCACCACGATTTTGGACAAGGCCAGTGGCTTTCTCTACGACGTTTCCATCGCGGGCATCACGGGCAGCAAAAGCGCCTGCGTAAGCGATCTCAAAGTCGGCATGGCGCAGATCAAGGCCAAGACCAACCTACCCGTTTGCATCGGCTTTGGCGTCGGCACGCCCGATCAGGCCCGTGAAATGGCCGCCGCCTCAGATGGCGTGATCGTCGGCAGCGCGATCATCAACACCATCGCCCGCCAAGTGGACGTGATGGATCAAAAAGCCCCCGACATCATCGCCCGCACAATGGCCTTCGTTGCCGACCTGGCCAACGCCGCGCATGAAGCCAACGACTAAAATCGCTCGTGGTTAATTCCCACTGCAACTCATTTAAGAAATTTCTCCTTTACGCCTTTTCTGGCGCAGGCGTTTGCGGTTCGAACGTTGGCGCCACGGGCGGCAACGGCGCTGGCTGCGTAGGCAACGCGGCAGCGGCGATTTCCGAACGCACCGTCACCACACGTTGCGGGAACGGGATTTCGATATGTTCTTCATCAAACCTCATTTTGAGGCGTAGCAAATAGGCCCGGCGCACATCCCATTGCCTACCGCCAAGCGTTCTCACGCGGCAACGCAAAACAACGGCTGAGTCCGCCAAAGATTCGACGCCCAATATTTCAGCAGGCGCAAGAATAATGGAAGCAAAAACGGGCTCTTCGCGCATGCCCTCGCAAACTTCGAGCATAAGCTTCATGGCTTTGTTTAAATCGCACGCATAGGAAACGCCGACATCCATCAAGGCATAGGCAAACCCCTTTGACGAGTTCACAATGCGCGAGATTTCACTGAAGGGCAGAATGTGCTGGCTCCCCTCAAGATCGCGCAGCCGCACAGTGCGGATCGTCATGCTTTCCACAACGCCCGCATTGTCACCAATCGTCACGATGTCGCCGACCGAAATGCTATCTTCAAGAATAATGAAAAGGCCGGTCAGAAAATCCTTCACCAACGTTTGCGAACCAAAACCAACGGCCACACCCAACACGCCAGCACCAGCGAGAAGCGGCCCGGTATTGATCCCAAGCTCTGAAAGTGTCACAAAACCAGCAATCATGCTGAGCGTCACAAGCGCCGCATAACGGGCCATAGGCAACAACGTTTTAGCGCGCGCCGTGGATTCGATCAGATTACCTTCAGCATCATGGCGGTTCAGTTTGCGCTCAATGGCCGCGTGAATGAACTCATACATAAAGGCCAAGATCAGAACAGTTGAGCCGATGGACAACGTTGAGCCAAGCACACGCTGGCCCCAAGCGCTCTCCATCAAGGCTTCGATGTCCACGCCCCATGAAGCAGCCACAACAGCCGCACCGAATAACGCGGCGAAAACTTTCAGCACAATCCGCAAGAGCGGCTTGTAAAGGCCATAGCTGACTTCATCTTGCTTTCTGGCCGCAACGCGCGTGGCCATAAAGTAAGCAAAGCGCACGAAAAGCAGTGCGAGAAGCGTGCCCACCGTGCCCTTTTGCATCGTGACAAAGCCGCCCGTGGGGCCAAGCATCGTTACAAAGTAGCCAATCACGAGATAGCTGATCGCCAAGACATGCCATGTCCGTGCAAACCACAAACGCAGATTTTCAATCAACGACTGATGCGCCTGCGCCGCCGAAAGATCACCACGGATCGCCATGGAGATAAGCGACCGCTTTTGCACAATCACGACAATCGTCATCACAACGATCACCAGCGCCATCAGGCTGCGGAAGCCATAGATCGCTGCCATCGGCACTTTCACAACACCCGCGATATCGATCAGGAAATAACCGAACAGCATAATCGCGGCATACCAAGTCACCCACGATTGAATATAAGACGCATACTCCGGCGCGATCATCACAAGGCGTAAGCTGGGCGAGCGCGGCATAAAGACAAGTCGCAAGCCGAGGCGAACCAACCGCATCAGCGCCGCTGCATAAACAAAGGACAAAACGAGGAAGTGCACAAGCTTGCTCGGATTGCTCGCATCGGTAATGGCCACAGCCGTGGCGACAAAGGCAAAGATCGGGATCAAACAAATTGCAAGCCAGCCGATCAACCCAAAGGTCTTGGTCAACCATGTGCCGTAGGTGCCGCGATAAATCCGGCGGCGCACAGGCAAAAGCAAAAGATCAAGCAGCCAACCCGCCAAAAAAGCCAAGCCCAAGGCCATAACCAAAAGCGTGCCCGTTTCAATCCAGCGCTGCATCATGACCGGATTATTGGCCTGCCCATCGACCCAATCTGAAAACTGCGGCAAGGCCGCGAAATTATCGACAAAGTCAGAGCCCCCAGCGAGCATGAGCTTGATCGTGCTGAAAATCAGACCGAGCGCGCGCGTACCAAATGTTTCTTGCGGTTCGATTTCAACATTAGCCTCGCCTGTGACGAGCTCTTGGATTTGCTGGCCAATTTCTGCCGCTGCAGGAAGAAACCCTGCACGCGAAGGTGCTGCGCCTGTTTGCATGGGCGCAGCCATGACTAAGGTTGGGGCTAAGGCTAAAAAGGCCACGAAAAGGATAAGGCGAAACTTGGTCATTGCTATCTTTACTCTCACTCTTGGGGGTGCGGACAGAAAGGAGATTGGCAAAACCAGACTGGCTGATCCCCTACCGCAGATCAATCTTATAAAAACCAATGGCGGCGAAAATGCGACTTCAATCGGTCAGGCCCATGACATTAACATAAATAACATATTGTTTTAAACAGCAATTTCCGATTTCCCTTGAAAAGACCCGGCGGCGCCCCATATCATCCTTAAAGCAACTCACCTTTTTTGAAAGAGGCTCTCCTATGGTCGATCCGATTCTCCACGCCGCAAACGTCACCCGCTCAGCACAAGCTGGCAGCGTTGATATGGGTCTGCGCGTCCATATGATGCGTGTGTTTAACTACATGGGTGGCGGTTTGGCCCTGACGGGTCTGGTGGCCTTTTTGGTCGCGAATACCGTCCTTGCGGAAATCATCTTTGGCACGCCCTTGAAATGGCTGGCCATGCTCGCACCCTTTGGCCTTGTTATCTATATGAACATGAAAATGCGTTCGATTACCGCCGCACGAGCCCAGACCTTGTTCTGGATCTTCTGCGCCACAATGGGTCTGTCCATGGCGGCCATCTTTATGGTCTTCACGGGGGCCAGCGTCGCCCGCGCCTTCTTTATCACCGCTGCAACCTTTGGCGGCATGAGCCTTTGGGGCTACACCACCAAGAAGGACCTGACTGGCTTTGGCTCGTTTTTGATGATGGGCGTGATGGGCTTGTTTATCGCCATGATCGTCAACATGTTCATGGGCTCAGACATGATGCAATGGATGGTTTCGGTCGCTGGCGTCGTGATCTTCACGGGCCTGACAGCCTATGATGTGCAGTCCATCAAGCGGAACTTCAGCATCGGATGGGGTACGGAAGCCAACAACAAGCTCGCCGTTATGGGCGCCTTGCAGCTCTATCTCAACTTCATCAATGCCTTCCAGTTCTTGCTGAGCCTGACGGGCAGCCGTCGCTAAGGCACGAAGGGGAAGGTAGGGGTCAGGGGTCAGGATTCAGCATTCAGGGGAAGAAGGTTCCCCTCCTCCCGCGTCATTCCGGCGAAGGCCGGAATCCAGACGGCTTTTCCTTTGGCGTACCAGCACGAGACGTGAACCGCCGCCACAGACGGAAGCTGCACGCTGGATCCCGTCCTGCGACGGGATGACGGGGATTTTGGGGGCTCGTGTTGATCACAAAAACCACCGTCATGCCCGTGAAAACGGGCATCCCGTTTGGTTCTCTTTTTTGCCAACGGAACAGAATCCTTCTCTGACCCCTGAATGCTGACCCCTGAACCCTATCTATCCCGTCGCCTTTTGAAGCACGACTCTGAATCGCCGCGTCGGCTGCGCCTCCTCGCGGGTGACGGTGAGGAAATAGGCGACCTCCTTTCATTTCCTATCTTGCGTGTTTCATAGATTCAGGCATTATCCTGCCTTGCAGGCTTGCGTGAGCCTGCCGGGTGAAATGGGTTGCGATCCGACATCTCCTCAGCAGCCGCCAAAAAAGGACGTGCAGACAATGCGTGGAACTGTAAAATGGTTTAATACGAGCAAGGGCTTTGGTTTTATCGCTCCGGAAGGCAGCGACAAGGATGTCTTCGTTCACATCACTGAAGTTCAAAAAGCGAATCTTTCGACCTTGAACGAAGGCGAGATTTTCGAATTCGATCTGGCCATGGGCAAGAATGGCCGTGAGTCCGCTGCGAACCTGCGCAAGGCTGCATAAAATCGCCACGCGCGTTATTCAAAGAAAACGCCGCGCGGGGCAACCCTTGCGGCGTTTTTTCTTTTTAAAAGGATCAACGAAACCTTGCTCGCTCTCCGTCAAAAACCAGGATTTCTTTTGGCTTGCGCCTTTGGTTTGGCGCTGGCCGTTCGTCTTCTGTTTGTCTTTCAATGGCAGGCCACGCCGTATGCAAATTGGCCCCTTCTCGATGCCGATGCTTACCATGAATGGGCCAAAATCATCGCGAGCGGTGAGCTTTTTCGGCCTCGCGCATTTTATCAATCACCGCTTTATCCTTATCTCTTGGGTTTTCTTTATGCCGTTTTCGGCGCGAGCGCCCTTGTCGCCGGACTTTGGGGTGCGCTGCTCGATGCGCTAACTGTTACGCTCCTCACGCACTTTACCTTCAAGCATTTCGGACGCACCGCCGCGATCGCCACCGCTCTTCTGGCCATTTTCTTCCGGCCCATGATTTTCTATAGCGCCCCCGTGATGAAAGAACCGTTGGTTCTTTTCCTGTTGGCCGCCCTACTCCCCTTTGCGTTTAGCGCGCTGCACGACAATAAGCGTAAGGCCTTTGCACTGAGCGGCCTACTCATCGGCCTTGGGGCGCTGACACGCGGGAACCTCCTCTTGCTCGCGCCAGCTTTGGGGCTATTTGCGCTTTACAAGCATCGTACGACGGCGATTGGTCATGTGGTTGTACTGGCTTTGACCACCGCGCTGGCGATTGCACCAGCCACATTACATAACGCTTACGTCAGCAACGATTTTGTGCCGATCAATTACGCCGATGGGTTCAATCTTTACATTGGCCATTCTCCCATCGCCAACGGCACCAATGCCTATCCGCCCGAGGTTTCCACCGATCCCGTTCAAGAAGAATTCAACACCAGTTATATCGCGCAGCAAGCCATGGGCCACGACTTGAAGCCCTCTGAGGTTTCAAGCTATTGGCGCACGCGCGCCGTGCAAGAAATCAAAGCCGATCCTTGGCGTGAGCTTAGCCTGCTGACAAACAAAATCGAAGCGTTTTGGAACAGCACGGATACGTTCGATAATTACGACATTCCGTTCATCGCCAAAAATTTTGACACGCTCTTGTCGTGGCCGCTCGTGGGCTTTGGATTGATCAGCACGCTGGCCGCTTTTGCCGCTTGGCCTGCGCTAAAGCAAAAGAACGAGGCCGCACAGCTCTTGCTCGTTCTGCTTGGCGTTTATTTTCTGTCCGTCATGCCGTTTTACGTCACAGATCGCTACCGCCTGCCCGTCATCATTTTTCTTTTGCCTTTAGCTGGCGCAGCCTTTGCCTATGCCCCGGCGCTTTTCAAAGGAAAAACCAAACCATTTGCCGCCTGCGGCCTTGCGTTGTTGTTTGCCTTTTTAAGCCTCAAGCCAAACCCTACACCAAGAGATCTTACCGCTTTTGATTGGGGTACGTTGACGGCGGTTTATGCGGGGCAAGAGCGCGATGAAGACGCGCTCAACGCCCTTGAAAAAGGGTTGGCCCTCGCGCCCACCGAGGTTGGCCCCCAAGCCTTCCTTCAAGCCGCCACTTCGGCCAAAAAACTCGGCCAAAGCGAACGTGCCGCCGCGCTTTTGGCGCAAGCGCTCCAGCTTTATCCGGAAAATGGAACGGTGCATTACAACATTGGCCGCGACCTCGCCGCCGAAGGCAAGCTTCCCGAAGCGATCAAAGCCTTTGAGCGCGCCCTCAAGCTAAACCCCAGCTATACGCTTACCTACTATGCGCTCGCGGTCATCCACGACAAGCTGGGGCACTATGAGCAAGCCTCAAGCTACGCCGCCCAAGGCCTCGCTATCGACCCAACCAACAGATGGCTGTGGGGCTTCGTAACCCATCGCGGGCCGTAGGAAATTAGAAAAGACGGTGACGGAGAGAACCATCTTCTTCTCATAAAGG
>Ga0209373_10002292_pt1 | contig 19555 bp, 17 predicted proteins | sample Higcelweek5metaG_FD_187173 | JGI IMG/M metagenome (GOLD analysis project Ga0209373, IMG submission 187173) | Freshwater pond sediment microbial communities from the University of Edinburgh, under environmental carbon perturbations - High... | ecosystem: Environmental > Aquatic > Freshwater >... | reverse complement strand
GTATCCCAAGGGCCTTTGTGTATTTCTGAAATACAGTTAAACTCAGGTAATTCAGCAAACTCGAATTTCCCGGCGTTGCCTTTGGCTTCTTTAATTGGGATACAAATGTCGAGGGTGAATTTGGTGTCGGGTTTCCCGTCCGAGCCATTGTACTGCCAAATTTGCGGGCCTGTAACTTCGAGTCCAAGTTCGGTGGCTTTTGCTACCATTTCATTTGCGGTGTTACCAACATCGGTTGTCAATGTTGCAATCGACGATTGGAGTGTGTACTTCAGTACGGCGATTTTTTCTACTTTCTTTTTTTCCATAGCTTCTGATTTTTGTGTTGTTAATGAAAATGTTACGGTTAAGATTACTGCTAAAGTTGTAATTGTTCGTTTCATGCTTTTACGTGTTAAGGTTAAACATTGGCACAAAGGAAAGCATGGGGTGTGACAACAGTATGTCAGTAGGGTTTGAAAAAATGAAGGTAATTATTCAGTATCTTGCGACTGAATAGGGATCAATTCAACTTTTTGGTAGAACGAATCAAATCAGGTTATTGCCATTTCCCTCCAGTTGCTTTAATGGCGAATTACATTCTGTAAGGATTAATCACAGAATATGATAACCATTCATACAGGCAATGAATACCATTAACCCATAGGGTTCAACAACAAGCTCTTTAAATGAAGTCAGGGTGACGTTATTGAACAACAGCAAAATCAACCCGTAGGGTTTAATAATAATAGCCGTAGGTGAAACCTACGGGATAGGGTGCCGCAAAAAGACAGAACCCTTGAAAAGGGTTCAATTCAAATTGGAGGTGGTTCTGTACGTGTTATAACAAATATTGCTCGTCAAATATAATTTCATGTTCATTTAACAATTCAATGAATTCTTCACGAAACGATTTGACTTTATGATGTTCTTTTATTTGTGAATAAGTCGCCATTTGGGTTTTCATGAGGAAATTCACACCAAAAATATATTGAACCCACAAATGGGGTTCGAATTTGTTGTTATCTCAACCCGTAGGTTACGCCTACGGCTATTATTATCGAACCCTTTTCAAGGGTTTATTCCATCATCCCAAATTATGCGTTAGAGTTTGTTCTGCACTCATAACTTTCAGATTAATAACAGATAACAGGTATTTTTCTCTAATGCTGCGCGTTAGAGAAAATATTGATTAAATTACTGAATAATTGACAATTACAGTCACAATGCGCAATTTGGGATCATAAAATTCATTTGATCTCTGAATAGTTAAAGACACCACTGCTGAAAAAATAAAAGCCTGTCATTTTTAAAGAATGACAGGCTTTTAGCGTTATTAAGAATTAATTATTCCGATTTAAAAAAAGCCAAGTTCGAGTTTTGCTTCTTCGCTCATCATCGATTTATCCCAGGCTGGTTCAAAGGTCAGTTCAATGTTGGCATCGGTAACACCTTCAACCGAAATTACATTTTCATATACGTTCTGCACAATCATATCGGCAACAGGGCAACCCGGGGCAGTAAGTGTCATTAAAACATTTGCCATTCCGTCTTCGTCAACTTCAATGCTGTAAACCAACCCTAAGTCGTAGATATTCACCGGAATTTCAGGATCGTAAACTTCCTTCAGCATCTCAATAATGTCGAGTATCCTTTGATCGTTTGTTTCAGTCATATTCAAAATTTTAACTATTCAATTTGTTGTAAGCAACAGCGTACAGTTTAATTTGTTTAACCATTGCCAGCAATCCGTTTGAGCGGGTGGGCGAGAGGTGTTCTTTCAGTCCGATTTTATCGATGAAGTAGAATTCTGAATTCATCACATCTTCAGGCGATTGGTTGTTTACAACTCTTAGCATTAATGCCACAAGCCCCTTCACAATTAGTGCATCGCTTTCGCCCTGAAAAAGAAGTTTCCCATCGGCATATTCAGCATTTATCCACACTTGCGACTGGCAGCCCCTAATCAGGTTTTGTTCTGTTTTGTATTTTTCGTCGATCGGTGCCAGTTCGTTGCCCATTTCAATGAGGTAGGAGTATTTGTCCATCCAGTCATCAAAGGCCGAGAACTCAGAAACTATATCTTGTTGTATTTCGTCAATCGTCATTCTATATCTTTTTAGAAAAACAAATGTCTGTTTTTTTTTGAAAAACGAAAGCACCTCATCTAAAAGATTAAGTAAAAGCAATTGAATTTGATCATTAGTTAAACAATTCTGGATTACATCAAAAAAAGAGAGCGGACCAGTACAACTGTACATAGCCCGCCCTCAAGAGAAATTAAATCTAAATAATCTAGTATCGAATACGTTTTGCTTTCCAGAATTGAATGAATTTGGTTTGAGAAATCAGCCCAACTGGCCCTTCCAGTATTCCGCCCTCGCTGCCCGAGTCGTAAATTCTGATCTCGATAAAGTTGTTGCCAGGTTTTAAAACTCCGGCTGGTATTGTATAGTTTCTGAACTCTTTGTGGCTCCAACCTGTTTCTTGTGTTTTGTAGCCCCCGGTCGAGCCAATAAATTGACCGTTTATGTATAGTTCGTCGGCATCGTCAATGCGACCTGCCAGCATAACCATTTTCTGATCGGTCTGTTGTTTTGTCAATTCAACTTTTCGCGAGTAGGCAGCATAACCGTCGTAACCATCAAAGCCTTGGTTTTCCCACTGTCCGGGTACAAGTATCTGCTTTGCCGAAGTGCTGTTGTAGCTGCGCCCTTTACTGAACGCCCATTTTCCTGAAAGATCAATGTCGGGGACAATAATTAGTCCGGCAGCTCCAATCCTGACATTTCCGCGTACAATACCACCTTCGAGCCCCGAATCGTAAACCCTAACTGCAATGGTGTTTTTTCCATCGATGCGGATTAGCCTCCCGGGGATTTCGTACTTGCGGAAAGCGTTGTATGCTGTTGAATAGTAGGGCGGAAATGAACCTGTTTGCCCAATTTTCTCTCCGTTGAAGAACACTTCGTCTACATCGTCGATATACCCAAGTTCGAGAATTACCTTCTGATCTTTGAATGACGGCGGAATAGTAATCGTTTTTCGGAACCAGGCATAACCATCGTAACCCTGAAAACCCTCATCTTCCCAACGCGATGGGACTTCAATCTTTGTCCAGTCCGAATCGTTGAACCGTGCAGATGCCCAATCGGGGTCGTCGCCAATTTTAAAGCTCCATTTCCCTTCGATGTTGATTTGCTGATTATAATCTGACGCTTTTGCAAGCTTTGAAATCAGCAACGAAGCTATGAGTGCGGCTATGATGTATATGATCTTTCTCATTGTTGTTCTTTTTTGACTGTTGTTCAACCTATTTGCACTGTCGGAACTTTTCTTTTTTAGTCGAAAGCGTAATCAATGAACTCCCAAAATGAATTGAATTCATGAGACTCTTTTTTTAGTCTGTCGGAATAAATTTCGACATCTTTTTCGGTCATTATTCCTACCGGACCTTCGTAAATTCCACCAACTCCTTTGTAGTCGTTCACTTCTACAACAACAACATTCTCAGCTTTAAGCATTCTTGATGGGATTTCGTAAATCCTGTTTTTCCGGTAATCGGCATTGGCTCTTATGTTATAGTTTCGACTTTCGGTGCGGCCAAGCTGATTTCCATTAAAGTAGACTCTGTCGGTGTCGTCAATTTTCCCCAGAACCAGATATAACTTCTGCGAGTTCAGGTTTGCTGGAATTGTGAACCGTTTGCGGTACCATCCATATCCGTCGTGGTCGGGTAGGCCTTGCGATTCCCAAGTTCCGGGAACATCCATTGTGCCCCATTTGCTGTCGTCAAAGTTTTCGTTGTTAACGTTGCTCTGACGGTATGTCGAGAATTTCCACTTTCCGCTTAAATTAACAGAGAGAAGTGAATTGTCGTTATCGTAACAAATTCCGATTCGTCTTCCAGAAACTATTCCGCCATCGCGGCCTTCGTCGTAAACCCTTACCGCAATTACATTGTTTGTGGTTTTGAGTAGGTTACGCGGGATGTCGTATTTCCGTTCAACATTGTAAGCCGATTTGAAGTGTGGAAAAAAGCTGCCGGTTTGGCCCACTTTAACGCCGTTTATAAATACTTCGTCTACATCGTCAATACATCCAAGAAACAGTGCAATTGGCCCTTCGGCGGGCAACGATTTTATGCTGAAATCTTTTCGGTACCAGCCATAACCGTTGTAGCCTTCATAGTAGCGTTCCCATGCTGCCGGAACAAAAATCCTGTCCCAACCCGAAACATCGGTCGAAGGTTTTGCCCAGTCTGGATCGTCTCCTACACTAAATTGCCACTGTCCTTCAAGGCTTGCAATGTATGTCCAGTCGCTTGCTTTAACGTTTGATGTTATAAGCAGTAGTAACATGGGAAGGATTATCGAAAGTTGGTGTGTTCGCTTCATGTTGAAACAGGTTTGCGTGGTTAATTAAAATGCGTTGTATTGCAGTTCGATTGTCAATTTGTAGTATTTTCTAACCAGATTGTCGTCGATGTTGATCTGTTTCTTGTCGAGCAACTGCTTGATGTATTCTGAAGAGACACTTTTTTTGCTTTCGGCAGAAATAATTTTGATCTCTTTGTTAGAGTTGATCATAAAACAGAGTTGAACGTGGTCTCTCAGATAGTTAATTTCTTTGTTGTTCAGAAAATTACCTGGTTCTTTGTAATCGGTTTTGATTGTTTTCTCGATAACCGATTTCAGATCGTCGGTATTACTTACCATTGGGTATTTTGCCGGCGTTGCATTTGCAAAAAGTACACTTGTTAGAAAGAAGATTGTTGCGATTAAAAAGTTTTGTGTTTTCATTGCTAAAAAATTAAAGTTTGTGTTTTCATGACTATTAAATGTAAATAAGGAACTTTTTATATGGCTCATTTTCCATGGCTAAATTTTGATGAGTGGTTGTCCTTAATTCACATTACAAAACTATTGCTGATATTTCACCCTGATGTATAGATTTAGTCATACAATGTTTCGAATTGTCACAAATTGTCACAACGAAAAGATTTGCAAGTAGCCAATACGTAATCGAAGATTTCAGTGTAAGCTAATTGTTTGCGAAATCTTTAAAGCACAAGCTTATAGCCTACACCATGAACGGTAATAATGTGGTTCTGATCGTCGCGGTCGACTTTTTGACGTAACCGCAGAATGAAATTGTCGACTGTGCGGGCAATTGGCTGGTACTCGTTGCCCCAAACCGAGTCGAGTAGGTTTTCGCGGCTTACAATCATTCCCGTGTGTTTGTACAGATATTGAAGTATTTCGAACTCTTTGTGCGACATCTTTACCGCTCCGCTTTCGTCGGATGCTTCGAGGGTTTTAAACGATACTTTCAGATGTCCTATTTCAATGAATTCGTTGCTGTTGGTTGAAGTCCCATTCTGAGAACGGCGCAGAATAGCTTTAATGCGTGCCATTAATTCCATAAGGCTGAACGGTTTGGTGATGTAGTCGTCGGCGCCAAGTTCAAGACCGCGCACTTTGTCCATCTCTTCGCCACGGGCAGTAAGCAGTATGACCGGCGTTTCGAGTTTCATTTTCCGGCCTTGTTTCAATACCTCAAAGCCCGATAGGCCAGGCAACATTACATCAAGCAGTATAAGGTCGAACTCGTTGGCTTCCCAAAGCTTTAGTCCGTTGTCGCCTCTGTCGGCAGTGTGAACAGTGTAGCCTTCAAATTCGAGGTTGTCGCACAATCCGGCGAGCATAGCTGGTTCATCTTCAATAATTAAAATCTTTATCATACTTGTTTGTGTGTTGGTTGAGGAAAGATAAGGCTGAAGCAACTTCCAACGCCCGGTTCGCTGTTTACGCCCACTTTCCCATTAAATGCTTTCATGTTATTCTTTACGATATTTAAACCCAACCCGGCACCTTTGGCCTGATGTGCCAGATTTCCATGTGTTACTCGGTAGAACTTGTCGAAAATCCGCTTTTGGTTGCGCTTCGAAATGCCAATTCCGTTATCATGCACTTCAAGTATAACCTTATTGCTTAGTTTCTTGCTTCGGATTTCAACCTTTTTGTCTTCTTCTTTTCCATATTTTACGGCATTGTCGATAAGGTTGATAAGTGTTTCGATTAAAGCTTCGCGATCGGCATCAACCATTAGTTTTTCTTCTGATGGTTCAAAAGTGCAAACAACATTTTTTGCTTTGAAATGGGGGCCGTAATTCGAAATTGTCTGTTCAACAACGGTATTTAATTCAACTTCAGTAATTGAATAGCTAACTTTCTTCTTCTCAATTTTTGAAAAGTTCAGAATTCGGTTTACCAAATCGGAAAGGCGGTTTGTTTCCTGATTGATTATCTGAATGTATTGTTTCCGTTTCTCTTCGGTTTTAACCCTGTCGTGCAGCAGCGTTTCGGAATACATGCTGATAAGAGCCAGCGGAGTACGAAGTTCGTGCGAAACATTGGAGATGAACTCCGATTTCAGGTTGTTAACAGATATCGTTTTGCGGATTGAAAAAATGATGACCAATGTGCCTGTTACCGACAATAAGAGTAGTGCAATCAACATTCGGTTTTCGGTTTTGTTCCGCTTAATAATTAGCTGCTCAATGGTTTGTGTTTTAAGTTGAATGCCAAACCATACGCCGGGAATGTACCAGGAGTTTGTGTGGTTTTGATAGCGATCTTTAATATCCTGATCGGTTGTAAGCAGCTTGCGTTGGTTGATGCTGTCGGTTACTTCGATGGCAAAAATATTTTGGGCAGTTTGCTGAATTTTAGGTCTGAGGTTTTGTTCAACCATTAGTTGAATGTTGACAAGCATAGTGCAATACAGGTTTCCGTTGCCCGATTTCAGAAAGAATGTGAGGAGAATGTTATTGCCGTCGCGTTTCGAATCGATACGTTGGTAGCCATCTTTCAGATAGTTTTTTAAAGCTCTGAGATCGGAGTCGGGTAAATTTGGCGTTGCAAGGGTGGAATCATTCTGCGAATAAACCGAATGAAAACTTTTATCAGAAAATGATTTAAATTCGACCTGCTTCAATGCCTGATTGTTTGCGAACAACTTTCGGGTAATCCCTTCCATTAGGTTGCCCGAATAGTCGACAGGGAGATCGAGGTTGTTAACCCATTGGTTAATTGCATTTTCGGTATCCTGATTGAGCGAAAAGAGAATCGATTCAACTTGTTTCTCAAAAACCATTTGAACCATGTTTTCGTTGTCGGAAAGCGATGCCGATTGCCTGATCAGGTAATATGAAACAGGCAGTATATTAACAATTAGAAGTAACAGAATGGTCGTTAGCAACCTTTTCGACATGGCTGATTTTTTTGGAATATTCAAAGATATTTTATTTGGGAGGTAAAAACAGTCTCGCATACTATTTTTTTTGTTTTAGATCGTTAGTTTTGCTTTAAAGAGAAACATTCCTAAGGCCGATTGCGTTAACTTTCTGCCTGATTTCGATCGGGATAGCAGTAAATTTTGTAGTTTTAATACATTGTAATTATAACATTGAATTCCATGGACTTAAAATCAATTTTTGTCAGGGTAAAGGGAATTATTGTAGCTCCGGTTAACGAGTGGGTCGCCATTGTAAACGAAGAAAAATCGCAAAAGAAACTATTGTTGGGTTATCTGTTGCCGCTAGCATTGGTTGCTGCTGTTGCCACTTTTATTGGATATACACTTGTTGGCGAGGATAATCCGCTTGGCCGCATTATTGGCCCAATGTGGGGATTGAAATACGCAATTCTTGAGTTGGTTAATTTGGTGCTAGGAGCCTATCTCTGCGCATTTATTGTTGCGTTTTTTGCTCCCGGTTTTGGAGCAGTTAAGAATTTCGGAAAAGCTTTCAGTCTGGTTGTTTATTCTTATACCCCAATGCTTGCTGCTGGCATTTTGAATATCTTTCCATTTCTGGGTTTTGTTACTTTGCTTGCCGGCATTTATAGCCTCTACATATTGTATATTGGATTGAAACCGATGATTGGTGTCCCCAACGAAAAAACTACAACCTTTTTTATCATTGTACTTGTAACAGCTGTAGTTATTAATTCTGTTGTCCCAATGGTATTTATGAAGCTATTCTTTTAAGATCAATCGATGAAAAAACACATACAACATCTTCTTATACTGATATTTATTCTGTTCGTTTTTTCTTCGTGCAACCTGTTCGAAAAGGAGACCCGGAAAGCAAATACATATTATTGGCTGATGGATTTGAACGATGGCGGAAAAGTTACGTCAACGGCCGATGGAAGCAGTATTACCTCGGATATCAGGTTTTTTGCCCGCGGAACTTTTTATGGTGAAACTCCTGCTGGTGAGTGGAATATTGAGATTGAAATGTTCACCTATCTTGGGTTGAACGACAACACAAATGGTATGGTTTCTTCGGGCTACTACTCAGGCGAACTTTATTTCCCCGAATTTGAGCAGGATGTTTCGGAACTTTTGCTGGGGATTCTGGATCCCGAAACTCAAACAACAACTTACTATGGAACCGGGACTTTCGAAATGCCATATTTCTACACCAACCCCGGACAATATTATGTCGAGGTTGTTGGCGACGATGGGAGTGTGGTAACTATCGACGGGCAGCAACCTATTCTTACCTGTTGGCCCGAAACTATGGATGCCGAACTTCGAGGAGCATCGAAAAAAGAGATTTCCGAAGTAGAAATATTCTTCGATATGGTTGATAACTCAGAACTTGCGGTGAATGATCTCTCGTGTAGCGGTGCAATTTATAAGTTCGAAACCGAAGCCGAGCGCGATGGTTGGTTGTTGGCGCATCCGCAACCCGATTATTTGGCTAATCCTAAATTGATACCATTATCCAACTAGCTTTCATTTAGACTGTTTTGGTGAGATTTGTTTTTAAAGAGCATTTGTTTCTCCTATCCTACAGTTTATTTCTTCAATCAAAATTCCTTTACTGGATTGAGAATTCCTTACTTTCGGGCTTTCGTTTTAAAATTTTTGACTGGGTGGTTGCCAATTCACGATCTTTCGACGAGATTGTGAGGTGTTTGAGCTTCCCTGCATTACAGAAATTAGCTGCGGTAAAAGCGTCGGCATTGTCCGAATTAATTGGTTCACTAGAAATGGAAAATAATGAATAATAGTTGTTTGGTTCTTGAAGGAGGAGGTCTTCGCGGAGCCTTTACCTGTGGGGTTTTAGAGTTTTTTATGGAAAATCACATCAATTTCGAGCGTGTAGTTGGTGTGTCGGCAGGGGCTTGCACCGGAGCAACTTATTTGGCGCAGCAAAAAGGCCGCAACTGGAATGTTAATGTCGAAGCTCCAAACGATAGTCGGTTCATGGGGCTAAAGCATTTGTTGCTAAGAGGTTCTTATTTCAATATGCCTTTCATTTTTGAGGAAATCCCCAACAGCATTTATCCATACAACGAATCGGCTTTCTATGAAAATGAATCGGCATTCGATGCTGTAATTACTTCGGCCGAAACCGGAAAACGGGTAATTCTTTCTAAAAATGAAATTTCGCACGTTGGGTTAAACCGTGTTCTTCAGGCTTCATCAAGTATTCCGATTATTTCCAAACCCGTGAATATTAACGGTAAATATTACTTCGATGGGGGCATATCTGATTCAATACCTGCGAAATATGCTCTCGAACGGCATCGTAAAGCAGTTGTTATTCTTACAAGGCCAAGGGGTTACCGTAAAGATGAGAGTGGAAATCCCCTTTTTTATAAGATCGCTTTCCGAAGAAATCAGGATTTTATGAATTCAATGCTTTCCCGGAATAAAGAATACAACAAGTCTCTCGATTTCTGCAATCAAATGGAAAAAGATGGGAAGCTTTATATTATAGCCCCGTCGCCCGAGTATTCAGTTGGGCGAACAGAACGCAGCTTTAAAAAACGCGCCGATTTCTTTAATCATGGTTATAATTTGATCAAAGAAGAACAGGAGAAACTTTTCAGCTTTCTAAATAGCTAATTCCTAATTTTCAGATGGTTGCTAGAGTTTAAACTCAAACCTTATCATCGATTGAAAATCTTTAATGAATTTGAAAATTTCGCGTAGTGTAGCTTGCTCCACCTGCGTAAGTTTTTTCGGTTCAATTAAATTGCTTGGATCCTCAAAATCGAGAAGCATACTGTGCGACTGATTTTTCAACCGAACGCCCATAAGATAATAATATGCATGGTGAAGCTCTTTGAACTGAGCCTCGTTTAAGAACCCTCCATCGTAAAGTTTCTGCATTCGCTGGCCGGTGTTGGTCTCGATGATCATATTTTTTAGCGCAAGCATCCTTATTAAATCAACAATAGGAGTCATACTCTTTTTGATGTTGAACACCTTTTTTTCATCTTGCGAAAAAGTGCGGATGCCATTGAAAAATGTTAATGGCGGCTCATAATGCAACGCGTTCGATGCAACATTGAACAGGAATTTCGACGACGATTTAGCAATGCCGTCAATCATGTGTTGCTTTAATTCGTTGAAAAGTTTCTTTTCGCCATAAATAAACCGGCAGTCGAAAAAGGTCGAGAATTTTATTACCGTGTCGGGTGCAGCCACGTTAGTCCATTCGTCGTAATTGCCTTTCCAGTGCGACAGTGAGTGAGTCCATTTTGGGTTTTTCGCCATAAAGCCACCTTCGCAGAAACTAAACCCAATATCGTTGAGGCGGGTCGAAATGCGGTCGGCAAAGTCCAAAAAATAGTCGCGCACCAGTTCGCGTTGTTCGTTGGCTTTGTCTTCGTATATAATGGCATTATCTTGGTCTGTTACAAGCGTTTGTTCTTGGCGGCCTTCGCTTCCCATAACCATAAAGGCGTATTTAGCAGGAGCTGGCGGCATTTCATCTTTTACACCTTCAATTACTTTTAACAGAATTTCATCTGCAATGGTGGTTACAATGCGGTTTACGATTTCAGCATTTACGCCACGGTCGAGCAATCGGGAGATTAATTCAGGTACTTTATCCCATTTTTCTTTCAATTCAAGAACGGTGTCCGAAAGTTTCACCGATTGTATGAAAACCAATGGCGACTGGGCGTGTTCTGTCAGCAAACGGTAGCGGCTCAAATACCCAAGATTGGTATCGCCATCGTGAACAATTATGTATTCAAGTTTTGATTGGAACATGGCCAGTAACGCTTCGTATAACAGTGCGTTGCTGGGGATGCTTATGATTTTCTTTTTGGCAATTTTGATGATCGGCACACTGTTTTTATTTTGGCGCGCAATCACTTTTTTAACAAGGATGTCTTTTGTTACCAAGCCCACCAGCTTATTGTCTTCTTCAATATAAATGCAATTGACCTCTTTTTTTACCATCAGGTCGGCAACAACAAACGCAGGCGTTTCGGGTCCGCAAGTAATAAGCGGCCGTGGTGTTATTGAATTTATTTTTCGGGTGAAAATATTATCGGCATCAATATAGTTACCCTCCAACGTGTTGTTCCGCTTTACAAAGTGGGCATATTCGTCGTTGGTCATTTTTTGCCCAAACTGGGTAGTGAAAAACTGGAAGAAATCTTTGTAACTGTGGCACAGTTCTTTAAAATCTTCTTTGCCGAAAGAGAGGATTACAGTACCCTTCTGTGCGGTAACGGTTCTGATTGAATATTTTTTATTCAGAAGAACAGAACTCGCTCCGTAAATCGAATTTTTTATGTAATGTTCCTGTAGCCGGAGTATATTGTTTGAGTCGTAAAAAGAAGCATCGTATTGGCCATCAACTAAAATGTCGACAGTTGTCACCTCGCTTTTATCCTGAGTATAAACAACTGTTTCTTCGTCAAATTGGCGTTCGTTCATCAGTTCGGCAACATCCGAAAGCACTGTCTCCGGTAATTTGTCGAAGGGGTGAACTGTCTTTAAAAAATCGATTCTGTTTTCCATTGTCTGCCCGAGTTGGTTAGTTTAAGATTTCTATCGTGATAAAAAATAGAATAAGGCTACTGATGCAACCCCGATAAATATAAAAAAGAAAATCCATGATTGTGAATTTCGCACTTCGAAATAGCGTTGTTGCTGCCGAATGCTTTTTTCAGTGATATTGCCTCTGTTCACCTGCTCGAAAAAACACTCTTTTGTGGCCAGTGCATCGGCTAATGCGTTGTGCTGGTTTTCCATTTCCTTTCCGAAGAGTGAAGAATACAATTCGTTTAATCTTAGAAAACGTTGGCCGTTAAGTTGTTCGAAAGGAGATTGTGTGTTAAGCATGGTGCAAAACTTTGGCAAGTTGTTGAAATTCTGCTCCATTTGGGCCCGGTTAAAACCAACTTCCATCATTTTACGGTCGAGGTTCAGGAAATGCCCCACAATCATAGGGCGAAAGTTCGCTATGTCGTCTGATAAAGTCTTCATAACGGTTTCTCTTGGGAAGCCTTTTTCCTTCAGCAATTCAGGTGTAATTTTATGAAGTTTCAGAGAATCCTCGTTAATGCTGATATCTCCAGGGTTGATGTAGAAATTATGTGTTGCGATTTCTGATCCGTCTTTTGTGCAGATTGTCCAAGCAATTTGAAGAATGTAGGGCCACTTTTCCACCTCTTTTGTTGACGCTCCCCATTGCCTTGGAATATCGGAGGTTTCGGTGTCGATAAAAAGGATGTACTCATTCATAAAATTTCCCGATAAAACAAAGTCGCACAGAAGAATAGAAGTTTAATTAAGAGAGCATTGCTGTTGTTTTCTTTACAGCAGCAACAAATAGGTCGACCTCTTCTTTTGTGTTGTAGAATGCGAACGAAACCCGAACTGTTCCCGGAATGTTGAAATGCTGCATAATTGGCTCGGCACAATGATGACCGGTGCGAACAGCAAACCCCATTTTGTCGAGGAACATGCCCATATCGTAAGGGTGAATGCTTCCTACAAGGAAAGAAATTACGCTCGATTTGTTGTCGGTTTCTCCAACTATGCGGAGCCCGTTTATAGCTTTAAGCTCAGACGTAGCATACTCATATATTTCGTGTTCGTATTTTACAATTTCGTCAAATCCAATACTATTGATGTAGTCGATGGCTGCACCCATCCCAATTACTTCGGTGAAATTTGGTGTTCCGGCTTCAAATTTATATGGAATTACGTTGAATGTTGTTTTTTCGAATGTTACATGTTCAATCATTTCGCCGCCGCCAAGGAACGGTGGCATTGCATCGAGCCATTTTCGTTTTCCGTAAAGACAACCAACGCCTGTTGGTCCGTAAAGTTTATGTCCCGAGAATGCAAGGAAATCACAATCCATTTTTTGAACGTCAATTTTGATGTGCTGAACAGCCTGAGCTCCGTCAACCAAGACGGGAACATTTTTCGAATGGGCAATTCTGATTACTTCTTCAACCGGATTAACCGTTCCCAATACGTTTGAGACCATGGTTACGGCAACAAGTTTGGTTTTTGGTGTAATCATGTCCGACAATTTTTCAATCATCAAACGGCCCGAATCATCAAATGGTAATACCTTGACTGACGCTTTCTTCCGATTGCAAACAATTTGCCAGGGCACAATATTCGCGTGATGTTCCATCTCCGAAACAATCACCTCGTCGCCTTCGTGAATGAATTCTTCGCCAAAAGAGTAGGCCACAAGGTTGATGCTTTCGGTAGCACCTTTGGTGAAAATTACCTCTTCGCGCTGTTCTGCATTGATAAAATCTTTCACCTTATCGCGTACGGCTTCAAACTTCACAGTGGTTTGATTACTCATGTAATGTGCGCCACGGTGAGGATTCCCATTGTATTGAGTGTAAATTTCTTCAACAGCTTTTAGAACCTGTAACGGTTTGTAAGAGGTTGCGGCATTATCAAGATAAATATATCTTTTGCCATAAACTTCTTTTTCAAGTATTGGAAAATCTTTCCTTATCTTTTCTATGTCGAGATCCATAATGAAATTTGTATTGAATTAAGGCCGTTGTTTTGCTAATTTGAAGCAGAAACTAATGGCTGCAACCAAGTGAACAGTGTTGGCAAGGTCCTAATTCGCCTCTTAACCGTTTGTTTACTAGCTCTTCAATTCTTTCTTGCAGGGCTTCTGAGCCAATTTTGGAAAGCACTTCATTTGCAAATGCCGACATGATCATTAGGCGTGCTTCGCGCTCACCAATTCCACGTGCACGTAGGTAGAAAAGTGCATCTTCATCAATTCGGCCAATTGTGGCACCATGACTGCACTTTACATCGTCGGCATCAATAATGAGTTGTGGTTTAGTGTACATTTCGGCATCTTCGGTCAAAAGAACGTTGTTGTTCCGTTGAAAAGCTTCCGTTTTTTGAGCGTCGCGCAAAACATGTATCTTCCCTGAAAACACACCGCTTGCTTTTCCGTCGAGAATATTTTTATAAAGTTGATTGCTTGAACAATTTGGCACCGCATGGTCAATAGCTGTAAAGTTGTCGACATGCTGGGTTTCGTCGGCAACAGTCAACCCGTTGATGCTGGCTTGCGCATGCTCGCCTTCGAATTTCACCTTCAGATTGTTGCGCACAATTCCACCGTTCAGTGTAATAGAATTGGTGTTGAGCTGTGAATGCCGTTGTAGTGTTACAAACATGTGCGTGTTGTTTACCGCACCGTTGTGCTGATTTTGAATGGACGAGAACGAAAAACGAGCATCGTCATCGACAAAACATTCGCTCAGATTGTTAATGATATAGTAGTTGTGGTTGAGCGTGTGGTCGCAAAACACAATTTTTGCTTCGCTATTCTTACCCATCACAAAAAGATTCCGTTGAACAGCAAATGTGTTTTCCTGAGCATTCAGGATATTTATGATTTGTATCGGCTTTTCAATCACAACATTGTCGGGCACATAGAAAAATAGTCCGTCTTTTGCCAATAGCGTGTTGAGGTTTGCCATCGGATCGTCTGATTCTCCGGCTTGTTTGTTGTAGAATTTTTCGACCAGTTCGGGTTGCTCATTAGCAATATGCTGAAGACTACCACATATAACACCTTGAGGTAAATGGGTTGCCATTCGGTTTTGATTGTAATACCAACCGTTGATCAATAAAATAATATGCGAATTTAGTTGAGGAACATCGCACTTAAACATTTCGTGAAGGTTCACTTCCTGCGAAACATACTTTGGTACCACCGAGTAGTCTTTCTGAAAAGCAGGGCGGAGGTCGGTATATTTGTAATCTTCGTTTCTTTTTGAAGGAATCCCTTTCTCTTTGAATTTTTCGAGTGCGATTTTCCTTGCATCGTTCATAAACGAAGCGCAACCTTCTTCATAAACCGATTGATTATGAGTGAAAAGATCAACAAGCTCTTCTGTTGCAGTATAGTTTGCTATTTCGGCCATAGTTATTCTCCCAGTTCTTTTTTGATCCAGTCGTAACCTTTTTCTTCGAGCTCGTAAGCAAGTTCTTTTCCTGCCGATTTTACAATCCGTCCGTTGTAAAGAACATGTACGAAATCGGGTACAATATAGTCGAGAAGTCGTTGGTAGTGAGTTACTACTATGGTTGCATTTTCTGTTGATTTCAAAATATTTACACCGTTGGCAACAATGCGGAGCGCATCAATATCGAGTCCTGAGTCGGTTTCATCTAGAATTGAAAGCTTTGGTTCGAGCATAGCCATCTGGAAAATCTCGTTCCTCTTTTTTTCTCCACCCGAAAAGCCTTCGTTTACTGAACGATTGGTGAGTTTTGAGCTTATTTCAACCACTTTCTTCTTCTCTTCCAATAATTTTAGGAATTGAGAAGCGGTAAGAGGATCTTTACCGTTGTGCTTGCGATGTTCATTTACCGCGGTTTTCAGGAAGTTAACCATGCTAACGCCTGGAATTTCAATTGGATACTGAAAGCTTAGAAAGAGTCCATTGCGCGAACGTTCTTCGGCAAGCTGCGACAATAAATTCTGCCCCATGAAAGTTACTTCGCCTTCGGTTACTACATATTTTTCGTGCCCGGCAAGTACGTTGGCCAGTGTGCTTTTGCCCGATCCGTTTGGACCCATTATGGCGTGTACTTCACCTGGTTTAACTTCGAGGTTAATCCCTTTTAATATCTCTTTGCCTTCTACGTTGGCGTGTAAATTCTTAATTGTCAGCATATACGTAAAATTATAAATTATAAATGGTGAGTTGTTAAAGACATCCAAACCATTACAATCATTTGATTATATTTCCTTTTGATGATTTAATGATGCTTACCAATAAAGCCATCAATTCATCGCAATCATTTCTTAAACTTTTATGTTCTGAGTCTTTTACAATATGAACAGCAAATGCAAAACTCTTATCTTTCAGAATGTTTGGTCTCATTTTAAGTTCATTCACAATTCACAAATTATAATTCACCATTCACTGTTAGCCATTGTTACCCCACACTTCCTTCCAGACTAATCTGTAGTAGTTTTTGGGCTTCAACGGCAAATTCCATTGGCAGTTTATTCAGAACCTCGCGGGCATAACCATTAACAATCATGCCAATAGCATCTTCGGTGCCAATGCCGCGCTGGTTGCAATAAAATATTTGGTCTTCACTAATTTTCGAAGTCGTTGCTTCGTGTTCTAGTATGGCTGTTTTGTTCGCACATTCAATGTACGGGAATGTGTGCGCGCCACATTTGTCGCCCATCAAAAGCGAGTCGCATTGCGAAAAGTTACGCGCATTTTCGGCACGTTTAGCAACTTTTACCAATCCTCGGTATGAGTTGTTGCTAACCCCAGCCGAAATCCCTTTCGATACAATTGTACTTTTGGTGTTCTTTCCAATGTGTATCATTTTAGTCCCGGTGTCGGCCTGCTGGTGATTGTTGGTTAGTGCAACGGAATAAAACTCAGCACTCGTGTGGTCGCCAAGAAGTATGCAACTTGGATATTTCCAAGTAATTGCAGAACCAGTTTCAACCTGTGTCCACGATATTTTTGAGAAGTCGCCTTTGCAAACGCCCCTCTTAGTTACGAAGTTGTAAATACCACCTTTGCCGTTTTTATCGCCCGGGTACCAATTTTGTACGGTCGAATATTTTACTTCGGCACGTTCCATTGCAACAATTTCAACAATAGCTGCGTGGAGCTGATTTTCGTCGCGCATTGGTGCAGTACATCCTTCAAGATAAGAAACATAACTATCGTCGTCGGCAACAATGAGTGTGCGTTCAAACTGGCCGGTATTGGCAGCGTTTATTCTGAAATAGGTTGAGAGTTCCATTGGGCAACGAACGCCTTTAGGAATATAACAGAACGATCCGTCGCTGAAAACCGCAGAGTTGAGAGCCGCAAAATAGTTGTCGGTATAAGGGACTACACTGCCCATGTATTTTTTCACCAAATCGGGATATTCGCGAACAGCTTCACTAAACGAACAGAAGATGATTCCACGTTCGGCAAGCGTTTCACGGAAAGTTGTTTTTACCGAAATGCTATCCATTACCGCGTCTACAGCTACTCCTGTCAGGTGTTTTTGTTCTTCTAACGGGATGCCAAGGCGGTTAAATGTGTCAATCAATTCAGGATCAACTTCATCGAGGCTATTAAGTTGCTTTTTTTGTTTTGGGGCGGCGTAGAAAATTATATCCTGATAATTAATTGTAGGCATTTTCAGATAAGCCCATTGTGGGAGGGTCATTTCTAGCCATTTATGATAAGCTTTCAACCTGAATTCAAGTAGCCATTCGGGCTCTTCTTTCTTCGACGAAATTAATCTGACGACATCCTCACTTAGCCCTTTTTCAATGAAATCAGTCTCAATGTCGGTTACAAAACCAAATTTGTAATCTTCATTGGTAACTTTGTCTAGTATGTTATCTTGTTCGGTCATATACTTTTAAATCTATGCTTAATTCTAACAAAGAAGTTGTCAGACTGTTCAATAAAATTTTGCAAAGATATCAAAGTAGTCTTATTTTTGACCTCGCCAAAAGGCAAATCATACTTTAATATCTTTAATAGGATGGCAGAAACCAAACGCAATGTAACACCAATTTCAGATTTAGGTGAATTTGGGTTGATAGATAGGATCACAAATAAATTTAAGTTAAGAAACCAATCAACAATCAAGGGGATTGGTGATGATGCTGCGGTGTTAGAATTTAAAGACAAGCAGCTAGTTGTTACAACCGATTTGCTTACCGAAGGGGTTCATTTTAACTTGATGTACACTCCGCTGAAACATTTGGGCTACAAGTCGATTGCTGTGAATGTGAGCGATGTTGTTGCTATGGGGGCAACTCCTTGTCAGGTAACTGTTTCACTGGCAGTATCTTCAAAATTTTCGGTCGAAGCTGTTGAAGAACTTTACGAAGGAATTTACCTTGCCTGTGAAGCGTATGGCGTTGATTTGGTTGGGGGCGACACTACAACTTCGCTAACCGGGCTAACCATTAGCGTTACTGCTATTGGCGAAGCTAAACCTGAAGATTTGGTTTATCGTTCGGGGGCAAAAGTTACCGATTTGGTTTGTATTTCGGGCGATTTAGGTGGTGCTTACATGGGGCTTCACTTGCTTGAACGCGAAAACGAAGTGTTCAAAGTGAATCCAGCTCAACAGCCAATGCTCGAAGGTTACGATTATATTTTGGCACGCCAACTTAAGCCAGAAGCTCGTCTTGATATGTTGAAGGTTTTTAGTGATTTGAAAATCAAACCTACTTCAATGATCGATATTTCAGATGGGTTATCGTCTGAACTTAAGCACATCTGCAAAAACTCGGGAGTGGGCGCTAAGATCTACGAAGAAAAGATCCCTCTCGATAATCAGACCAAGAAAATGGGTAACGAGTTGAATATTAATCCTCTTGTGGCAGCCTTGAATGGAGGTGAAGATTACGAGTTGCTTTTCACCATTCCGCTTGCCGATCACGATAAAGTTCGAAATCACCCTGATATCACCGTTATCGGGCATATTGTTGATGCAAGCGAAGGTACATTGTTGGTCGCTTCTGGCGGAACCGAAATTGTGCTCACAGCTCAAGGTTGGGATCCGTTAAAGTAGCCTCGATGTTTAGTGTTATTTCTTTATTGATCAAGATATTATAAGAGTATGAAACGAGCCATAATTATTTGTACCGCACTTCTTTGTAGTCAGCTGTTATTTTCTCAAAATAAGACCGATATCAGTTTGATGTGGAAAGACTCGGACAAACAGGAAACTCAAATTTCGTCTGAAACAGGCAATTTATACAAACAAGTTGCTCACCATGGGCCTGCTATTGAAAATGAGTGGATTGGGCTGCGTTTCTACTTTGATCATAAAGTTTCTATCGACGTGTACAATAAAACACGCCCGGGGCTTGAGCTTAAAGCAGCGAAGTGGTACCCAACCATCGATCAGCAAAAAGAGGGCTGGGGTGCCGATCAATATAAAGTAGGCAAAACCGTAGGACTTGGCGGTGTTCGTTTGTGGGATGGCGAACGAGAAATATTTCTTGATTCGGTGAAAAACAGAACAGCGAGGGTGCGTAAGGAGGCTAATATCTCTTATATGGAAATGCTTTCGGAAGGTGTGCCTTACAAAGGCGAAACTATTGATATTCTGGTTCGTGCAACTGTATTCTCGGGACTGCGTGCTGCTAAAGTCGAGGCGTTTGCTTTGTGCGATAAGCCTGTTCAGTTTTTTACCGGGGTCAATTACCACCCGACAACAGCAACCCGACAGGGCAAAAACTATATCTGCA
>Ga0209373_10002290_pt1 | contig 19557 bp, 13 predicted proteins | sample Higcelweek5metaG_FD_187173 | JGI IMG/M metagenome (GOLD analysis project Ga0209373, IMG submission 187173) | Freshwater pond sediment microbial communities from the University of Edinburgh, under environmental carbon perturbations - High... | ecosystem: Environmental > Aquatic > Freshwater >... | reverse complement strand
CTTTATATGAGCTAATATCAAATTATGAAGTAGGTAATGATTATTTTCCAGAATATAAGCAAAATGCTTTGAGTAAAATAAATAAACTAAAATCTTTGCTTATCACCCTAAGATCACAAATGGATAATTGCACAACCAAGCTAGAATATAAAAATTTTAGAAAATCACTTAATAATATATTTGTATCACTTAACAAATGCTTACAGATGATTGAAAATGAACAAAAAAATCTCAAAGCACGTCAAGATACAAGAACAAGAAAGCTAAAAGAATTAGTTATTTTAATAAGTAAAACAGCACAAGATAGACTAAAAAATAGTACAGATGAAATTAATGCAATGATTGCAACTTTAGAAAATTTGGATGCTCCATCTTCAGAAATTGCTGGTATTCAATATTATTTTTCCATAAAAGCTGGATACCCTGTTTATGAAGATACTAGAGACCAAATAGTAAGCGATATGAACTATGAAAAAGATATGTTTACAATAAATGAAATAGCTCTCATGTGTCAGATGATTGGGACTAAATATGATAATAAAAGTGGTTTCTATTTGGATAGAGAATTATTAAAAAATAAAAATGTTCAACCACTAAAACCATTACAACCACTTGGTCTAATTCAACCAACACAACAGGCTCAACAAATACAAAAACCTCCACAAAAGCAGATAGATGAAATTAATATATCTCAAGATGCTCAAATTCCTCATTCAAAGGGTAAAACTGGAAATTTGGAATTTTTGGGGAATTTATATCTAAAAGAAGCTCAACGTTCCAAAGGTAGTTGGTCTATAAAATCATATATGAAAGCAATAGAATCATTTATGAAAGGTGCAGAATTAGAAGATATTTTACCAAATAAATTAAAATTTTTAAAACAAGCTTTAAAAACATCAAAAGATGCTCTTACAGAAAAAAAAGAAGGCTCTACATTATATGCTTATGCACAATCTTATAGAGAATTTGCTTACAACCACCCTGACAAAATGAATCATGAAATTCATTTGAGAATTGGTGATAATTTTGTAAATGCTGGTACAAATTTTTTGAAAGAATATAATGAAGGTATGGCAAAAAAAGCTTTTGAAGAAGCTCTTGATGCATATAATAAGTATCCTAATGATCCTCAAATAAGCTCAAGAATAAGTACAATACAACGAAATTTTTTAAAATAATATAACATATAGAATTAAAATATAGAAAAGTTTATGACCAATAATATAGATACAAACATAGATTTACAAACACAATCCTACGATTATTTTTTACCAGAAGAATATATCGCAAATAAACCTGCTGAGCCTAGAGATACTTCGAAACTTATGGTTATAGATAGAAAAAAAAATACAATTGAACATACTCTTTTTAAAAATATAAAAAATATCTTAAATACAGGAGATACTATTGTACTTAATAATACAAGAGTTCTACCAGCTAGATTGTATGGACGAAAAAATTATGATGGTGCATTGGTAGAAGTTTTTTTAATTAGAGAATTAGAAAAAGATACTTGGTTAGTTTTGGCAAAACCTGCAAAAAGATTAAAAAAAGGTACTTTAGTCTTTTTTAATGATGAACTTAAATGTTTTGTTCAAGATGTTTTACCAACAGGAGAAAGAATTGTAAAATTTGAATACCCACAAGAAAAAACATTTTTGGATGTTATAAAATCTTATGGTGAAGTTCCTTTTCCTCCATACATAACAAAACCTGAATGTAATTCTGAAAGGTATCAAACAGTTTATTCAAAAAAAGAAGGCTCTGTAGCTGCACCAACTGCAGGTTTACACTTTACAAATGAACTAATTGAAGAATTAAAATCAATGGGTATTAATATAACTTATGTAACTTTACACATAGGTTTAGGTACATTTCAACCTGTAAAAACTGATAATATTTTGGAGCATAAAATGCATAAAGAATATTATGAGATGTCAGAAGAAACAGCAGAATTATTAAACAAACAAAAAAAAGATAAAAAAAGAATAATAGCAGTTGGAACAACTGTTACTAGGACATTGGAAACTATTTTAAATAGACATGAAAGTTTTATAAAAACTTCTGGTGATTCTGAAATATTTATTTATCCAAGCTATAAATATAAAGCAATTGATGCTCTCATTACAAATTTTCATCTTCCAGCTTCAACTTTATTAATGCTTGTTTCTGCTTTTTGGGATAGAGAAAAATTACTCCAATCTTATGAAACTGCAAAAGAATTAAATTATAAATTTTATTCTCTTGGTGACTCTATGATAATTATTTAATCTAACAAGAGTTATAAAAAATATTTTATAAAATTGATTAATTTTCCTTATTTTATAAATTACTCAAATTTAAAATTTGCTTTGATAATTTGAGTAATGTTTTCTATTACTTGAGCAGTATGCTCTGGACCTTTATATGGATTCCAATCTGCTGCACCATTTAGTAAAGCATCTGCAATTGAAAAAGCAATAGGACCTTCACCTTCCAATGTTCTATAAATATCTTTTCCAAAAGTGTTATATGCTTCATGTAACAAATTACCCAAAGCCATATTTATATGTCCATCTCCAGCCCAAAGATTATCTGTATTATTAAATCTCATTGTTGCTAATAATTGAATTCCTTCATCAACTGATTCAAACTCAACTTCTTCTGGTAAATTTGCTTTTAAATACAAGGCAACTTGTTCAACTGTTTGTCCTTCAACATTTCTTGTAATATCACGTAAAATTAAGCTAGAAGGGACTTCATGTCTCAAATGAACAGAATCCATACCACTGTCTTTAAGTTCTTGTACATCTTCAGCAAAAAAGTCTCTAACTTCAGGAACAAAATTACCTGGTCTATGAATTTGAACATTTGATAATGTCCAACCTTTATCCCCTTTTGATAAATCAAATTGAACTTCTGATAAATAACTTTTTGCTTCTTTTTTTAAAATTTTTTCAAAAGCTTCTTTTGGTAATATAACAGGCAAACTAGATGAAGGCATATGGATTTCAATAAAATGTTGACCATCTCCTCCTCTTGCTTTTACAAATTGAGCACCTTGAATTTCAGCAACTGCACTAGATACTGATTCTACAGATAAAAATTTTCCAGCATTTGTTTCTACTTCTTTTGTAACAAAATGTCCTCCATTTCTAACATCAACTTCTCCACCACTTCTTTTAATTCTTACTGCTGTAATTTCTGCTCCAGAACTGGTTTGACCGAATGAATTAAGACCAATAGGATTATCAACCCTTGCCATATTAAAAATACCCCTTATAAATTAAATTTTTTCTTAAAATCAATAACTCTAGCAGTATTTGGTTCTAGTTGTTCTGATGCTTTTAGAAATTGAATACATAAATCATCTTTTCCAAACATATAAAAAATAAAAGCAAGCCAAAATAAAGAATCTGAAGTTTGTTTATATTTGAGTGATTCTTCCAAAAGTAAAGATGCATCTTTCAAATCTTTTTCTTTTCCCAAAGCTGAAAATAATTGAATTTTGACAATAGCATCATTATATAATTTTAGAGCTTTTTCTTCTTTTTCATCAAGTTTTGTACTTATTTCTTTTTTTGCATTTTTTAGGCTATCTATATCAAAACCAATATCTACTTTTTTATTAGTTTCTTTGAAAAATTTTTTAAACATATTTATTTTTTAGAATCATTTTATAATTGAGGTTAAAATTTAATAATAAAGATTTTACTATAAATTTTTATTATTTTCAATTAGTGGGTTTTAATTGATAATTCAGTAAATTTTTGAAAATTTAATAAAAGTGAAAAAGCCTTATATAATAAAGCTTTTTTATAATTTTATGCTATATAAAACTCAAATGTATTTAATCTTTTTTTAAATCAGAGTAATATTTTTCTGTACATTCTGGACATATACAATGACTAAAACGAATATTTAGAGTTCTTTGAATAAATGTTTCAATTTGTCCCCAACTACCATTATCATCTTTTATTTTTTTACAAAAAGAACAAATTCCCAAAACATCTGGTATTTTTAACATTTGACTTGTATTATTTGTTTGCATATCTAATTTTTTTATTGTAAAAATTATTCCATAAATATCATTATTTTGAGCATATATTAATGACATTCCAATATGAACAGGTATATTTTTTACTAAACTTGTCGAAATATTAATTTTATTTGGTAGTTTAATTTCTATGCCTTCTTTAATTAGAAAAAGTATATTTTTTTCTATTGGTCTATTTGTAGAGCTATCAACCAAATAGATTAAATCAAAAAAATTTTTATTGATAATATTATCTTTTTTTAGACCAGTTATTTTTTCAGCTTCATTATTAATAAATCGAATTAAACCATTCATATCAGTTGAGATTAATCCATCAGAAACATTTTCTATAAGCGTAGTAAGCCAATTATTGTTTTTTTTTAAATCATTTTCTTCTCTATGCTTATTTATAGCCATTTCAATAGTTGCTTTTAGAGTATGCTCTTCAATGGGTTTTACCAAATAACCAAATGGACCAGTTTCTTTTGTTTTTTTTATTGTATCTTCATCTGAATATGCTGTCAGATATATAATTGGTATATTATATTTTGGATAAATTATTTTTGCTGTATCAATTCCTGTCATATTACCTTTTAACATAATGTCCATCAAAACCAAATCAGGTTTATGTGTTTCCACAAGTTCAATAGCTTCTTCACCTGTAGAAAGAGTATCTATTACTTCATATCCAATTCTTTCAAGATATTCTTGAAGAAACATTGCACTAATAACTTCATCTTCTACAATTAATATTTTTAAGTTATTCATAAATATTTAATACATAACCTCTTTTAGGAATATTTATTATAAAATTGGAGATATTAAATTCTTTTTCTACTTTAAATCTAATATTTCTTATATGAGTCCTAATCGTAACAGGATTGCCAACTCCTTTTGGATAGTCCAAAATTTTTTCCAAAAGTTCTTCTGAACTTGTTGAAATTTCTTTTTTATTATATAGATAGTTAATAATATCAAATTCTGTTTGTGTAAAATAAATTTCTTTATTTTCAAAACTTACAGTAGATTTTTCTTTGAAAAAAATAAATTTTTCTGATTTTTTAATTTTATCTTTTTCCAAACTTTCATCTTGTTTAATTCTTTTACTTCTATTTAAAAGAGCTTTTATTCTAAGCATAAATTCAACAAAATCAGGGGGTTTTGTAACATAATCATCAACTCCAGCATCAAAACCTTGACATTTATTATAAATATCTCCTTGACCTGTTAGAACCAAAATAGGTAAATGACTAAATTCTTTTTTGTTTCTTATATACTTTGAAAGTTGAATACCATCAACAATTGGCATAATCAAATCAGTAATAATAAGGTCTATATCAGAATTTTGATTTAATTGCTCTATGGCTTGACTTCCATCTTCTGCAGTTAGAGTTTTGTAACCAGCATTTTCAAGTGTTTTACTTATTATAAATAAAAGAGTTGTGTCATCTTCTACAATTAATATTTTTTCCATTTTTTATAAATTACAATTAAAAATAACTTTTAAAGATAATACTATTTTATCTGAAATTCAAATAAAATTTTTAAAAATAAAGAACAAAGATATTAAAACCTTTGTTCATCATACAAAAAGCTGAAATATTATTAATGATTACCAAATATCAATCCCTTTTGGATTTTGTCCAACTTCTATAACTTGGGGTAAAATTGTTTCTGTTTTACAATCAAATATAGACACATTGCTAGTATTATGATTAACAATCAAAATCATACTTCCATCTTTACTTAGTTTCATATTAATACCATTAACACCTTTTATTGCTAGTTTTTCTTTACGAATTTCACGACTAAAAGAATCTAAAATTGTCAGACCATCATAAGAAAGAATATATAATGAATTTTTTGATGTATTTTCAACAATTGCAGTTGGTTTTTGATTTAGGTTTATAGTTGTTTCTGTATCATTGTTAAGGTCAACATATATCATAAAGTTTTTATTTGAATGTGTTACATAAGCACTATTTGAAGAACCATTATAATAGATTTTTTCATAAAAATCAGGTGTTTTAAATTTATAAGTTTTTGTAATGGCAGAGCCATTTATTATATGAATATAACCATTACTTAGAACTGCAAAATTACCTGTACTTTTATCAAGAACAAAATCATCAACATATTCATGAACAGCAATAGAATCTTGTTCCAAAGTATCAGTATCGGTATTAATTACAAAAATTTTTGCCAAATTTTTGGAAAGTACATATAGTTTAGTTTTTGAATTTGATATACCAAGTTTTGTTGGTTGAGATTTTTCTTCTAGTTGAATCTTTTTTATTTCGTTACTTTGTTTCATATCTACAACAGAAATAGTTTCATCATTTAGATTTGCTGTATAAATTTTTCCTTTTTCTGGTACAGCCAATACATCAATTGGTTTTTGTCCTACAACAATAGATTTTAATAAAATTTTATCATTGGGATCAATTATAGAAATATTATTACCTGTCAAATTTGCAACAACAGCAGTCATTTTGGGTTCTATTACAGCATTTTTGTGTGGAGACATTTGAATTGTAAGCTCAATTGTTTGACCAGCTTTTAGCTCTACTTCTTGGATTTTATCTCTATAATTTTCTCTTTTGAAAATAAGTGTATGTTTGCCAGATTTTATTTTATCAAAGATGAATGTACCAGTAAGACTATTATTTTCTATTGGCTTTTGTTCATCAATGATAATTTGAACTGCTGATAAAAATGAATTTGTGTCGTTAGCATCAACAACTAGACCTTGTATAGTACCTTTTCTATTTAAGAAACTAAAAACAAGAACTGCTAGTATTATTACTACTAGCGAGATAATTAATGTTTTTTTCATTATTATTTAGACCTTGACTATAATGTTATATATTATATTATATATACTATTGTGAACTTTTGTTAATTAAACTTTTAATTCTTTCCAAGCAATTATTCTCATTCTATATGAATCAACTGGTTTTTTGAGTGGTGGATTATTGATTGTCAAGTCTCTAATTACAGTTGCATTACTTCCAGAAAAAGTAACTGTACCTTTTGAAACGATACCACCATTGACAGTACCATTACCTGTAATTTTTACTGTACCATTTGGATTATCACAAACAAACAAACCATTTATTGTTGCATTACCCACAGCACTCAAACTTCCTTCTGTAGTTAAAAAAGCAATTCTGTTTGTTTCACCTGATATTTTGGCTTGACCACTTGTTGCAATATCACCTTTTACTATTAACATTGCAAAAGTAGAATTTGATCCAACTCTTGAAGATGATTGACCACTTTCACTATAATTACCATTTACATAAACAGAACCTTCTATTGTAATAGTATCTTTGGAAGCCACACTAATATCTCCATTGTAAGTACATGGTCCAACATATTTATAATTAAAACCACCTGGTATTCCTGTTTTTATTGGTATACATACTGTTGATGGAAATGGCATTGAATAATCAAACTCTGGTACTGGTTTGTTTGGAGCACCCGGTGTAACTGAACCTGTAACAGTACCTTGATTTACTATTGTTCCAGATGCAGAAGCATCACCATCAATTGTACCTTTTGGACCTATTGCAAGATTTTGATTTGTATGAACGTGACCTTGTTGAGTAATAAGAGTTATTGGTTCTGTATAATCTGTAGAATCAGCAGTTGCATTTCCAAGATTGATACTACCATCTGCAATTATTGCATGGTCTAATATAATCTTTACATCTTTTGGTCTTTGAACTGTTGCAATATATCTACGAATTGTTTTATTTTCAGCAGTTCTACTTGGAATATATGATGTAACAATAAGTTTTAACAAATCATATTTTGCCAAGTTGGAAACATCATCAAGACCAACTTCAAAATCACCTTGTAGAGCATTTGTATTTCTATTAATAGATTTAAATACCATTAATTGTGTTCCAGACTCCAATTCAGGAACTCTTTTTGCTTCCAAACCAATGAATGTATTTGTATCTCTGTCATAAGTTTGTATTTTATTAATAGAACTTGGATTGCTATAAGCAAATCTAAAACTAGAACCTTTTAGAGGTGGAAATGATGTGGTACTGTTTGTATAAGAAAAATATGGGTCAACACCAGTTTGAGTTGTTTGATAAGAGTAGGTTGAAGAATAATCTTTGTAAGCATTTATGAGAGGACTTATAAAGTTTTCTGCTGTCATACCCATTAATACTTCATCAGAAGTTTTACCATATACTTGATAATTAGTTGGTTCATTTCTTTTATTCATCCAGTCAACCACTGTTTCTATGCCTTCATCAGCAACATTTTGAGCTGCTTCCATTTTTTGCATATGAAGGGCATCTTTTGTATCAGTAACAATTTTATGAGAAATTACACTTGTAATTATGGTTATGATAACAACCATGCTCAAAGCTGAAACTAATGCAACACCCTCTTGGTTTTTCTTTTTTAAACTAATCATCATTTTTTTACACTCCCACTATTTGATATAGTTTCTCAATTTAATTCTTGTTTTAAAGTTTTCCTTAACTTTATATTTTGGATTTTCAAGTTTTCCCCAAACATTTACTTCTACAACTGTTGAAGTAACAATGTTATTACCTGTCAAAGTAGCAGAATCAGATACATTGTTAAAATATGAAAAAAGGCTATATGGTTGATAAGTTTTATCATCTAATGAATTAACGATTACAGATGATATAACTTGTCTAAGTATTCTTTTTCTTGGTGCATAATTTGTATCTGTTAATAATGCTGGTGCTGGAATATATGAATATAAGATTTTGCCTGTTTTTACACCAGAAGTTTTATTACCTGTATATTCTATGAAAATAACATCATTTCTTGTTGTATCCAATGAACTTTTAATTGCTGGTTCAAATGTTGTTTTTTTGTAAACTGGAATTGTAAAAGCAATGGTATTTTCATTGGAAGTAATTATATCTGTTATTCCTGTTGAAGATGGTGGAGTATAACTAACTAAAATTGATGAACCTTGTTGAATTTCTCTTTCTAATCTATCAAGGGTAAGTTTCATTTGGTCTTTAAGTTCACTCTTTTTCATGTTTCTTGTTGTATAGTCATTTGTGAACCATATAAAACTAGTTACAAAGCTAAGCAAAGTAATAACAATAGTAATACTTATAAGAGCCTCAACTAATGTGAATCCCTTATAAGTATTTCTATTTCCCTCCCTAAAAGCCATCTTAGCTAATCCTCTTTTTACATTGGTGATAATGATTCATCAAAAATTCCATTTTTTGTTATAACTGTTGTCTGTTCCACTTTTCTTTTTGGATGATTTGCACTTCCTCCCCAAATTACACTAACTTTCACATTTACTCTTGAGTTTGAATAAACTGGACTAAATTTTGTTCCTATGTTTATTGGAGCTACTTCAATTTGTGCTTGAGATGGAGGTGGCAATTTACCTATACTAAAATAAGAATCTGTCACAGCTATTGTATTTTTGTCAGTAGCTGTCACAGTCATTTTTTTCAGTTTATATGCAAGTGTTCCTTCTGTAGCGTCGTCGCCACAGAGAGATTGGGCAGTTGTGGATGTAAAAGGCAAACTTCTTACTTTTTGATTTAGTATCTGATTTGAAATTGTATGAGCATAAGTATATATTCTTTGTTCTTCATTGTGTTTTAAAAAGGTTGTTATTGTGGCAGTTGTAGCAGAAATAGCAACTATCAAAACAACTGAAGCTGTTAGAGTTTCTATTAATGTAAAACCACGTTTTTTCATTTTCCAAAAGAACCTTAATAAAAAAAATAAATAGGCTTGAGGCTACTATTTAAATACTAGACTATTATTAGTTTTCTTAGGGTCAATAAAGTGTCAATATTCTGTCAATGATTTGTTGGGAAAAATAAAACTCATTTTAAACTTTATCAGAAAAGTCTAAAATAAGTTTTTTAGGGGAATTCAATAAAATTTTGTTTGTAAAATTCATTACTAGTCAAAAAAAAACTACCTATTTTATTATTTAAATAAGTATATTTTTTTATCAATAATTAAAAAAAATAAATAGGCTTGAGGCTACTGTTTATATATTAAATCATTATGATGATGTTATGTGTCAAGATTATGTCAAGATTATATCAATAATTTGTTGGGAAACATAATTTTAAACTCAGTTCCATTGTTAAAACTAACATTTATATTTCCATCAATTTGCTTGACTAGTGTATTTACAAGTTTTAGACCTAATGTCTTTGATTTTTTTATATCAAAATCATTTGAAAGACCTACACCATTATCTTTTATTATCAAAATAAAATTTTCTTTTTTATTATGAAAATATACTTTAATAATTCCATTATCTATATCACTAAAAGCATGTTTTAGTGCATTTGAAAAAAGTTCATTAATTATAAGTCCACATGGTATGGCTGTATCAATATCTAAAAATACTCTATCTATGTATTTCTCTATTTTTATATAATTTTGATTAGATTGATATGAGCTAAATAAATAATTTAGCAAACTATCCAAATATTCATAAAAATCTATTCTATTCAAATCTTTTGATTGATAAAGTTTTTCGTGTATCATTGCCATACTTTTTACACGTTGTTGGCTTTCTTTTAGTATATTTATATATTTTTCATCTTTAATGTAATGAGTTTGTAATCCAAGCAAACTATATATTACTTGCAAATTATTTTTTACTCTATGATGAATTTCTTTCAAAAGTATTTCTTTTTCTTCCAAAGACGCTCTAATTTTTTCTTCTGCAATTTTTCTTTCTGTTATATCTTCAGAAATCCCTACCATTCTATAGACATTATCATTTTTATCTTTTATGGGAGAAGCCTTTAGAGTGAGCCATTTTATACTTTTGTCTGGAGCTATTACTCTAAACTCTGTTTCTACATGATTTTTATCATCAACAACTTTTTCCAACATTGCTTGGTCTTCTTCGTGGACAAATGTTAAAAATGCTTCTGGAACTTCATATACATCTTTTGATGGAGTAAAAAAAACTTTTTCGTATGCTGGACTTAGATATATAAATTTTTCTTGATTTGTATCAAATACCCAAAAAACTTGGTTTATATTTTCTGCCATTTGTCTAAATTTTTCTTCGCTGTCTTGCAATGTTTTTTGAATTTCTAAGTTTTGAACTTTTTCAAGTTTATATGCACGATTAAAAAGAAGTAATGAAAGAGGTAATAAAACTATTGTTATATAAACAAAACCTAATATCCAAGGTAATGTATTTGTATAAGTTTCTAGTTCAACTTCTTTTTTTTGAATGTAAACAGATATAATTACATCTAATTTTTTATCATAGACATAGGAAGATAATAATTTTTGACCAAAATGATTTACACTTTCTCCTCTAAAATTTTCTTTTTTTAAAATAATATCTTGTATTGTTCTTGATTGATTTTGAAAAATAACATTAATATCACCAAGATATAAATCTGGTGGATAACCTTCTGTATTAAAAAGTAATTTTCCATCTTTATCAATAATAGAAAGATTTATATTTTCATCAGATTTTAGTTTAGACCAAATTATTTGCAAATATTGAAAAAATTTTCTATCTTTGTATTTTATATTTTTTGTATCAAAGAAAATTTCTATCATTTCAGCTTTTGTAATGTTGTTGTGACAAAATCTTTCCATTGTAACTTTTTTATTATCATTATATGCTAGATATCCAAAAATGCAGTTTGCAAATAGCATTAATGAACCTAATAAAATAGAAATCCTTGTTATATTTTTAGAAGTTAGAGAGAATCCTTTTTTTTCATTAATATTTAATCCCCAAGATATTATGAGTATTAAAATTGAAACAATTAGCAAAATAATTTGTATATTATATTCTATTGTTCCTTGTGAAAAAGTTGAATTATAAATAGTGGATGGAGATATTACACAAATAAGTAAGAATACAAAAAAATAAAGTAATTTTGGGTTATAAGTTTTTTTTCGTGCTTTAATCAATAGAATAAAAGAAGCTGCAATTTGTGCCATTAATGAAACTGCAACTAAGCTATAATTAATAAAAAAATCTTTTATTTCCATAAAATAAATATACATTAAAAAATCTTCATTTATTAAGTAAAGTTAAGTACTTGTAAATTAATTGTCAATGTTTAAGTCAAAGCCTTCTTTTTACTTATTTTTTTTTATAGAATAATTATAGCACTTTAGATTAAATTTTTTAAAATATACGGTTTTAATAATATCAATGGCTATTAATTTATTCTAAATTTATAAAACATTTATAAAACATTTTTAAATTAATGTTTACTTTAAAAAAAGGGAAAAACCCTAAATACTATTATCAATTTGGAATGAGCTCTATTGAAATTTTGATAGCTCTGACAATACTAATAGTGCTTATGGTTGGTATAAATGGGATTTTGGTAACAAAATCAAAATTAAATAGTTATCAAAAAGATATACAAGAATCATCAAACATAGTTCAAACAACAATAAGCCAAATTACTAATAAAGCATCTAGTGATATAAATTATTATCTAAGTTTGCAAGGTAAAATAGAAGCAAACTTATCAAGCTATCCTTTTCAATTGGAAAATAATAAATTTGTTGGTGTACTTACAGTCAAATCTGGAGAAGCAAAAACTACAAAATCAACAAATTTTGGAAATAATGTTACAATTTTTATTGATAAATCACCTTCACAAATTAATCTTGTGGAAAAATCTATGGCTACAATATATAATATAGATAGTGGCTTTTCTGAAAATATATTTGTAGATAAAACAAATGATGCATCAAAACATTTTCTTATAGACTCTACTGCACCACATAAAGGCAGAAAAGGTCTTATGTATTCGTATCCAGAAGGCTCTATTGTTATAGCTGGAGATAAAATAATAAAAATAGAATTATTTTATGCAGACAAAGATAATAAAGAAGTAAGGTCAATAGAAAATCCTAAATCTCTTGCTTCCATGAGTATTATTTTACCGTTTCCTTTTGGGATTAGATAAAGGTTATGAGGCTAAAACATTTCAAGCAAAGGGGAGTTGCTTTGATATTAACCCTGTTAATATCAATTATATTTCTTTTGCTTTCTAGCACTCTTCTTTACCTATTATCTCTAAACTATAAAATGATAATAAAAAACATGAATGATAATAAGCTCATTTCTATGTCAGAAGTAGGCTTACAGACTGCCTATAATAAAATCAAAAGAAACTTTCAAAATGTTGTTTTTACAAAACTAAAACCAGAAATAAAATTTTCTGTGACACAAGAAGAAATGATTTCTGGTACAGAAACAATATTGGATGACAGCTTTACAACAGCAAAAGATAAAGTATCTTCCAATGAAACTTATAATATCTCTGGAAACTTTTATTTATATACTTTTGAAGATTTAAATACATCTCAAAAATATCCTGTTTATTATAGAATAACTAATAATGATTGGGCTGATAATGGATTGATTTCTGGAAATGTAACAAAAAAATATTTGATTGAAGCAATAACAAAAAATAATGCAAGTATATGGAAAGGCTTGAAAGCTGATATCGAAATAGAAAGAAATACTCTATTAAATTATTTTATTTTTACTGATAATGACTTAGAGTTAATTGCAGATTCAGACTTAGATATAAAAGGTAAAATTCATAGCAATAGTAATATCTTTATTGATACACAAACAAATATAAATGTAGATTCTCAAATCACATCTAGTGGATATTTTGTAAAAGGCTTAAAAGATGGTTATTCTTATTCTGGAAAAGTAAATTTAAAACAAGAAACAACAGATAAATATATAGAACTTACAAAAAATAATGATAGTTTACTTGATTCATCCAATTTACTAACAAATTTAGTAAATTTAGATGTAAATTGGGAAAAAAGAGCAAGTGATTTGTGGGAAGGACGTATTCAAGACAAAGCTCATAAAATAGAAAAAAAAGTTTCTCTAAATTCAAATTGGATTGCACGTAATCAATTTTATGAAACTAATGCAAATTTTAAAATTATTACCAAAGTTCAAGCAAACAAAGAAACTATCGAACTCAATGATAAAAATGGTCTAACCTTATTTTCAAAAACAATTTTAAATGGCAAAGAAAATATTGTTATCAATAAAATTAATTTACCCATTGAAACATTCACAACTTTGGGATTTAGTGATTTTAGAGAAGGTAAAAATGTAAAAGTAACAGTTATAGATATAGAAAAATTAAATACTATTTTATCAGAAGAATCTGATATTGTTACAATATATGCTTCAAGAGAAGATTCTATTCCAGATTCAGACCCATTTGATAATCTTACAGACCTAAATAGACAACCAAATGGAATTTTATTAAAAAATGCTTCCACTTTTGCCAAAACTTCTTTGATTGTTTCTAATAACCCTGTCTATATACAAGGTGATTTTAATAAACACAAAAAAAATGATGGAACTTTGATAAATGAAGATGATATTGATTATGCAAATTTTGAAATTGATACTTGGAAACCTGTTAGTGTTATTAGTGATTCATTAACCCTTCTTTCAAACTCATGGGATTCAACCAAAAATTTTGAAATAGCAACTGACACAGAATATAATTTTACATCCATTTCAGGCATTCCAAATTATTCTTATAATCAAAAACTTAATTTTTTTAATAAATATTTTAAAACTTTGGAACAATGGGATGGCAAAAAAGCAAAATTAAGAGGTGCTTTTATTCAATTGTGGTATAGCAATTATTCTAGTGTAGATCAAAACTTCCTTATATATGGAAATTCAATTTTTGATATAGGTTATGAAACAGCCCTTTCAAAATCATCTGTAATAAACAGTAATTATTATGAACTTTTACCTAGCATAACAGAAAGAATAGAAATAAAAAATTATAAAGAAGTAATGCCAACTCAAAGCATTGTATTCAGAGATTTGAAGTCAAGGGGTTTCATCTAAACCATGTTTAAAACTTCAACAAAAAAAGGCATGAGTTTGGTGGAAGTCTTGATAAATATGGCAATTCTTGCTATCACTTTACCAATTATATATCGCTCTTTGATATTTACTCAGCAATTTTTCAATGCTTCCAATTCAGAAGCTGAAATGAGTATTGAAAATAATATGATGATGCAAAAAATATATAAAGATATAAAAGAATCAGTTGTAATATATGATAATTCATCTGTCAAAGATGATTTTAAAAATACAATTTTATTTGATTCTGTTGTTGGAACAAAATTTACAGAATCAAATGGAAATTTATCATCTGCAATTTTATTAATGAAATATCTCGAAGATGAAAAAATAAATATTGATTCAAAAGAATTAAACTTAAGTAAATTTAAGCTTATTTGCTATTATATGACTTTGAAAGAACCAAATAATCCAAATTCATTTCGTAATATCATAAGAATGGAAAGCAAAGAAACTTTTATTAATCCAACACCATTAAATGAATCTGAAAGAAATTTTTTATTAAGCAATAATTATAATTTTTGGATACCACCTCAAAAAGGTTTTAAACCAAATTTGCCAACAAAGATTACACCAATAAAGTTTAAACTTTCTAGTAATGTTGCTTATGGAAATATAAGAACAAATGATTTTATCTCACCTTCCACAGGTGGTTTAGTATTTTCCAAAAAAGAAAATTTAGTAAAAGTTAGTTTGTCTTTGGCACAAAAAACATCAAAAGGTTTGGCAAAAGATTTGCAAGAAAAAGAAATATCAATTTTTAATTAAAATAAATATTCTCCAAAATATAATTTTATTCTTCAAGTTGGCTATATTGATAAATTGAAAAATATCTTTTATCTAGCTTATTTATTGAATTACTTATTATAGTTGATGTTTTATCCAAAATTTTTGGTGTATATTTTCTTACTTCATATAATAAATTATTTGTTCTTAGGCTTATTATCTTTAGAGCAATTTTATATTTTGGATTTTGTGAATTTGCAGCAGACCTTTGAAAACAGCTACAAGCTTCAGCAAAATCTTTCATTTCATTATAAACAATTCCCAAATTAAACCATGCTTCTGGTTTTGATGGATCTACATCTACAGCAGTTCTATAAAATTGAATTGCACTTTCATATTTTTTTAATTTTTGAAATATATATCCCATATTTAACCATGTATAATAATTATCAGGATGTATTTCAGCTGATTTTTTCAAACAATCAACAGCATTTATATATTTATTTTGTAATATATATACAACAGCTTTATTAAATAAAGTTTCATAAGAATTTTTTTGAGATTCTATTGCCTTATTAAAAAATTCTTCTGCTTTTTTATATTCTCTAATTTGTGTATAAAATAATCCAATATTATTTAATGATTTTATATTCTGTGGGTTAATTTCAACTGATTTTATAAAAAATTCTTCTGCTTTTTCTAAATTATTTACCCTAACATAACTAATACCAAGTAAATTTAATGCTTCATAATTTTCAGGATATAAGTTTGCCAATTTTTCAAGATTTTTGATTGCATTTTCATAATCTTTTGTTTTATAAAGAGTGCAACCTAAATTAAATAAAATTTGATGCTTATTTGGATCTGATATTAATGCATTTTCATAATGTTTTATTGCATTTTCATAATCTTTTGCTCTATAAGAAGTATTTCCTCGGTTTAACCATGTTTCATATCTATCTGGTTCTATTTCAGATGCTTTGATATAGTTTTGATTTGCATCATCAAAATGCCAACTTATATGATGAGATATTCCTATATTATAATAAGCTTCAAAAAAGTCTGGTTTTAAATCAATTGCTTTATTAAAATAATCAATAGATTTATCAATGTTATCCATTTTTTGATAACAAACACCAATATTATTTAAAAGTTTATAATTATCAGGGTTTTTCTTGTGAAGTTTTTTTAGAGCTTGTAGAGCATCTAATAATTTACCTTCTTTTTCATATAATATCGCAATTGCATGTTCTATAGTTATATTTTCAGGCTCCAAAGCCAAAGCTTTTTTTAGACTTTCAATAGCTTTATTAAAGTTGTTTGCTTGTGTATGGAGTTTTCCCAAGTTATACCAAAGCATTGGATCATCACTAGATTTTTTTACTTTTCCTTCATAAAATTCTATAGCTTCATCATAATTTTCTGAAAGAATATATATTTCAATAATTTTCTCAGTTATTTCTGCATTTAATTCTGGTTTAAGTTCTATTTGTTTTTTATAATTTTTTATAGCTTCACTATAATTTTTTTGTTTTTTATATATTTTAGTAAGCCTTTTATATGCATCAAAATGATCTTCTTGTAATGTTATAACTTGTTTTAAATAATTTAGAGCTTTATCAAAATCATTTGTTTTTTGATATAAAATACCTAGTTTAAAAAGACTATCAACATTATTTGGGTCTAATTCAAGAGCATCTTTATAAGATTCTTCTGCATTTGCAAGATTTCCAAGTTTAAAGTAAGAATTTCCAAGAGCAATATGGACTTCAATTCCTTTGAAATAATTTAATATTGCTTTTTTTAATGACTCAATTGCTATTTTAAACATATCTTTTTTATAATATGTTTCTCCAAGATAATACCAAGTTTCACCTTTTGTTTGGTCTATTTGAGTTGATTTGCTAAAATAAGATATAGCTGAATTATAATCAGAAAGTATATAATAAGATTGTCCTAGTTTAAAGAGAACTTCTGCGTCTTTTTTATCTACACTAGCATATTTTTTATAAAATTCTATAGCTTTCTCAACTTCACCTAAGCCTTGATAGCACAAACCCATTTTAAATATTTCTTTTGCTTGTTTAGAATTTATTTTTAGTGAATGTCTTATACATTCCATAGCTTTATCAAATTCACCAACTTGAATATAGCAGAATGATAAATCATTCCAAATATCCAAACTTACACCTTCTTTTTTGATTATTTCTTTTAGAATTTTTATAGCTCTTTCATAGTTTTCTTTACTTTTATAAACAGAACTAAGTTTATACCAAACAGTTGAGCTTTGAGGTTTTTCATCAAGTATTTGACTATAATAATTAATTGCTTTATCAAAGTTACCAATCTTTTCATGAGATATTGATAATTTATCCAAAAGCTCTGTAGAAAGTTCTAATGGGCTTATTTTTTTTAGTTTTTCATAATTTTCAACAGATTCTTGATAATCTTCAGTTAGATAATAATAATCTCCTAAATTTTTTATTGTTTCTTGATTATTGGAATCAAGTAAAAGAGCTTTTTTATAGCATAAAACAGAATCTTCATTCATTCCCATTTTGATATATGAATTTCCTGTTATATTAAGAATTTGTATATATTCATCATCTCTTTTGAATAATTTTTCATAATTTTCAAATAACTCTATAACTTTTTCATAATTTTCAAGATTATAGTTGATTGAAATTAAATTAAAAATAACTTCAGCATTTTCTTCTTCTAATGATTTTTCTCCATATTTTAGTGCGTTTTCATAATCATTCATTTGAAAATAACAAATTGAAATATCAGCCATAAATTTTGAATCATCTTCTTTTAATGATTTTTCAACTTTTTGAAATAAATCTAATGAGTTTTCATAATCTTTTAGTTGCAAATAACATTCTGCATTTTTTCTTATGGTAGAAACATCTTTAGGATTTTCAGTAATAGCTATTTTATAATAAGTTAAAGCTGTTTCATAATCTTTTTTAATTGAATATAAATCACCAAGCTTTAGTAAAATAGGTATATTTTTACTCTCTATATTTAATGCTTTTTGATAATATTCAATAGATTTATCAAAATCTTTTTGACTAAAATAAAAATTACCAATTATATTCCATATTTTTGGATCATTTGGTTGCAACTCAGAAACTTTTTTCAATGAATTTAAATAAGCATCAAGGTCATTTAATTCTTTGTAACAAGAAGATACTTTTAACCATATAAGATGTTCTGTTGGATTAAGCTCAAGATATTTTTTATAATAATGTAATGCATACTGAAAAGATTTGCTAGAAAAGTTTTTTTCTGCTTTTTCAAGGTAATCTTTTGGTTCTAAATTATTTTCTTCTAAGGCTAATTCATTTGTTTCTTTCATTTCTTTTTCTTGCTTTCTTTCTTCATTTAAATTTTTAGTTTGAAGTTCATCTAATTGTGTTTGTAAGGTTAAGAAATTATTATCTTTTTGTTCTAATTCTTGTTGTTTAGTATCAAGTTCTTCTTTTAGGTTGTGAAAACCATCAAGTTGGGTTTGAAGTTCTTCTAATTGGGTTTGTAATAATGAGTTATCCATCTCTTTAGTATCAAGTTCTTCTTTTAGGTTGTGAAAACTATCAAGTTGAGTTTGAAGCTCTTCTAATTGGCTTTGTAATAATGAGTTATCCATCTCTTTGGTATCAAGTTCTTCTTTTAGGTTATGAAAACCATCAAGTTGAGTTTTAAGCTCTTCTAATTGAGTTTGTAATAATGAGTTGTCCATCTCTTTGGTATCAAGTTCTTCTTTTAGGTTATGAAAACCATCAAGTTGGGTTTGAAGCTCTTCTAATTGAGTTTGCAAGTTTAAAAAATTATTATCTTTTAGTTCTAATTCTTGTTGTTTAGTATCAAGTTCTTCTTTTAGGTTATGAAAGCTATCAAGTTGGGT
>Ga0209373_10002289_pt1 | contig 19579 bp, 14 predicted proteins | sample Higcelweek5metaG_FD_187173 | JGI IMG/M metagenome (GOLD analysis project Ga0209373, IMG submission 187173) | Freshwater pond sediment microbial communities from the University of Edinburgh, under environmental carbon perturbations - High... | ecosystem: Environmental > Aquatic > Freshwater >... | reverse complement strand
TTGCTGAAACGGAGTTCGGGGCTGCACAGCCGGTGGGTCCCGATCAGGATGTCGATGCCGCCGGAGGTGAGGCGACGCAAAATGTCGGCCTGCTCCGAACCGGTGCGGAAGCGGCTCAACACCTCGATGGTGAACGGATACTCGGCGAAGCGCTCGCGGAAGCTGTTGTAATGCTGCTGGGCGAGCACGGTGGTCGGCGCAAGCACGGCCACCTGGTATCCGGCCTCGACCGCCTTAAACGCGGCCCGCATGGCGATTTCGGTTTTGCCGTAGCCGACATCGCCGCAGAGCAGCCGGTCCATCGGGCGCGGCGACTCCATGTCGGCGAGGACTTCGCCGGTCGAGCGCCGCTGGTCCGGCGTGTCGCTGAACGGGAACGCCCGGATGAAGGCGCGGCACTCGCCGCCGTCTTTCGGGAAGGCGATGCCGGGGGCCGACTGGCGCATCGCCTGGAGCCGCAGCATGTCGGCGGCGTAGGAGCGCACGCCGTGGCGCGCCGACTCCTTGTCCCGGCTCCATTTCGCCCCGCCGACGGCGTGGAGGTTAACCTTGCCGGGGCTGCCGAGGTAGCGGCTGACCTTGTGCGCCTGAAGCAGCGGGACGTAAATCAACTGGCCGTCGCGGTATTCGAGCACCAAGACTTCGCGCTCGATGCCGCGGGTGCTGAGCGTCTTGAAGCCGCGGAAGATGCCGATCCCGTGGTCGAGGTGGACGGCGTAGTCGCCGTAGTCGAGGTCGGCCAGGGAAAATTCCGGAATCCGGGGCGGCTCCGGCCCGGTCTCCTCTTCCGCCCCGGCGGCCTCCTCCGGTTCGAGTTCGCGGGGGTCGCGCCGGTAGCCGCAGCCGACCAGTTCGCGTTCGGTGACGACCAGCAGTTTCTCTTCCGGGAGCAGAACGCCGCAGCCGAGCCGGGCGACTTCGAACGACAGATTCGGATCCCCGTCGAGGCCGAGCCGGCGGCAGTACGCCCGGAGCGGCGGCAGATTCTCCTCGTGGGGGGCGACAAGTACGACTTCGTACCCGGAACCGAGCATGTGGCGCAGATATTCGCCGAGAATTTCGCGGGTGACGCGCCCGGCGGTGTCGCGGGCTTCCGGAGCGAGGGCGTCTTCCTCCGCTCCCGGCGACGGCAGCGGTGATTCGAATTCGCAGGGCGGCGCATCGGGGTGGAAGGCGCTCTCGGCGCTGTCGTAAAAGGCGAACGCCCTCCCCTGCCCGGCGCGGGCGGCGGTGACGGCGGCGAGGCGGGCGGCGGCAGTTTCTCCGGAATATTTCTCCAGCCGTTCGCGTCCGGCTCCGGGATAGACCGAAAGCAGCCGGTAATCGGTTCCGGCCAGGTAATCGAAGAAATCGGCCTCCGCCGCGCCCCCGGCGGTGATTCCGGCCCGGCCGATCACCCGGTATTCGTCGAGGGGGCCGGTCGAGCGCTGGGTTTCGGGGGCGAATTTCCGCAGCGAATCGATCTCGTCGCCGAAGAACTCCACCCGGCAAGGGAAATCGTGCGCCGGGCTGAAGAGATCGACGATGCCGCCGCGCCGGGCGAATTCGCCGGAGACGGTCGCTTCATATTCGTCGTCATAGTCGAGCCGGACCAGTTTATCCAGCAGTTCCGCCGGAGAAATGGCCAGTCCGCGGCGCAAGACCAGCGTCGATTCGCGGGTTTCCGCCGGTTTCGGAGCGGGGGCGGTCAGCGCGTGGACGCTGCCGAGGATGAGGTCGAAATGTTCGGAGAGCGCCGCGTTGAGCGCCCGCGCCCGGCGCGCTTCGCCGCCCGGAAACAGCAGCTTGCCGCGCCCGCATTCGGGGATGGAGAGAATGCGCAGCTCGATTCCGGTCAGCGCCGCCAGCGCTTCGCACTCGGCCGCCGCGCGGTCGGCGAGCCGGACTTCGGGGAAGGCCGCCACCAGCGGCCCCGCCCCGGCCAGCGCCGCCCGGACCAGCAAAAATGAAATTCCGGCGGAATCGACGCCGCCGCGGCTGATCCCGCAAATTGTATCGTTTTTCAAGCTTTTTTTTAGCTTTTTTTGCCAGATTTTCATTTCAACGACTTGATTTTCATTGGCGAAATTATATCTTTGTAATTCTATGGAAACGCCTTTTTTGAGCGTTTCGTAAATTGTGCCTTCCCGGTGGATCGTGATCCGTTTGTTCTTATTATAGGCCGGGAAATCGTTTTTTACAGCGGCGGAGGCACGATTTTCTCGTATTTTTCAAAAATATTTTCATCAGTCCCGTATCGGAGAGAGGCGAATCCGTCGAGTCGCTTCTCCCGGGCGGAGGAATTGAGGGTTCCATTATGCCAGTCAAAAAGAGTGTGTCGGGCCTCGGGAAAGGCCGGACGGAGGAGCAAGCCGTCGGCCTCGAGGAAGAGGAAACCAACTTTCAGCTTTCCGCCATGCGGGAACGGATGACCGGAATCCCGGACGAGTTCGCCGAGGAAGAAGAAGAAGAAGAGGTCGAAGTGGAAGTTGAAGTGGAAGTGGAGCTTTCCGCCGATCCCCGCCCGAAAGGGAAACTTCTGATCCGCAAAGTCGAGGCGCCGCCCACCAAGTTTCAGCCGAAAGGCGCGGTCGCCGCGCCCCGCGTTCCGGTCGAGTCCGACGCGGAAGAGGCGGCCGACGATACGGTTCCCGACCAGGTGCGGGTCCGCCGCAAGGCGATCGATCCGGCGGCTTCGGCCGCGCGGCCGCGGACCAAGCAGGAAAAGGAGTCGGCGCGCAAGATCGCGCTCGATTCGAAAGTCGTCGCCGGCGCCAAGAACGACACGATGAAGGTCTACATGGGCGAGATCGCCCGGATTCCGCTGGTCAACAAAAAGGAAGAGGCCGAGCTGGCCGACGCCATCCACGGCTTCGACGAGGACCGCCATGACGACGCGCGTTCGACGCTGATCAAGGCGAACCTGCGGCTGGTGGTCAAGATCGCCCACGACTTCAAGGGGCTCGGGCTGCCGCTGCTCGACCTGATCAGCGAGGGCAACATCGGGCTGATGCGCGCGGTGGAGAAGTTCGACCCGGCCAAGGGCGCGAAGTTCTCCAGCTACGCCGCGTGGTGGATCAAGCAGTCGATGCGCCGCGCGCTGGCCAACCAGAGCCGGACGATCCGCATCCCGGTGCAGTCGGCGGGCAAGATCAACAAGATCAAATCGGTCCGCATGAAGCTGACCGAGGAGCTCGGGCGCGAACCCTCCGACGCGGAGATCGCCGAACATCTCGATTTCAGCGAGCGCACGGTGGCCGGGCTGCGGCTGGCGGATTTGCGCACGTTTTCGCTGCACGACCCGATCCAGCAAGGCGAAGAGGGCGAGTTCCAGGACATTATTCCGGACCGCCACGCCATGACGCCGGACCAGATTCTCGGCGACGTCGAGTCGGTCTTCCGGCTGATGGACCTGCTGGAGAAGCTCGAAGAACGTGAACGCCGCATTCTCGAAATGCGCTTCGGCCTGCGCGGCAACCGCCCGCTGACGCTCGAAGAGGTCAGCCAGGAGATCGGGCGTACCCGCGAGCGCGTCCGCCAGATCCAGAACCAGGCGCTCTCGAAGCTCAAGCAGCTTCTGGTGGACGAAGCCGGTTTCGCCGCCGACTGACGTTTGAGAACCCGATGCCGCCGCTCTCTCTGGAGGGCGGCGTTTTTTTTGCACGGTCCGCCGCCGCGGTTTGCATGTTCCGGAATTCCGTGTATAGTAACCCGTGGAGGATGAGGTCGCCGCAATCGCGTGAACAACGGGGAGGACACTGCAATGACGGAACCAATCATCGAAGAGAAGGCGGAGTTCCAGGTACTGGCGATGAGCCGCGAATTCCATCTGGAAAGCTGTATGGCGGAGATTCCGAAATTCTGGACCTGGTACTACGAGAGCGGGTACGGGAAGGTCGTTCCGGGGGTGTTCGGGGTCTGTCACTCGTTCCGGCCGGACCGGGAGACCTTCCGGTACGCGATCGGCGCGCCCTACGACGGGAAGAGTCCGGTGCCGGACGATTTCGAGGTGCTGACGATTCCGGCGCAGACCTGGGCGATGTTCCGCTGCGTCGGCCCGGCGGTGACTTCGATCCAGAAGATGTGGAAGCGCATCTACGGCCAGTGGCTTTTCAACAGCGACTACGAGAAGCTCACCAATTTCGACATCGAGCAATACACGCCGGGAGATCTTTCCAGCCTGAGCTACGAGGCGTTCGTCTGGATTCCGGTGAAGAAGAAGTCTCCGGCTCCGCCGTTCACGGTCCGCCTCAATTCGCTTGAGACGGACGATTTCATCCGGCTCTTTCAAAGCGTCGGCTGGAATCCGCCGGGGCGGGACCAGGTGGAGAGGGCGCTGAAGCACTCGCTGGCGCTGTTTTCGGTCTACGAAAACGGAAAGCTGATCGGCATGGGGCGTCTTCTCGGCGACTGCGGAATGTCCTTCTTTTTGAAAGACATCGCGATTCTGCCGGAATGCCAGCGGCGCGGAGCGGGGACGTTCCTGCTTCAGGCGGTGCTGGATTACATCGGCAGCAGCCTGCCCAAGGGCTGGTACGCCGGGCTGGAACTCCTGTCCACCCCCGGCGGGGAAGAGTTCTACAAAAAGCTGGGGTTCCAGGAGCTGCCGAACAAATACCTCAGCGCGGGCCTGGTCCGCATGGTGGAAGGGACCTCCCGCTTCGGCAAACAATAGGCATGTTCCCGGGGAACACTTAGGGCTTATCCCTAGATAAAGAAATGGCATGATGCCGCGCCGAAATGTCAGTCACGAAGTCTGATAAAATTGACGATACTGGTGGTATCGGCAATTTTAGCGGACGAGTGAATGGCGTTTTGCCGCAAATCAGGACATTTTGGCTTATTCAGGGATAAGCTCTTATTTCGAGAGATCGGCCGACAGCAGTTTTCCGTTGTGGCCGATCGCATCCGGATAAAGTTTTTTGAGTTCGTCGAAACAGGCCGCGGCTTCCGTATGGTGGCCGCCCTTCTCCAGCAGGCTGCCGAGAATCAGGCGGGCGTAGGGACCGACCTGCACGCCGTCGAAATAGTAGCAGTCGGAATAATCCCGGATGACCTGTTTCAAGAGTTCGATCTGCGGCTCTCCGAAACTGCTCTGAGCCAAATAGAGCATGACGCAGCCGGTCCGGTTCGCTTTGGGAAACTTCTGCTGCAAAGTCAGCGCCACGGCTTTCTGATCGTCGCCTTTTTGGGTACTCCAGCTCTGGTAGAGATTTTCGATCTGTTCGAGTTCTTCCGGCTTGTAATACGTCAGATCCTGCCGAGCCCGGATCCGGGCCTGATTCCGCAGTTTCAGCACTTGCTGACGTTGCATTTCCTGGTCGAGGACGGGTTTGAGCTTCTGTTCGAGGGTGTCCAGCCGCTTTTCCAGCCGGTCAACCTTTTCCTCGATGGTTTCCGCCCAAAGCGCGGCGCAGCAAAGCATTGATACCGAAACCCAGTACAGCTTTCTCATCGGTCCTCCTCCTTTTTGGTCCCGGGCGGAAAGATTTTGCCGCCACCGTCTTATAATAGCATCGGACGCGGAAGAATGCAAGGAAACCGAGGTAACCCGGCATCGGCCTCAGCGGACGGGGCCGAACTCTCCGAGACGGCAGAATTCCTCGGTCAGGGTGCGGCCGGTCCGCTCCAGGAAAGCCTGCTTGATCCGGCCGGTGAGGGCAAGGACTTCTGCGGCGGTCGCGCCGCCGAGGTTGACGATGAAATTCGCGTGTTTCTCCGAAACCTGGAGGTTCCCGAAACGGCGTCCCTTGAACCCCAGCGATTCAACGATTTTACCCGGCGGCCCGAATTCCTCGTAGATCGCCGTGTCGTTCTTGAACACCGAACCGCAGTTGGGCAAATGCCGGGGGAATTTGCCGCGGCGCTCCCGCATGATCGCGAGCATCTCGCGGCGGATTGCCCGCGCATCGTCCGGAATCAGTTTCAACGTCGCGCCGGTGATGATCCAGCGGCCTTCCTGAAACATGCTGCGCCGGTAGTGAAAGCCGCATTCCCCGGCCGGAAGCGTGCAAAGCTCCCCCGAACGCCGGTCGATCGCCTCCACTTCCACCAGATTCTCGGAGAGCGAACGCCGCAGGCTTCCGCCGTTCATGAAGACCAGCCCGCCAAAGGTTCCGGGGATGCCGGCGACGTGCTCAAGCCCGCGCAATCCCACCAGCGCCGCCCGGCGCGCCACACAGGGCGCATAGGCTCCGGCTTCGACCCGAAGGAACGGAGGATCGACGGCGACGCCTCCGAATCCGGCGGCCAGTTTGATCACCAGCCCCCGCACGCCGCGGTCGGCGAAAAGCGTATTGGAGCCTCCGCCGATGACGTGGGCGGGCAAGCCGCGCGACGCCGCCCAGTCGAGGGCTTCGCGGAGTTCCGCAACCGACTCCGGCGTACAAAAATAGTCCGCCGGACCGCCAATCCGCCAGGTGGAGTGTGATTCGAGGGGTTCACCCTGTCTGATTTGCAAATTCATTGCCGAAAAAGCCGCCTGGTTGGTATCCTCATGGTACGTTTTCATACTATACCCGGAACCCGGCCTTTTGTCAACCCCCGGACATGAAAGGCGCAACGGGACTTTCTGGGACGTCTCCAACCATACGGAATTAAAAAAACGCAAAATAATAGAACCGCATCTTGACATCCGGTCCTATTAATGGTATAATTTATACATAAATAATAGTACCGGAGATAGCACCATGAGCAAAAAGATCCAGGATCATTACAAATACAACCGCCTGATCAGCGCCCTGCGCCAGAAGATTTTCGCCGGGGAATTCGACCACGAAGGGCAGCTTCCGCCGGAACGGAAACTGGCCGAGATGTTCGGGTTCGCCCGGGTGACCATCCGTACCGCCCTCCGGGAGCTGAAGGAAGACGGGCTGATCGAGCAGCGCCCCGGCGTCGGAACGTTCGTCAAGCTGCCACAGAAGCAGCAGCCGGAACCGCAGCGGCGGGAATACCGGTTCTGTTTCATCTGCCGCCCGTCCCCGATGAACCTGACTCCGGAGGCCGACCCGTACAACAGCCAGCTCCTGCTCGGCTTCTTCAAGGCCAAGAACCGGGAGAATATGTTCACCCTCGATACCCTGGTGATTCCGAACGACTTCGATTCCCTCGCCGATTACGCCGGAGAAAGCGGAACCGACTTCGACAACTGGGACGGGCTGATCCTCTCCCATTCCCCGACGGACGCCGACATCGACTGGCTGGTCCGGGGAAAACGGAATTTCGTCGTGCTGGGCGAGATGGAATCGATGCGCTACTTCCCGGTCATCACCGTGGACAACTTCACCGGGGCGTACCTGCTCACCCGCCACCTCCTGGAACAGGGGAAAAAGGAACCGCTGTTCCTCTTCGTCGAAGAAAAGCACCTCTGGGAGAGACGCAGGATCGCGGGCTTTCTCCAGGCGCTCTCCGACGCGGGGATTCCAAACGGAAGAGAGCGCATCGTCCATGAAATTCCCGCCGATGTCGAAGAAACGCGCAACTATATGAAAGAGCTGATCCGGCGAAAGGTCCCCTTCGACTCCCTGATCATCGCCGGCGACATTCACGGAACCGGCGTGTTGGAAGTATTGAAAAGCTCCGGCATCCGGGTGCCGGAGGACGTCGCGGTGGGGATCTACGACGCCTACCGCTGGTTCTCCAACATGTTTCCGCACGTGCCCTACCTGACGCAGCCCTTCGCCAGAATCGGCGAAACTGCCATCGGAATGCTCAAGGAACGGTTGGCGAACGGGCAAAGTTCCATCTCCATCGAGGTCATCCCGCCGGAACTGGCGGCAAACAATACCGGCAACTGAAACGAAAGCAAGGAGGCAATCGAATGCGGAGACATTTTTTCACACTGATTGAACTGCTGGTTGTTATTTCAATCATCGTCATTCTGGCGGCGCTCCTGCTGCCGGCGCTGAACAAGGCACGGAACCGCGCCAAGGCGGCCTCCTGTGTCAGCAATCTCAAGCAGATCGGGCTGGGAATCTCGACCTATGCCGGAGATTTCAACGGATTCTTTCCGAACAACTGGTATGACGCCACGCCTGCCAACAGAATCCTCCAGACCTACAACGTCAGGTGCTACAACACCTTCTACGGCGTCGGACGCACTCTTGTCGCCCCCGGATACATCGTGGCCAAGAACCTCCGCTGCACCGTCATCCCGTCGCCGTCGCGGGAGGCGACGGGGGCCTGGGGAGAGTTCTTCGATATGAACTATGCCTGGAAAGATGTCGGAGGGCGTTGGCTGCGCGCGAACTACCTGTTCAACCCCTACCGTTACGAGGACATCGACACCAACGCCAAATTCAACGACCCGGCCAACGCCGCGAAATCCTACCGGCTCATCAACAGCGAGCGGGTGATGGCGGCGGACACCCTCTACACCTATCCCATACACGGGTCGAAGCTCAATGTGCTTTACCAGAGCGGAGCGGTCAGGCAACTGACCCATTCCAAGGTGGGATGGACCGCTCACGAAGTCCGCGACGCCTTCCACCGCTACCGCTCCACCAATCAGAGATAAGGGATTCTCCCCATGCTGAAAAAACTGCCGATTCTCCTTTGCCTCTGCCTTACCGCGCTTGCCCTGCCGGGAGCGGACGTGTTCCGCAGCCGCGCCTGTCTCAACGGCGAGTGGGAGGCGGCCTTCTCCAGTACCCCGGAACCGCCGCCCGACGCGGTCTGGTCCAAAGTCAGAGTCCCCTCGATCTGGAATCGCGGAAACACGACCTGGCGCTTTCCGGAGGGCGCCGAAAAAGCCGGGTACGGCGTTTTCCGGCTGCGCTTCCCGGTCCCGGCCGAATGGAAGGGGAAGCGGGTGAAACTTTTCTTCGAGCATCTCGAAGACGCCCACCGCGTCAGCCTGAACGGGAAACTGCTCCACGAATCGCCGCATATGGCGATCTGCACCGAAATCGACGCGACGGCCGCGGTCGAGTTCGGGAAGGAAAACGAACTCTTCGTGGCGACCGCGGCGGGAACATCCCGCCACGCCGGGATTGGCCGGGACGTCTTCCTGGAAGCGGTTCCCGCCGCCGCGATCCATTCCATCCTGGTTCAGCCGAGCGTCCGCAAAAAGGAACTGGGGCTGCAACTGCAAGTGGAGGACAAGACCGGAACGCCCGGCGAACTGGAGCTCTCCGGCCGGGTGCTGGACGGCGGAAAGCCCGTCCTCGCCATCCCCGCCCGGAAAGTCGATGCCGCCTCCGGTGCGGTCTCTCTCCGCGTTCCGTGGAAAGATCCGGTGCTTTGGGGATTCGGCGAATACGGCGCGCCCCACCTTTATACGCTCCAGATGGAGCTGAAGCGGGACGGGAAAACCGTGGATGTCAAACATGAACGCTTCGGCTTCCGCGAGTTTTACACCGAAGGCGACAAGTTCATGCTGAACGGCAAGCCGATCTACCTTAAGGGGGATCTTTACACCAAGACGCGCGACCACGCCGAGCATCCGGCCGCGGCGACCGCGTTCCTTCAGCGGATGCGGGCCTCCAACCTCAACTTCCTCCGCTGGCACACCTCGGCGCGGCTGGACAATTCGGTCTGGTTCGAAGTGGCGGACGAACTCGGCTTCCCGATGCAGCCGGAGATGTGGCGGCCGTTCACGGTGGACGGCAAACCGCTCCCCGCCGACGACCCCGCCATCCGCAACCTGTGGAAAAGTTATGTCACCGCCAACTACAACCACCCCTCCATCGTCTCCTGGTGCGTCGATAACGAGAGCTTCAGCGTCGGCCTCACCTCGCCGGAGAACCTGCGCAAAATCGACCCGGAACGGCTGAAAGCCTATGACAATTTGATCTCCTTCGTCCGCGCGCTGGACCCGACGCGCATTGTCGAAATCAACCACAACTACAGCATCTGGCCCTTCGTCCGGATGAACAAATTCAGCCGGGAAAACTTCCAGGTGTTCAACATCCACCCCTACGGGAACATCCTCAAAACCATCAACGCCGAAGAAAAGGCGGTCGGGTTCAACGGCGAAGTTCCGGTGCTGGTCGGGGAGATTTTCGCCTTCGAAAACCCGATCGATTTCATGCAGGATCCCCGCGGCGGCTACGCCGAACAGTGGCGGCAGGGGGAAAGCTACGACCGCCAGATCCGCGACGCGGCGGCGGCAAAACATGTCTCCGGCTCGGTGCTCTGCGCGGAGACCGGCAGCGGACACATCGGTTTCGTCGATTCGAAGACCTTTTATCTCGGCCCCTGGGACGACGATGCGAAAGTCATCAAGGACGGCAAGGTCGCGGAAATCCGCAAATTCAACGTCTTTCCCGACTGGCCCAGCCTCTCCGGGCGCGGCTCGAAGGTCGAATTCTTCCCCGGCTGGGCCTATTACGGCGGCAATTTCGGCCTCAATCTGAACTGGTTCGACCCGAATGCGCCGATGTTCCGCAAAAGCCTGGTCGATGAACGCATCGCCAAGGCGTATTTCGAGGTGGACGGCAAAGCGGCGCCGCCCTTACCGGCGACCCGGATGCCGGAAGTCGTCGCCACGCTCGGACGGGACGGCAAGCCGCTGGAGCGCGAGTTCGTCTACCTCCGCGACCCGGCCCGGCCGGGAGAGCTTGCCGGGGTGCTCACCGATCCGCGGGGAACCGCCTGGTTCCGCCTCGGCGGGACTGGCCGCTACGCCCTCATCCACGGCGGGCAGGAAAAAGAATTCGAAATCACATCGCTTCCGGCGCTGACCGACAAGCCCGGCTACGGCTATCTCACCTGGATTGACCTCGGCGGAATCGACCCGGCACAGCGCCGGAAGGAGCTGGACCAGCCGGTGCGGAAGGAAATCTCCACCATTCTCACCCCCGGCGAAATCCTCCAGAACCGCGATTTCGAATACTGGCAGACCGGTACGGCGGCGGAATGCTGGGCCTCCGGCGGCGAACGCGGCGACGACGCGGCGGCGGGCGTCCACGCGGTCAAGATCGTGGGGAACAACCATTATATCACGCAGAGAATCAAGCTGGAGAAAGGGAAAACCTACCGGATTTCCGGCGCGATCAAAAAACTCTCCGGCAAAAGCGCCGGGAGCATCCAGGTCACCAGCTCCGATTATAAGATGAAATTCCTCGTCCGGGGGTCCGAGGAGAGCGGCCAGTGGCAGCGCTTCAGCAAACTCCACGTCGCGGACGGAACGGAATACTACTTCTACATCCGCAACCACTACATGGGAGACGAAGGCGCGGTGCTCTATGACGACCTCTCCATCCGGCCCGTGGACGACGCGCCCGCCGCGACGGCGGAGAAGTTCGAGCCCGGCCCGTTCCCGCTCCCGCCAGCCGGATTCATCCGCGACTGGCTGGTTCTCGGGCCGTTCCCGAACCGGGGCGACGAACTCAAGGGATATGAAGCGGCGACGACGGATTATCTCAAGCCCTACGGCGGCGAAGCGGCGTACCGCCCGGTGTTCCGCCGCACGGCGACCGCCGCGTTCGGAAGCGGCTTCTACTGGACGCCGGGAGAATACCGCATCCGCTGGCAACCGCTGCGTTCGGAGCGCGACCGGGTTTCCCTCGACGGCGTATCCCTGCCCGAAGCGGTTATCGCCGGCCGCCCGGCGAACCACGTTGCCGCCTACCTCGCCTGCATCGTCGTCAGCCCCGACGAACGCGATATCCGGATCGGCATGGGCAGCGACGACGGTTACGTGCTCTGGCTCAACGGCGAAAAAATCGGTTCCTGCCTCGCCAACCGGGGCGCGGCGGCGGATCAGGAGAGCTATGCGGCCCGCCTCCGCAAAGGAGAAAACCTGCTGATGCTGAAGGCGATCCAGGAAAGCGGCGGCTGGGAGGTGATGGTAAAAATCACCGACCGCGACGGCAAGCCGTGCAGCGGTCTTGAAATCCGGCTACCCGAAGAAAAATCGCTCCTGCCCAACGGCGATTTCAGGGAGACGGAGAACGGCCGCCCGAAGGGCTGGAGCACCACCGGCGTTTTCGCCTCGAACCGGGAGACGCCCGCGCTGGAACTGACCGGCAAAGCCGGCCAGGCCACCCGGATCATCCGGCTGGAACCGGGCGCGACCTACCGGGTGGAGGGGAAAATCTTCTCGCCGCTGCCGAAGAAATTCGGGGTCATCGGCGTCCGGGACCTGAAATACAACTGGCTGCTGCAACTCAAAAGCCGCGGGCTGATGAACGAGTGGGAGACGCTGTCCGGAACCTTCCGGGTTCCCGAAAACATGAAGGACGCCTACTTCTACTGTCTCAACTGGTATCCCGGCGAAGAGGACAAGCTTTACTACGCCGATGTGAAGCTGTTCCGGGCGGAAGGCGAAGAATGAGAATCAGACCCGTCCTCTGCGCCCTTTTCCTCTGCGGCGTCCTCGCCGCCGGAGAGCGTTCCGCGCTGGTCCCCGAAGGCGGGCGCGAGCCGGTCTTTTCCGGCGACGGGCATTGCGTGGTCTACCGCGCCGACACCGATTCCGGGGAGCCGGAGCTGTGGAAGATCGACCTGGGGACCGGCCGGAGAACCAACCTCTCCCTCGCGGGGAGTTCACCGGCACGGATTCCGGGCACGAACCGGATGCTTTTCCTCGGCCCCGGAATCTTTCCGGAACTCTTCCGGCTGGATATCGGCAGCGGAAAAGCCGAACGGCTGGAGGTGCCGGAGCCGCCCGCGGGCGTACCGTTTCCGGCGGGAGAACGGCAATTCGCCTATCCCGCCGGTTACGACAACACGCCACGCCTGCTTTTTTTCGACCCGGAAACCGGAAAAACGGTCAAACCGGGAACGCCCCTGCCGCCGGGCGCCGTCAAGGTTTCGCCCGGCGGAAAATACGCCGCGCTTCAAATCCGCCCGGGAGGAACCGGCAATCTCGAAATCGTCGAGTTGAAAACCGGGAAAACCGTCTTCCGGACCGATGCGAAATCGGGCGCGATGCAGATCAACGGCTGCCATTCCCCGGCGTTCGCCCCCGGAGACCGGTATCTGGTCTATGTCTCAGGTGGAATCCAGCCGCTCGCGGACCTCGTCCTTGCCGACCTGGAAACCGGGAAAACCCGGAAACTGACCGACGACGGCGCGGACAACCAGTCGCCGGATTTTTCGCCCGACGGCAAGCAACTGGTCTACTCCGCGCATCAGGACGGGCGCTACCGGATCTTCATGATGAAAATGCGCTGAACCAACCCCCGTTTACGCCGACGACCGGACGCGGAAGCCCGTCAGCCGATCAGGAAGCGGCGGGCGTAGCGCTCCGGGATCTCGCGCATGTCGAGCAAAATCAGGAAGTCGATGGTGCCGAAGTCGCGGTCGTATGCCGGGACGCCGCAGATCTTCGCCCCGAGCCGAAGATAGCCCTTGAACAAAGGCGGCAGCGTGCGGATCAGCCCCTCCCCCATCTCATCGGCGCGGCGCGCGGCCTCTTCGCGCGACACCGGGCCGAGCGCGAAGCCGGTGCGCGGCTTGGCCGCCAGCTTGTCGCTGAGCATCCCGCGGCGGCGGAAATATTCGTAAAGCGCCATCGCGTTGACCGGGTCGGAATCCTCCAGACTGACGCAGCCGAAGAGATAGTGGAACGCGACCGACGCATCCGGACGGCAGCGGCGGGCGTAGTTGACCAGAAGCGAACGCGACGGGCGCGGACGGCGGCGCAGCGCCCCCAACCCCGACCAGAGCAGCGCGACCACCGCGCCGCTGCGGAACTCCGGAGCGACGCAGGAACGGCCCACCTCGCAGATATCGTGCTTGATCGCGGCAAGGCCGGTGATCATGAATTCGGCCTCCGAATAGAAACACCCGGCGGAATCCGCCTCGCGGCCCGACATCACCCGGTAGGTGCCGACCACTTCGTCGTGCGCCTTGTCCACCACCAGCAGGTGGCGGCAGTAGCGGTCGAAGCGGTCGCGGTCGAGCCCGCCGGTACAGTTTTTCAACCGCCCCTGCTCCTCCTTGAACACCCGGTAGCGGAGACGCTGGGCGGCCTTGACCTCGGCCGGGCTCCCGGCCAGCTTGATCCGGAAATTGTCCAGCTCGGCCAGCACCGGGGACTCCCGGCGAACCGGCAGCCGGAGGAAATGTTCCAGATTGTTCCGCACCTTATCCGAACGCAGGCTTTCCATGATCGCAGTCATCATCATAACAGGCTCCTTTCCCGTGAAATTGTGGACTCATCTCCAATCACAGCAACAGACATGCCAATTCGATAACCTTGTTGCACGGCAGACAGTTGCAGAAATTCCGCTTCCGTCTCCCCGGCAACCACCCGCGCACGATATGTACAATTGCTGATCATAAAAAGCACTTTCACCCCGGAAGATTTTCCACCATTGCTTATCCCGAGTATAAGATAATGCAATGCGTTCAAAAAGAAAGAGTTGATCAGTTAGAAGAGGGTCAGGAAAGAATCAGCAACCGGTTATGAAGCGAACGCCCTACCGGTCGCCGTCGAGGCGGCGGAATTCGCAGGGGGAATGCCCGTGGAAGCGGGTCGAGAAGGAGAAGGAAGACGCGGGCTGGCTGAAGGGGGGCGACGTCGCCGTCGGCCCGGTGTCGGAAGTCGAACAGTTCATCCTGGTTTCGACCGAATGCCACGGCTATCGCGGCCCGGATTTCACCACCGCCCGGGATCACAAACCCGGCACCCCCTCCCCGCTGCTGGCGGACGCGGTGCTGCCGGATTACTTCGAAATCGACCACGTCCGCGTCTTCGACCGAATCTGAGAAAACCGGACCGGCCTCAGCGGCGCGACGGCGTTCCGTTCTTCAGCCGAACCCCGTCGCGCTCGGTGGTCAAATTGAGGATGGTGTAGATCACCGGTTCGCGGCCGGCCACGATCGCAAAATCCGCGCTGGAACCCAGCCGGAGCGGACGGCCCTGCGAGTCGATCGTGATCTCCACCGGATACTGGGTCTTGCCCCCCTCCTGCACCGGCGTATCGTAGATGCGGTCCACCTTGCCGTGGAACGATCCGTATTCGAGCCGGTTGAAGACTCCGCTCGAAATGCGCACGCTCTGGTTGCTCCGCACCTTGCGCACCACGCTTTCATCGACGTAGGCGATCCCCTTGACCGTCTCGCCGGAGGAGAGCTTCGCGGCGACCGCCCCCTTCTCCACGTAACGGGTGTACTTGCACGGCAGGTGAACCAGCCGGCCGTCGTTCGGCGCGATGATCCGGCAATCGGCGATGCGGCGCTCGACCAGCTTGTACGCCTCGCGGCGGCCGCCGATCTTGGCGAGGACAAGGTCAATGTCGCGCTGGGCCTTTTCGATGTTGCGGTCGCCGAGGCCGCTTTTGACCTTGCGCAGATTTTCCCGGGCGCGGTCGAGTTCGCCCTGCGCCTTGATGTTCTCAATCTCGGCGTCCTCGAACTCCCGCTTCGAAATCGCGTTGTTGGTGGAGAGCTGTTGCGAACGGTCCACCCGCGCCTGGGTGCGCTTGGCCTTGTCTGCGCTTTCCTTGAGGTTGGTTTCGGCGTACCAGAGTTCCTTGGGGAGCGGATTGGTCTTGAGCGCGGCCAGTTCCGCCTTCTTCACTTCGAGCTCCGCTTCGTACTCCCGCAGCTCGGCGTCGATGCGGACGAGCTGCTCGTCGTACTGGATGGTGTCCAGGAGCGCGATCACCTCGCCCGCCTTGACGTCGTCGCCCTCCTCAAAATTCAGCCGGGTTACCCGCCCGTCCATGTGGCCGATGATGTCGTAGGTGATTTCGGAGGCGATCTTGCCGCGCGCGTAAATCACGTCCTCGATATCGAGCAGAAAGAGCGCGGCAATCCCCACGATGACCAGTGACACCAGCGTAAAACCGGTGATGGTCAACACTCGGAGTTTCCCCCGCAATTCCGTTGTCTTGCGCGCCATACCGCTATTCCTCCGCCTTTCCGTCGAGGCCGAAACGCCCCGCCGCGTAGTTGGGCGAATCCTGCTCGGTCTGCTCCTTGAGCTGCATCGCGTAGAGCCGCCGGTACGGGCCGTCCTGGCAGAGCAGCTCCTCGTGGCGGCCGGTCTGGGCGATGCGGCCGTCCTGCAGAACGACGATCCGGTCGGCGTTGCGCACGGTGGAGAGCCGGTGGGCGATGATGATCGTGGTCCGGTCCGCCATCAGCTTGTCCAGCGCCTGCTGGACGACCGATTCGGAGATGGTGTCGAGCGCGCTGGTCGCCTCGTCGAGGATCAGCACCGAGGGGTTGTGCAGCACCGTCCGCGCGATGGCGATCCGCTGCTTCTGGCCGCCGGAGAGCGACACGCCGTTCTCGCCGACCTCGGTCTTAAAGCCGTTCGGCAGGTCGCGGATGAATTCGTAGGCGTTGGCCATCTTGGCGGCTTCCACCACCGATTCGAAGCTGGTCTCCTGTTTGCCGTAGCGGATGTTCTCCTCGATCGTCCCCGAGAAGAGGAACGACTCCTGGAGCACGATCCCGACGTTGCGGCGCAGCGAATCGAGCGACAGGTCGCGGATGTCTTCGCCGTCGAGCAGGATCCGGCCGTTGGTCACGTCGAAGAAGCGCATGAGCAAACTGGCGATGGTCGACTTGCCCGAGCCGGAGGGGCCGACCAGCGCCACTTTGAGCCCCGGCTCCACGTCGAGGGTGAAGCCCTGGAGCACCATCCGTTCCGGCGCATAGCCGAAGGAGACCGATTCGAAACTGACATGTCCCTTGGCGTGATAGAGGTGGACCGGGTGTTCGCGTTCCTTGATTTCCGGCACCTGCTCCATCAGGGCCAGCAGCCGCTCCGCGCTGACCGCGCCCTCGCTGATCGCCGGGGCGAAACCGGTCAACTGGACTACCGGCCCGAAGAACATCTGCATGTAGGTGTAGAAGGCGACCAGTTCGCCAAGCGTCATCCGCCCCTGCGACACCAGGTAGCCGCCGAACCCGAGCACGGCGACCGAGGTGTAGATCGAAATCTGGTCCATGACGATATTGAGCATGAAGCCGCGCATGGAGAGTTTGAGCGACATGTCGAAGGTGGGTTTGAGCCGCTCCATAAAGTTGCGGTTCTCGGATTTCTCCATGCCGAACGACTTCACCACCTTGATGCCGTTGATCACCTCGGCGAGATTGGCGGAGACTTCGGACATGTGTTCGCGCAGCACCATCGACCGCTCGCGCAGCACTTTGCGGAACCGCGAAAACACGAAGTAGACCACCGGCAACACCACGATGCAGATCAGCGACAGCGTCGGGCTCAACACCACCAGCATGATGCCGACGAAGATCAGCGCGAAGAGGTTCGACGCGATGCCGACGACCACCGTCGAAAACATCGACTGAAGCGCGGCGACATCGGTCAGGATGTTCGAAATCAGCTTGCCGGTCCGGTACTCCTGATAAAAGCGCAGCGACAGGCTCTGAAGGTGGCGGAAGAGCTTCACGCGCAGATCGAGCAGCATCCGGTGGATCGGGTAGTAGGTGAGATAGTTGCAGGTGTAGAAGAAGAACGCCCGCACCCAGTAGAGCAAAATCACCCCGCCGAGGAGCACATAGAGCAAGCTCAGGTCCGAGCCGCCGAGCGCCTTGTCGATGATGATCTTGAGCACGAGCGGCATCAGGAGTCCGAGGCAGGTGCAGATTACATGGAAGACGACGGCGACACCGAGCAGCGTGCGGTAAGGTTTTACGAAGCGGTAAAGCTCCTTGAACTTATGCGTTTCTTTGGTAGCCATGATTCGGCAAGCCGCGAAAGCTTCCCCTGTTCAAAGTTGGATCCCGTTTGCGTTCGAGCCGATCTCACGAAGAACGTGAAACCGGCTCTTTCTAATAAAATAGGCTCTTATTCGGAAAGATCAACTCCTTTTTCGACTTTTTTGCGACTTTTCGAAACGGGACGCGGCCGGATTCGACCGCCCCCCTGCCCAACGTCGGGTACGGGTTCCCGCCTTTTTTTATTGTTTTTCCGCAAAAAACCGATCCAGCCCTTGATTTTTTCCAATTATTGTATACAGTATACAAATAATAAATCGAGCAATCAGGCAGGGAGCGGCGGGAACATGAAAGGCGATTGGGGCGATCTGAGCATTCGGAACGCGGCGGCGTATCGTCCGGCGAAGACGGTCGATTACGGTGGCGCCGGGCGGGATATGCCGGGGCGGTCGGAGGAAAACGCGCTGATGGCGGCGAGCCTCGCGGCGCTCGGCCACCCGCGGGTGCGCTGCTTTCATCTAAAAGGCTGCGACCACGGCGGCACGCTCGATCACTGTGAGCCGTCGATCGCCGCCTTTCTCAAAGAGCTCGGAGAAAACAGGAAATGAATACCGCACTCTGGATCGCCGGTCCGCTGATCGGGCTGGTCGGCATGATGTCGGGCGGCTTCTGGGGGGTCGGTTGCGGTTGGATCGTGGTTCCGTCGCTGCTGATCCTCGGCTTCGATCCGCTCAGCGCGGTCGGCATCGGTCTTTTGCAGATGGTTCCCTCGACGATTCCGACGGTGTCGCGCCAGCTCCCGGAAATCGGCTGGAAAAAGGCCCAACCGGGGCGGCTGGTGGTGATTCCGCTGGCGGTGGGCGCGATCGGGTCTTCCCTCTTTGGCAAACTATTCAACGAGAAGCTGATCGGCGTTTTCGGACCGGACGTGCTGCAATGGATGCTGACCGGGTTCATCCTCGCCATCGGGATTCAGACCGCCTGTTCGCGGACGCTGGTCGGGGCGGAGGAGTTCCCCGGCTTTTCCCGCTCGAAGCAGGCCGGGGTGTTCGCCACCGGAGTCGGCACGGGGGTGCTCTCCTCGATGCTCGGCGTCGGCGGGGGAATCCTGATGCGCCCGCTGCTGACCTCGGTGTTTCGCGTCCCCGAATATTACACCAGCCGGATCGTCCGGCTGATGGTGACGCTGACCACGCTGTCGGGCGGAATCACCTACCTCTTCCGTTCGGGAACGATCGACTGGCAGGTGTTCTGGGGCGCGGTGCTGCTGGCGGCGGGCGGATTTGTCGGCTTCCCGCTCGGGGTGAAGATGCACAAGATCGCCTTCGACGCCGGATACGCGCAGTACATTCACAAGAGTTTTGCTATCGTCGCCGGAGCGATGTTCCTCAACACGCTGCTCAACGCGAACGGCTGCCGCGAAGCCAGCCGAGTCGCGATGGTGCTGATCGCCTTCGGCACGGCGGCGGGCCTTCTCCTCTTCACCCGCTACGCCGCAAGGAATCCGAAAGCCGCCCGGCTGGAAGCATAGACATTACGCCTTTGGCAGTGTCGTTATCCGTCGATTCTTTTCCGGAATCGAATCCCCTCGCTGTCCTGATCGATGATGCAGAATCCGCATTTTCGCAAAACTTTGTGCGAGGCCGCATTGTCTTCTTCGCTGACGGCCTGGATTGCCATGACGCCTTTTTGCGAAAATGCCCATCCGCAGATTTCAGCCAGGGCTTCCGTCATGTACCCCCGGGATTGAAAAGCGGGATGAATGCCGTAACCGATTTCAACCTCGCCATCCTCGTTCGGAACATTCATGAAACAGGCGCTTCCGATGGAGAGATTGCGTTCTTTGAGAATGATCTGCCAGTTGGTGATCCAGGGGAACGCGTTGTCCGTCCCGGAAGCGAGGTCGTATAGATACCGCATGGCGTCGCGGGTGTGCGCATCAAGCTCCATTCCGGAGGAGTCCAGCGAAAGTTCCTCTTCCAGCTTCGGGGTTCCGTCCAGGAGCAGACCCAGTTGGGAA
>Ga0209373_10002288_pt1 | contig 19580 bp, 19 predicted proteins | sample Higcelweek5metaG_FD_187173 | JGI IMG/M metagenome (GOLD analysis project Ga0209373, IMG submission 187173) | Freshwater pond sediment microbial communities from the University of Edinburgh, under environmental carbon perturbations - High... | ecosystem: Environmental > Aquatic > Freshwater >... | reverse complement strand
AAAAAAATAATAAATTAGTAGTTATTGGTCATAGAGGTAGACCAAATGGAAGAGATATAGGTTTGTCTTTAAGACCAGTATATTTAGAATTAATGGAATTATTGGAAGGAAATAATCCAGGATCAATCGAAAATATTTTTATTGAAGATATTAAAGATGAAGAAAAAATAAATTCAGCTTTAGAAGAAAATCAAATAATATTTATTGAAAATATTCGATTTTGGGAAGAAGAAGATAAGGGAAATATGGAACTGTTTACAAGTTTAGTTAAAAGCTGTCATGCTTTGGTAAATGATGCAATTGCAGTAGCTCATCGGGAAGCAGCATCGATTGTTTTACATCGAGAAATGGAAACTTATTATGGATTTAATTTTATGGAAGAAGTGGAAGGAATGAAAAAAGCGGTAAACGGAGAAAAACCAATAACTTTAATTTTAGGTGGAGCTAAAGAAGATAAATTGAAATATTTAAATGAATTAAGTCAAAAAATGGATCATATATTAATAGGAGGAAAACTACCCATCCTTCGCATAGGCTCCGGAATGGCTTTGCTTAATAATGAAAAAATAACTTGGGCGAAATTAAGAGATGATGGATTGGACTTGAGTGACGAAGATATTGATAATTTCAATGAAATAATAAGTAGTTCAAAAACAATAATATGGTCTGGTGCTATGGGTTTTTATGAAGATGAAAATTGCCAAAAAGGGACTCAAAAAATAGCTACTGCTATTGCAAATAGTCAAGCAACTTTCAAAACAATTGCTGGGGGTGATACAAGCGCTTCCATAAAAGATTTGGGGTTGAAAGATAAAATTAATTTTATTTGTAGCGGTGGTGGAGTGTTGTTGGAAATGTTAATTAAAGGTGATTTGCCAGCGTGGAACTAGATGTTAGATCGTAGATAGGATAGAATAAATTTATGACAAAAGATAAAAAAATAGTTGTAGGAATTAATGGTTTTGGTCGAATTGGAAGTGTGGTGTTGAGAGCAATTTTATTGGAAAAATACGACGTTGAAGTGGGATTAATTAATACTGTAGGAGATTTGGGAATAGAAAATTTTGCCATGCAATTTAAATATGATTCGGTTTACGGCAGAATTCCAACAAAAGTAAGTTTTGCTGATCCTCAAAAAGCATCTGAAATTGGTCGATTAATATTGGGTTCAACAGTAATCCCCTTTTCTGGGGAAAGAGATCCTAAACAAATAAAATGGAAAGATTATGGAGTTGATGTAGTTTTGGAATGTACTGGTGTATTTACTGATATGAAAGCAATGGATCATATAGAAGCTGGCGCTAAAAAAGTAATAATTTCAGCCCCGGCTAAAGATAAAAAAATTCCAGTGATAATTTTGGGAGTAAATGAGGATAAATATAATGGAGAAGAACTGATATCAAATGGATCTTGCACTACAAATTGTGTGGCACCAATTGTCAAAATAATTGATGAAAAAATTGGCTTTCAAGAAGGAGTATTGACGACGATTCATGCTTATACTACTAATCAAAATATTGTTGATGGTATATGCAAAGACCCACGAAGAGGTCGCGCTGCAGCTATAAATATAGTACCAACAACAACTGGAGCAGCTGAAGCAGTAATTGCAGCTTATCCTCCAGCTGCAGGTCGTTTTGCAGGAACAGCGATTAGAGTTCCTGTAGTCTGTGGTAGTTACTCTGATTTGACTTTTAAATTGGTTAGAAAAACAACAGTTGAAGAAATTAATTCTCTATTAGAACAAGCTAGTACTGAGCCAAATCTAGTAAGTCGATTAAAAGTATCTTATGAACCATTGGTATCAAGTGACATTATCGGTAATAATGCTTCTTGTATTATAGATAGTCAAATGACTAAAGTAATATCTGACGATATGATTTCAATTGGGGCTTGGTATGATAATGAATATGGTTATAGTTGTCGGTTGATTGAAAACGCTATTTTTGTATGCAAATAATTCCAGCAATTTTAGAAAAAGATTTTAATCAAGCGTGGAATAAAATTCGTCAGGTTAAAGATTTTTCCAAATGGGTACAGGTCGATGTGATTGATAGTAAGTTTAGTTTTGGAAAAACTTTTGAACTGGAATTGTTGAATGATAATCCAGAAGAAACTGAAAATACTTTATGGGATATCCATTTGATGGTTGAAGAACCAATTAATTGGGTTGAAAAATGTAATTTTGTGGGAGCTTTACGAATCATTGGCCAAGTTGAAAAGATGACTGATAGGGAAAAATTTGTTGATGAAGTAAAAAATATTGGAATAGATGCAGGATTGGCATTTGATATTGATACTGAAATTGGAGAAATTCCAAAAGAAACTGATTTGGTATTACTTATGGGAAGGAAATCTGGTTTTGAGTCAAAACCAATGGATAATCGAGTTTTTGAAAAAATAAAAAAGTTAAAAGAAATAAGAAATGAGGTTGGTTATAAATTTTTAATTGCTGTGGATGGTGGAGTGAGCGAAGATAATATAAAGAGGTTTAAAGAAAATGGAGTCGATGTTGTCTATTGCACTGGAGCGATTTTTAATGGTATGGTAAAAGATAATTTAGAAAAATTAAAATATGCTAGCGAAAACTAAAAAAGTAATTAAAAGAGTAGCCATATTTGGTGATGCTGATGCTAAAAAGACAGATCAACATTTTATAGATGCTTATAACACGGCTAAATTATTAGCTGAAAATGGTTACATTGTAGTTAATGGTGGAGGTCCTGGAGTAATGTTGGCAGCAACCCAGGGAGCAAAAGCAGGTGGTGGCCGAGTAGAAACTGTAGTTTTGGACCCAAAAGTAAAAATGGCAAATTATGAAGGTTCAAATAAAGAGAATGATGATTTGACAGATAAAATTATTAAAACAAAAGATTATCCGAGCCGATTGAATAAATTAATAGAAGTTGGTGATGCTTTTGTCATATTTAATGGTGGTGTTGGAACTTTATCAGAAGTTGGACTGACTTGGGAAATGGCAAAATTTGAATATGGTAAACACGAACCTTTGATTTTTTTTGGAAAACAATTAGAAGAATTAGTAAATGCACTAATTAATAAATTAAACTATGATTCTGTTGAAAAGAAGGTGTATGAAATTGCTTTGACTCCTGAAGAAGTAGTAGAAATAGTAAAAAATAGGAAAGGAATAAAAAAGAATCGAATAAAATGTTTGGTAGATAGATTGCAAGATTGGTTTAACTAATTTTTTGATAAACTAAGACACCATGAAAAAAGCTTTAATGCTAGTTATATTGGTATCATTTTTTTTAGGAGGATGTTCCTTATCTCCTAAAAGATCGGCTATTGAAATAAATAGTTATCCGGTAGCTAAGGTTTATCTTGATGACAAAGAAGTAGGAATGACCCCATATAAAAATAAAAATTTAAAACCTGGAGAAGTTGAAGTAAAACTAGTAACAAACAATGATACTTGGTCAAGAAAAGTAAAATTACAAAATAATATTAATACGGTGGTTGATTGGGAATTTGGTAAAACAAAAGAAAATTTTGGAGGTTATATATTATATTTAGAAAAAACTGGTGATAAAAAAAAGGCTGGTCTAATGGTGATGTCAGATCCATCAGGAGCAACTTTATCAGTAGATAATGAAATTAGAGGATTTACTCCAATGAAAATAAACAACATAGGTGAAGGAGATAAACATTTAACGATAACTTATCCCAACCATAAAAATGCTGATGTTTTTGTTAAAGCAGTTAAGGAATATCAACTAGTTTTGGAAGTTATTTTAGCTAAAGAAACAATAGAAATACAAAACCAAAATGAAACTAAAATCGAAGAAGAAATTGAAAATAAAGATTTAATTGAAACAATACCAAAAATCAAAATAAAAGAAACTGAAACTGGTTGGTTAAAAGTAAGAGAATCGAGTTCAAGTGCATCTAGAGAAATCAAACGAGTAAACCCGGGAGAAACTTATGACATGCTTTTACAAGAGGGTGATTGGACAAAAATAGATTTAGGAAGTAACCAAATCGGATGGGTATCTTCTAAGTATGTCGAGAAAAACTAAAAACTAGAGCAAAAAACACTAAACTTAGGCCGATAAAAGTGTAAAATTTCTGAGTACTGTTTAAAAATAAAGATAATAAACCTAAACTTAAACTAAAAAACCAATAAAATAAACTGATTGATCGACGACTCCAACCCTTTTTAAGAAGTTGATGATGAAGATGTTGACCGTCACCAATATAAATTGGACGATGTTGAACAAATCGACGAATAATGGTGTAGATAGCATCAAGCATGGGTATCCCCAAAAGAAAAATTAAAGTAGCTAATTTAGCTCCAGAAAGAATAGCTAAAACGGCTAGAAAAAAACCAGCTAAACTTTTACCACTATAACCGGGCATAATACTTTGAGGAAAAAAGTTAAAAGGTAAAAAACCTAAAAAAGCACCACAGACGGAAGCGGCCAAAATAATAACTGGCCATTGAGTAATATCGGTAGCATATTTAAAAGCCAAAACTCCCATAAAAAAGGCAGAAATAACAGTAAATCCAGGAAGTTGTCCATCAACTCCAGTAGCCCAACCAACAATATTCATACACCAAACAATCCAAATAATGGCTAAAATATCAGAAATAATCCAAATTGAATGAGACCCAAATAAATTAAAATTAAATTTTAAAAAAGAAAGATCAATAACTCCTCCAGAAATAGGATTGGAAATGTAGGCAATACCAATTCCAGAAGCAACAACAATAAGAGCAGAAAAAATATTAGTAGCTAATCTAAGTTTAGGACTTATATCTTTAAGGTCATCCCAAACTCCAACGATAAGATTAAGAAGTGCAGCAATGAGAATACCCAAAAGATGTTTATCAAAAGGTAAAAAAATAAGGCAAACTACTAAAATTGAAATAAAAATAGGAATACCTCCTCCTCTGGGTACCGAAGTTAAGGCAGTAGCGTTGTGACTTTTTTTGTTTTTTTCAGCTGGATTTTCAACCCATTTTTTACTAATAAAAAAGTTTCTAACTATTGGAGTTAAAATTCCAGATATAATGGCCGAAATTAAAATTATAAGAAGAAAAAAAGGCATTAAATTAAGAAATTGTATTAATAATACGATAAAGAGTAATCAGTGAAAAAGCAGAAAAAATTAATGAAGCAACTAATAATATGTGTGAAAAAATTTTAATGTGATTGAGGAAAAAAGTAGCTAAAAGGTGGTCAATTAAAAGAAGAATAATCGAAAACATAGGTAAAATAAATAAAGTCGAAGCTGAAGCTAATTGATATTCACCCCATGGTAATGAATAATAAAAAGGAACTTGTGATGGAAGATTATTAAATTTAAAAAAGAGTAAAACTAATTGGCCACCAATAAAAATTAAATTCCATCTAAATATTTGATGATTAGATTTTTCTTGCCAAAATTTACCCAAAGATCCTATTTGATTATAAGCTGATGTTAAAAAAGACATATATTTATCTGAGTTTATAAATTAAATTAGAACCAATAGTTTTATCTAAAAAATAATAATTATTGATAAATTCCTCTAATTGACCAAAATCTCTACCATTCATAGGTTGAAAAACTATTACTTTTGGTAGATAAGTTTTTAACGCAGACATGGTTTCTTGATAACCATTAAAATCAATAATATGATAAGCAACAGTATATCTTCCTGGTGGTAAACGATTGGATAGAGCATATATATAAGGAATGTCACCCCAAACAAAGATACGATCTTTTGAAGAAGATTCTTTGTCGATATAATCAGCGATTTCGTATACGGATGAAATGTTTTTATCAAAATATTGATGAAACTTAGTAATAGAACCAGACAAATAAAAGACACGATAATAAGGTAAAGTTGAAAAACTGTAAAAATGATATTTTTGAGTAATTAGATAAAATAATACGAGACAAGTTAGAGATATAGTTGAATAAATTATTTTTTTAAAATTGAAAGCTAGAGGAAGAATTAAACATAATGGTGGAATAACTTGAATTAAATAATGAGGATAAGGTCTAGTGGAAAGAAGAGCTCCAAAAATAGTAGCCCCCAGCCAAAATAAAATAAAACTTAAATTTGATTCGATAATCTTTTTTTTCTTGAGTAAAAAAATGATCAACCAAAAAACTAAAAGAAAAATTAATCGAGTAAATAAACCACCGCTAGTTGCAGAAGCAGTTTGAGTACCAGTAGCCCATGAAGAAAGATAAGAAAAATTTTGAAGTAAAGCAGAACCAAGGAAAAGTGAAAAAGTACCATTAATGGCAAAATAAATTCCGAATGAAATGATAGGGATTAAAAAAGATAAACCAAAAGTAAGTAAATTTAAAAGGACAGAAAAAGATTTGGTTTTAAAGTTTTTTATATTAGAAAAAAATAACCATAAAAAAAGGAAACCAAATTCAACAATTACTGGAACTTTGATAGTAAAAGCCAAACCTAAAAGCAACCCTGACCAAAAATAATCTATATTTTTTTTGGCCTTAATAAAAATCAAAAATCCAAAAATAGTAGGTAAAAGCATAAAAATTTCGGCATTGGCAATGTTGCCTTCTAAGAATGGAATAGAGGTGATAACTAAAAATATAAAAGTAATAAATTGACTAATTTTTTGACTAAAAAAATTGAGAGATAATCGATAAAAATAATAGATAGTTGGAATCATGAAAAGACTTAACAAGAGTCTGAAACCAAAAACAGTCTGGCCAATAGCCGCGAGATAATAAAGAGTTGGAGGTTTATTGTCGTGAATTTGAGAATAAAGAATTAAACCTTTACGAATGGCAGCTCCTATAGTTAGATAAATACCTTCATCTCCATACCAGTATGGTTCAAAAAGTGAAGGAAGTCGAAGAATTATAAAAACAAAAAACAAAAAAAACCAATATTTATTTTTGGTAATAATTTTTAACATCTAAAATATGATAACAATTATTAATTAGCTTTTTTGGCTGTGGTTTTGTATTCAAGCCGTTTACCAAAAAATAGACGGGTGTGTGATTGAAGTCCTGGAAGAACAGACATAGTCAATGTAGCAATCGGCATTAAGGGCCATTGTAAAATATTTTTAATAATATTTTTAAAACCTTTCTTCTGACTAATAGGACGGAGCTTCCAATCTAAGATAATTAAAGTGACTAAAGGAATAAGACAAATAGTAAGAATAATATTAGAAATACGTGGCAAATTGTAACCAAACGTTGTTTGAAAGAAATTGGGATTAAGCATAACTGGAAGTGAAGTCCCCAAAGTTAATATAAACCAATTACTGGACCAAATAAGATGAGTTTGAATAAGCTTAAAAATACGAAGAGCACGAGTAATGAAAGGAATTTCTTTATGAGCACGAGCTTGTTCAATAGCATATGGAATGTCGGTAGCCCCCCAGGCATGACGAACACATTGTGAATATCTATTTTTAAGTGCTGAAAAATAATTTTTACCATCTGGGGCATCAACAACAGTAGGCAGAAAGATCGGCTCGACTAAAGCTTTACCACCAGTGGCAAAAAAAGCTTGAAGAAAAATATGCCAATCTTCTGGAATCATATCTGGATCCCAATAACCACTTTGATCAATTAATTTGAATGACGATGAATAACAAGAATAATTAAAAAATAAACCATCAGGTTCCTGAATATTAGCAATATGAATAACATTACCTAATATTCCTGTAATTCTAATAAGTGATGGTACTTGATTAATATTGTTATGCCAAAAAATAGGAGATTGCCAAAATCGTTGATAACGAGAAGGATTGGAAGCAAAATTATAAGTTAAAGCTGAAAAATATTTTGGATGAAATATAGTATCAACATCACAACTGGTAAGAGTTAAGTGATTAATGTTGAATTTTTTAGTATCAATATAGTGTTTTTTGAAATATTGTGCAGCAAAACGTTCGTTGGTATGTTTACCAGCAATCTCGCCAGGAATGTCTGGAGGGTGTTCAGTAAAAATTAAATCACCAAAAACATTTTTGTATTTTTTAGAAAAATATTCGGTTGTAAAATCATTATTTTCTTTTCCTGCTCGAACTTCCTGTCCCAAAATGACATGAATTTTTTTAAGATCGATATCAATTTGAGCAGCTAAACTACCAATTGCCATTTCAATAACTTCAACTGGTTCTTTGTAAGAAGATATTACGATAACATGATGAATATCTTTGTATTTTAGCCAAAATGATCTAAAATTTTCTTGAAAAAGATTCAACCAGTTGGTATTTTTGGCTAAATTGATTTTGGAATAACCAATGACAGCTAAAATAGCTGATTTGAAAGACTGATAAAGCCAGTAAATAAGGAAAGCAATGACAAAATAAGCCACAGCTTTGGGAATCAAAAAAGCTCCCCAGATTGGAAAAAGAATAGTCGTCCAAGCACAAAAGCCAGGAATCATTTCCCAAAGGCGATAAATTTTGGAATTTTTATTAACCATTTTCTTTGATTATTATACCAAGTAGAGAGGTAATTAAGATAAAATAGAAAAGATGACTCTAAAAAAAGCAATACAACAGACAGTTGATTATGCTAAAAGCTTTAATAGTGAAATTAGCCAACAAGAAATAATAGAAAGATTAATTTCTGACAAAATTTATTCGGAAGCAGAAATTAAGAAAAATATAGAAAAAGATTTGTTGACGACAAAAATAAATCCATGGAAAAAAAATAAAATACTAAAAGCAAAAAAATTGACAATGTTTCTAAAAAAAAGTTTTTCGAATATTTTGTTTTTAGGTATTTCCGGTTCGGTTGCTAGTGGCCATCCCAAGAAAGACGATGACATTGATCTGATTATAGTTACTAAAAAAGATAAATTGTGGTTAACTCGGTTTAAATTAAGGATGATTATTTTTTTGAAAAGGATTCCTCATCGGAAATATGGACAAAAAGAAATAAAAGATGAATTTTGTTTTAATTTGTGGCTAGATGAAGATGCTTTAAAATTACCAAAGGAAAGACAAACACTACAAAGTGCAACTGATTTAATCATGATAATTCCAATTTTTAATAAAAATAACACTTATCAAAAATTGGTTTTACAAAATGATTGGGTAAAAAAATATTTAGCTACAGGCTACTCTAGACTAGTTAATAAATCATCGATTGTAGATCGTAGAAAAAAAGAAAAGAACGGTTGTCTGAGTAATATAATTAATAAATTGTTTTTTTGGCCACAATATTGGTATATGAGAGAGAAAATTACTGTAGAAATGGTAAATCTTCACCAAGCATTTTTTTATAAGTGAATGATAGAATGAAACCATGTGGCAAAGAATTATAAGGATATTTTTTTTAGCTTTAGCTTTTTTAGTTTTATATATTTCAATTGCTCGTGGAAGTCTAGATTTGATGATTAAGGATGAAAAAGAAAACGAATTGAGAAAAATTCCTATAAAATCTGAATTTGTTGATAAGAGTGGAGCAATAGTTAAGATAGACTATAAATTTCCAGAAACAAGAACGTTACCATCAAGTCCCTTTTATGGACTCAAAAAAATCAGGGATTATTTATGGGTTAGTTTTACTAAAAACCCATTAGATAAATGCCGAGTTTTAATGTTAATAGCTGATAAAAAAATGAGTGAAGTAATTTTAATGAATCAAAAAAATGTTGAAAAACAACTTATAGTTGGAACTACAATTGAAGCCATTAATCAGTTAAAATTAGCTGGTGACGGATTAAAAAAAGATAAATTGAATGAAGTTGAAAAAGGAATAATCCAAACACAAATTAATCAAGCAAAATATGTTTATAAAGAAATTATTAAAACGCTTAAAATTGACGAAGAAGAAAAAAGATTCCTCGATTCACGGGTGGAAGAAGCTTTTTAGAAGTAAATTATTTTGGTTTCTGACTATAATTATTTTTGGATGTGGAGTAATTATATATATAGTCAGAGATATCCCTAATCCATTAAATTTATCAAAGGGATTGTATCCCCAATCGTCCTATATTTTAGATAGAAACGGAGAACTGCTTTATGAAATTTATGCTGATAAGAGAAGAACTCCAGTGAAATTGGATGAAATTTCTGACAATTTAAAAAAAGCGACAATTGCAATTGAAGATTCAAATTTTTACAAACATGGAGGGTTCGATGTTAAAGGGTTGATTCGAGGTTTATATAGGACGATCTTTCAAAAAAGACTCCAAGGAGGCTCAACACTAACTCAACAATTAGTTAAAAATGCTTTATTGTCACCAGAAAGGACAATCACCAGAAAAATTAAAGAGGCAATTTTAACTGTTGCCACTGAAGTAATTTATAGTAAAGACCAAATTTTGGAAATGTATTTTAACCAAACACCATACGGTGGCACTTTGTGGGGAGTACAAGCAGCTTCTATGGGTATTTTTAATAAAAATGTGAAAGATTTAAATTTAGCAGAGGCATCATTATTAGCTGGTTTACCAGCATCACCAACCAAATACTCCCCTTTTACCCACCCAGAGACAGCAAAAGCTAGACAAGAAATGGTTTTAAATAGAATGTTAGAGTTGAAACTAATTACTCAAGAAGAATTTGAGTCAGCAAAAAATGAACAGTTGAACTATTACATAAATAAAACTGGAATTGAAGCACCTCATTTTGTTTTTTATATAAAAGAATTATTGGCTGAAAAATATGGAATTCAAAAATTAACTGAAGGTGGATTGACAATCACTACCACTCTTGATTTGAATATTCAAAAGATGGCCCAAGCAACCGTTTCGGCTGAAGTAGAAAAATTAAAAAATTATAAAGTAAGTAATGGAGCGGCGATGATAACTGATCCAAAAACAGGACAAGTTTTAGCCATGGTCGGATCAATTGATTATTTTTCAAACATGATTGATGGTAAATATAATGTGACTACAGCCCTAAGACAACCAGGTTCATCTATAAAGCCTTTAAACTATGCGGTTGGAATCGATACTGGAAAAATTACAGCTGCGTCAGTAGCTGATGATAATCCAACTTGTTTTGCTCAAGAAAACCAAGTAGCTTATTGTCCGACTAATTATGGAGGGGCTTACCATGGAATTCAATCAATTAGAAATTCATTAGCTAATTCTTTAAACATTGCAGCAGTTAAAGTTTTGAAAGTTAATGGTTTAGAAACTTTTGTAGCTTCTGCATCAGCCATGGGATTGTCAACATTTAAAAATGCTTCGGATTATGGATTATCATTAACTCTTGGTGGTGGTGAAGTAACTATGGCAGATATGACAGTGGCTTATGGTGCTTTGGCTAATATGGGAATTAAACAAGACTTAAACCCAATACTTAAAGTGGTTGATAAAGATAAAAAAGTATTAGATGAATATAAATATAACCCAGGTGAAAGAGTACTTTCTCGAGAAACTGGTTTTATAATTCAACAAATTTTATCTGATGACGGAGCTAGAAGTATGGTGTTTGGACGAGGCTCAATGTTAAATATAAAAGGTCACAAAGAAGTAGCCGTCAAAACTGGAACTACTAATGATATGAGAGACAATTGGACAATTGGTTATACTCCAGACTTTGTAGTGGCAACTTGGGTAGGAAATAATGACAATTCAAAAATGGGAGGATTGGTCTCAGGGACTACCGGAGCAGCTCCTATTTGGAATAAAATAATGACGGAATTATTAAAAGATAAAGAAGTAAAAGAACCGACAAGACCGGCTAATGTAGTCGGAATGAATGTCTGTAATCTAACTGGAGCAGCAATCCCAGAAGAAGGATGTGAGTCTCATTTTGAATATTTTAAAAAAGAATATTTACCAACAAGACAAGGAAGTTTAAGACAAAATATTTTGATCAATAAAGATACCAATCAACCAGTCAGTGATGGTCAAAATATTCCTAATGCCGAATGGCAAGAACACACGGTGATTAAAGATATTACTGGTATAAATATCTGTCTGGACTGCCCCATAGTCGAGACAACTGATGACAAAGGAGAAAAAAAGACTATTAAACCTACAGTAACCATAAAATAAGGATGAATTTATTACAGATAATTGTAAAAATTTTGATCCAAATTGGACGGCCATTTTTGCAATTGGTTAAAGTACTGACTTTTGGAATTAAGAAAATTTCTAAAATAAAAATAAAATTACCGGTTTTTAAAATTAGATTTCCAAAAATTGATTGGCAAAAAGTTTTGATATTAATAAATAAAATAAAAATAAATTTTGCCGAAATTGATTTCAAAAAAATATTCAAAAAACAAAAAAAAGAAAAAATAAAAATAATCAGAACAAGATTTGATTTAAAGCTTTGGGAGAAAAATAAATGGAATTTCAAAATAAAAAATTACTGGTTGTTGGTTGGTGGAATATTGATAATTGGAAGTTTAGGGTGGTTTTATGAGGCAATTATAAAAGATTTGCCAAATGTAAATTTAATTTATAGTCCCCCAAATTTATCAACTCAAATATTAGACAAAAACGGAAAAAATCTCTATAAATTTTATGATAATGAAAATAGAACCTGGATACCAATCGAAAAAATTCCCACAGATTTGATAGAAGCGACTTTGGCAATTGAAGATAAGAATTTTTATAACCATTCTGGATTATCTTTAAAAGGGTTGACTCAAGCGTTAATATATAATTTTAAAAAAAATAAAACGGATAAACCTAGAGGCGGTTCGACTATTAGTCAACAATTAGTAAAAAATATCTTTTTTAGTAATGAAAAAACTATGACTAGAAAAGTTAAAGAAGCGATATTGACATTAATAATAGAACGGAAAATGACTAAAAATGAAATTTTGGAAAGGTATTTAAATCAAGTATCTTATGGAGGTGAAGCTTACGGAGTAGAAGAAGCTGCAGAAAAATATTTCGGTAAACATGTCTGGGATTTAGAAACCCAAGAATCAGTTTATTTGGCCGGACTACCGGCAGCTCCAAGTTCATATTCACCCTATGGAAATAACCCTGAGTTAGGATTATCTAGACAAAAAAGAGTTTTTGAAGAAATGGTATCCACTGGATATTTAACTGAAGAAAAAGCAACAGAATTATTTAAAAAAGAATTAAAAATAAAAAACAATAATAAGTTGATTGAAGCGCCTCATTTTGTTTTTTATATTAAAAAACTTTTAGAAGATCAGGGATATACTAATTTTGAAAAACAAGGTTTAGTAATTAAAACAAGTTTAGATCTGAATTTACAAAATGAGGCTCAAAAAATAGTTAAAGATGAAGTTTTAAAAAATAAAAAACTGAATATTTCAAACGGAGGAGCTTTAGTATTGGATGTAAAAAATGGTGATATTTTAGCCATGGTAGGATCAATTGATTATTATTCAAAAGAAATTGATGGTCAAGTAAATATAACTACTGCCTTACGCCAACCAGGGTCATCAATTAAGCCAATAAATTATTTATTGGCTTTAGAAAATGGTTATAGCTTGGCTTCAATTATTAGTGATAGTCCAATTACCTATCCGGCTAAATTTCCGGGGCAAAAACCATATTCACCACAAAATTATAATGGTAAATATATGGGCAATGTGACATTACGAACTGCTTTAGCATCATCTTTAAATATTCCGTCAGTAAAATTGTTGGAAAAAAATGGAGTAAATAATATGATTGATTTGGCAGAAAAAATGGGAATACATACTTGGCAAGATAGAAGTCGATTTGGATTATCACTCGCTTTAGGATCGGGTGAAGTTAAAATGATTGAATTAGCTCAAGCTTATAGTAATTTTGCTAATTTAGGGGAAAAAATAAAAATCAATCCAATATTGGAAATCAAAAATTATCTTGGCGAAGAAATTTATCAAAAAAGGCTTGAAAAAGAAAAAGTAATAGGAGCAGAATATGCCTATCTGATTAATAGTGCTTTAAGTGATAATAAAGCCAGATCGCCCATCTTTGGACCAAATTCTAAATTGGTAATTGCCAACAAAACTGTAGCTGTAAAAACAGGAACGACAAATAATTTAAAAGATAATTGGTGTATTGGTTGGACTCCAAGTTATCTAACAGTTTCTTGGGTGGGAAATAATGACAGTTCACCAATGAGCTGGGTGGCATCAGGAGTTAGTGGAGCCACTCCAATATGGAACCAATTGACGAGTCTATTATTAAAAGATAAAGAAAATGAAGATTGGAAAATTCCAAATGGTTTAATAAAAAAAAGTATTTGTGGAAAAGAAGAATGGGTGTTGGCTGGAAGTGAAACAAAAATTAGTTGTCCAAAACCAAGCGTGGCTCCAATTTCAGAAGTCGTGAGTAATTAATTTGAATTTTGGATATAAGCCCAATAAATTGATTCTACTAAAGAACTAATATCAACTGATTGAGATGAAGAAATTAAGATAGTAAGTTGACGGTTGTCGGGCAAAATTATTTGATTGTAATAATAAAATTCTGATTTGTCAGAAACAATTTCTTTAAAAGATAAACCTTCTGGAAGATTTATATTTAAAAGACTTTTGGTGGTTGGTTTTAGAATATTAAGACGATTCTGAATATCAATTAATGGTTGATCTTTAAAGATAACTGATTCATTTTGAGACCAAACAAATTGAGGTGAAGAATTATCGATAATATAGATAGAAATATCAGAAAGATTATCAGGAATTATTTTTTTTATTGGATCTAAAGATTTATCTTTTGAAAAAGAAAAATTAAATTTAGGTAAGTTAAAAGATAAATTAATATTAGGAACTTCTGGATTGTCTAAGAAATTTTTTACCGAACGATAAACCCAAAAAGAAAAACTTAAACCGACAGTTAAAATAATAGAGAGAATAACTAGACGACGTTTTTTTTGAATTCGTTTTTTTTCTCGTTCTATTTTTTCTTGTTTACTTTCTTCTTCGGGTTGATAATCATCTGAAGGAAATTGTTTTTTAGATTTATCAGGTTTTGGAAGCATATGGTGTTTAAAGATTATCAACAGTAATTATATTTTTAATTTTGATTTTTTTATCATTTACAATAATTTCTCTAATTGAGGCCTTCGGTTGATAATCTTTTGATGGAATTTCATAGATGCTTACTAGGTTGGGAATTGGTAGGTTAGCAAGATATGTGTATAAAATATAAAGTGGATCGCCATGAGAACAAATAATTATATTTTTATAATTTTGTTTGTTTATATCTTTCCAAAATTTTTTGACTCGATTTAGAATATCTTGTGGTGTTTCTCCACCTAACTCTGGTTGATATCCATAATAATAAGAAGAATCTCTTTTCCAAAAACCTTGAAATGATGAAAATGTCTCAGCTAATTCTATATTGTATTTTATAGGAATTTTATTATTAGAAATAATTTCACTAGTTTGCTGACATCTTTTTACTGGACTGGAAAAGATAATATCTATTTGTTTATTATTAAAATAATTTGTCAATTTTTTAGCTTGACTAATACCTGTCTTAGATAAAATTACTGGTAATCTACCAGGCAAAATGTGTCGAGGATTACTATATTCAGCATGACGAATAAGATAAAAGTTCATAGAATAAATAATTATATCAATTGATTTTATTTTTTAATTTGTTTTAAGGTTAACAGGCCGGTTTTGGCGCCGAGGTAAGAAACCACGGAAGCAGAATTTTTAATACCCCAAAATAGAGCATCTTTTGGGTCCTGATTATGAATTAAAGCGGCAACAAAACCTGAACCAAAAGCATCACCGGCACCAGTTTCATCAACAGCATGAGTATTGAGAATTGGAGAATAAAATTGCTTATTGTCAACTAAAATATGAGCACCTTCACGACCATTGGTGACGGCTATTAAAGGAGATTTTAATTGATGTAATTGATCCCAAAATTTTGTATGTTGATGTGATAAATCAACTAGCATTTCGGCTTCTTCACGATTTAACAATAAAAAATCAACCAACTTAATTAAAGATAAAACTTTTTTTCTCTGGAGGAGTTCCCTTTTACCAGGATTAAAAGAAACTTTAATATTGTGCTCTTTTGCAAAACCAATTATTTGTTCAAAAAGATCAAGATTACCCTCGAGTGAGGTAATATAAAGCCATTTAGTATTCTTTAAAGAATTCCATTTAAAATGTTTGATTTCTAGGCCAGATTTACCTCGATTGGTGAGAATAGAACGACTACCATCTGGAGCAACTAATATAACAGAAAAATCAGTAATATCTTTTTTGTCTTGAATGATAAACTGGGAATCAACTTTATCATTTTTTAGATCTTCAAAAATAAAATTATTGAGATGACTATTGCCAATTAAAGAAACACAAGCAGATTTTAAACCAAGACGAGAAAAAGAGACAGCCGAATTAGTAGCTCCACCACCACTGCAAAAGAGACTTTGGTCGATTTCGTTCTTTGATGATGAGGGTAAAGTTAATAATTTTTTTTGGATATTAAAACTTTCTGATTTAACAAAAACATCGACAGTAGCAGCACCTATAGAAACTACATCATACATAAAAATTTATCTTTAATGACTTTTTTTAAATCGGTAATAACTGGAGTAAATAAATCATATATTTTTTGGCTTTTAAATTGAGGCAAATTTTGTCTTAACGATTCTAAGAATTTAATTCTCAAATCAGTATTAATATTAATTTTGACTATACCAAGCTGGATAGCGGCAGAAATTTGATCAGGACTAACTCCAGAACCACCATGAAGAGTAAAGAATTGTTGTGGCAATTTAGCTTTTATTTGACCAAGCAAATCTAAATTGAGAACTTCTGGTTGATCAACACTTACTCCATGAAGATTACCGATGGATAGTGCAAAAAGATCGGCTTTAGTTTGACTTAAAAAGTCGTAAGCAAGATCTGGGTCGGTAAAACTTTCCTTAACAATTTGACTATCGACTAAACTAATTTTATTAAACTCAACTTCAACTAAAGATTCTGGATTAATTGATTTAATTTCTTTTACAAAAGGAATAGCTTGTGACAAATTTTGATCGAAAGAAAGATCAGAACCATCAAAATGGACCATATCAAATCCAAGATTAATTAACTTTTTAAGTCGATTTAAATCGTGACCATGGTCCATGTTTAAGAATATTGGTAACCCATCAATACGAGCTTTTTTAACTAACATAAAAAGACGTTCGGCTTGAATAAATTTATCTTCTCCACCAGAAAGTTGAACTAAACAAGGATAACCAGTCTCGGCAACCACTGATTCTACTGCCTGATAAATTTCAAATGAATCAATATTAAAACTAGGGAGAGCTTTTTTTTGAACAGAGTATTGAGAAAGATATTCTTTTAAAGTGAGCATATTATTTAATAATTTTTTTGGCGGCTAAAATTAAATCATTAACGCCGATACCATAATAATCATACAATTTTTCATAAGTTTTAGCTGAACGACCAAAACTATCTTTGACCGCTAAATGAATAAATTTACATTTAATATTATTAGAAAGAATCAACGAGGCAACCATTTCCCCAAGTCCACCATTTTGTTGATGATCTTCAATACAAATTAATCGACCGGTTTTTTTAACACTTTTTAAAATAGTCTCGACATCTAATGGCTTGATTGAAGAACAATTGATAATTTCTAAAGAAATATAAGGTTTGTCTAAATTTAGTTTGGCCTGCGATTGGAAAGCTTGATAAAGTATTGGACCGTGACCAACAACAGTAATATCTTTACCCTTTTTTAGAACCTGATATTTGCCAATAGTAAATGAAATTTTTGGATCAAAAATATCTGGAGTAGTGGCACGAACCAGTCGAAGATAAGCTGGATGATGACTACGAGATAAAACTTTGACAATTTTTTCAGTTTCAATTGAATCGACAGGAGAAAAAACTTCCATTTCGGGTAAACTACGCATCAGAGCAATATCTTCAAGCATTTGATGAGTAGCTCCAAGAGTAGTACTCATGAGACCAGAATGAGAGCCGACAATTTTGACATTGGCCAAGTTATAACAAATAGATTGTTTAATAACATTCCAATTGATTGCTGGTGAAAAACAAGAAAATGAAGTTAAAAAAACAGTCTTGCCACTTTTAGCTAAACCGGCAGCAATGCCAGCAGCGTTACTTTCAGCCACACCACATTCAATAAATCTTTTGGGGAATTTTTGGGCAAATTCATTTAGCTCAAGAGCCGATTTTAAATCGGCATCAACCACATAAATGTCATTATTAGTTTCGGCTAGTTTAGTTAGTGTTTTGCCAAAAGAGGCGCGCATTGAATTTAGATTCATAGTTTTGTTTTGGCTTTTAAATAAAATTCTGGAGTCATATTTTTGATGTCATGATAATGAAAATCTTTTTCAATAAAAGAAATACCTTTTCCTAAAATTGTTTTGGCGATTATGCAATTTGGATAATTAGATTTTTTGGAGTCTTTTAGGATTTTAGTTAATTTATTAAAATCGTGACCATCGACAGTAGTGACTGTCCAACCAAATTGAACGTATTTAGAGGCTAAATTATCAAGTGGCATAATATCATTAGTCGAACCATCTATTTGAAAATTATTGTAGTCAACAATATTAATTAAATTACCTAATTTATATTTACTGGCAAACATGGCCGCTTCCCAAATTTGACCTTCTTGATGTTCCCCATCAGTGGTCAGACAAACGACTGACTTAGATGAATCCCCCAGAGCTAAACCAGCAGCAAAAGAAAGTCCTTGGCCAAGAGAACCGGAAGAATATTCAACTCCGGGAGTTTTGGTAGAAACATGACCTTGTAGAAATGAATTAAAAGAAGTGAAATTTTTAAGTTCTTTTTTGTCAAAAAATTCAGCATTAGCTAAAACCGAATATAGACCCGCGGCTAAGTGACCGGCTGACAAAATAAAATGATCTTTTTTAAAATCAAAAATTTTACCAAAATAAAGAGTAGTTAAAATATCCATGGAAGATAGTGGACCACCAAGATGTCCACCACCAGATTGATAGAGCATGTCGACAAGATCAAGACGACACTGACGGGCAATCTTAGATAAATTAACGTTGGGCATTAATTAAGTATAGAGCAAGTGCGATATAATTGGCTACTGATGGAAGATTTTTATAAAAAATATTGTTTAGGAGTTAGAGGGTTTATTGCCAAAAAGATTGATGATGAAGGAGTGGTGGAAGAGATAACTAATGATGTGATGTTGGCGGCCCTAAATAGTGGAGAAAAATTTGAAGGTAGATGTAGTGAATTTAGTTGGCTTTGTAGTATCGCCAATCATAAAATTGTTGATTATTATCGAAAAAAGAAATTAAAAACAGTTTTATTTTCGGTTAGCCCAGTGTTTGAAGAAATTGCCGATAAATCATTAAGTCCAGAAAGAGATGTTTTAAAAAATGAACTAAAAGAAGAAATCAAAAAAACTTTTAAAGAAATTGGTGCGGGTTACAAGAAAATATTACGACTTAAGTATATAGAGGGCTGGAAAGTCAGCGAGATTGCCAAAAAAACTAAAACAACTATAAAATCGGTAGAATCAAAACTGACACGAGCCAAAAAACAATTTAAAGAAGCTTGGGTCTATGATCAAAAAAAGAATTAAAAATATTATTAAACTGACGGGGTTAATATCGGTTAGACAAGGATGGAAATTAGGAGAAAATTTATACCATTTAGTAAGAGAACCAGTATTAACTATAAAAACTTTAATAAAAGACAAA
>Ga0209373_10002285_pt1 | contig 19604 bp, 14 predicted proteins | sample Higcelweek5metaG_FD_187173 | JGI IMG/M metagenome (GOLD analysis project Ga0209373, IMG submission 187173) | Freshwater pond sediment microbial communities from the University of Edinburgh, under environmental carbon perturbations - High... | ecosystem: Environmental > Aquatic > Freshwater >... | reverse complement strand
GAGGAGGCCAGCATGGCGAAGCCGGTTTGACGGCAGGCCATAACGTCCTGGTGGTCGCCGAAGATGGACAGCGCATGCGCGGCGATGGCGCGGGCCGTGACGTGGAACACGCCTGGGAGCAGCTCGCCGGAAATCTTGTACATGTTGGGGATCATGAGCAACAGGCCCTGTGAGGCGGTGAACGTGCTGGTGAGCGCGCCCGCCGCAAGGGAGCCGTGAACAGCGCCCGCCGCGCCCGCCTCGGACTGCATCTGCCGGATGTTCAACACCTGGCCGAAAATGTTCTTCAGGCCTTTGGCCGCCATTTCATCCGCGATCTCGCCCATGGTGGACGACGGGGTGATGGGGTAGATGGCCGCGGCTTCGCTCATGGCATACGCCACGTGGGTCGTCGCGGAGTTTCCGTCCATGGTCTTCATTTTCTTCGCCATGTTCATATCCCTCTTTGTCAGATGGAAGGTTTGGACTTGTTGGTAGCGTATCTTTGGACCTAGTTCAAAACGGAAGACTTCGCAACTTGTGTGCCAAATGGAACAACCTGTTTTTTATCATGCTATTCCGAATGGTTATATTGCATACATCAGAATCGTGCCCAGGTCCGGTGAAGATTGTCCGAAAAAACGGTCAGCCTGGAGGCCGCTGCGCCGGATTGGCGCCGGGTTGCCCCAGCATTGTCCGAATTACCGGACAGCCCGGCTGGCCAGCCTCGGCAAGTTTGCACTGGCGCGGCCGCATCAAATGCGCTAAACGCAAGGTACTGAGAAAAGCAACCATTGCCAGGAACGTATCATGGACCAATGTGAACTGCCACAGCCGAAATCGGCATGGACCAAGGTGGGCGAAGCCGCCCCGCGCTTTTTTCCACTGCTTTCCTGGTGGCCGCTGGTCACCGGCCGCACCCTCAAGGCCGATCTCTGGGCTGGGCTCACGGGGGCTGTCATCGTGCTGCCGCAGGGCGTGGCCTTTGCGGCCATAGCCGGGCTGCCGCCGGAATACGGCCTGTACGCGGCCATGGTGCCGGTGATCATCGCCGCGCTGTTCGGCTCGTCGTTTCACCTCGTCTCCGGTCCGACCACGGCCATATCGCTGGTCATCTACGCCAATGTGAGCCACTTCGCCGAGCCCGGCAGCGCCGAGTACGTGCGGCTGGTGCTCACCCTGACCTTTCTGGCCGGGCTGTCACAGCTTGGGCTCGGCCTCGCCCGGCTGGGCGCGCTGGTGAACTTCGTCTCGCACTCGGTGGTGACGGGCTTCACGGCGGGTGCGGCCATTCTCATCGCCACCAGCCAGATGGGCGGGTTCTTCGGCCTTTCGCTGCCGCGCGGCGGCTCCTTCGTGCGCACCTGGGAACATTTCTTCCGCCTCCTGCCCGAGGCCAACCTCTACGTGGCGGGCATCGGCGCGGCAACCATGGTCATCGCCCTGGTGGTGCGCCGCCTGTGGCCCAGGCTCCCGGCCATGCTCATGGCCATGCTGGCCGCCAGCGCGCTCAATGTCCTCATAGACGGCGCGGCCCATGGCGTGCGGCTCATGGGCGCCCTGCCCGGCAGCCTGCCCCCGCCCTCGCTGCCGGTGCCCGGGCTCGACGAAGTGCGCCACCTGGTGCCCGGCGCAATGGCCATCGCCATGCTGGGACTGGCCGAGGCCGTGTCCATCGCCCGGGCGGTGGCCGTGCGCTCGCAGCAGCAGCTCGACAACTCGCAGGAGTTTGTGGGCCAGGGCCTGGCCAATGTCGTGGGCAGTTTTTTCTCGGCCTATGCGTCCTCGGGCTCGTTCACGCGCACGGGGCTCAATTTCGAGTCCGGGGCCAAAACGCCGCTGGCGGCGGTGTTCTCGGCGCTGATGCTCGGGGCCATCGTGTTGCTGGTGGCGCCGTTCACGGCGTATCTGCCGCTGGCGGCCATGAGCGGCGTCATCCTGCTGGTGGCGGCCAATCTGGCCGATGTGACGGGCATCCGCCACATTCTGCGCACGGCCAAGAGCGAGGCCGGGGTGCTTGGCGTCACCTTCCTGGCCACGCTGTTCGTGCAGTTGGAGTTCGCCATCTTCAGCGGGGTCATCTTGTCCTTGCTGATGTATTTGAGGCGCACCTCGCACCCCAACTTCGTGGTGCTGGCGCCGGACCATTCCAACCTGCGCAGGCCGCTGGTGAACGTGCAGCGCAAGAATGTGCCCGAATGTCCGCAGCTCAAGATCCTGCGCCTGGACGGCAGCATATTCTTCGGGGCCGTGGCGCACATTTCCGAGGCGCTCCACCGCATCATCGACGAATCCCCGGAGCAGTGCCACATCCTCGTCATTGGCGCGGGCATCAACTTCATCGACGCCAGCGGCTGCCACATGCTCTTCAACGAGGCGCTGAGCCTCAAGCTCTCGGGCCGGGACATGTTCTTCTGCTCGCTCAAGACCGAGGTGCGCGAGGTGCTCAAGCGCGGCATGTGCCTGAAGCGTCTGGGGGGGGAGCATATCTTCGAGTCAGAGGGGCAGGCCATCGCCCACATGGTGCCCCGGCTTGACCCGCAGCGTTGCGCCTGCTGCCATGCGCGGGTGTTCCGCGAGTGCGAGCGCATGCCCGGCGGCGAGCACCACCTGCCGCAGCCTACGCCGTGATGAGCCGCCACGCCTCAAGCATGAACCAGCCCGCATAGCCGAGCAGCATGACACCCAGCGCGCGCATGACCAGCGCATAGGCAGGGCTGCCTACCACCGGCCCGGCCCGGCCGGAAATGACCGCCACCAGCACCTTGGCCCCCACGATGCAGACATAGAACCCGCCCAGAAAGGCCAGGGCCGCGCCGGCCCCCGCGTTCCAGTGGCGCAGCAAGAGCGGCGCGCCAACGCCGCACCAGAACAGATAGGGGCTGGGGTTCAGAAAGTTCGCCAGCACGCCCTTGCGCACGGACCCCGGCCGGGACTGCGGCTTTGCGCCGCCCTGCCCGGTGAAGCGCAGGCTCTCCCACGCGCAGAAGCCCAGGTAGCCCGCGCCGCACAGGGTGAGCACGGCCAGCAGCACCGGTTGGGTTGCCAGGGCGCTGGCCAGGGCCAGGGCCACCAGCACGATGGGCAGGTCGGTCAACAACGGCGCCGCGGCCACCTTCACGCCTTCGCGCACGCCGTAGGTCAGGGTCTGCACCATGACCAGGGCGAACAGCGGACCGGGGGAAAGCCCGGCCGAGAGGCCGAGCGCTCCGCCCGTGAGGGCGGCGGCGAAAAGATCGGCGATCATGCGCGGGGGCCTACGGCATGTTGCACAGGGAGGAGCCCAGGCCGGGGGAGAGTGCCTTGTCGAAGCGGCGCAGGAATTCCTCGGCCTTGTCCTCGGGCAGGGGCCGGGCGAAGAGATAGCCCTGGAAGTACTCGCAGCCGAGGTCGCGCAGAATGCCCTGCTGGCCGAGGGTTTCCACGCCCTCGGCCACCACGTCCATGCGCAGGCTGGTGGCAAGCTGGGTGATGGCCCGCACGATCTCCAGATTCTCCCTGCCGTTTTCCAGCATCTGCACGAACGAAAGGTCGATCTTCAGATGGTCCAGCGGCAGCCGGGTCAGATAGGCCAGGCTGGAATACCCGGTGCCGAAGTCGTCCACGGAGAAGGAGACGCCCATGTCGCGCAGTTCCTCCAGCTTGTTCAGCACGGTGGCCCCGCTCTGCATCAGCGCGGTCTCGGTCACCTCAAGCTTGAGGTTTTTCGCGGGCAGGCCGGTGCGTTCCAGAATTTCGCGCATGCGCGGCAGGAAGTCGGGCCGGGGCACCTGCTGGGGCGAAAGGTTCACGGAGATCATGGCGTCGCGCAGGTGCGGGTAGCGTTTGCGCCATTGGTTCAGGATGCGCGAGCCTTCGCTCAGCGCCCAGTAGCCCAGCTCCACCACCTTGCCCGAGTCCTCGGCTATGGGGATGAACTCGCCGGGCATTATGAGCCCGCGCTCCGGGTGGTTCCAGCGGGCCAGGGCCTCGAACCCGAAGAGCTGCTGGCCCACGCCCAGCTGGATGATGGGCTGGAACTCCAGGAAGAACTCGCCGCGGGCCAGGGCGCGGTCCATCTCGTTTTCCAGGCGCACCACGCGGATTGTCTGGGTAAGCAGGGACTGGGTGAAGCTCTTGACCCTGTTGCGGCCCATGGCCTTTGCGCGGTGCATGGCCAGGTTGGCATTGCGCAGAACCTCCTCCGCGCTGTTCGCCGGGGATTGGCCCAGCGCCAGGCCGATGCTGGCGGTGACGGTGATGTCCTGCCCCTGGGCGCGGATGGGTTCGGCCAGGGCCGCGCGGATGCGGCGGATGGCCTGGATGGGCCGCTTGTAGGAATCGAATTCCTCCATGACGACAACGAATTCGTCGCCGCCCATGCGGGCCACGGTGTCCAGCTCGCGCACGGCGGTCCGCAGGCGCGTGGCAATCTCCACCAGCACCATGTCGCCTGCGGTGTGCCCTAGGGTGTCGTTGATGTTTTTGAAGCGGTCCAGGTCGAGAAAGATGACCGCATGGCGGTAGTCCGCGCGGCGCTTGGCGCGTTGCAGCGCGGTGTCTATGCGCTCCACGCAGAGCGTGCGGTTGGCTATGCCGGTGAGGGGGTCGTGCAGGGCCTGGTGGCGCAGGCGCGTTTCCAGCCGCTTGTGCTCCGTCAGGTCGAGGAACATGCAGGCGCAGGCGCCCGGCTCGGTCTGGAAGCAGTGCAGCTCATAGGCCCCGGAGATCTGGTCGTCGTGGTAGTCGAACTGTTCGGTCTTCCAGCTTTCGCCCAGGGCGCAGGCGCGGCGAAAACGCTCACGCGCCTCTGTGCCGGACATTTCCGGAAACACTGCCTCTATGGGCTGGCCCACAAAGCGGGCGTGGTCGCGGTGCAGGATGATATCGGCCGCGGGGTTCGCGCCGGTGAAAACCAGCTGGCCTTCGGCCGTCAGCCTGTAGAGGTGCATGCCCAGGGGCGAGGCCTGGAAAAGGGCGTTCGCGCGGCGTTCGGCCTCGCGCAGCGACTGCTCCGCGATTTTCTGGCCCGTTCTGTCGATGCCGGTTTTGAAGCAGGCGCAACCCGCCACGAGGGTTGTGACGGGCGTAACCGTCCAGGCGATGGTGCGGGGGCTGCCGTCCGCGGCGCGCATGTTCACTTCGTGCTCGGCGCCGGCCGCGCAATCCAGCATGGCGGCGCGGTCCTCCGGGGCGGGGCACAGGCGGCCTATGATGTCTGCATCTGCGGCGACCTGTTGCGCCGTGTAGCCCAGCACACGCTCGCACTGCCGGTTCCAGAAGCGTATGGCGCCGTGTTCGTCCTGGGCGAAGAGCAGCACAGGAAGCTCGCCGAGCAGCAGCTCCAGGCGTTTGGCGTACAGGCTGCATGCCAATTCCGTGTTGCGAAGGCCGGTTATGTCGGTAACGACCCCGGTGACGAGATTCGCCCTGTCGTTTGAGTTTGCGGCCGTGGACCGGGTGATGGAGACCACATGTTCGCAATTGTCCAGCAGCAGCACGCGCTCGAAGGAAGACTCCGCGTCGGCGGGGCGCCCGGCGCGCAGCATGGTGTCCTTGGCGCCAAGCAGCAGCTCGCGTTTTTGGCCCAGCAGCCGGCTGGCCGCCTGGTTGATGAAGACGAAGTGGTCGTCTTCATTGGTGGTGAAAACCGGCAGGGAGATTCCGTCGAGGATGCGCACGAGATTTTGCGCGCCGATATCATCCAGGGAAAATCCGCTGCGGGGCCTGCCCTCTGCTGGCGCTTGGCTCTTCGGTCGTGCGTGCGGTTTGTGGCGCATACGGTCCTGTGCTCGGCGGTTTCGACGTGAAGAAATTCTACCAGTTCCAATGCGGATTGCAAATCCTGCGTAGCGAGGGCGCGGACTTTACGCGGTTGAACAGTCTGTGGTACGTAGTCACGGCTTGGCCGCCAGACGGGCGGGATTGATCCAAAAAGGAGGAGCGATGCTCAAGGAGTTCAGGTCATTCATCATGCGCGGCAATGTTGTGGACATGGCCGTGGGTATCGTTGTGGGCGCGTCTTTCGGCGGCATCGTCAAGTCTTTGGTGGATGATGTGCTGATGCCGCCCATCGGGCTTCTGCTTGGCCGGGTGGACTTCTCGAACCTGTACCTGATTCTGCGCGAAGGGACGGTGCCCGGCCCCTATGCCGCCCTTGCCGAGGCCAAAAAGGCCGGGGCCGTGACGCTGAACCTGGGGCTTTTCGCCAATACCATCATCAACTTCCTCATCGTGGCCTTGGCCATTTTCCTGGTGGTGCGCGCCATGAACCGGCTGAAGGACATGCAGCAGAAGGACGAACCCGCCGCCGAACCCACCACGCGCGATTGTCCCTTCTGCGCCAGCTCCATCAGCGTCAAGGCCGTGCGCTGCCCGCACTGCACCTCGGAGCTGAACGGGTAGGGCGCCTCCAGGCACGCATGGCGCCGAGGGGAACGCACGCCCAACCGCGGTACATGCTGTGCCGTGGTGGCCCTTTCGAAGCCCGAAATACAAATAGTGCGTACAAATTCTTCCCAATCGCTTGCAATTCATATGCATTTCTGGCACTCTGCATTGAAGTGACACGCGTTTGTTTTGGGCCGTTATTTCAGTGCCATGCACCCAATATCCGCAAAGCTGTCACCGTAGCCGTCTGATGTGACGCCGCTTGCTCCGGCTTGGTCTTCAAGCCGTGCAATCCGCTTGCTGAAGACGCTGCCGGCCGCATGCCCGCAGGAGCGCTTTTGGAGTGCGGTCGCACGCTGGTGCAAGACAAGGAGGCCATTCCCCCCATGGCTCTCAGCAGGTTGAAAGATCTCAGGGCACGCCTTTTCCTCATCGTGCTGCTGGCAATGGTGCCGGTGCTGTGTCTTGCGCTCTTTATGGCCTTCGACGACTATAACTCCGCCCGCACCGGCGCACTGGAACACGGCCGCCGCCTGACGCGCGCCTATGCCGCAACGGGCCGCGCGCTTATCGAGCGTACCGGTTTGTTGATGCGGCAGGCCGCGCAACTTCCCGGCGTCCAGTACTATGATCCCTCCGCTTGCGAACAGATCATGCATTCTCTCGGCTCGCAACGGGCCAGCACCCGCAGTGTCGGCATCTACCGGGCAACCGGCCAGAGGCTCTGCTCCAGCGGCAGCGTTCCGGCGCCGGTTTCGGCCGCCCAGGCCGACTGGTTCCGCATGGCACTCACCAGCCGCAACTTCGCCATCGGGCACTATCAACATGGCCCGGACGGGGTAGGCGGTCTGCCTCTCGGCCTGCCCTTGGTCGACGGTGACGGCAAGGTCCGTTTCGTGCTGAACCTGACCCTTGATCTGGCAAGCTTTCATGACGTTCTGGATGACCAGGACCTGCCGGATAACGCCTCGGCTTCGGTCATCGATGGCAGCGGCACCATTCTGGCGCGCTTTCCGGCCGTCTCCGGGGCGGTGGGCACGCAGGCCCCGGAGGCTGAAGGCTTTCTGCCGGAGCTCTTGGCGCAGGGACAGGACTCGTGGCGGTCCGACGGCATAGATGGCGTTGCGCGCATTTACTTCCTTTCGCACCTGGTGGGCCATGCCGGACAAGCCTTGTATTTGCGCGTTGGGGTGCCAGCGCAGGCCGTATTTGCCCCAGCCAGGCGCAGCCTGAAGCGCAACCTCGCCTTCATGGGCCTCATGACTGTCGCGGTGTTGTTGTCCTCATTTTTTTTCAGCAACTCGCTGGTGCTGCGGCATATCAAGAAAATATGGCTGGCGACGGCGAAACTGCGGGAGGGCAACTACAATTACCGCATCGGCGCCACGGGTGGCGGCGAGCTTGGCGAACTGGCCCTGGCCTTTGACCAAATGGCCGGAGCCCTGGAAGATCGAACGGCGAGGCTCATCAGCGCAGAGCAGAACTATCGTGATATATTTGAGAACTCTGTCGCCGGAATCTTCCGCGCCACGGTCGATGGGCGTCTGCGCGAGGCCAACCTCGCCATGGCGGAACTCCTTGGCTATGCCGGACCGAAAGAACTCATGGATCAGGTGACGGACATCGGGCGGCAGTTTTATGTAGAGCCGGGGCAGCGCAAGTTGATGTTGGAACGGCTGGACCGCGAGGGGAGCCTCTCCTGCGTGGAGTTCCCGGCCAAGCAGGCCGATGGGGCGCAGATCTGGCTGTCCATGGAGGCCCGGGCCGTTCATGCGGCAGATGGCCAGATCGCCTATTATGAAGGCATGGTTTCGGACATAACCCCGCGCAAGCTGATGGAACAGGAACTGCGCAGCAAGCAGGAAAAGTTGCAGGCCCTGCTCGAATACACCCCGGCGCTTATCTGCATCAAGGACAAAGGCGGCAGGTATCTGCTGGCCAACCGCAAGCACGAGGAAGTGCGGGCCGGCGGGCAGTGTGTCATGGGCAGAACCCTGGGCGATGTGTTCCCGCCGGATCTGGCCCGGCGCATCCGCGAGGAGGACGCCAAGGTGCTGGAGTCCGGGCAGCCCATGACCTACCAGCGGGCACTTTCCGAAAGCGACCGCACACGGCATTACGTCACCGTGAAATTCCCGCTCTATGGCGACGAGGGCCTGCCAGACCGGGTGGGCAGCATTTCCTATGATGTGACGGACCTGGAGCGTGTGCGCGAGGCGCTTCGCCAAAGTGAGGAAAAGTTCCGCATCATGGTCCAAACCTCGCCGGACCTCATCTGGCTCATTGATCCGCAGGGCATTCTTGTGGAGGTGAACAGCGCCAGCCGGGAGCTCATCGGCTATGAACCGGAGGAACTGCGCGGCAAGCATTTCCACATGTTCTTCCACCCGGAGGACCTGCGCGAGCACGACCGTGAGCTGGTGCTGCCGCTGTTTCTTGGGCGCAGCCCGGCCAATGGCGTGCAACCGAAGCTCATAAACGAGCGCCGGCAGATGCCGCGCTCCACACGCAACCTGAACCTGCGCCTTATTTCGAAAGGCGGCGACCAGCCGGAAGCCCTGCCCCGCAATTTCGAGCTTTCGGCCTGCGGCTTGTGGCAAGACATGCGCTTCAAGGGCACCATCGTCGTCATCCGCGACATAACCGAGCGGCGCCGGGCCGAGTTGGCCCTGCAGGAGAATCGCCAACTCTTGCGCCAGACGCAGAGCATGGCGCGCATTGGCGGTTGGAGTTTGAACCTGGACACCGGCGCCAGGAGCTGGACGGAAGAGGCTGCCCTGCTGCTGGGCACTCCCGGCGAGAAAATGCCAAACATTCTGCACAATCGCGAATGCCTGGCCGAACAGGACCGCGAGACCCTGCGCGTGGCCTTGCAGCACGCCGATGACCGCGCCGAGCCGTTTGACCTGGAACTGCGGCTTGAGCGCCGTGGCGGGCTGCAATCGTGGGTGCGCATCATGGCGCGCCGGGCCGACGCCGAGGGCGAGCGCCTGCTGTCCGGGGTCATTCAGGACATCACCGACCGCAAGGAGCTGGAGCGCCTGCGCGCGGACATCGACAGCATCATCCGCCACGACCTCAAGACGCCGCTCAACGGCATCATCAATCTGCCGCAGCTCATGATGACCGCGGAGAACCTCACGCCTTCCCAGGTGGAGTTCCTGAAGTTCATAGAAGATAGCGGCCGCAGCATGCTCCGCCAGATCGACATGTCCCTTGACCTCATGAAGATCGAGCTGGGGCAATACGTAAGCGCGCCCGCCGTGTGCGACATGGTGCCCATCTGCCGGGAGGTGGCGTATCTGCTGCGCGAAACCGTCCGCGCCAAGCGGTTGTCGCTGGAGCTGATTTTCAAGGACCGGCCGCTGACCGATGCTGATTCGCTGCCGTTCTGGGGTGAGGAACGCCTGTGCCTGCCGCTCTTGTCCAATCTGCTGGTCAACGCGTTGGAGGCCTCGCCCGAGGGGCAGACCGTCAGCATCCGGCTGGAGCGGGGGGAATGGGTCCGCGTGGTCATCCACAACAAGGGCGCCGTGCCCGAAGGCCTGCGCTCGCGGTTTTTTGAAAAATACGCCACCAGCGGCAAAACCACCGGCACCGGGCTTGGCACCTATTCGGCCCTGCTGTTCGCCAAGGCGCAGAGCGGCTGGCTGGAGCTCATCACCTCCGAGCCGGGCGCCACGACCCTGGTGGTGAATCTGCCCGTGCCCCTGAGCGAGGTTTTCGGTTAGGGGCTGCGCGTCTTCACGCGGGGGGGGCGCCACTGTAATGGCGCACGGGGGTGTGCCCGGCCAAGGCCAGTTGCGCCCCTTTGGCCAAGGCCCGCATCTCGTCCACCTGCGGCAGCGCCAGCACCGGGGCCAGGAAGCGCACCCGGCGGGTTATCTCGGCCACCAGCAGATCGCTGCGCGACATGCCTCCGGTGAGCACCACCGCGCAGAGCGACGCGTCCGATTCCTCGAACAACGCCGTTGCCATGCCGCCGATGGCCTTGGCCACGTTGTAGGCCAGCGCCTGGATGAGCAGGCCGCTTGCGGTGTCGCCCTGGCGGAAGCGCTCTTCCACCTCGCGCAGGTCGTTGGTGCCGGCGTGGGCGTAGAGCCCGCCGTGGGTGAGAATCTCCCGACGCAAGGCAACGGGGTCCGCGCCGCCCTGCACCATCTCCACCAGCACCAGGGCGGGCAGTGTGCCCGCGCGCTCCGCGCTCATGGGGCCTTCGCCGTCCAATCCGTTGGTCACGTCCACCACCAGGCCGCAATCGTGCGCGCCCACGCTGACCCCGCCGCCCAGGTGCGCCACCACGAACTTCGAGGACTCATACTCGAGGCCCAGTTGTTGCGCGGCCATGCGCGCGGCCATGCGCTGGGAAAGCGCGTGGAACACCGTGCGCCGGCGGATGCGCGGCAGGCCGGTGACACGGGCGATGTCGCGCAGCTCGTCGGTGACGGGCGGGTCCACCACGTAGGCCGGGCAGCGCGCGTCCGTTGCGAAGCAAAGGGCCAGGGGCGCGCCCAGGTTGCAGGGGTGCTCGCCGTGGGCGTTTTGCGCCAGCTCGTCCAACATGCGCCGGTTCACGTCATACACGCCGCCGGGCAGCGGGGCGAGCAGGCCGCCGCGCCCGGCCACGGCGTCGAAGCGGGCCGGCTGGCCGTGCCGTGTGAGTGCCTCGGCCACGGACCGCCGGCGCAGCACAAGCTGTCCCTGTGCGCCGGGGCAGGCGGCCAGTTCTTCCTTCGGGTGGCGTATCTCCTCGCTGAACAGCGGGTTCTCGCCTTGGAACAGCGCCACCTTGGTGGAGGTGGAGCCGGGGTTGATGCACAGGATGAGAGGGGGCTGATCCGGGATGCTCATGCCATGACTCCGGCCTGGGCCGCCAGGTGCACGGCCAGGGCGATGGATGCGAATTTCGAGCGCTCGGAATCCCCGCGCGAGGGCACCACCACCGGAACCTTGCTGCCCACCACCACGCTGGCGATGGGACAGTCGAGAAACGAGGTGAGCGCCTTGTACAAGATGTTGCCGGACTCTATGTCCGGGGTGAGCAGGATGTCCGCGTGGCCTGCCACGGGGTTGTCCACGCCCTTCAGGCGCGCGGCCCGGAGCGAGACGGCGAGGTCCAGCGCAAGCGGCCCGGCCACGCGCGCGTCGCCGAAGGCGCCGTCGGCGGCCATCTTGGCCAGCAGGTCCGCGTCAAGGGTGGCGGGCATGGCCGGGAAGTTCACTTTCTCGGTGGCGGCCAGCACGGCCACGCGCGGGCTTGCAATGCCCAGCGCCCGCGCCACGCCGAGGGCGTTTTTGATGATGTCCACCTTGCGCTGGAGGTTGGGGCGGATGTTCACGCCCGCGTCCGTGAGCAGCATGATCCGGGGCTCGGGCGCTTGCTCGCTGTCGTCTGGCCGGGGGGCGGGCATGGGCGCGTCGAAGGCCGAGACAAGGCTTAAGATGCCGCCAGGTGCCACCAGCCCGGCGTCTTTGGCAAGCACGGCCTTGAGCAGGGTGGCCGTGGGCACCAGGCCCTTCATGACCAGCTGCGCCCGGCCGGTGCGGAAATAGTCCACGGCGGTGGCCACGGCTTCTGCGTCGTCCGGGCAATCCACAAATTCGAATGCGGAGAAGTTGTCGCAGAGGTTCTCGGCCTTGGCGCAGGCCAGCCCGCGGTTGCCGATGAACACCGGCGTGATGAGCCCGCGGGCGGCGGCGGCCAGTGCGGCGCGCAGCACAAAACGCTCCGCGCAGGGGGCTATGGCCAGGCGGGGCTTGGTGGCGGCGGATTGAACGGCCTGGATGATGTCGTCCAGGCGGCGCATCAGTCGTCCCCGCGTTTGAGCGCTATCTTGCCCGTGCGGGCCATGGAGAGGATGCCGAAGGGCGTGAGCATGCGGATGAGCCCCTCCACGCGCTCGGAATCGCCGGAAAGCTCCACCGTGATGCTCTTTTCGCCCAGGCCCACCACCCCGGCGCGGAAGACCTCCAGAATCTGCATGAGCTGGGAGAGGCTGTCGTTTTCGCGCTGCACCTTCATGAGCACCAGCTCGCGGTCGACGAAATCGCGCCGGGACAGGTCGTCCACCTGGATGACGAAGTCCATGCGCGCCACAGATTCGATGATGCCGCCGGGCGGGGTTGCTGGCTCCTGCTTGCAGTCGCAGGCGCTGGCGCCGCCCGGCGCATCGAAGCAGATGACCATGCGCGAGACTTCCGGGTTTTCCGTTTCGCCGCTGGAGATGCTGCGGATGTTGAGTCCCCTGCGCTTGAATTCCTCGGCCATTTCCGCAAGCACTCCGCTGCGGTTGGCGACCAGGGCGGAGATGGTATGTTTCACGATGCGGCTCCTTGGTGTTGTCGTCGCCGGGGGTGGCCCCGTGCAGGCGTTTTCCGTGTACCGCGAAACGCCAAAGATGCAAAGCCGGGCCTCTCGTCTCCCTTGCCATTATGTGCCAACCAGGATAGTTAGGACTATGGAATTTTTGACGTGGTTCCGTACCGCTTCGACTTGGTGGGAGCGCCCGTGAAAGTGCGTTGCTGGGGCGCGCGCGGGTCTGTTCCCGTCTCTGGCGCGCAGTACGTTCGCTACGGAGGCGACACCTCCTGCCTGGAAATCCGCGCGAACGACGGCTCGCTGCTGATTCTGGACGCGGGCACCGGCATACGCGCGCTGGGGGTGCAGCTTTCCCTCCAGCCGCCCGTCCCCATGACGCTGCTCATCAGCCATTTCCACTGGGACCACATCCAGGGACTGCCGTTTTTCCGTCCGCTTTACAATCCGGCAACACGGCTGGCTCTTTGCGGCTCCCACGGCGCGCAGGGAGAGCTTCTGCGCGTGCTGACCCAGGCCTTGCGCCCGCCGTTGTTTCCGGTTGCCTTTGACCAGGTGCCCGCGCAGTTGTCCTTCCTGTGCTTTGCGGATGAGAGCCTGTGCGTAAACGGCTTTTCCATCCGGCGCATGCCCATTTCCCACCCGAACCACGGCGCGGGCTTCCGCATTGATGCCGACGGCGCGACGCTGGTCTACCTTACGGACAACGAGCTTGGGCTGCGCCACAAGGGCGGCGGCGGGTTCGCGGACTATGTCGAGTTCTCCCGCGGCGCGGATCTGCTCATCCACGATGCGCAGTACACGCCCGAGGAATATCACAACCGCCGGGGCTGGGGGCATTCCCACTTCGAGGATGTGGCCCGCCTGGCGGTTGAGGCCGGTGTTTTGACCCTTGGCCTGTTCCACCACGACCAGGAACGTACGGACGAGGCCCAGGACGAATTGCTGGCGCGTTGCCGGTCGCTCTTGAAAACGCCCGGCGGCCCGCAGTGCTTCGCGCTGGCGCAAGGATGGGAAATGGACCTCTCCGGCTAAGGCTCGCCGGGAGTCCAAGCATTTGCGGCACTTGATTTCTCCCCCCATACGTGCCACACCTGCACCTGCCGCACGAGGCGGTTTTACTCGCAGCCGGGGGGAGGGGGATATGCGCGCACTCATCGTGGACGACGACTTTTACAGCCGTATTATGTTGCACGACATGCTGCGGCCGGTGGCCGAATGCCATATCGCCGTCAATGGCGAGGAGGCTGTCGGTGCGTTCAAGAAGGCGCTGGAGGACGGACGCCCCTACGATCTCGTCTGCATGGATCTGCTGATGCCGGAGATGGACGGGCAGCAGGCCCTCCGCGAGATGCGGGCCCTGGAGAAAGACCAGGACTCGGAACACGCGAGCCGATGTTCCATTTTTGTGGTGAGCATGGTTGAGGACAACCGGGAAACCAACGAGGCCTTCTTCCTCGGCGGTGCGGACTCTTTCCTGGTCAAACCCATCGAGGAGTCCCGGCTCATGGCCGAACTCCGCGAACACGGGCTCCTGGGCTGACCCCCACACGCGGCAGTGTTTGAGTTTCGCGCAAAAGTCGGCTACATGAGGCCGCGTCGGGCAGCGCTGCGCTCCCGGCAGGATGGAGCATGAGTCAGATTCTTGGAATCAAGTTCAGCGATCATGGCCCGGTGTGCTATTTTGCCTCCGGGCTTCATGTGTTGTGCGTGGGCCAGTGCGTGCTGGTGGAGACCGACCAGGGGCTTGCCCTTGGCCGGGTGGCCACGGTTGCCGTGCCGAGCGGCGCCGCAATCGATTCGGACCGGCTTGCGGAAGGGGTTGCGCCTGCCGTTTCGGTGGTGGAGCCGTGCGCTCCCGCACCGTTCGAGGTCACCATGGGCGGCGCCGAATGGGACGCCCCCGCCGGCACCCCCGTTGCCCGGCCTGAGCCGGAAAGCTCCGTGCCCACCGACCAGCTCGCCGCGGACCAGGACTATGAATCCGGCCAGGGGCATGTGGCCCTGTTCGCCAGCGACCAGGCCAGCGCCCAGCCCGTGCCGCACAGCCTGCACGGCCTGCAGTTGATCCACCGCCTGGCCAGCGAGGCGGACCTGGAGACCCACGGCGAAAACCGCCGGCTGGCGCGCCGGGCCTTCACCTTCTGCCGCCAGTGCATAAGCTCCCAGAATCTGGACATGAAGCTGGTGGATGTGGAAACGCTCCACGACCGCAGCAAGATCATCTTCTTCTTCACCGCGCCAAACCGCATAGACTTCCGCGAACTTATCAAAAGCCTGGTGCGCGAATTCCATACACGCATCGAACTGCGGCAGATAGGCGTGCGCCACGAAACGCAAATGATCGGGGCCATCGGCAACTGCGGGCAGGTTTGCTGCTGTCGGCGTTTTTTGCGCAAGTTTGCGCCGGTGACCATCAAAATGGCCAAGGAGCAGAACCTGTTCCTGAACCCGGCCAAGATCTCCGGCATCTGCGGGCGGCTCTTGTGCTGCCTGAGCTACGAGCAGAAGGGCTACGAGGAATTCCACAAGCAGTGCCCCAAGATCGGCAAGCGCATCCAGACGCCCATTGGCAGCGTCAAGGTGCTGCGTGCGAATTTCTTCAAAAAATCCATATCGGTATGGGTTGAGGATGTGGGCGAACGCGAGTTCACCCTGGACGAATGGAAAGAGATGCTGAACCGCCAGCCCGGAGACGCCCCCCCGGAGGCGCCCGCGCAGGAGGCTTCGGCCCCACGGCAGGGAGCTGGGCGCTCGCGTCCGTCCACTGGCCGTCCTGCGCGCCCTGAGCGCCCGGCCCGCCCGGAAAAAGGCGAGAAGTCCGAGCGCGCCCCCAGGCCCGACCGGCCAGAACGGCCAGAACGGCCAGAACGGTCCGACCGATCTGAAAGGCCGGACAGGGCCGAGCATCCTGAGCGTTCTGCCCGCCCAGACAGGCCAGAACGGCCTGAGAGGCCAGAACGGCCCGTGAATCCTGATGCCGCCACCCCGCGCCCGGAAACCGCAGAGGCCCGGCCAGAGGCTGCCGAAGGCGAAGCCCGGGAGCGCCACAGGCCCCGCCGCAAACGTCGCAAGAGCAGAGGTCCGAAACCCGCCTAGGCCGTATGCGCCAGCCCGCACCAAGCTGGGGGCTGGCGTTTTCCGGTCGTTGCGGCGCGGCGAATCACACGCAAAGACACCGCCAGCAAAACGCTCCAAGGAGTACCACTTGAGCCGCTTTTTTGTCACCACCCCCATTTTCTACGTCAACGCCAAGCCGCATCTTGGACACGCCTTCACCACCATCCTGGCGGACTCCGTGTCACGCTTCCACGCCCTCATGGGCGAGGAGACCTACTTCCTTACCGGCACGGACGAGCACGGCGACAAGATCGCCAAGGCCGCCGATGCGGCCGGACAGTCGCCCAAGGAATACGCCGACCAGATCAGCGCGCTGTTCCGCGGGCTTGCGCCCATCCTGGGGGCCAAGCCCAACCAGTTCATCCGCACCACGGACCCGGATCACATCAAGACCGTGCAGAAGGTTTTGCAGAAGGTCTATGAGAGCGGCGACATCTACTTCGGCGAATACGGCGGGCACTATTGCTTCGGCTGCGAACGCTTCTACACCGAAAAGGAGCTTGTGGACGGCATGTGCCCGGACCACAAGACCAAGCCGGAGTACATCGCCGAGAAGAACTACTTCTTCCGCATGTCCAAGTATCAGGGCTGGCTCATCGACCACATCAATGAGCACCCGGAGTTCATCCGCCCGGCGCGTTACCGCAACGAGGTGCTGAGCCTGCTGGAGTCCGGCGCGCTGGAGGACCTCTGCATCTCCCGGCCGAAGAGCCGCCTCACCTGGGGCATAGAGCTGCCCTTCGATGCGGATTTTGTCTGCTACGTCTGGTTCGACGCGCTGCTCAACTATGTGAGCGCGCTCAACTATCCGCGCGGCGAGCGCTTCAAGAAGTTCTGGCCCGCCGCCAACCACATTGTGGCCAAAGACATTCTGAAACCCCACGCCGTATTCTGGCCAACCATGCTCAAGGCTGCGGGCCTGCCGCTGTACCAGTCCTTGAACGTCCACGGCTACTGGCTCGTGCGCGACACCAAGATGTCGAAATCGCTTGGCAATGTTGTGGAGCCCAAGCGCATGGTCGAGGCCTATGGCGCCTCCGCCTTCCGCTATTTCCTGCTGCGCGAAATGGCCTTCGGCTCGGACGCCTCCTTTACCGAAGAGGCCCTTGTGGGCCGTCTCAACGCCGACCTGGCCAACGACCTGGGCAACCTGTTCAACCGCGCCCTGGCCATGACCCACAAGTATTTCGGCGGCAAGGTGCCAAGCCCGGCCGAGGAGTTTCAGGAAGACGCCGAACTGAAGCACCTGGGCCTTGAGGCCATGCAGGGCTTTCAGGCCAACTTCGGCGAGTTCCGCACCGCGCGCGCCCTGGAGTCTTTGTGGGAACTGGTGCGCGGCCTGAACAAATACATCGACCAGACCGCGCCCTGGACCCTGTTCAAAAACAAGCAGATGGCCCGGCTCGGCACTGTCATGTACGTGGTGCTGGAGCATATGCGCAAGATCGCCGTGCATTTGTGGCCCGTCATGCCCGAGGCCAGCGAAAAGATGCTCAAGCAGCTCGGCATGCCCTTCGACCTGGAAAAGATCATGCTGCCCAAGGAGCCGGAGGTCTGGGGCGTGCTGGAGTCCGGCGTGGCCGTGGAGCCCACCTCCAATCTGTTCCCGCGCCTGGAATTGCCGGAGCCCACCCCGCCGGCCGCCAAGGAAAGCACTCCTGAGGTCAAGAAGGTCAAAGACAAGCCCGCCCCCAAAGAGGCCCCTGCCGGACCGGAGGCAAACATCGAGTTTGCTGATTTCCAGAAGCTGGACCTGCGCGTGGGCACTGTGCTTTCCGCGGCCAAGCACCCGGATGCCGACAAGCTGCTTGTGGTGCAGGTGTCGCTGGGCGAGGAAAAGCCCCGGCAGATAGTGGCCGGTCTGGCCGACCGCTTCAGTCCGGAGGATCTCGCCGGCAAGCAGGTGGTGGTGGTGGCGAACCTCGCCCCGCGCAAGCTGCGGGGACTTGTCAGCCAGGGCATGATCCTGGTGGCCAAGGACGCCGAGGTGACGCGCCTGCTGACTGCGGCGGGCGCCGTGGACGATGGCGGCAAGGTGGCGTAAGAAAAGAGAATAGGCCTCCGGCGGCCAGGGGATTGCATCCCCTGGACCTGCATGCGAACGAGAGGACCCGGGAGCGAAGAAGCGCTTCCGGGTCCTCTCGTTTGTGGGAAAGGATCTGGGGTGAATTGCGGAAAAGACCGGGGCGTGGGGTTGAAAATTATCGGCATTTCCGTCATAGGATGAAGCATGACTGTCTTGCGTCCATATTGTGTGGACGGAAGTTCCGGGTAAATCACATTAGACAGCTATGCATTGCATGGCTGTGAGACATGATGCAGGAACAATGGAGGGAACAGTGTATGCCTGATTGTGAAATGATTGCCAAATGCATCTTCTTCAATGACAAGATGTCGGACAAGCCGGGCACAGCCAACATCATGAAGCAGAAATACTGCAAGGGCAGCAATCAGGATTGCGCACGCTACATTGTGTGCAAGGGCCTTGGCCGTGAGCATGTGCCGTCCGATTTGTACCCCATCCAGATCGACAGGGCCAAGGACCTTGTGAAGAAGGGGCGCTAGCCGACCGGGCCTTCAACCCCGGTGCAGGTACGCCAGGAACTCCTGGTTGCCCTTGGGACCCAGCAGAGAGGAGGGCGCGACGCCGACAAGGCGCAAGCCCAGTCCGCCCGTGCAGAAGGCCAGCACGCCGTCCACTGCTTCCTGGCGGTCGGCCTCGTCGCGGACAACGCCTTTGTCCGTGCGCCCGGCAGGCAGCTCGAATTGCGGCTTGATGAGCAGCACCAGCTCACTCCCGGGTTTGAGCAGTGGCAGGCAGCCCGGCAATATGGCCGTGAGCGAGATGAAGGACACGTCGGCGGTGAGCACGTCGAGGGGCTGTGGAAACATCTCTGGTGGTGGTGTGCGCAGGTTGAGCCGTTCCAGCACCACAACGCGGGCATCTCCGCGCAGCTTCCAGTGAAGCTGGCCGTAGCCCACGTCCGCCGCGTAAACGCGCTTTGCGCCGTGTTGCAGCAGGCAATCGGTGAAGCCGCCGGTGGAAGCGCCCGCGTCCAGGCAGGTCTTGCCCGCCGGGTCGAAGCCCAGCTTCTCTATGGCGGTAAGCAGCTTGTAGCCGCCGCGGCTGACAAAACGATCCTGCCCGCGCAGCACGAACTCCGCATCCACGGGGAGTTGCTGCCCGGGCGAGGCCACGGGGGTCTTTTCGCCGTTTTTGAGGTAATGCACGGCCCCGGCCATGACGAGGCGCATGGCCGCGTCCTGGCTCTCGGCCAGGCCCTGCTCGAACATGAGCCGGTCCGCGCGGTCCTTCTTGGGCACTGCCGGCGCTATTTCTTGGCCAGGCCCAGGCGGGCGACAACGTTCTCGGCCGCTTGGACCACATAGTCCCCTTCGGCCAGGCGCGTCTTTTCCTCGGGCTTGATGATGAGCTCGGGGCGGTTGGCCAGCTCCGGCTTGGGCGTGACGCCGAATTCGGGCGGGAAGGTGTTCTCGAAGTACATTTCCTGGAAGCCTATGAACTTGAGGTGGTGGGCTGTGGCGTCGAGCACAAGGGTTTCGGAGGCGCTGACCAGGCCCAGCTCCAGGGCGCGCTTGGCCCCGGCCAGGCATTCGCCGCCCTGAGTGCAGGCGATGTGCCCGTGGCGGTTGGCCTGGATCATGGAGTCCATGATCTGCTGCTCCGTCACTTGCACCACCTGGAACGCGCCCTCGCCGCCGATCTGTTCGTAACGCTCCGCAAAATGGCGCACGCGCGGGAAGCTCACCGGATTGCCGATCATGGCCGCCTGGGCCACGCTGGCGGAAACGGTCACGG
>Ga0209373_10002284_pt1 | contig 19604 bp, 17 predicted proteins | sample Higcelweek5metaG_FD_187173 | JGI IMG/M metagenome (GOLD analysis project Ga0209373, IMG submission 187173) | Freshwater pond sediment microbial communities from the University of Edinburgh, under environmental carbon perturbations - High... | ecosystem: Environmental > Aquatic > Freshwater >... | reverse complement strand
ATTTTATGGCTCCCCTTCCCCTAAAATAGGGGAAGGGGTTGGGGGATAGGGTAATGAAACGTGACAGAAAATTATGAGCAGTTTTCCATAAAATAATATAAAAACTGAAATTAATGTAATTTGGTATAAGACAAATAAAATCAAAATTATCATACAAAATAAAAAAGATTCCTCCTCCAATTGCGAGGGATTATGCAACATAGAAAACATGATACAATGAAAAAATAGTTGATTTTTGCGTCGTTTCTCATATTTGTAGTAAAATTAAAAAAGACCGAATTGGCTTTAAAAAAGATGCGAAATTCGCATCTTAGTAATCTCACATTTTATAATCAAACTTTTTAGTATCCATGCTGTACTGATAGATAATTCCATAGGTATCATACTGTTGATAGTCTTTTGGAACAAAATGAATATATCCTTCTTCCTTGAGTTGTTCGGGAGTCATGGCATATTTGTTGTTCTTTTTAAAATATCATACATTTATTTGATCGAGAAATGCTAGATTGAATTCTCTCACAGCCTTGTTGACATAGTTGGCACATCCTTCTTCTATGACGAGAGTTTTTTCTGCATCTTTATCAAAAGGAAAGGCTTTGTTACGAATATCATCAATTTGTGCAATCACAGTTTCATCCAAGGGTAGCTTATTTTTGTAGACTTCTATCCGATACTTCATCAATTCAGAACTAAAAGCAAAACATGTTTTTGTGTTTTTGTCTTTTCCTTTGGCATTTGACTGAGCCATAATCAAAAACATCATGATAGAAGTTTCCCTATCTCCAGTCTTTCCATTCATTATTGCAGTCATAACTTTTGCACCAACAGGAGTATCAGTATTAGCAGAAGCTATCTTGTAGTAGAGTGCGGCATGTTTGTAGTCTTTGAGATAATAATAATAGAGAAATGCTTGCCCAAAAGGAATATCTCCTTTTTTACAAGGATTTTTATATTCTGGATCAGACCAAACTTTGTTGAGATCCGTTTCTTTTTCAATCGCTTTTATTTTTTTTGCATCACAAAAGTTTTTTATCCCTTTGAGTCCTATTTTTTCTCACTCACTTGTGTGCAAGAGTTGCTGAGCATCAGTAAGAGTTTCATAACGATCATTGTAGGCAGGCAATAAGAGTTGTCCTATAATATAGGGTTTTTCAAAATAGGGATTAAGCTCGGTAATCAAGTCCAAGACAAGAGAAAGATATTTTTTGTAATCTGCACTCATGACATTGGCTCAGATATATTGTATTGCTTCAATCCAATAAATATCTGCTCTGAGATTAGCAAAGCCAAAAGAAGTATATTGAGCCACTTCCTTTTTTGGAAGGAGTTCGGGATGTTCCACTTTGGTATGTTGTACTTTCTTAATAGTTGCATAGTTTGATTTATTGAATTGAAAAAAAACAACACCACACACTACTAAGAAAAGCACAAATAGAACCATAAAGATCCTTTGTTTCATAAACGTACAAAAAATAACAAATATAAGATAAATGAAATATTCGAGTATCTGGAATGAGAAAAACAATACAAATCCCTCCAGAAAGCAAAAGAAAAGTTCCTATGAGAGAAATATATTTTAGTATCTGTAAAGATTATATATCAACACCATCCATGTCAATCGTCATAGTTTGCGATTTTTTACAGATATGGAGTCTCCTATCTTTCCCTTCACCGATACTTTTTGTGAACACTCTGTTTTGTCCGAGTGTTTGCACATAGTTGTGAATTTTCTTTCTTTCGTATGCATTAAAATACGGAAAAATCACTTCTTTTCCAGTTTCTAAGAGTTGTTTAATTTTCTTGGAAACATATCCATATAGCTTGTCATCTTTTTGGGCAAGATAGTCATTCACTTCAATATGGAGAATCACTGATTTATCAAGTGCTTTTCCAAGCATATTTTTTAAAACAGTTCTAATGTCTTCCAAGTTTCTACCAGAGTATCCAATCAAAAGTGAAGAGTCAGGAGTTTTAATTATGACGTGATATACATCAGATTCAGGATGACTCAATTCAAAGTCATCAATCACAATATCCATCTTCTGAAAAAAAACCTGTACGAGTGGTTTCAGTTGTTCTAGTTCCATTCAGTCCGAGATAATCGAATAAAAAGCTTCCCTAGGATACATTTTTTTTCAAAAAACACAAATTTTTTTTCTTCTCTATTGGTAAGCATGCGAGAGTTGGAGGAATTGGTATTTTCCATGGAGCGCTTGGTAGGTATGATTGATTTTGGGGGTTCCACTTCCTAACAGGAGTTTGGTATTGGTTCCTTCCACCAGATGATTGGCAAGTTCGATGGTATCATACCTCGGAGAAGCATCTGAAAAATAGCTATTATCGTGCTCTTCATCGATGATAATAAGCCCTAAATCAGCAAAAGGATAGAAGAGTGAAGAACGAGTTCCAACCACGATACGTGCTTGATTGGAATACACCGATTCCCAATATTTGGTTTTTTTCGCATCCGATACACTCGAATGCAGTACCACCACTCACGGACCAAAGACTCGCTCAATACGCTTGGCAATCTGATGGGTCAAAATGATTTCAGGCACCAAAAGAAGCGACTGTTTCCCCGCATCAAGAAAATGTTTGATCAGGTGAATATAGATTTCTGTTTTTCCACTTCCTGTCACTCCGTACAAAAGCGACGGTTTTTCAGACGACATAACAGCATCAAAAACTTTCTGTTGGTCTCAAGAAAGTGGGTGAAAACCAGAAAAAGAATACGGAAGTGCTGGAAAATTTTCACGTAAAAACTCAAACTTTCCTTTTTTAATCTTATTTTTCAGATGGGTTGGAAAGAAAAGATGGAGACTCTGATGAATCTTACAATAGTACCAATTGGCAATAAAATCAACCAAAGCACACTGTCTCAGAGAGAGAAAAGGAGCCAGACTATAGATGGAATCCATCTCTTTTACAGCATACTTCACCTCGATTTCTTCTACCACCTCCAACACGAGTCACATATCTTTTTTGCTTCCAATAGGTACGGTCACCACCTGTCCGACAAGGATTTGATTTTCAAATGCCAGAGGAAGTTGATACCAAAGTCCCCTATCGTCAAAACTCTGCATAAATAAGGCAACACGTACAAACATAGCAAAGGAAAACAAAGTAAAACAAAGTAAAACTTAAAATATTTTTTTTGCAAAGACCAAGCAATCCAGTTCATCTATGACAATAATTCTGTCTTCCTGAATCAAGTTCAGGATGACAAGTTCTTCACTTTTATAGTATCTGAATACTGGCATCTTGATATCCCATCTCGGCAAGTGCTTGCGTCAACAGTGCCTGAGTGTCCGCTCATTCAAAACTCTTACGAACCATAGCATTGGACGCATAGATATGAACTTCATGTCCACTCACTTGAATCTTAGAGCCTCTTACTGCCATAGTCAGTGCTCACTTGGCTCATTTTTTTTTGAGAAGATCGGCAAGTGTATTGACGGGAAAGTGCTCTGGAACAGGAGGATTTTCACTCATGTGCTCCAAATCCACTGCAAATACATTCATGGCTTCGTGAACACTCAAAGTCTCAATCGGTTCCTCTTTTTGAGGAATTGGCTCTGGAGAGACCGCTTCAACTGTTACCGCTTGAGGAATCGGGGTTGGTTTTGGAGTCTGTGGAATCACTTTTTTTTCAGGCATGACGGATGCTGGTCCTGCTTTTCCTTCCAAACACTCTATGAGTGCCACCAAAAAAGTGGTTTTGGCATCAAAACTGTTTTTCATCTTGATATAGGATTGGTCGAGGGTTTGGAGCAAAAACACCAAACGAGACACCTCTTTCCCGTCTTTAAATGCTGTCAAAAGCAGATCTCTGAGGAGAAAGAGAAGTTCTCTGACAAAAATTTGAACTTGAAATTGATATGAAATTTCTTCAAAATCCGCTACCACACTACGGTCTTGAGTGAGGAGTTTGTTGGCAAATGCTTCCAAAAGTTCACTACGAGGAATTCAGAGTTTTTCTTGGAGTGAAGTGAACTCTACTTTTCCATTTTCAATCATTTGTTCTAAAAGACTGATGGCATTTCTCATCCCTCCTCCACTGGCTTTGACTATATAATTCACACTTGCTTGGTCGATTTCAATCTTCTCTTTTCACGCGATAAAACGAATCTGAGCTTCCAAATCCTCTTTGGAAATCGAACGAAAATCATATCTCTGACAACGAGATAAAATCGTTTCTGGGATTTTGTGGATTTCAGTAGTTGCAAGGATAAATTTGAGATGACTTGGTGGCTCTTCCAAGATCTTTAAAAGTGCATTAAATGCCCCCTTTGAGAGCATATGGACTTCATCGATGATATAGACCTTATAGCGACACTGTGTCGGAGAAAACTGAGCTCTTTCTATGATTTCCCTGATGTTGTCCACTCACGTATAACTCGCCGCATCGATCTCAATAATATCCACCAGACTTCCTGAGGCAAAAGCCTCACAAATCTCGCACTTTCCACAAGCTTCTCCGTTGACGGGATGCAAACAGTTCATAGACTTCGCAAAGATTCTTGCACTCGAAGTCTTCCCCGTCCCCCTTGGACCGCAAAAGAGATACGCACCCACGAGTTTATCTTGAGCAATCGCTTGTTTGAGGGTTTCTTTTACAAATTTTTGTCCCACGAGGCTTTCAAATTCACTCGGACGATATTTCAAGTAGAGGGTCATAGAAAAGAATTAAGGAGTATTTGGGGGTATTATATAAAATTTTAAAAATATTCCAAATAGAAAAAAGTCCTGAAATATTTCAGGACTTTTTGGGGAAATTATTTTCTAATTCCAAGTTTTGCAAGAATTTCTTCGTATTTTTCAACGTTGGTTCTTTTCAGATAATTTAACATTTTTCTTCTTTTCGCAACCATAAGCATGATTCCTCTTCTTGAGAGGTTGTCTTTTTTATGGATATTGAGGTGATTTTTCAATGCCTCAATTCTTGCTGTCAAGATAGCAACTTGTACTTCTGGAGATCCAGTATCTCCTTTTTCTCTCGCATAGGTAGCGATGATTTCTTTCTTTTCTGCTCTTTGCATACAGTAATTTGTAAAGGAATAAAATATCAAAACCAGAAATTACACCAGTAATTGACGCGCTAATTATATAGATTTTTGGAAGATTGCAAATTTTTCTTGCAAATGGAAACAACCTTTTTTATACCATCACATCTAGAACTCCAATCGCATTTCGTACGTAGAGAGGATCAGTTCCAACCACACGAATCATCACTGCGTCTTTGATCCAATCTCTCTCTTGAAAAGCTTTTGCTATAAAAAATCCTTCTTTGTCAGTTATTTCAGCGATATATTCATCTCTTTCTTCTCAATATTTCTGCTCGTGGTCTTCACTCTCAAGAGTCAGACAAATACCATTCATCACCAACCCAAACTGATGTAAATCATAATTTTTTTCCACCAAACTTTCTAAAAACACCGCTTGACCTGCTTCATTTAAAAAGGTATTTGGAATCATCACATCTCCCTCTTGTACATCAATCATATCAAGGGCATTGCTCGAATCAATATGAAAGATTTTGAGTACCTCATAGTGTTCTTCTAGGTAGACTATAGCTCTATCTCTTGCCTCAGGAGCATACCAAATCATCACCACCCAACCATCATCTGAGAGTTTTGCATAGACCTCTCGTCCCTTTTCTTTATCAATAAGAGGAAGATTTCTCACTTGCAAAAAAGCATCCACACAAGACCTATTAGAACTTAACACCACCGTCGCAAATACATTCATATTGGTATGATAAAAGAATAATTTTTGTGAAGTGTAATAAAAGTTGAAAAGATTGCAAGAAAAAAACCTCACCTTGGAGATAGCAAGTATCATACATATTGTGATTTTTTGTAAGATGATAAGTTGGGGTTGGTTAAAAAAACTGGATAAAGATATAAGTATTATGACTTTCTAGAACCTAAGAAAAAGGGTAAGACTTGTAATTGCTCACACAGTTAAATAAAGCTATTGTCCTATATTCACGTTTCTTGAACCCTAACCCTCGTCCCTTTTCCCTCGTTTGAGGGAAAAGGGGGGCTTCTAAAAGCCTCAGAGAAAATTTATAACCGCTTCAAGTAATCCCATAAAAAAGTTCCTTAGCAAGGCAAAACATCAATCAGGTCTCCCTTCCCTAAAACTAGGGAAGGGCTTCTCGGCTGGATTCCTTTTTTATAAAAAGAGTGTGAGCAATTGCTAAGACTTATTTTACAAATATATATCCAGTTTTTCAGACACTTCATCCTGATGGATAGACAGTGGTAATATACCCAGCTCCAAGAGATATTGTGGTATAGCTTGAATACAATCAAAATCACCGTGCAAAATCATCCGAAGTATTACACCCCTCTGATATATTATTATTCATATTTACCCCTATTCTCACTTTCGTATAAGTACCTGAATGCTGTCCATTACAATAGAGAACAGCTTCTGACTTCATGGAGAACCCTAGAGTGGATATATAACTATTTGCATTTGTCTGAGCAGTGGTTGCACCATGTGTATACCCTATTTGAGAGGTAGTCTGCAATCATGCATACGATCTCAATGTTCCAGAGTAACTGACTTCATAACACTTTCTGCCTGAATTTTCCATACACAATTTCAACTGTTGAGTGGAAATTCTTGACCGATTCACTCTCATATCTACATCACCAAGTACTTCGGTTGAAGTTCCTATATTGGTATCATTGGTCCAATAGGTGCTATTATAATCAAATACAGATGAAGAAGATTTAAACTGCATTACTAGTGCCCGTCAGTAGGTATCCATAGTCATATCACAATATACAGTAAAAGCTCATCCTCAATCAGGTTTTATCCAATAGAGTCCATTACCTGTGTTTCATGCATACACATAGCTTCCTATTGGATTTTTATATGCATTACAACTCGTTGCGACTACACCATCTGCCCATTTTCTTCCACTTGAATTGATAATATTGGTATAACAATTCGATCCAGAAAGTGAATAATTACTAGAACAAGAAATATTTTCAGTTTGTCATGAAACACTCACACTCGTGCCATCTGTACCAAGAGTAAAAGTTGCAGTCAATGTTGAAGTCCCTCCAGAGAGAGTCGTTGAAGTTGACGTTTTCACCATGGGAGAATCATAGGCGATAGTAAATGATGCAAAATTATAGGTTCTAGCATTATAAGAAATGCTCTGGGTTCCCGCATATGTTTTTGGCTGACAAATTCCACTCGCAAGCACATATCCAGAATTACAGTTTATACTCTCACTTCCATAAGTGATTACACCATTGTAGCAACTTGCAAAAATACTCTGTGTACCATGTGAAATTGGCTTGGTCACTGTCTGATTATTCTCTCCATGATTTAGATAATGATCAGGATATCAATGGTAAGTAGTCCCTGTACAACTCAGTGGTGGTCTCACCGTACAATCATCAAATCGATAGAGATTATCTCACTCTAATTTTCCATTTTCACAATTACGTGACAACGATTCACAACTGCTTCCAAATGGAACTGTCAAAGCTTTGTAAGCAAGCACTGATTCCCTTGTTTTCACTTCAGTATTTCAAATAATACAGGAATTTTGTACGGTAATAATTTGATCTGAGAGTTTCTGTCAACTTCATGAGAGAGATTTTCCAGTTCCTGTTTTCGGAAAACATACCTCATAGCTTCAAGTGCTTGAGAGATCAAACACACCACTCTGCACCAAATGTATCGGCTTTTGGGTTGGTTCGTCTATGACAATTCATACCAAACCTCCATAAGTATAAATCTCTTCACATATATTTCCCTTGACAAATACTCATGACTCAACAGAAACTTGTTGCAAAGAATCATTTTCTAGCAGGATTCAAACCTGTCCTTTGGTGCGTTTGGAAGTCACAGAATAAATATATTGTGAGGTAAAATCTTTTGGATCTGTTCTCTTTCATGAATACAAAATTTCTCTTGCTACATCTTCTCATATGACTCCCTGAATCGAAAGTCCCGAAAGTGTTAATGCCCCATCTGGAAGAGGAAATTTCCCTGACTTGGTATAATAGACCTCTACCCCCTGGTACATTGTCTTAGTTGTTGATATTCTTGATGAATCACGAGCATTGCCAGAGTAGCCATGAAAACTAACAATAGCAATAGTAGTCAATACTGACAGTATTATGATTACTATGATAACTTCTACCAAAGTAAATCACCTATTATATTTCAAGGTGTGGCAAAAAAATTTCATGTCTCTTGGTTATGATATAGGAGAAAAAATGATTCTTATTTGCATTATATCTTGTATACCAAATATTGTCAATGTGATATTGGAAACTTTTGAATAATTTATGGGATAATGATTGACGAATATATAACCTTCGATGATCTCAATAGCATACTATTCATGAAAAATAACAATCATACCGTCTTTATAAGCTCCAACAGTCGGTTACGTTCTTTTCTCAAAGAGAATAATCTAGAACACCTCATAGACAGACCAAATTTCAAAGGTGGTTACACACTCGTACCAAAGGAAGAATTGTTGGAGAGTGGCACCTTTTTGCATATAAATTCCATTGAACCTATCAACAATCTCACTTTAAAAATCACGCGTAAAAATGGAATTTCTTCACTAAAAGACAATCCTTTGAACCTTCCCGTATATTTCTATTTGAAATCTTGGGGAATATTACTATACTCAAAAACACCTTCAAAAAATTTAAAATCAGCAAAAGATCCATTCAAGTTTTACTCTTCTTACTCACTTCTTATGAAAAAAATCTACCTTATAGATGGGAATGCGTTTATCTACCGTGCTTTTTTCGCACTTTGAGATTTTTCCACCAAAGATGGAATCCCCGTGAGCGCTCTGTTTGGAATGGCAAAGTTCTTTGTATGACCGATGGTGAGAGAAAAACCAGACTCGATGATCTTTATCAAAGATGCCAAGGGAAAAAACTTTCGTCACGACCTATATACTGACTACAAAGCCACCAGAGAAAGGATGCCCGACAGCCTCAGAAGTCAAATTCCCCTGATCGAAAAAATGCTTAAGGTGATGAAGATTCCCATCATAGAAATCGCAGGATACGAAGCCGATGACGTGATCTGAACCCTTGCCACTCAGTTGGAAAAAGATGAGCAAAATGAGATTTTTATCCTCACCTGAGACAAGGATCTCTACTCACTCGCCACCGACCGTATCAAGATCTACGATCCCCTCAAACAAAAGATTTCTGATGCTACCGAAGCCAGACATAAGTTTGAAGTCGATGCCCCTCGCATCATCGACTACCTCGCCATCGTCGGAGACAGCTCGGACAACATCCCATGAGTAGCAGGATTTTGACCAAAAAAAGCCGTAGAACTCATCAACCGTTATGGTACCGTAGAATCTATTTTTGAACACATCGAGGATGCGGACTTCCCGTTTACTAGCAAGATGCTCGATAAACTCAAGGAAGGCAGAGAAATAGCATTTCTTTCCAAAAAACTTGCCACGATTGCCCTCGACGTAGACGTCCCAAACTTTCGTATCGAAGACTATCGCTTTGTCCCTGCCAACTTTCAAACTCCACAAGTCATGGAATTTTTCCAACTCTATGAATTCTATAGTCTCATCACCGGAAAACTCCCTGAAAAAAAACTAAAAAAGTGGGAAGAACTCGGACGAAAAGTCACTCTCATCACCCAAGATTCTCAGTTAGAAAGTCTTCTTCCCCTCTTTACCACCTTCAAAACCGTGTACTTTGATACCGAGACCACGGGACTCGTCGTACAGCAAGCAGAGCTTGTGGGAATCAGTCTCTTGTTTGATGAAAGTCATCTCTACTACCTCAACCTCAAACACGCCTGAGAGAAACTCTCTTCCATCGCAGTACAAAGCTTTTTGCAAAGCCTCCTCTCCAGTCCCCTTGAAATCGTGGGACACAATCTCAAATATGATTTAGAAATCGTACAAAACTTTCTTGCAAAGCCAAACAAAGAGGCTACAAGTCAAGTCAAGTGAGCCAAAGAAAGTTGACAAATAAGTATGTTTTAGATACAATGAAGCTTAAAATTTATTTATTAATACTTCGATTATGTTAAAAAGAATCTGATTATTCCTCCTTACAAATCTTGCGGTTATGCTCCTTTTAAGCATCATCATGTTTGTCTTGGAAAATGTATTTGGAGTGAAACTTACCTGATATACGGGGCTTTTGATTATGGCAGCTATCATCGGTTTTGGATGAGCCTTTATCTCTCTTGCTATTTCAAGATGGATGGCAAAAAAAGCGTATGGAATCGTTCCAATCACTCAAGAAGATGTCCCAAATCTTACCCACAAACAAAGAGTCGTATACAATACCGTTCTCAACCTTGCCAATGCACACAGAATCACGCTTCCCGAAATAGGTTTTTATGAATCATCTGAGCCAAATGCCTTTGCCACTTGAGCCAGTAAAAACTCATCGCTCGTAGCTGTATCAACGGGACTTTTGAATCTGATGGACGATGATGCTATTGAAGGAGTTATCGGACATGAAATGGCTCACGTCCTCAACGGAGACATGGTCACTATGACCCTTATTCAATGAGTCAGCAACACCTTTGTGGTATTTTTTGCTCGTTTGGTTGCCAATATCATCTCAAGTTTTCTTGATGAAGAACTCTCCGGACTCGCCTACTACGCAACCGTAATACTTTTAGAAATTGTGTTTGGTCTCTTGGCATCAATCGTGGTGATGGCTTTTTCAAGACACAGAGAATTTAGAGCCGATGAAGGAAGTGCAGGGTATCTTGGAAAAGAAAAGATGATTGCTTGACTCCAAGCGCTCAAGTCCATGCACGAGCTTGCCAGTGGAGACAAAGATGCCTTTGCCACTATGAAAATCTCGTCAAAATCCTGAGGTGGAATTTTGGCTCTCTTCTCAACCCATCCAGACTTGGACGCAAGAATTGAGAATCTTAGAGGAAAAAGTATTTAAGTCCTGATTTTAATACTTCTAAAAGTGGTCGGATTTGAAACGGAACGATATTTTTTTCATTAAAAAAAGAGGAAATTTTTTCTCTTTTTTGCAATTTTTATTCTCCAAATTCTACCTCAATCTCTTTTTTTTCTTTTTTCCAATTGATTCAAACTTTTACTATTTTTTTTCCATCTGTTATATGTGGAATATATTGTTTTTCTATTTGGGCTATTGCTTCTTTGGTCGTTCTATCTACTTTGATTTCTAGGATAAAATACGTGTCTTTGGTGAGTATCACCATATCTTTTCTTCATCATACCGCATGGACTTCTCACAAATACCCCAGAGTATTCATCACCAGTACCATTCATATATAGCTTTTGAGCCATCCTTCTGGATTGTTATTGATCCAATCGTATGGGGTATTTGTCAAAAATTTATAGACTAATAATTCAAATCATTCTTTGAGGATCTCTTCATTTTGCACTGTAATTCACTGATAAAACAAATTGGATATTTTTATTAACAAAGAAAAATCATACTGTGGTTTCACAAGATCTAAAAAAAATCTACTCATGACTCTTTTTGTTTCAAAATTGGGGAAATCAAGAGTATAGACATTGTTTTCTACTTTTGTTGGTGTTAAATATCCACTATTTAGAAAAAATACTTCTGGAAGTATGTTCTCTAAATATTCTAATTTTAATGATATTTCATCTATTTTTAATTCTCATGTATTTATTTTCTCTATGAGATCTTTGACATCTATATTTTTTGCTTTTACATATTGTACTATCGCACTTGGAATCCCAGTATTTGACCAAAAATACTCAAACTGAGTTTTTAGTATCAAGTTATTTATATTCCATGGATTAAAAATAGTATCTCAATATTCATTTCAAAAATTATATCCATTATACATGAGTTGACATTTTTGTTTTACTTCATCGAAAGTCATACTAAATTTTTTTGCTATTTCTTGTAATTCTTCACTAAAATTTGTTTCTATATCTTGCCAATTATATCACATGATATTGTATCATACGGGATCAAAACTAATATCTAGCAAATTATTTAAACTTGAAAAAATATTCATCTTCAAGATCTTTGTCAATCAGGTGAGAAGAAACATTTTTATATATGGGTCAGAGTCTTTTACTCATGAATAAAAAGCCCCAAAAAACTCTCTGTATTCTTCGGCTTTGGTAGGATTTTGTAAATGTTCTAGTACCACTTTGTCGTATTCATCTACTAAGACTACTACTTGTTTTCAAAACATTTCTGAAATTTTTTGAACTAAAAATCATATATTGAGACTTTTTGTAAAATCATGTAACTTATATTTTTCATCTCAAACAAAGATTTCAAGTCTTTCTTCTATAAATTCTTTTACATCTTCCATTTTATTATATCCTGCAAAACTCATATATACAACAGGATGCGTTTGAGTAAAATCCCAATGATCATACAGAAATGTATTTTTAAATAAGTCTTTTTCTCATAAATATAAATACTTTATCAATGATAAAGTGAGCGATTTTCCAAATCTTCTTGGACGAGAGAGAAAGTAGTATTTGTTACTTGTTAAAACTTGATGTATAGTTGGTGTTTTATCTACATAATAACTTCAAGTATGAATTAATTCTTTAAAGTCTTGTATTCATATTGATATTTTTTTCATAAACTTTTATTTAAAAATTTAAATTTGACTTTATTATACAAAAATAACAAAAAAATCAAAACAATCGTTTTGATTTTTTATAAAAGTTAAAAACCAGCAATTTTTGCTTGTTGGAGGATTTCTTGGTCAGAAAGAAAATTTTCATTCCCTACATTTATTTGATTTACGGAACGATTATCATCCTTCACTACATTCACCTTGATTTTCGTAACGATGCCATCGTTCCCTACAAAAACTATTCACTTTTCACTATTCTCTACACTCTATATTCCTTGTACTGCACTTTGCCAGCATTGACCGCATCACGAATCATTTTTTCGTTTTTGTTAAGCTGAGACTTGCCAGACTTGACCTCCAAAAAGACTATATTTTGAAGATTTTCTTCATTCAAACCATCAAAGACGATATAGTCGACTCCTTTCCCGACAAAGATCATATCCTTGGGAGCGTAAGGAAAGTCAGGAAGAAATGGCAAAATCTTCTCATACACTTCCCCAAGAATCACGGATTTGGATTTTTTGATACTCATCGCACGCTCGTTTTGAAGGGTCTTATGTCGCAAGATTTTCCCAATAATAATCCCCATACAAACCCCGATGATTCCTCAGACGATGACGAGAAAAATGTCTTTTATATCAAGCTCCATTATTTATGTATTGCAAATATAAAATCACGAATTTTTTCAAGAATCCAAACAAATTTGGCTTCATCTTGTTCTAAAAGCGTCATACGAAATCCTTCATACGTGGAGTTAAAACCACTTAGTGGTACCACACAAATTCCCGTTGTGGCAAGGAGTGAATAACAAAACTTCTTGTCAAACCTCTTTCCAGAATACGCTCTTTCGGTCAATTGTTTGAGCTCTGGATTGGAAATTTCAACTTCAAAGTTTTCATTGATACAGTTCATATCAAACACTATCGAAGCATAAAAAGCTCCCGATGGTTTGACATAAATCACTCCCTGCACGTTTCCAAGATATTTTGCTACCAAGTCTGCTCTTTGTTGGTATTTGGCAATACGCTGCGCAATATAGGGTAAATATCTTGGGTCTTCGTAGATAATAGGAAGGACGTACTGAGGCAGAGTGGTTGAACATACTTCGAGCATCTTTGAACTATAGATAGAGTCCACATAGCGAGAAAAAACGGGGTCACGTTCTTTGTTGTACACCTCAATCCATCCACACCTTGCTCATGGCCAAGGAATATCCTTGCTCATCCCTTTCATACTGATTCAAGGCACCTCACCGATAATATCAGCGAGAAGTGTTTTTCCTTCTTGGTTGTAGATGAGTTTTTCATAGATTTCATCAAAGATCACAAACATATCGTATCGACGAGCGATATCGACAATTCCCTCAAGAACTTCACGTTTAAAGGTCACTCAGGTCGGATTGTCAGGATTGATCACGAGGATTCAGGTGATATTTGGGTTGTATTTGACTTTGTTTTCGATTTCTTCAAGGTCTGGATTCCATCCATTTCTTGGGTCGAGCGAATAGGTAAGGTGTTCGCTTCCAGAGTTGGTTGCCTCAGCAGAGCTATGCGTCGGATAGGCAGGATTGGGTCAAAGAACCTTTGAAGTCATCGCAAGATATCCGTAGGTCTTGTTGATAGCCTCTCCCAGTCCGTTGAAAAAGATAATATCGTTTTTGTGTATCTTTCCGTCTTTTTTGGCAAGATACTCACGGGTCGCATCGAGTCCACGAGAAGGACAGTAGCCAAAAACTGAGTTATTTTTCAAGGCTTCTGAGATGATTTCTTTGATCCATTCAGGAAACGTCTCCCCCTTAGCTATGGGGTCACCAATATTTTCCCAACTGATTTTGAGACCATAAGGAGCCATTTTGTTGGCAAGTTCGACGATTTCACGGATTTCGTAGGAGAGTTCTTTGTATCAGTAGTGCAAGAGATTCTTTCTCATAAAACAAAATTTAAAAATTAAATACGTAAAACAATTTAGAGGGGGTGTCCAATAGTAATAGATAATTCTTGAAAATCCTCATAAATCTGTAAAAGCACTTTTTCTTTGAGTTTGTTGTGTTCTGCAATTCATTCAATACGAGTATCAAAAGTAATACATATCTTGATAGCATTTTCAAGGAGTGAATCAATATGAACACGATATGAAACGATTGGTTTTGAAGTGTCTTTTGAAGCTTCTTTGCTAAGGATTGCCTCAATAGTTTTCACAGCATTTTTTAGTTTTTCAAGATTATTGGAGTAATCAAGCAAAATTTCAAATTCTTGTTTTCTTGCCTCACGTTTGCTGAGATTCTCAATAGTAGAAGAAATCAAACTCTCATTTGGGACATAGATTTCATTTCCCTGTTGTGAGATAAGTTTGAGATAGGTGAGTCCTATTTCTTTGACGGTACCTTTGGTATCTTTGATAGCAACAAAATCTCCAACTTGAAAGGGTTTGTTGAGAATGACACTCACCGCACCAAACATGTTAGCAATAGTTTTTTGAGAAGCAAGTGCTATAGCAACTCATCCGACTCCTGCTCAGGTAATAAGTGCTGTGACATCATAACCGACATTGGAGAGTATGGAAATAATTCCAACAATCCATATAAAGACACAAACTATATTGGAAAGAATTGGAAACACTTGTTTTGCCATTGAACTTCATGACTCTTTATTTTGAAAATGACGAAAAAGCAATCTCACCGCAGAATTCAACAGAAAAGTCACTAAAAAGATAATCAGAGCCATCAAAATTTTATTGAGAATGTTTTGAAACTTGGCAGGGAATTCAACCACTTGAAGTGCCACTGTAATGCCGATGACATATTTTGAAATGGAAAGAAATTTGGAAATAAATGGAGTCCAAACAAGCTTGCCTTTATTTTTGTAATCTAGTTTTTCCAATATTTTTGATATTTTTGTGATGAGAAGTTCTTCTACTCCCCATACCAAGACAAAAACCATCAGAGCATGAAGTACTGACCAAGTAACTAAATATTCTCAAGACGAAAATTGGACAAACTTATGACCTGAAAACCACCCCCATACAAATGCATAATACACTCAAAAATAGAGGAGTGAAACACAAAGCAATAGAATTCATTTCATAGTGAAAAGAAAGTGAAAAAATATAGATTTTAGAGATATTCACTCTACACATTCTTCGCAAGAAATCAAGAATATTTTGAAAAAAAGAAAAATTTAAAAAAACTCAAAACAATTGAATTATTCAAGAGAGTAGGATAAGAACTTAAAAATCTTTTTTTCTTGAATTCGATACTTTTTTCCGTAAAATAGGAACATTATTTTCTAATTCTATTCCCTATGAAACATAAGATAAATAAGCTTGTTTTCGTATGAAGTGTTTGTGTACTCTTTACGTTTATTTTGGGAGCAAAAGTATTTGCTCTGGAAGAATCAGAATATATGCCTGCCACCAACGAACTGTCTTCGCTGTGAGTTATCGAAGATCAGTATGAAATCCCAAGTATGTACCATTTGCAAAATAATATTTCAAGACAGGAGATGTTGAAAATCATGATAAATATTTCCTTCATCAAGCTTGAAAATACATGTGTATGAAAATTTAGCGACCTCGGTGCTTCTGATTGGGGATGTAAGTATGCAGAAACTGCCCTAGCAAATGGGTATATCGCAGAAAATAAAAACTTTCGACCAAATGATGCCGTATCAAAAGCCGAAGCACTGAAAATGATTTTTCAAGCAAGAGGACTCACTCCCAACGATTCATCAGCAGATTGGAGAACAAAATATGTCAATTTTTGAGTCGAAAAAGGGATTTTAGATACTCCATTTACGGACTATAATACACCTGCAAAACGTGGATGGATTTTCAATCTCAGCGTACTTGCTGGACATGCAACACCAACCACAGAAAATAAGTGTTTGGACAAATTCAACAAACTTCCTGAAATTACGTCCCTCTCGATGACACAATGACCTGTAGGAAGCAAAGTCGAAATATTTTGATGTAATTTTTCAGGATTTGAATGAGACAAAGTTGCGTGGATAGAAAATGCAGATGGCACCAAAGGAATCCTCTATGGAGAAGAAGGCTCCAGTTATGATCATATGACAGTAACTCTCAAATCGCCTCTTTGCCAAGAAGACAACTCATACAGCGGATTGGAGTGTGAAAAATTTCTCGTTCTCACCCCTTGAAAATATCAGATCTTTACCAACCCTTGGGACAAAATGAGCAACAAAGTTGATTTTAATATTACCGAAAAAAATGTCAGCAAACTCTCAGAATCTCAAGCCAAGAAGATCGCAGAAGCAACGTGTATCAAATGATGAGAAGCGCTCGGAACCGGAATCTACAATGAGAATTCAAAAACGTGGTGGTTTGATGCCAATCTCAATAGCACCAAGCCATGATGTAGCCCTGCTTGTGTTGTCTCAGAGGAAACACAAAAGGCAGAAATAAATTGGAGATGTACAGGAGTGATTCCAACTGAATAATGCATAGCTTATTTTACATTTTAAAAAGGAAAATTGGTAGAGGCAGTTCATGAATTGCCTCTTTTTGATGTCCTCATAGGGAACGATTGTATCGTTCCCTTTTTTTCTTGATATTCCCCCAAAAAGGCTATAATTGAATAAGAGAGTACAAAAATTTCTCATCTATTTTAAAAATTAATTTTTCGTTTTATGGAAACAAGAGAAAATAAAATTTCCTCTCACTCACAGTATCCCCCTAAATCCCCTTTGATAAGTGGGACTTGAAGGAGAGCTTTTACCCTTGTGGAGCTGATCATCGTGATCACGATTTTGGCAATATTGGCAACGATTGCTTTTATGAGCTTTCAGGGATATATGAAAGACTCCAGAGATGCGGTGAGAGTGTCAGATCTGACGAGTGCCTCCAAAGGACTCAGTATATTTTTCACCAAAGCAGGAGTGTATCCAGAGACTGAAAGTGGAATCACCCTGACCGCTAGTGGGACTCCAATAGGCTACCAATGATATTTATGAGCGAGTGTTGTGAGAGCCATCAACATGAACCAAGTACCTCTTGACCCCGTTGACCAAACAAGATATATTTACTCTACGAGTGCCTGAAAGACCAAATTTCAACTGATGGCATACACTGAAAACAGCAATCTCGTTTCTGTACTTCCTCAGAGCTACGCAATAGACTATAGTGAGAGAGGACTTGCTTTTCAATGAGACGAACTTGGGGTAGTTCTCAACAATGATAATTCTCTTCCAACTATCAATGTAGAGACCGCAAGTGGAAGCTCAAATTTTAAGGTGCTCTTTGATAAAACCACCAAGACCGAGTGAAGTGGAAATTTGATCTTTTCACAAATCTACAATATGAGAAATGATTTAATCAATAAAAAAGAACTCGCTAGTTTGGATGATAGCTTAGTTGCATATTGGGATATGGAAACTACCTTTCAAAGTGGAGCTACTCTTTTGCTCAAAGACTGGAGTAAATATGGGAATCATGGGACTTGTTTTAATGGTACTTCAAGTTGATCTTGTTGAGTGGTTTGACCCCAGATAGTCAATGGAAATTGAAAAAATGGCAAAATGATGAGTTTTGATGGAGATGATTGGGTACAAGTACTAGGAACTGTACAAACAGACGAAATGACCATTATTACAAAAATATCACCTCAGATCTTGGACGAGGGTTGGCATTGAGTAGTTGGTTATCAATCCCCTTCATTTGAGAGATCTATGAATTTATGGCTTTCTCCAAACTCATACACACCAAATGGATGATTCAGTTATCGGACAAATTCTATAGATTCGACACAAGTATGTCCTTGAACTATTGAAAATTCCTATAATATAAACAATTGATCAAGTTCAAGTTTTTTATTATGATATACAAGAAAATGAAATAATTTGAAAATACTATCTAATGGAAATAAAATCCTAGATGTTTCATGTGCTTTTTCATCATTTTATACCCCATGAGTAATATGGCTTTGAAAAATTGATAATTATTTTAAATGAACCATCGACGAAGTCCGTATTTACAACCGTGCCCTTTCAGACTCTGAAATCAAAACATTGTATCAGGCTACCAAGTAGGAAAAATCTCTCATTTGCAAAAATGAGAGATTTTTTTATAATCAAAGAAACTTATCAATGTAATTTCAAAAATATATTCTTCCCCGAAGATTTAAAGGGAAAAGTAAGAGAAATCGTCTCTGGAATAAAATTTGATGTTTGATTTTTTGGTTGGGATATAGACGATGAAAAACTTATGAAAGCAAATGAAAATGGGATCAAACCTGTTATCATCCTTGATGAATTTCAATATTTGAAAAATATTATCATAGACAAAGAAAATAACCTACTTCTGAGCGAAGAATTGTTTAAATTTTTCATAAAACTTACCAAAGTCAATCATCTTGCTCATATAATATGTGCTACTTCAGATAGTTATTATATAGAAGAGCTCTATAATCATGCCAAACTGAAAAATACCTCAGATTATTTCTTGATAGATCATTTAGAAAAAAGAGACATTATTTGATGGCTAAAAGATGAAGATTTTGAAGACGAAGTGATAGAATATTTTTGGGAACATCTCTGAGGAAGTGTTTGGGAAATTTGGCAATGTTTATTGAAATATAAAAATACTTGGGATTATAAAAACCCAATTCAAACGATGATAGATGATGAATATGCAAAAATCTTTGACCTCATTGAATTTAAAAAATTATTTTCAGAAGACGAAACAACTCAATTTTTAGAAATATCAAAACATATAGCTTGAGTATGAGAATATATCATGAAACCTTGAGAAGATTTGTTTGAACTCATCAAGAAAACAGTAGATTTAGATATTTGGTTTTTTGATGCAAGAAAACAGAGACTAACTGCCAATAGTCAAACAACGAGAAAAGCTTTTGAGAGATTTCAGTGAAAAATTTTCTTTTTGGCTCTATTCTATGTAGCAGGAAAAAAGTATTAAGAAAGTTCAAGTTTTTTGATACAAAAACGAGCAACTAATTTTTTCAAATACATAGTTTTTAATTTAAA
>Ga0209373_10002283_pt1 | contig 19616 bp, 13 predicted proteins | sample Higcelweek5metaG_FD_187173 | JGI IMG/M metagenome (GOLD analysis project Ga0209373, IMG submission 187173) | Freshwater pond sediment microbial communities from the University of Edinburgh, under environmental carbon perturbations - High... | ecosystem: Environmental > Aquatic > Freshwater >... | reverse complement strand
AAGATACCCGTCCTCGTGCATAAGTCTTGCAAGCACCAGCCCGTCGCCGCCGTTGTTTCCCGGCCCAACAAAAAAATTGATCTTTCTTTCAGGGGCCACAATGTCCTTGACGCGCTGAAAGAGGGTTGTGGCAGCACGTTCCATAAGCCCCGCCGGCGTCACAGGCTCAAGACGTATTGTTGCTGCATCAATTTCCCGAATCTCTGCGGATGTGAAAATCTTCATACTATAGAGCTTGTACTGAGGTTACAAATGTAAAAATATAGACGATGCAAAATAATTCCTCTAAGATATAATGCATGTCTGCAAATTAAAAAGATTAATATATTTGTCACACTCAGAATAAACCAAACCTACTAATACAGAAAACTATGCTTAAAAATCATCCCAAAGGACTAATTGTTGCCTTCTTCGCCAACATGGGTGAAAGGTTCGGCTTTTACACAATGATGGCAATACTGGTTCTTTTCCTGCAGGCGAGATACGGCCTGTCAGCCGAAAATTCCTCAGAGATTTACAGCTGGTTCTATTTTGCTATCTATGCCCTCGCCCTGTTCGGAGGTATCCTGGCAGATGCCACAAGCAAATACAAGGCAGTAATACTTACCGGCATTGTAATTATGTTCGGCGGGTACATCTTCATGGCAATTCCCGGCATGTCGCAGACTCTCACTGTGATAGCCCTCTTCACAATTGCTTTCGGGAACGGACTTTTCAAGGGGAACCTGCAGGCTGTTGTAGGACAGATGTATGATGATCCAAAGTATTCAAAACTAAGGGATTCAGCCTTCATGATTTTCTATATGGGGATAAATATAGGTGCGGTTTTTGCCCCCTATGCAGCAACAGGTATCAGGAACTGGTGGCTGAAGACAAACGGATTCCTCCATGACGGAAGCCTTCCGGCGCTCTGTCACCAGTTTAACAACAATACCCTTACAGACACTTCCACATTCCAGCAACTGGCTGACAAGGCAAGTATTGCAGGGCCCGTAACTGATCTTGGAGCATTTGCAAGCAGCTACCTTGAAGTCTTTTCAAAGGGTTACAACTATGCGTTTGCCATTGCTGCAGGCGCAATGGTAATTTCTCTGATCGTATTCGTAACCTTCAAGCACCTGCTTCCCAATAAGGAAAAGGTTGCAAAAGAATCAACCGGCCCGAAAATGGAATTCAAGCCATGGGCACTCATCGGCGCTGCTCTTGCAATGGGTCTTACAGCGTTTGCCCTTTCTTTCCTCGTTAATTACAAAGACGCCCTCGCCTACGGGCTGTTTGCAGGTTTTGTGGTTTGGATACTTGTAAGTGCAAAGAGGGAGGAAATGAGCAGGGTTTCTGCTCTTATAATGGTTTTCTTCGTTGTAATCTTCTTCTGGATGTCATTCCATCAGAACGGCCTTACGCTCACCTGGTTTGCGCGTGACTATACAGTAAAGGAAGTTGGTCGGCTTACATATATATTCTTCACCCTGCCTTCATTGCTGGCTGTTGTTTTTTCAGTGCTTGGCCTTGTGCTCCTTGTCAAAAAAACCAGCCCTGCAAGGACAAGAATCATTGGTGGAGCCCTGTTTGCAGCTGCCCTGGTTTTTGGCTATTACTGGCTTACGAAGAGAAACGATATGAATCCGATAGCCCCGGAGGTCTTCCAGAGCTTCAACCCGCTTTTTGTTGTATCGCTGACCTTTCCCGTGATGGGATTCTTCGCATGGCTTAACAAAAAGAATATCGAACCCTCTACACCTAAAAAGATCGGGTTTGGGATGATAATTGCCACAATTGGTTTCGTGGTGATGCTCCTCTCATCAGTTTCACTTCCATCCCAGCCTGAACTTGCAGGCGCACCGGTGTCTGAAGCACTGAGAGTCACCCCCTACTGGCTTATCGGGACATATCTGATACTTACTGTAGCTGAACTGTTTCTCAGCCCGATGGGGTTATCATTTGTATCAAAGGTAGCGCCATCAAGGTTCCAGGGACTTATGCAGGGCGGCTGGCTGCTTGCCACCGCAATTGGCAACAAGCTCCTGAGCGTTCCCGGAAAGCTCTATGACAAAATAGAAATATGGCAGTTATGGCTTGTTTTCATTGCCTGTTGCATCGTTGCCGCAGCCTTTATTTTCACTCTCATGAAGAGACTCGAAAACGCCACAAAATAACCGGAACTCAAACCGGAACAAGGGAGAGCCGCATACACGGCTCTCTTTTTTTTGCCAATTAATCGTTTGTGTCAGCAACAAAAAAAGATATAAATAATATATTTGTCCGATTAACCAGATTACAATGAGCAGCAACAAAATGTACGACAAGGTCTTCGCGATCTTCGGAACCGTGATGGTCTTCTTCTATTTCGGCCTGGCCCTCTTCCTGGTCACTACAAAAATATTTGACATTGACAAAGCAATGAGGATCATTATTGCCGTCCCCCTGTTCATCTACGCGATTTACAGGGTATTTGTATCATATGAAAAGATCAGGGACAGTTTTTTCAGCAAGGACGACCGGAACGAATAAAGTTCTGATCAGCAAAGGGTAAAAGCACCTCCAGACGGTCATATTATAATGGTGGCACAGAGTTTGAAATGGATATTGAAGGCAGGGCATTAAATTTCAAGCCTTTCAGACCCGAAAATTGAGAGAAAATTATTAATATTGTGGCTCATAGCAAGTTGAAATCCAGAGGAACGATGAACAGACTGACAAGCCCTTCGGCAGTTCTTGCCGGGGCATTGGTGATGATCTTCCTGGTCTCCGCAACAGCATGCGGAAACAGGGGAACAGTGGCACTGAAAGAAACCCCGACCTCGGGTAAAATCAGGATAGCGGCAGATGATTCCTTTCAGCCAATAATAAAAGCGGAACTGGATACATTCACCGCACTCTATAACTATGCGGAGATCACACCGCTTTACATGCCCGAGAATGAGCTTGTGGCCTTCTTCCTGAATGATTCCGTAAAAGTCATTGCTTCTTCATGGACACCATCCGATGAACAGAGAAAGCTGCTTCTGGACCTTCAAACTGTCGTCCGCAGCACCGTGGTGGCTTATGATGCAATCGCCCTGGTTCTCAACAGAACCAATAACGATTCGCTCCTCACCTACCAGAATGTAAAGGATATGTTCACCGGTACGGTGACCGACTGGAAACAGATCAATCCTTCCTCCGGGCTGGGACAGATAAACATCGTGTTTGACAATGTCCGTTCAGGCAACATCAGGTACTTCAGGGAACTATTTGATCTCCCGGAAGAGCTGGGATCAAACTTTTTCGCTGTCAACAGCAATCCCGAAGTGATTGAGTATGTTTCAAAGAGCCCCGGAGCCATTGGCATAGTTAGTGTCAACTGGATCAGTGACGAAGATGATCCGCTGAGCTTCGGCATGATGAATAAAATCAAGGTGGCTGCTGTATCACAGGCCCTTATTGACAGATCCTCCTACTTCCTGCCGTTGCAGGGACACATATACGACAAATCATATCCATTTGTGCGTGAGATGATTATGCATTCCAGGGAGTCTTTTGCAGGACTTGGCTCGGGATTTGTAAGTTTCGTAGCAGGAGAAAAGGGACAAAGAATAATACTTAAATCGGGTCTTGTTCCCGCAACGATGCCGATCAGAATTATACAGACAACAAATGAGTAACTAAATTTTGATAACGATGATTAAGAGAAGCTTTAAACTCGCGTTGCTGCCCGCAGCGGTATTTTGCATGGTCTCTGGCACTGGGCTCAGGGCTCAGACACTTGACGAGGCGAGGACCTTTACAAAAAACGAGCAGTATGATAAGGCAGAGGCACTGTTCCAGCAACTGATTCAAAAAGAGCCGGCCAACAGCGCAATCTATTTCCACTACGGCGAGAACACGCTGCTGAACTATTTTGCTGACACCATCTCCAATACGCTCAATATTGCAACAAAGGAGGCTGCAGATATTTTTGACAAGGGTGTGGCAGCCAATGCAGCTGACCCTCTCAACCATATCGGACTAGCCAAGGTTGCCTCACTTAACGGGCAGGATGCAAAGGCTGAAGAACTCAGGTTAAAGGCCAAAAGCCTTCTTCCTCCCTACAAGAAGGTCACAAAGATTCAGAATCCCAAGGGCTACGCATACGCACTTGCCAAAATTGCAGAATCATATATCCGGTTCGAACAGGTTGACACAAGCAAGGCCCTTCCGTTCATCAGGCAGGCTCTTACGATAGACCCCAGAAACAGTGAGGTATACATCATTGCCGGCGACATTTTCATACTGGTCAATGACGGCTCCAAGGCAATCAAGAACTACAACCTTGCGCAGGACTGGGACCTTCAGTCGCCCGCCGCAAACATGAAGATCGGAAGCATCTACGTGAAGGGTCGCAACCTTATGGCTGCCATCCCCTACTATGAGCAGGCAATTGCGCTTGATCAGAACTATGCTCCCGCTTACAGGGAACTGGGACAGCTTTACTCCAGTGCCGGCAGGTTCAATGACTCCAAAAAGTACTTTGAGAAGTACCTCGAACTGACCCAGGGAAACATCCCTGCCAAGATCAGGTACGTCAACGCACTCTTCTATGCCAAAGAATATGACGAGGTCATCAAGACAGTTGAGGAGATATTTGCTGTAGACCAGTCAAGAACCTACATGAACCGTATTGCCGGTTACTCAGCATATGAGGAGGGCAATTTTGAGCTTGCAAAGCAGTATATGGACAAGCTCTTTGCAAACCTCGATGCTGACCGCATCATCAAGAAGGACTATATCTATCTGGCAAGGATACTTGCAAGAAAGAACCAGAACTACGCCAAGCAGATGATTGATGCCGACAATGACGCTGAAGAACTGAGCAAGCTCCAGGCAAGGTATACAACACTGAAGAGCCCGGCAAAGGAAAAAGCCAAGGCTGACATGGACGTGCTTCAGGCAAAAGTTGAAGCTGCCCGTGCCCAGATAGCACAGGCCAAAGCTGAACTCGTCTCGGCATTCGCAGCCTATGACAAGGCAATCAATTTCGATGATGAGGAAGACCTTAACCTCGTTTATGAAAAGGGAACGGTTCAGTACGGCGCTCATCTCTATGCTGACGCTGCTTCTACCTGGTCACACCTTCTTGAAAAGGGAAGAGACAGCGAGAACGACTATATTCAGGTGGGAAGGGCTTACTACCAGGACAAGGCTTTTGACAAGGCAGATGAGGTATTCGGCAAGATGATTGCAAAATATCCCAACAATCTTCAGGGTTACCTCTGGATGGCCAATATTGCCTCTGCAAAGGATCCCGACTCAGAGCTCGGACTTGCCAAACCGAGATTCCAGTCTCTTCTGCAGAAAGCAGCTGTTGACTCGGTTAAGAACGTGAAGGAGATCTATGACGCCGTCAGGTACCTGGGTTATGAGGCGCTGCAGAACAAGAAATATGATGAAGCAAAGTCCTACTACAACAGGATGATGAACCTGGCTCCCGAGTACAGGGTAAGGGCTCACAGCTCGCTCAGCACAATGTACATGACAATGGGCGACTATGCCAAGGCAACAGAGGAGAACAATAAAATCCTTGCAATTGAACCGGGGAATGAAGCTGCAAAATCAGCCATTCAGTATATCGCACAGCTTCAGAAGAGCGCTGTTCCAAAAGCACATCCCAACGAAATTACAGGCGTTATCGCTGACTCAGCAGGCGAGCCTATCCCCGGCGCATCCGTCAGGGTGAAGGACACCGCAGCAGAGGCCTGGACCAACGGAAGGGGTGAGTATAAGTTCGTCATGCCTGAAGCATCCGAAACACTTGTAATAAGTGCCAAGGGTTATAAATCAATTGAGATACCCGTATCAAAGAGAAGGATTTACAACGCAACTCTCGATAAGTAGAGGGTGTTGATAAACACCTACAAAAATTGATCTATTTGGAATTGTCTATTGTAAAAGAAATTGAGAATAATTATTTTTGCCAACTGTTTACTTAAACCAACTAAAGAATACTAAAATGAGTAAAGAAACCAAGTCGTCAAGCGGTGTATGGCAGTCGATCTTTGCACCTCTAGCAATCATTCTTGCATTTATTGTTGCATATCTGATTTTCACCAGGGTTCTCGGTAACCCGGTCAACTTCGAAGGCGGTAACCCGAAGGGCCATCCGCTCCAGGGAAACCTTCTCGGCCTCATGTACAAGGGCGGTATGATTGTGCCTATCCTTATCACAATCGTGATTACCCTTCTCATCTATGTTGTTGAAAGGCTTATTACTCTTTCAAGGGTAAAAGGAAAGAAGAGTCTCAATGTTTTCGTTTCCAACCTTCAGAAGATGCTTGCTGAAGACAGGATTGAAGATGCAATCGTAGCATGTGACAAACAGAAAGGTTCGCTTGCAAACGTTATGAAGGCAGGTCTGTCACGCTACCGTGCTCTCGAAAATGACAAGGAACTTGAAAAAGACCAGAAGATCACCTCCATGAAGCAGGCAATTGAAGAGGCCTCAGCTCTCGAGCTCCCGGTTCTCTCAAGGAATATGGTTATCCTCTCTACAATTGCTTCGATCTCGGTGCTTATCGGTCTTATCGGAACGGTTATCGGGATGATCCGTGCGTTCGCAGCTCTTGCCCAGTCAGGCGCTCCTGATGCACTCGCCCTCTCAACCGGTATATCCGAAGCCCTTGTCAACACGGCATTCGGTATCACAGGCTCAACCCTGGCTATAATATTCTTCAACTGGTTCTCATCAATGATTGACAGCTATGTCTTCAAAATTGATGAGGCCGGATTCAGTCTGACCCAGACCTTCGCCGCTTCTATCAGAAAATAAGCAGCCGAATTTATTCTTTTGGTCAAAAAAAGAAAGGAATTAAAAAGATGCCAAAGATTAAATTAGGAACCAAATCTCCACGAATCGACATGACGCCGATGGTGGACCTGTTCACACTGCTGCTCACCTTTTTCATTCTGACAGCAACGTTCAGGCCTACAGAATCAGCCGCTGTTGATACACCTTTTTCCGTATCGGAGAAACCGATGATGGATGCCAACGTAATGACTGTGCTCATAGCGAAGGACAACCGCGTGTTTTTCAATGTTGACAACGGACCGGATACAATTCTTAAGTTCCGCCCGAAGATCCTTGCCGAAATGGGCAAGCGCTACAACATTGAATTCACCGAGGATGAGCTTCGCTTTTTTGAAAAGACCGGTGCAGCCGTAGGCGTTCCGATACAGGATATGAAGAAGTACCTCGCCGCTAAAGACTCGGATGAAAGAACAGCCCTTGAAAAGGGTGTTCCTATCGATTCCGTGGACAATCAGCTGGCATTGTGGATCCTTTTTGCCCGCCAGGTCAACCCGGCAGTGCAGACAATGATCAAGGGCGATGCCGATGTTGATTTCCCGGTCGTAAGGGAAGTACTTGACATTCTGCAGGACAAAAACGTGAACAGGTTTAACCTGATCACAAGTCTCCGTGCAGTTGAAGTAACGGAAGAACAAATAGCAGAGTAAGATGGCAGAAATTCAAGTCGAGGAAAAAAGCAAGGGTGGGAAAAAGAAGCCGAAAAAAGGTGACGCCCACGTGGATATGACGCCGATGGTGGACCTCATGAGTCTGCTCATCACGTTCTTCATGCTCACAGCAGCTTTCAGCAAGCCGAAGGTTATGGAAATCATTCTCCCTGAGAAAATCAGGAAGGATGAAAAGGTTGAACCCCCGAAGATCGCTGAAAGCCGTACTCTCAATATCATCCTCGGTCCCGAGGACAAGGTCTACTGGTACCCAGGCAAAGCCGACCCGGAAGTGACCATACTCCAGGAGACCGATTTCAGCGCCGAAGGCATCCGCCAGGTCCTGCTTGACAGGAACCGGGCACTGTTCCGCAAGATAGACCAGTTTGAGAAAGATGTTATCGCAGGTAAGATCGATATCAGACAGGACTCCATGCGAAGCGCAATCAGCCAGCTGAAAAAGGATGATGATACAGGGCCTATCGTTCTTATTAAAGCCTACAAAACGTCAAAATACAAGAATTTCGTCGATATAATTGATGAAATGTCGATTGTAGGGATTGCCCGCTACACATTTACTGACATGGACTGGGTCGAGGAGAAACTGGTTGTTGATGCCATTAACAGGGCAACTGCCACCGCTTCAGGTTCAGCACAATAGGAGGGAAAAACTATGGCAAACGAAAAGAATCGATACCCAAGCTTTGATGATATAGTATTCGAAGGCCGCAATAAGGAATACGGCGCCTACGAGATCCGGAAGAAATATGCCAGGACAATGTCAATGTCCATAATTATTGGCATTATTGTGGTTCTCACAGCAGCAATTGTTCCTTATATCAAAGCCAAGAATATAGCCCAGATAAAGCAGAGGGACGCCAATGAGGTTATAGCCGAAATGGCAAATGACATCAACCAGGAAGAGGCCGCTCCTCCTCCACCTCCCCCACCCCCGCCTCCGTCGGAACAGCAGACAGTTGTTAAATATGTGGCTCCGGTGATTGTTGACACAATTAAGCCTGATGAAGCAAGCCAGTTTATGACCGCAGACGACGTGGCAGAAACTGTTGCTGACGAAACGGTAGTTGAGGTTATCGAACAGGTGCAGGAAGAGGTTCAGGAAGAAGCCCCGCAGGAAGTGTTCGTAGTGGTTGAAGAGATGCCTTCATTCCCGGGAGGGGATACTGAGCTCTTCAAGTTCATCTATGACAATATCGAGTATCCCGAACTTGCAAAGGAGAACAACATCCAGGGCAAGGTGATACTTCGCTTCTGCGTGACCTACAAGGGAACAGTTGACCAGGTATCCATTGTCAGGGGCGTTGACGCGTCTCTCGACGAAGAGGCTATCAGGGTTATCAAGATGCTCCCGCTGTGGAAACCCGGTAAGCAGGGCGGTAAACCCGTGAACGTCTGGTACAGCGTACCTATCAGCTTCCAGCTCAAGTAAGCCGGACAGCATGCATAAAATTAAAAGGTGTCTCTCACGGGACACCTTTTTTTATTTAATGTTTTTGTGAATGCCGTGAGGCACCTGGTCAACGTTCCAGCATCATTGTAATATATCGCTCAGCCAGTGCCGTCCTGTCAAGACCAAGTCCGCTAACCACAATCATGGTACCGGCTTTTCGCGCCATGTGAAGGGCCCCGTTGAAACCGTCTTCAAATGCATACTTGAATATCTCCTCATCCGGTGACCATGCATCACCGGCAAGCCTTGATGCCATCTTAGCCACTTCTGCCGGCTCTTCGCGGCTGAAGAGATAGATATCAAACCTGTCTCCGTCAACCTCGTATGATGCCCTGAAAGCGCCCCGGAGAAAATCATGACCCAGGATGCTCTCAAGAACGTAAGTTTCCTGGTTTTGTAATAATCCGGCAGCCGGGAACTGTTTCAGGAGAGCAGGGAATTGATTGCTGCCCTCCAGTCTTGATGAAATAAGCCCTGCAAGCTCAAGCATTGCGCCACTCACCTTCTTCGAAGCAGAGTGGCTCATAATCTTGACATAGTACCCGCCCTTGTAGAAGTGTACCAGCCCCTCCTCTTTGTATCCCTGAACTCCTAACGGAATGAAATTATAACCGGGGGACCGTTCCATTGAGTAAATCCCGAACGCCCTTGAATCATCGCCGAACCGGTAGATTTCAGCCTTGATGCTGCTCTTGCCCTTCACATATTCCGAAATGTTCAGATCGATGAATCCAAGTGCCAGGTAAGCGTCAGCCGCTCCGTTTATATAGTTCCAGAGGTCGTCAGGAGTATAAACAGGATAATCACTGCTGCTCCTGTACCCCTTCAGCTCCGGGAAAACCTGTTGACCGGCAAGTTGTGATACAGCTAAGGTGAGCAGGACCAATAATATTAAATTCCTTCTGATCATGATTATCCTCCCCCGTTATGCAATCAGATCATAAGGCACATTCACAAGCCTTGAAATATCAGTGATCTTCTCCCTGATATCAAATCCTCTGACGCAGTTTGCAGTACAGCTTTGGCATCCGGCGCAAGGATCTGCCTTGACTGATACCTCGCTGAGCAACTCTGAAGCCATTGCAGCATTCCGGTAACCATAGGCGTACATGTATGCCCTCATCATCTCAGGTATCGGAAGACTGTTCGGGCAGCCAGGCACACAGTTGCTGCAGGCGTTGCAATAAAGCCCCGGGCAGTAGGATTCAGCAATGAGTTCTGCCTTGTCCTGCTCCGTAAGGATCACATCCTTCATTATCTTCAGGTCTGTCTCAAGCTGATCAAATGCAGTAATTCCAGGTATGGTTGTGTGAACGTTGGGATTTGAAATGACCCATCTCAGCGCGGCCTGAACATTCACCGGCTTTGTCCTCTCCCTGTCAAGCCACCCTCCTGCCAGGGACTTCATGCCTACTATGCCCATGCCGGCTGCTGCTGCCCTGTCAATGGCGCTGTTCAGTTCAGGCAGGTAGGTCTGGCGGTAATTATATGATGTAAGAACAACATCCCAGATTCCGTCTTCAACCATCGTATTAATCACAAGTGGTTCGTTCTTGTGTGTCGAGATGCCGATATACCTGACCCTACCCTTCTTCTTCAGGTCGAGCATGACATTTACTATCTCATTGTGCCTGACAAGCTCGGCACTGTCAGCCGCATGCATGTAAAGTATGTCAACATAATCCATCTTCAGCCTTGTGAGGCTCAGGTTGAACTTTTCGAGGAAGTCTGACGCCGTTGTCTCCTTCGTTGGCAATCCGGCGCGGTCAACACCGGCAGGTTTGACTTTGGTTGCAATAACGAAGGAGTCACGCGGCACCTGGCTGAAAAACCCTCCAAGCATCTCCTCGTTTCTGCCATTCATGTAGCCATGGGCTGTGTCAAACATCTTCATCCCTGCTTCGTAGGCTGCCTTTACAAGTGAATCGTTGTCCGATCTCATCACGCCGAAGCTTACAACAGGCAGTTTCAGGCCTGTCTTGCCAAGGGTTCTGTAAACTATATCACCGTCTGTAATTCTGCCATTTCCGGCCAGTGCCGGAGTGCCCAGCATTGTAACTCCTGCGGCTCCTGCGAGACCTGATCTGAAAAATGTTCTGCGTTTCATAAATAATGGTTTCGTGTGTTTTTGACTGAATAGTTTAAATCCAACCGGGGATGTTGATAAATAACTGTTTATCATCTCACCTCAGCTGTGTGTCAATGAGCCAATATACAAATATTTTATCTTATTTTAGAGGGGCTGTCCAGCAGCAAAATAAATCAGGAAAACATGGGGCGATATATCCACAACCTGATCTCGGGAGGTGAGGGGTTGAAACTTGATTTCAAATACTGTATCTCTGACCCCCGGAAGATTGCCCGTACTCTCTCGGCTTTTTCCAATACGGAGGGGGGAAAACTGCTGATCGGGGTCAGGGATAACGGTTCGATTGCCGGCGTCAGGTCAGACGAGGAGTACTATATGATTGACTCCGCCGCCACTCTTCACTGTGACCCGGAGGTCTCAATAAGGACAATAAGCCACACAATAAACGGCAAGAGCATTCTCGAAGTGGAAGTGCCCAGAGGTCCGGACATACCTGTTAAGGCGAAGGACGAGCATGGGAGGTGGAAAGCTTACTTCAGGCAGCATGACCAGAACTTCATGGCTGACAGGGTGATACTGCAGGTATGGAGACGTACCGGGAAGACTCGCGGATTGCTGCTTCGGTTCGAGGAGACTGAAAATCTCCTTCTCAATCATCTTCGGAAAGCAGGCAGAATAACTGTTCCTGAATTCCGTGAACTTGCAGGAATAAATTCCCGCCGGGCGGAAAAGATACTGAGCGACTTTATTCTCTGCGGGCTGATAGTCTATGAGGCCAATGAGAGGGGTATTTTCTACCTCTTAAGCAACGAATTCGGAGCGGGACCGTTACTCAATCCTTAACCCCACCACAAGGATGTCATCGGTCTGGGGTGCCTTGCCCATCCAGCTCCCGAGACGCTCTGACAGGATCTCCTTCTGCTTGCTCATCGGGAAGTTCCTTATGTCCAGTATAAGTTTCCTCAGGTTCTTCTTCAGGAATTTCTTTCCTGTGAGACCGTTGAACTGATCGGCATAGCCGTCAGTAAAGAGGTAGTATGAGGACTTCCTTTCAAGCTTCCAGGTGTGTTGCGTAAACTCGTGTTCACCATCGAGGTGCATCCCAAGCGGTATTCTGTCCCCGTAGACTGTCTCAAGCAGGTGCTTCCCGCTGACGAGGGTGCCCTCATTGGGTTTGAACTCGCCGTTTTCCCACCTTGCCAGCTCCTGGTCGTTCATCTCCCTGACCCTGAAACATTGAGAGGCAGCTCCTGAATATCCGACGGATTTCCCTGCCCGGTCAATTGACAGCACGGAGATATCAATGCCTTCCTGTTGCACATCGGATTCCGGAAGCGATCCGAAGGTCTCAGAGAGTTTCCTGCGGAACTCCTGCAATATAGCCGAGGTACTTATAGCCTCAGGCCTGCTGCAAATCTCATCCATAAAAGAGTGTGCCATAATTGTTCTCAGCGATGAAGGCACTCCGTGTCCGGTGCAGTCGCCCACCGCCATAATGGTTCGCTCTCCGATGTTGGCCATCCAGAAAAAATCACCGCTCACGGGACCCTTTGGGCTGTTGAGAATAAAACTGTCAGGCATGGCTTCAATGAGTCTCCTGCCGGAGGACTGAATTGCCTGCTGGATTATTCCGGCATACTTCTCGAGCCCGGCAACCTCCTCCCTTCCTTTTGCAGTAGCTTCGTTCCTTTGTTTGAGGAGACTCTCAAGCCGCCTGTTCCTGATGTGCAGTCGCCTTGCATAGAACCTGATAAGCTTGTATACTATCCAGCCTGCCAGGACAGCGTAAAGCAGTTTTGCTATCAACGATGCATACCACGGCTTCCAGACTACAAAGGCATACCGCGAATCCTCATTTTCAGGACCTGTAACAGTTCTGGCTTTCAGCAAAAAAACATATTCACCTGCCGGCAGATTGGTATAATCCCTTTGTGTCTGCACATCCCAGCCTGACCAGTCATCATCATAACCTTCAAGCTTGGACCTGTATTCGGTTTTCCTCACACCCACATATGAGGTTGTTGACCATCTGAAGGTGATATCATTGTTCCGGTTCATGAGCCTGACCACCGGTTTATCAGGCTGGAATGAGGAGGGAATACTCCTGCCTTCAGGGCTGAGGGTAAAGAAGGTACCATCCATCAGAACGTTATCACCCGATATAATCCTCGTGAAAATAGTTTTGAAGGTCCCGTAGTTGAACCCGAGTTTTGACTTGTCCACCACAAACAGGCTTCGCCCTTTAGCAAGCCAGACATTTCCGTCAATCCAGGCAATGCCTGTTGTGGGAATATCCGGAAGAAAATCAAACTGCCGTCTGAAGACAACCGGTCCCTGGCGGGTGGTTGTGACAAGTGCATCGAAATTACGTGTATCAAATCCGGACAGAACCGTCTCACCCTCCGGTGTGCGAAAGAGCATGCTTACACTTGCATTGTCAAAGTTGGCTCCGGCAAGCTCATGGTCCTTTTCAAATGAATCATGCTGTCTGTTATAGCGGTAGATGCCCTTGCCCGTGCACACATAAAGTCTGTCGTCAATGACAGAAAGGCTGTTGATTGTATCACACTGCAACCCCTTATCTCTTCCATACCGGATGAAGGTTGTATCATTGACTTCACAGTGCATACGGACCAGTGATGAAGGTGACTCCGTGGCTATCCACCACTCTCCCGGGGCCGATTCCTCAATATCCATGACCGCGCCATTCACACCGCCAATGATCATGTGTTTGACCATCCACTCAGAATCATCAAAAAGAAGAGTCCTGATGGTACCGTCATCAGACCCGGCAATCATGACTGATGAGTTCTCCCGGCCCGTTCTGATTGTTGTCAGCCGGGTGCGGCTGAGATAACGGGTCGCATCGCCTTCAATGTCAATCTGCAGCAAACCGTTGGGTGTTGCTGCTATCAGGACCTCTCCTTCAGGCAGATCACAGCTGATCATGTCATTTACCCTGACGCCCTGGCTCCTGATTCTCCTGAAGCGCATCACACCCGATTTGTCAACGTTGCTCTTGTAAAGGCCATCATTTGCGCTTACAAAGACAGAATCAGCAAATCCAATGACAGAGATCGTACCCGGCATTATTCCTGCAGCCTTTCCGATTTCACCAGCAGGCATTGAAACACAGGCCAGGTTAATGAATCCCCTGGTGCAGAACCAGAGCTGGGAATTATTGGTATAGTCACAGTACATCGCCATTACTGACGACTCTTCTACTGAGGCTGTCTGTTCTGAGATGTGCTGCAGCAGTGCTCCCTCATGACTGAATATGCAAACCCCACCCCCGTTGTCGAGGCCGGCGGCAATCATATTTCCCGGAAGAATAACGAGGTCTGTCAGCGTCCCGTTCCTCAGAATGGCACTTCCTCTCCTGTCAGTAAAGTTGTTGTTGAGTGCTCCGGTCTTGATATTGAACAGAATCAGGCCTTTACCCGCAGCCGCGATGAGCAGGTTGTCCCTGTCATATGGCACCATCCTGACAATCCTTGTGTTCCTTATCTTTTCTCCTGCCGGGATTCGGCTTATTCTGCCTTCGCTGTAATCGAACAGGCCCTCCTTATTGTCTGCGATGATTATTCTTTTGTCAAAAGCCACGAGGTTTGATACGGCGCTGATACCTGAACTGATCTCCAAATTTGTCACCATGACAGAATCGCTTCCCGTTGCAAGCGAAAAAAGCATCTTCCCGTCTGTCAGAAAGACGGAATTGCTGTCTGCTGCTATTGATTTGATTGAACCAATGTCAGCTGCAGCGGCGGAGTCGCTTATCATTTCTGTCAGGGGTTGCCAGGTCAGTCTCCCGGAAAGGTCAGGCTGAAGAAAACCGAAGTCGTCTTCGCCTCCGGCATAGACTAATCCCCGGATATCGGTGGCCATGGCATTAATCCTGCCGGCGCCGGGAGTCCGGATCAGGTTCCATGTGGTGCCGTCAAATGTAACTATGCCTCCGGCTTCAGTGCCGAAATACATGACGCCGCTCCCATCCATCGTAACGCTCACGCTTGTGGGGTTACCCGGGATTTGAGCAGCATCAAACGAGCTGATCAAAGGCGTACCGTACCTGTTGACCTGCGCGCTGATTGACAATGAGTAAAATAAAAGGAATAATAAAAGCTGAAGCCCCTTCTTCATACCCTGAACATTCTTCCTGTAATAATGGTTAAATATACGAATTCAATTTATATAACGGCAGCAAGGGCTTTCGGCATATAAATTGAGGTAATTTTAGTTATCTTGGCTTCGCTTTTTCAGGTTATGAGGGTAGATCAGCGGGTAACCGCAATAATGCTGGCAGCTGTTTTGTGGCTGCTAAACCTGCACGTAGCAGAATCTCAGCCATACGCCGGAAGGTCTTCCGGTGATCAGGCTGCAGGAATTCCTTCGCGCCAGCCTTCAGAGATCATGTACCGTTCCGATGAACCCAGGTTTCTCAATGTCAGTGACCCTTCAGGACGCTACCTCCGTCTGTTGCTGCCGGGGCACCATCATACCCCTGAGACAGGTATGCCTGAGTTGCCTGTTTACAGCAGGTTGGTTGAAGTGCCTGAAGGAATGGACCTGACAGTCACCCTCTCCGGTGTATCATCCAAACGAATCAGGTTCTCCGATCACGGGGCACCTGACGCCGAAATCTTCCCTGCACAGCCCGCCAGGACCAAGAATGAAAAGCAGGATGACCGGGTTACCGTCAAGGACAGGAAAGTGTACGAGGCCGGTGATGTCCTTATTCATGACACTGTCAGGATCACCCACGCAGGAATCTTCAGAGGCCGCAGGCTTGCCAACATAGCTGTCTATCCCGCATTCTACAACCCGAAGGGAAAATACGTGGATCTGATAACCTCAATGAATCTCAGCCTGAAGTTCGACCCCTCCGCCACCAAAGGAGAAGAGGATGGCGACCCGGAGTTCAATAAGGGCGGTTACGCTTCGGATTCCTATGTTCCAGGATACACCGACAGCCCGGTCCATATGATTGTTGTCACGGATTCTGTCTTTACAAAACACCTGGCTCCCCTCCTAAGGTGGAAGATGCTGAAAGGTATTGAGACAACAGTGATCTACAAGGGACCGGGACCGGCAGACACAGTCTACAAAGATCTGAAAAAAAAGGTATCTGCCGTCTATTTTGACCTGCTGGCCCGGGGGGTGCCTGTAAATTACCTTCTGATTGCAGGCGATCCGTCAATTATTCCCACATCACGAGGAACATTGAATGTCTCCGACCTCTACTACGGCGAGTTTGACGGGGATGGTGATTATATTCCGGAACTTTTCATCGGCAGGCTGCCTGTAAGCGACACGACCCAGATGAAGGGCATTGTAAAGAAGATTATTGATTACGAGCAATACACCTACGGTCCACAAAACGATTTCTGGTCCGGGGCACTGGCAAGCGCCGGCAACGCCCCCGGTTTCGAGCTTTATATGAACGGTCAGATTTCTTACCTCTACAATAACTACCTTGGCCAGGACACATCACTCACTGCCTACAAATGGCTCTACCCGGAAGCGCAACAGAAGGATGACTCGCTGAAAACGGTCTTCAACCAGGGTCTCAGCTTCCTGAACTATACCGGGCACGGAGAGGCAACCGGATTCAGTGATCCGGTTTTCAAGTCAGCGCTGGTCAAGGACCTGGTCAATTTGAACGAATATCCACTTATTATTTCAAATGCATGCCGTACCGCCCAGATTAATGTCGCCTCCTGCTTCGGAACCACAATGGTGGCAACACCGGAGAAGGGTGCTATAGGTTTTATCGGCTGCACGAACGACTCCTACTGGAGCGATGACTTTTTCTGGTCCGTGGGACCGGGGACACCAGGACCTGATGTCACATTTGAGTCTACGGGAGCAGGCGCATTCGACAGACTGTTTCACTCACACGATGAGCCGCCTGGGGAATGGTTCCATACAATGGGACAGATAAATTTCTCAGGCAACATGTCGGTATCTGCAAGTACAAGTCCACGAAAGAAGTATTACTGGGAGACCTATATCCTGCTTGGTGATCCTTCCCTCTCTCCCATGATAGGCCGACCGGATACGTTCAGGATAGATCTCCCCGAGAGGGTTCCTGTTGAACTCACTTCACTGAGTTTCTTCGCAAAACCTTTTGCCTATGCAGCACTGTCTGACTTTGACACCCTCTGGGATGCCAGTCACGTCAGTCCGTCCGGCAATGTCTCACTGACAATTCCTGCGGGTGTGAAAGACTCCTGCCTGTTGGTTGTCACAGGGCAGAATATGCTTCCGTTTTACAAAACCATTCACTTCGGCAATGTTTCCGGTCCTTTTTTAACAGCAGGAAACATAGTGCTGGATGACGTTGAAGGCAACGGAGACGGAATTCCTGATTACGGGGAGGACATTAATCTCAAGGTCACTGTAAAAAATATAGGTAAGGGCAGCACCTCCGGCCTGAACGCAAAGATAGCTGTCGCTTCCGGGATGATAACTGTTGTGGCTGACACCGCGGCGATTGGTGTTCTCATGCCGGGCGAATCACGGACTATCGCCGGAAAGTTCACCTTTACTGTCTCTGACAGGGTTGAGGACGGAGAACTGGCATCCCTTATGCTGATCCTGAAAGACAACAGCAATGAGTACAGGTACGGTATTGACATGACTCTTCATGCTCCAGTGCTTAAAATTGTCTCTGCAGTACATGATGACTCTTCAGTCGGCAACTCGAATTTCCTTCCCGAACCCGGAGAGAATCTCCATCTGAGGGTCCGGGTAAAAAATGAAGGCTCATCTGCTGCCAGCGGCACTGTGAAAGTCACTCCTGCCGGGACATGGCTCGTTCTGGATGAACCACAGATGGTAACCGGAACCATTCTTCCCGGAGAGGAAAAGGACATCTACTTCGAGACAGCTATCTCACTTCTCGCCGGATCAGGACGGGTGATTCCGTTTGATGTCAGCTTCGTCTGCGGACAATATCAGACCACGGGCAGGTGGTCACTTTCCACCGGCAAAACACGTGAGACATGGGAATTCAACCGGTTCGATGTCTTCCCGTGGATACTGGAGGGTGATTATCCATGGATTATTACCTCCTCCGCTTCATATGAAAATGTCCATTCGGCGAGGTCTGCACCAATCCCTGACAAGGCGGAGTCAGTCCTTGCAATCTATGTCAATACCCCTGTTGCCGATACCCTCTCCTTCTATGTCAGGGTCTCATCGGAACCGATCTATGACCAGCTCACCTTCAGGGTTGACAGTGTGATTGACATGCAGATATCCGGTGACACCCCATGGGCGTTGAGGAAAAAAGTTCTCAAGCCGGGGATTCACCTTCTGGAATGGGCTTACAGCAGGGATGTCTCACTTTCCGGAGGCCTGGATGCGGCCTGGCTTGATCAGGTGACTTTCCCGGACCTGGCCTTCATTGAATCCGACCTGCACATTGATTCTGTTTATACCCCTCAGGTCACAACACTTCTGACTGATGTAACAGTGAAAGGCAGGGTGATAAACTTCGGAAGAAATGCTATAACCAGCTTCCCATTGGCATATAAGTTAAATGACAGTGATCCGGTCAATGAGACCTTCTATAGAAAAATAGATCCGGGAGACACTATTGACGTGTCATTCTCACATAAAATAAGTCTTCAGAAGGACATACTCAACAGGCTTTACATATTCAACCGCCTGCCAGAGGATGGCTATCCTGGCAATGACACAGCAATGGTCTCCTTTATTCTCTCCGGCACCGGGACTGAATTAGAGGAGGGAAACGTTTCCGTACATCCCAACCCGTTCAGGGAGAGCTTCACCCTCGAACTCGATTATGAGGGCAGCTACAATACCGCAATAGAGCTCTTTGATTCGGGAGGAAGGATTGTGATGCAATCCGATATTGAGCTATCTCCGGGTAAGAACATGATACCCTTCCAGTGCCGTCACCTCTCTGCAGGAGTGTACACGCTACGCATCACGCAGGGATCCAGGAGTTTTAATCTTAGAATTGTGAAGCTGTAACTCATCATGAAAAGCGACAGACCAACCCGCGCAGAGGCACTTGAGCTGTTCCTCCGGTACAACAAATCGGACAGCCTGTACAAACACGCTTTGTCGGTGGAGGCTGTAATGAGGTACATGGCACGGAAACATGGTGAGGATGAAGATATCTGGGGTGTTATCGGGTTGATTCATGACCTCGATTATGAGATGTACCCCGATCAGCACTGCACAATGACTGAAAAGATTCTCCGTGAGGAGGGGTGGCCGGAAACCTATATCCGGGCAGTGATAAGTCACGGCTACGGCATCTGTTCGGATACCGAACCTCAGACCATTCTTGAGAAGACACTGTTCGCCATCGATGAACTGACAGGACTTGTTACAACCAGCGCCCTTGTGAGGCCATCACGCAGCGTCATGGATATGGAAGCCAGGTCAGTACGCAAGAAATGGACCGACAAAAGGTTTGCTGCCGGGGTTGACCGCACCGTAATAGAAAAGGGAGCTGCAATGCTTGGCTCCGATCTTAATGATCTCATCTCGGACACAATAATGGGCATGCGCGAGGTGGCAGAAGAGATCGGATTAAAGGGCAATCCCTCC
>Ga0209373_10002282_pt1 | contig 19628 bp, 23 predicted proteins | sample Higcelweek5metaG_FD_187173 | JGI IMG/M metagenome (GOLD analysis project Ga0209373, IMG submission 187173) | Freshwater pond sediment microbial communities from the University of Edinburgh, under environmental carbon perturbations - High... | ecosystem: Environmental > Aquatic > Freshwater >... | reverse complement strand
CTTATCATAAGCCTGATTATTCAGAGAGATTATTATTTGGTAAGTCAAAAAATGAATTTCTGTATACGTGGATTGACACAATAATGAATTGTACATATTTCAATCAGAAAATTTACATTGTAATTTTTAATACAAATGTCAATCCGGATAAGGAAATATCAACCTGCCATATTTGTTCTTATACATTTAGTGTTGCGACCTTCATTCAAAATAATGATGGTTATATAGTCAATTCTTTTAAAAAATATGTAGGGTCTTTTGGTGAATTTGGTGTAAAACCTAAGATTGATGTTGAGCGGTTTAGTGAGAATGAGTATTTTCTTAAGTTTGAGAATGTGCATAGTGGTTGTGGTGGCTCAGATTTTCAGACGTACAGTTATTATGACTTAAATTCCCTAAATCTGGTTTTCGAATATTGCTATTCATTTAAATGGCATAGTCAGGATTTTTTTGGTGATGGTTATGATTCTGCTGATAAAACAACTGAGTTGGTACACCTTTCAGACAAATCTGGTTATTATGATACTTTGGTACTAAAAGAAACTGGTTTTATTACTGACGATGAGTTGCGCTCGAAACCAATAAAAGGTTCAGACATTAAAAAAATCAGAGTGAATTCAGAATCTGTCTATTACTATGATGATGTTTTTGGTAAATATCAAAAAAAGTAAAAAGGCACAATGATCATCATGACCTAAATACATATGCCGAAAACCTGCTGAAACAGGGCGTTTGCGCTCGCGTTTTAATTGGTTTTGAGTGATGAAATTTAACCGCAACCAGCAACTTTTCATACCGCCACCGTTTGCATTCAGTGGAGAAAACCCAGCAACAGCTTGAAACAGCAACAAAAACAGATAACTAAAATGAATATTCACAATAAAAAAAAGACGTCAAGAATGCGACACAAGCGATTAAAATTAAGTACTGTACTCTTGTTAGGACTTGGACTGACAGGATTACAAGCACAAACAAGCGTTAACGCCACAGGCGGTAATGCTTCGGGCAGCGGAGGCTCGGCGAGCTATTCCGTTGGTCAGGTTGTTTATACCACTAACACAGGAACAAATGGTGCTGTGGCACAAGGCGTACAACAACCCTATGAAATTTCGGTAGTAACAGCCATTGAAGAAACCGAAGGCATAAATCTTTCGGTTACGGCTTATCCCAACCCAACTACCGATTATCTTACATTGAGTATTGAGGAATTTGATAATTCAAATTTATCGTATCAACTGTACGATATGAATGGAAGACTTTTACAAAACGAAAGAATCACTGGCAATCGAACAAGCATAGTTATGAGCAATCTTGTACCTGCCAACTATTTTGTGAAAGTAATTCAGGGTAACAAAGAAGTAAAAACATTTAAAATCATTAAAAACTAGAAAGAATGAAAAAATTATTTACACTTTTAGCAGTCGTATTTTTAACGTCAACACTTTGGGCACAAAGCCCCGAAAAAATGAGTTACCAGGCAGTAATTCGCAACAGTAGCGATGTTTTAGTTACGAACACACAAATTGGCATGGAGATAAATATCCGCCAAGGTTCGCTGTCAGGAACTATTGTTTACACCGAAACTCAAACGCCAACCACTAATGCTAATGGTTTGGTAAGTATTGAAATCGGTGGTGGTACAGGTTTTAGTTCTATTAACTGGGCTAGTGGTGAGTATTATATCGAAACGAAAACTGCAGTAGTGCCTCCATTAACTTCTTACACCATTACAGGAGTAAGCCAGTTGTTGAGCGTACCTTATGCATTGCATGCAAAAACAGCGGAAACTGTAACAGGTGGAATAACCGAAACAGACCCAATATTCACAGCATGGGACAAATCCACAGGCATTTTAATCACCGAAAGCCAAATCAGCGATTTAGGTATTTATATCGAAACTGAAACTGATCCGGTGTTTAACGATTGGGATAAAAATTATAACGATTTGACCAACAAACCAACATTGTTTGATGGACAATACAGCAGTTTGACAGGATTACCAACCTTATTCAGTGGTTCATACAATGACTTGACAAATCAGCCAACTTTATTCAGCGGATCATTTGCCGATATAACAAACAAACCCACAACCATAGCAGGTTACGGTATTACAGACGCTTTTAGCGGAAGTTACACAGATTTGACCAACAAACCAACATTGTTTGATGGACAATACGGCAGTTTGACAGGATCACCAACCTTATTCAGTGGTTCATACAATGACTTGACAAATCAGCCAACTTTATTCAGCGGATCATTTGCCGATTTAACTAACAAACCTACAACCATAGCAGGTTACGGTATTACAGACGCTTTTAGCGGAAGTTACACAGATTTGACCAACAAACCAACATTGTTTGATGGACAATACAGCAGTTTGACAGGATTACCAACCTTATTCAGTGGTTCATACAACGACTTGACCAATCAGCCAACTTTATTCAGCGGATCATTTGCCGATATAACAAACAAACCCACCACCATTGCAGGTTACGGAATTACTGATGCTTTTAACGGGACATGGACCAGTTTAACCGGAAAACCAACATTTGCCACCGTAGCAACAAGCGGAAGTTACAACGACCTGAGCGATAAACCCACAGCAGCCGACGGCTCCGAAACCAAAGTAACCGCAGGCACAAATGTAACCGTAACAGGTAGCGGAACTACTGCAAGCCCTTATGTGGTAAATGCCACAGGAGCAACAACTTTTACTATTGGACAAAGCTACCAAGGCGGAATCATTTTTTGGTTAGATACCACAGGTCAGCACGGATTAATAGCTTCCACAGCCGACCAACACCTAGGAATACAATGGTTTAATGGAACATATAGATTAACTGGTACTACTGGCGATGGATTGTATGCGGGTGCAATGAATACAGCAATGATAATAGCTACGCAAATGGCAGATAACCAAATAGGAAATTTTGCCGCAAAAGTTTGTGCAGATTATTCAGTAACAGTTAGTGGTGTTACTTATGGCGACTGGTACTTGCCATCAAAATACGAACTGAATTTATTATACCTGCAAAAAACTGCGGTTGGCGGTTTTGCTAGTACCTACTATTGGAGTTCTACCGAGGGTAATGGCAGCTACGCTTGGGCTCAGGCTTTCGCCAATGGCAACATTAACGGCCTCGAAAAGATCTACACATCCATCCGTGTGCGTGCTATTCGGGCTTTTTAACTATTTATCAATTTAACTATTTAACCGCGTAGTGTTCGAGTTTTTTTTTGAATGACACAGTACAACAAACTACCTGTTTATATGGCAACGTATGATTTACTTTTGGCTATATTTCAGTTTACAAAGGAGTTTAGTAAAGAATACAAATATACCGTTGGCGAGAGTTTGAAGAAGGGAAAAATAGTAAATTGAAATGAAAATGTAATGAAAACCAACGGAACGCTAACAGCGTGCTTGTGCAATTAAAAAAGCACAAGCACGCAATCCGTTAGTAGCAGCTAAAAAAGCCCAGACACGATGAACACAAAAGGTAAGCTAAAAGCATTTTTTAATTCAGAACAGGAAAATTCTCAATACATTGAAAAATATGAGGAGAATAAGGATTTCTTTGATGCTTTATTAATGAATGGACATATAGAAGATATTGAATTTGTCGTAGTAATAAAACTTCGTAATTATGCCGGACCTTTAAAACAAACCGGGAATTATAAAAAAGCATTATCTGTAATTGCTGAAACAGAAAAGGATTTGGAGAAACTAAAAGGGAAAACCAAATTGTACAACAGTTATTGGGAATTGGCTACATTGATAAAGGGGGTGTGTTTAAGCAGATTAAAAAAGTATAAGGATTCAAATGTTGAGTTTGGAAAATTACTATTGAAATTTCCGACAAATGATAAATATATTGGTTGGTTTAAATCAAATAAAAAAGGGGAGATATTAAAGATATTAGACATGATGTCAGTCATTGGAGTAATTTTGTATTTGATAATTTTATTTACTGATTTTTCAGGGTATAAGATTCACAATTTGATAATGCGTGATTTTGGATTAGCTTTAGCTTTGTTGGCATTTGCAACATCTTATATCTGGGGAAAGGTGATTGATAAACAGAAAATAAGAATGGAAAAAATAACCACCAAATAATACTGTACATACACCATGCGGGTTTAGTGCAATTTGCAAGTTCAGTCCCCGCTGGCAAGTTCAGTCCCGAGGGATAGTGAAGTGGCCACGGAGCCCGCAGGCTGCATACACTCAACGTTGGTGGCAATGCTGACAAAATGAAGACACAATATTATGATTCAATCATTTAGGCTTTTAATATTAATTGGGATTAGCTTAATGTGCTTTTCAAATAATTTGAAAGCACAATGCAATGGTTCGTGGACTAATAGTAATACAATGGATTACCTTTGTGCTAATGGTCCATTTCTGCAACAAGATTTAGGTGCAAATACTTGCCCTGCTTCAGCACAAGCGACATATGCATTCACCACACCAGTTCATTCATTTAAATTGATTTTTTCTGCTTTCGGAACAATCAATAATAATAGTCTTTCAAGAATGGCTGTATTTTTAAATAATTCTATAATTGATTTAAATTCGGCATGTAAAATAATGTTGGGGTGTCAAACTCCTTCGGGAACATATAGCATTAGTGGTGGATGTTTAGTTGATAACACCGCAGGTTCTGATGGTGGAATTTCTGGTTATATATATTTATATGCAGCTTCATTTGGATTGACTTCAATAACTTCAATAGGAGTTGCAGTTTCAGAACCATTCGGTTCGGGAACAATATTTCAGATAGATTCCTGCGATCAGCTGCCATCAATTGCTATTGTTGACTTAGGGAACGACACCATTTTATGCAATGAAGATATAATGACCCTGGATGCAACAACTTCAAATGCTTCTTATCTATGGCAGGATAATTCAACAAATCCGATTTACACTGTGACACAACAAGGAATTTATTGGGTAAACATTATTACGAACAATTGCACCTCTACAGACACGATTTCTATTACATCGAAAGAATGTAATGAAATAATTCTTGAGATGCCTAATGTCTTTTCTCCAAACAATGATGGAGTGAACGATTATTTTTATCCAAAAGAAATAAATGGTATTAATCAGGCTACTCTCATAATTTACAATAGATGGGGTGCAAAATTATTTGAAACAAATAATATACTTACAGGCTGGGACGGAAAGTATAATGGTAAGGATTGTTCTGATGGAACATATTTTTGGATTATTCAATATACGACAATTACTAATGAATCCAAAACTTTGAATGGATCTCTGACATTATTAAAATAAGTTAACGCCAACCCGCCCGGTCGCTGCGGCGATGCAAATCCCGAGAACGTTAGCTTCATGCTAAAACGACACTACAAATGACAGAACCATATTTCAAAATAGAATGGATTATTAATCTGATTAAGGAACAAGAACCTGATCGAATTGATTTAATTGAACAATTGCAAAAGTCTGAAAGCAAAGAATGGATTAGACAACCTTATATCAGATTCGTTTCGGGCGAGAGACCAAATTTGCCTGGTTCAGAATGGCAATTTGAAGAGAATGTTGTTTTGGAGCACGAAACAGAAGGAACAATAGTATTGGACATTTTGAAAGACGGACGAATTGGTGGAATTGAATTTGTTTCACAAATAGGACAATAATGGGAGAAGTAAGTCAGGAAATATCTGTAGCTATTAAGACTTTAAAGTACTCTGAAGAACAAATAAAGCTTTTAGATTTTGACTCTGGCAGAAAATTGTATTATGAACTTCTTGACTGGTTTGTAAAATCAAGAGATAGTCGATGGTGGTGGGAAGATTTTAAACTGCAAAGTTTTAATCTACTTGATTATGACAAACCATTTGAACACCTGAACGATATAATCCCTGATCTAGACAAGAATGTATGGCTTATGGTAGAAGATGACCAAGAGCCATTTTATCCAATATATGATTGTTCGCCCAAAATTATTAGTCAGCTTATCGGAGAGTGTTTTGGATTTGAATATTACGTGATTGATAAAAATAAAGACTGGTTGATTTGTGAAAACCATCATAATAGATTGATTGGAGTGGGCGATATTCTTAAAGCGAAAAATATTGATAAAGTAAAAGAATAAAAGGGCAAGAACGCACAACACAGTATATACATCAGGCGGGTTTCAGTGCAATTTGCAAGCTCATTCCCCGCTGGCAAGGGTTGTAATGGTGGAAAATGAATCGGCCACGGAGCCCCGCACGCTGCATACCCTCTACGTTACCAACTAAATTGAAAATCTGCATATGAAAAAAGGATTATTTATTTTGACTTTACTTTCAATCTCACTTTTGAGTTTTGGACAAAAAGAAATGATAGAAAAAGCCGAAAAGGCATTTAAATACTATGAGAATGGTGAAAAGTATAAGGCAGTGAAGATATTTGAAGAACTCATCATTGAATATCCAAAGTCAGAATTTTATGGGAGAAATTTATATAATATTCCGACCATCTATCAAGAGCTTGATAGTAATGAATTAGCAATAAAATGGTTTAATAAGGTTCTAGATGATAAAACGTTAAACGATTCAGAAAAGGACTTTTCCAGAGGGATTTTTGAAACGAATACGAATTATAAGCATTATTCAGCAATGAATATAGGTGTTATAAACTATAATGCAGGAAACTATAGAGAAGCATTAAAATATTATCAGCTTGCTGACACAAAATATCCTTATTACAATTCGTCAGGGACGGATTTAAAGTTAAATAAAATTAAAATCGCCTCTAACATCTCAGATTGTTATAAGAAATTGGGAGCTGTAGACAGTTCAATAGTTGTGCTGATTCCACATGCAATTACTGAATCTCCAGGACTGAATAATCATGCATCTGAAAAATTAATTCAGATTTTAAAGGAAAATAATAAAAATGAAGAGTTTAAAGTTGAATTTGAAAATAGTTTGAAAGAACTGAAAAAGATAAAACGAGGGATTAAATTAATTGTTTACGGTATTGAGGTAAAAGTCTATCCATATGTTGATGAAAAACTTTCAGTGGATTACATAAAGCAAACAGACTTTTATAAACGATTGAATTAAATACATTTGGCAACAAAGTGTAAATATCATGCAGGTTTCATAGCTTTGCTAAGGTCAAAAGTCTGCTTTAGCTTTTCGTGAAATTGACATGAAAACCGCCCGATCCCGAAGCTTTAGGGACGACAACTTTTCAAACCGCCAAACATTCTATGCTATTTAACCAGTGAAAAATAAATAATCAATCAAATGAATTTAGAAACAAAAAGACTAATCATCAGGCCGATGACTCTTGACGATAAATTCGAAGTATTTGAATATCGTTCCGACACAGAGACAAATAAGTATCAGGGATGGATTCCTGAAACAATGGATGATGTGGAATCCTTTATTGGAAAGATTTCGAAGCAGATAAACGAGCCTGAAACATGGTTTCAATTTGTCATCGTCGAAAAGGAAACTCAAAAAATAGTTGGTGATATGGGAATTCACTTTTTTGACAGCGAAAACAAACAAGTCGAAATCGGATGTACATTGAATAAAAATTTTCACGGTCAGGGTTACGCTACAGAATCAATAAAAAGAGTAATTGACTATTTGTTTAAAGAGTTGAAAAAGCATCGGATTATTGCATCAATAGATCCTGACAATACGAACTCTATCCGACTGGTTGAAAGAATCGGATTCAGAAAGGAAGCTCACTTCGTTGAAAGTTTATTTATACATGGGAAGTGGGCCGATGACGTGATATACGCAATGATTGAAAAAGATTGGGAGAAACTCAACCCGCTATAACAGCACCAACCCAAAAGTAGCGGTTTAGTCGTTAAATCAAGCTTTGTGCTCCGAAACCCGCCCGTCCGCAGCGGCGACGCAAATACCGAGAACCTTATAACCAATAGTATGATGGACATTCTTGATAAAATTCTGACACATCCGGATAATGAAAAGGTTCTCAACTTTTTGTTTGGCTCTCCTATCATTGATGACTTGCAAAATATATTTTTAACTCCTGATAAAGTAAAAGATATTACTAGCTGGGCCGAAGCATGGGCTGATATTTGGGACGAACTTGGGCAAAATCTGCCTGAAGAGACTAAATGCATGATTGGGCAAAATGCTCTTTTAGTGCATCCAACGACAGGTTTAATCTTTGGTTTTGGAGATGGTAGGAGCAGGTTCAATTGCGGACTTCGCCAACCAAATTATAAAAGACCTGCAGACGCCTTAAAAAACGAAGGCCGTCAGGTTATTGAAAACATGGTTGGAATTGAATATGATTTGAGAGCAGCCGGAGATGATTGGATTGTAGGGAATTTTTTGCGTGATGGTCAGAGGCAGACACAAATTGCATATGAATTGGCAGGTGAAAACAGGCGCTGACAGTATGCTTAAACCAGCTGCAAGAACAGTGAATATTGAGCAATGAATGAATCAAACCTTAAGCAACTGCGAACAGCGATGAATTGATATGTGTTGTTTTTTTGCGTAAAAACCAACCTGCAAAATATTCAACTCTCGTTCGGATAATTGAGTAGAAGTGCTGCAATAAGCGATTAAGGTGATAACATAAACTGATTTGCAAGTTTAAAAAGTTATTCAAAAGCAAACATCTAAACAACACAGACATGAACGCTTTCACAAAATTCAAACACTGGCAGATTTTTTTAATAGTAGGGAGTATGATTGGTCTTTTTATGACTTTTTCCGGAACGCAAATAGATGCAGGTTTTATTACCTCCAGAGAGCTTAAATCTTTATTTGGCGTTTTAGGAGTAATTGCAATGTTTATTTGGATTTTATCTGTTGGCCTTTTAATTAATAGAATTCCTTCTAATCCTTATAAATTTAAAAAAGGATTATTTATTCTCGCCATATTACTCTGTATTATTGGATATTCAACGTTGCATATATCATCCGTTTTTATGGATAAAATTCCAGGTCTGGGACTTTGGATAGCTTCATTGATTCCAAGTACATTTTTTGGAGTAATATATGTATTTTATAATGTCTCTCGTTCATTGAAATCATTGGAGACAGGTCAGAAAGCGGTATTTAGCGAATGCCTGGGTTATGCTTTATTGTTGTTTTTTGTTCCGGTTGGAGTTTGGATAATCCAACCAAAAATCAACAAGATTAGTAACGAAAATATTGAGTGATATTTTTATCCATCCGCCAACATGCGTTTGTATAGCCTGATGGTAAATCGCCAACAATCCCGGTCGACACGTGTTGTAAAACGTTACTCGCAATAAAAAAAACCGCCAGCTAATGGATTATAAAACAGTATACGAAGTGTCATCTCAGGGAATGAAATTCTTTTGGTTGGTGCCAGTTCTTTTTGTGGTATTGGGTGCGGGGAGTGCCTGGTTCAATATTAAATTTAATAAGAGTAAGTCCTTCAGGAGGTCATTTTCAATTGTTTTTGGATTTATATTTAGTGGCATTGCTTTACTTTTCACCTTGTTAATTGCTCCATTTGAAATCGGAGAATACTTTGAAACAAAATCAATGTACAAAGAAGGAAGGTATAAAATAGTCGAAGGTAAAATTGAAAATTTTGTACCTATGCCTTATGGAGGGCATATGCACGAAAGTTTTACTGTAAACGGATTAAAATTTGAATATTCCGATTTTGATGAAACCTATTATGGTTTTAATAATACAGCATCTCATGGTGGACCATTAAAAGCAAATGGTCAGCAAGTCAGACTTTCGTACATAACAAACGAAGATGATAGAAATATCATTCTTAAAATTGAACTTAAACAGTAAATTATGCCATTACTTCTCAATCACTTTTGGATTCTGTTCATTATTTTTACTATTGTAAACGGACTAATCTGGAAGTCAAAATCAAAAAAGTATATTGCTGAAAATCCTGAATTACGCGAAGGATATGATAGCCTGATAAAGGGATGGTTCATTTATGCGAATATTCCATGGATTATTATTGGGATAGGAATGCTGTCCGGAATGACTAACGATTTGTTTGAATTTTTCAATCCACGCCAAACGAACCCGATTGTAATTATTTTCTTTGCCGTAATCATTATAGAATGGGCTTTAAGTAACTACTGGATTTTCTTTAAAGGGGGAGCAGAAAAACTTGTAAAGCATCCCGGAATGTTTACACATGCTGAAAAAGGAAATGAAAAGTTTGAGACAATGAAAATTAAACTTCTTTGTATTGTAGGTACAATTGGAGGGATTATTGGGATCGTAATGATGTGGAAAATGAATATTCCGGTTGACACATTTGGACAATAAACGACTGTTGCCAATACTCATTTATACCCACGTTACCAACAATCACAAGAACATGACAGTAAAACTTCTGAATTTCATTTTTGGATGTGTTTTCCTGGTATTCTGTACATCAGGACAGGAAAATAAATTGAAGAATGATTCTGTTGTAATAAAAAACTACGATACTTCATTTATGAGTGGACAGACAGACTCATTGGTGTTATATATGGTTCAGAAAATACCATCAGATCTTTGTCAGCAAACTCAATTAAAAAGATTAAGTATTTACGGATTTGATTGCGATCTGCCCGGGCATTGTACCGGAATTGGTGAACTTCCGCTTTGTATTTGCAATATGACAAATCTTGAATATTTAATTTATGGAGTTACAGGAATGACCTATATTCCTGAAGAAATCAAACACTTAAAAAACCTGAAAGTTTTGTGCTTATCGGACAATTCATCTTTAGTGGACATAGGTAATATAAAGTGTCTTGAAAATCTGGAAGTTCTGGCATTTTTTGGTTGTAATAGCCTGAAAAATATAGTTGATGATATTTCACATCTGAAAAAGCTGAGAGAACTAAATTTGGAGGGGTGCAATAGTATAACAGCCAATGAGATATCAGCATTAAAAAAAGTGATACCAAAGGATTGTAAAATAACCTATGATGAATAAATAACATGCTGTAGCAAGCGCTGAAATCAGGCGGATAAATAGTGTTGATATGAGTAGTATTGCAATAAATAAAAATGATGGCTGTTTGACATGGATGAGCTCCGAAATGCCTGCCAGCTCTTTGCCTCAGATGTTAGCATTCATTCTATGACCACATAACAGTTGCTCCAAAATGACGAAAAAGAAATTGATAATATTCGCACTTGTTGCTGCAATTATTGGCGGTCTTTCAATTTATTTTCTGGTTGGTAAGAAAGACCAAAACAAACTATTTGTGACGGTGGACAGCTCCCTGACTTTGGATAAAGTTCGCATTGAAAAGGGCTTTTATTCAAGTAATTCCGGCTCAGACGGGAACCTCATACAATCAGGACTTGACAAGATAGTTTACGCTGACAATACAGCAAAGAGTTTTGAAACAATTTGTGGTGAAAATGATTTTCTTGTTATTTACGATAATCGGTTTTACACTGTTGTTCGGCATTTTATTCCCAATGATTTTGATGACGGAATACCCGCACCACACAATTACCATTTTGATTTCAAAAAGGCTGGCGACAAAATTCATCTGACTCTTAGTATAGAGGGACAAGACGGAGAAATAATTGAAGAAGACCTGGCAGACGTTGCAGACGCAAACAGCAATATTTGGGGCAGACAAATTGTAAAATGAAATGAGAGAAGTAAAACAGACTACAGCCCAAACCACCATGCTGCTTCTGCGTCAAACCTACTAACATTAAACCTGAAGTTTTGTGCATCTTATAAATTTAATCATAGTCGACAGAAGAGCACTCTAAAACCCTCACGATTGCTGGGGCTGCGAAATGCTGCCCAACGATCGACACCATATTAAAAAACAAAAATGAAAGCTTTAAACATCTTAATTTTGATTTTGTTTTTTTCATCCTGTAGGTTTGTTCATGATATTGATTCTTATCAACCACTTGATAAAATTAATTATGACAACATCTTCCATGGCGATAAAAATGAATTCCGGACTCTTTTTAGTACAACAAATCATCGCTGTAATGTTGAATATTTTTCAGATAGTTTAATTTTCAAAACAGGGATTGATTCAGCACTTTGGAATAGATTGGAGCTTTTCTGCGATACTTTTGGCGGACATGGATTTGGCCCAAATTGTTGGCATATGAATAATTGCTACAATGTTGTTGCAGTTGGTAAAAAGAATTCTTCCAATTATTGGATAAAAGACTCATTGAAATTTTATACGAATGCCGATAGTTTAATCAACTTTTTAGGTCAGGTTAATAATTTTGACAAAGTGATTTTTTATCTGGGAGCACATCAATATTTTTTTGACGGATTGCATAAGGACCTGAAAGTGATAAAAGAAAAGGATAATGGGTATTATTGTATTGTACATAAAACCATCTCAGATTGCCCAATGATTCGGAGAGAGATTTTACTTTTTGTTTCGTATAAAGGTGAAATTATTGAAATTAAAAAAGGGAGAAAACATAAAAGTAAAATATGTGTTTGAAAATAATTCCGGTCATTAAAATACCATTGACAATTTCCAGTCCCATGCGCAGCAAGGGAAGCAACCAAGCCCGCAAGTGTAAAGTACAAATTGAATTTCGATCATAAATATAAATCAAATGCGGTTATTGCAAAAAACATGGTTCAGAATTGTGCTGAGTTTTCTTGGCAGTGGCGTTGTAACAGAAGCTATCCATGTGTCAACAGGCGATCCGAACAGGCCCATGGCTAAGGGGAGCGCAATGCTCGGATTATTTTATCCGCTGATTATTTACGTCATACTCACAGCACTATTGCGAAAATCTGGAAAAATATAATAACCAGAAGCTTGTGTGGCTAAGAATTGGAGCGTATATTACCAAAATGAATTATATAACAGACTGATTCTTTCTACCACGCATGGTGTCATCATCCACCGTGTCATCCTGATTGCGATAGCTATCGCAATGTTTCGGGATCTGCGGTGGATGATGATTGCGTCATTTTTGTAAGAGCTATTGGACCTCAAAATAATTCATTTTGTATAACATGGCTGGAAAACCGCCCGCATTCTGCTTTGTGAATAGCTGAAGAACATGACAGGGCAATTAAAAAACCAAACCAACAAAAAACACCATATGAAAAAAGTAATGAGAATAAGCGGACTTGTTCTGTTTATAATGATTGGACAAACATTATACGGACAGACTGACAAGGAAAAAGCACTTGAAAAAGCACTGGAAGCCGTCAAACTGATGGATAACGGCAAAATAGATGAGAGTATAAAACTTCTTGATGAAGCTCAGAAACTGGATCCCGGCAGATTGGATTATCCGTATGAGATGGCTTATGCATATTATTTAAAAGAGGATTATAAAGAAACAATTAAAATACTTGAAAAAAACATGAATCACAAGGATGTACATGAGCGGCTTTTTCAGTTATTGGGCAACAGCTACGACGTTTTGGGAAAAACAGACAAAGCTTTAGAAACGTATGATACAGGGCTTAAAAAATTCCCAAACTCAGGAATCATTTATCTGGAAAAAGGAAATGTTTACTGGGGAAAGAAGGAATATGAAAAGGCTCTCCCATTCTATGAAAAAGGAATAGAAATGGATCCTGCGTTTCCTTCTAATTATTACCGTGCGACTTTGATTTATTGCAGTTCGACCGAGGAAGTCTGGGGTATGATGTACGGCGAAATATTTATGAATCTGGAGCGAAATACGGACAGAACTGTTGAAATAAGCAAACTGCTTTTCGATACATATACAAGAGAAATTAAATTTACTTCTGATACGTCTTTTTCAGTAAGTTTCAGTCAAAATGCTTCCATGAATATTTCTGATTTGCAAAACCCTGACAAATTGAAACTTCCTTTCGGAATTGGCGTTTACGAGCCAACATTAATGATGGCCATGATTAGTGAGAAATCAATTGATATGAATTCACTCGACAGAATTCGCACCAACTTTGTTGAGGCATATTTTAAAAACGGAAATGATACAAAATACCCGAATATTCTTTTTGAGTATCAGAAAAAAGTTTTGGAAGCAGGACACATGGAAGCCTATAATCGTTGGATACTGATGAAAGGTGATGAAGACGCATTTGAAACCTGGCATTCAGCAAATACTGAAAAGTGGGATAAATTTGTGGAGTGGTTTACCGAAAATGGCCTGGAACTCAATAAATCCAATAAGTTTTATAGCGGGCAATACTGAAATATTATGACACTGCGCGGAACCAGCAACTTTTTATATTTGGGAACATGAACAAATTATTAAAAATATAAAAGTGAAAAACAAACGAGCGATATTCATCCTTCTGATTATAATTGCAGTGCTGATTGTAGCGATCTGTATTATTACAGTTAAGACAAACATTTTTCCGGGAACGGCTGATACGGAAAATACAAAGAACCTCAAAAGTGACAGTGACAATCTGATTGAGAATACTTCAAAAAATAAAAAACAGAAAAAGCTTGCTGACACAAGCGTTGTATTATTTTTCAATGATTTGTCAAATAAATATAATTATAGAATTACTGACAGATATCATTGCAACGGTGGCGCCAGATATTATGATTCGATTGCAAGGGTAATTAGTGTATTCGATAAAAATGGATCTCTGATTCAAACGATTCATCCTGCACTTAGGATTTCACCATGGTATTTCAATGATCAATATGCTCTTAAAATATCCAGATCATTCATTACCGGGAAGAATGCAAATTATAAGGACATCGATAATTATTGTGGGGAAATTGTGGTTGCAGACCTGAACTTTGACGGGTTGGAAGATTTTGCAACACCCGTGGATCAGGGGGCCGATAATGGTCCTCACTACGCTTTTTACATTCAGGACAAAAACAACAGATTTATCCTGAACAGCTATCTGACTGAAAAAGTAATCTGGTTTCCCGAAAAATTCAATGATTCATTAATGACAATGACAAGTGTTATACCTTGTACCATCTATGGATTAAAACATATTACTCATCAGTACGATACCATATCAAAAAATTGGAAAAAGACGGGTGATTATACCATTGATGTCAGGACGGGGAAATTATTGAAATAAACAATGGAAAATTCTACCGCCCGAGTAAGCTTAAATAATTAATTTTTCAAAATGAAAAACCTTGTCAAAATTGCAGCTATTGCGTTGTTTAGCTTGTTTTATGTACAGGCAAATGCTCAATCTCTGGGATTAAAAGCCGGGCTGAATTTATCAAACATGCTTGATAAAGATGATGATACTACCTACAGTCAGGATTACGAGAAGAATCCCGGATTTCATATTGGCGCAACCATCGATGTGCCTGTTAATGGTTTTTTGTCATTTGAATCCGGATTACTGATAACATCTAAGGGAATAAAATTTGTGGATGAAGTGTCAGGGGCTAAAGTAACTCTGAAAGCTAATCTTTATTACTTTGACATCCCATTCACTTTAAAAGCATCTTGTGATGTAGGAGAGAAAATAAAAATGTTCGGAGCAGCCGGACCATATGTTGATATTTGTTTTAGTGGAAGGTTATTGGTTACTGCCGAATACCAGGGAGAAGAAGAAACGGTCGAGAATTCAATCAATTTGGGTAATCATAAGGATGAAGATGTTTTAAAGCGACCTGATATGGGATTTACCTTTGGAGGTGGTTTTGAATTTTATTCTATAACAATAGGAATTTCATATGACCTTGGATTGTATAATATTGCTACTGATCAGGATAATGGCACAACCGTTAAAAACCGGGTTCTGAAATTTTCAATTGGTTGCAGTTTCGGGAACTGACGGGCTATAACACGCTGTCATCCTGAGCGGAGTCGAAGGATTGACAGTAGAACAGACCTTTACGAGAGTTGCGACAGTGTGGTAAACTCCGTGGAAGGATAGACAGGCGCAGCGGGCAGGGAAGGAGACAGCGGTATAACCTCCATCGATAATCACAGGACATATAAACAACATAATATATGAATTTCGTTTTTTGATAAGCAATTATAAAAGGCAAATTCTCAAAAATCTGTTTACATGATCCTCATCAGAAAATTGTTCTCAATCTGAATATTAAAAATTGTACGTTGTGGAAAATCAGGATATCATCATAGTTAAGGGAGGCTTGTACAGCGATGTCAAAAAAGCATTGAAACAATGGCTTGATATCTATTCGAATGACTTGCAGGATGGCTTGTTGTTTAAACTATTTAAAAATGGCCGCGGCAATCATTTCATTCAGGTGGATGATCGGCTTGATAATGAAAAATTCTTTTTTCTGGTCAATTACCTGAAATATCCTGAAGGAATTGAATATAAAACTGAAGTCGGAGGATATACAACGGGTAAAGAACAGAACCTGTTGAAAGCGCAAAAATTATTTGTTTATATTCCGTCTGATGATAACAGCTTTGATAATGTTTTTGTTGTAACGGATAAAAACAGTCATTACAAAGTTGAATTCGACGGAAATATTTCTGCTTGTGATGATGTGGTTCGCTATAAAACTCCAGATGTAACAGTTTCTGATAATTCTGAGATTATAATCGTAAACAGAGAAAAAATTGACAAAGAAAAAAAAGAAAATTCTGTTGTAAAAATTACGCGACGATTTAAAATTGTTTCTTCTATAATACTCATTGTTTATGGAATTAATTTTCTGTTGCAAACACTCCTTTATAATGACGAATTCTTTGACGATTCCTCAGCCGTCCTGTTTTTTGGCGTATCATTGTGGTTTCTGTTTGAGGAAGAAATGTTGAGAATAAACAAATTCTATTTCAGATGCTTTCTGATTTCAATTGGAATTTCCGTTTATAGTTTTGTATTAAATAAGTTTTTGGTTCCTGAAATTTCTGTAATATCACTTTCCATGTCATTTTCCCCTCTGTTTTTATTGCTGATTCAGTGGCCTTTAAGAAGATTGTATATCTATCTGTTCAACCGTGAACCAAAAGTTGATGGACATGGGAAATTTGCAGATTTGGTTTATTCGTTGATGTTGGGATTTGCACTAATGGTACTGCCTTTAATACTTGTAGATTGGTTATATAATTAGCGTTGAATAAAATGTCTGCAATGCGCACTCAGTAATACTTTTCGAATTTCGGTTTTCAAACAAATTCTTGTTGAACAAAAATCACACTCATGGAACAGCGGGATTATATAATGCGCGAAATCGAAAAGATCGGAGCTTTGTTGCGGGCTATCCGGAGAAGACTTTTTGGCGGCAAACGAAGCGAGGAGCTTGATCTGAATGACCAGTTTGAAAGCGCCAGGGAAGAATTGCTCAACGAAACAAATTTCGATCTGAATACATTTTTACATCCGGACACCGAATACACCAATGAGTACATATTGGGTTTCGCAGCATTCAGCGCCGAAAACATTGAACTGCTGGCCGATTTTCTTGCGGAAATTGGTTTTAGTGAAGACAGCAGTAATTCGAAAAAATATCTCGAAAAAGCGCTTCAGCTCTATGATTTGTGCGCATTAAAAAGTAATGCGTTCTCGTTTGAACGCGAGAAGAAAATGAATGCGGTAAAAAGTGCTTTGAATGGATGATGGCGCAGATGTTTAAAATGTGAAATTGCGATTTATATATCATCTTCAGCAAAATTAATTATGATCACTATGAAAAAATTTCAGCTCTTTTGCATCATGATGTTGATGCACAGCTTTGTATCGTTCGGACAGGAAACAAGAAAGATTCTGGAAGAAGGACAGCTTCTGTATCGTCTTGAAAAAGCCTCGTGGTACGGCACCGATGATTTTCTGGTTCGCTTTCCGGATAAAAGAGACAGTATTGGCGGATATCTTTCCTATGTCGGCGACAAGAACCGGGTGGTAAATATTTTTTTCAGCGAACATAATCCCGATGTTATTCTTGTGCGTTATTCTTTTGACAGTATTCCTGTCGCAGAGCCACTTGAAATTGATTCTGTAAACCGCACGGCAAGCCAGAGAGAGAAGGATCTGATCGGTATGAGGCAGGATGCGGTGAAGCAGGTTATGCAAAATAAAGATGATTTCTTTTCGTTTTACAAAAACACATCGCTGAATTTTATTCCTTTAATCAGCGGAAAGGAAAGAAAGGTGTTTATATTGACTGGTCCTCAGATTCCGGGTGTCGTTATCATTGGAAATGACTATGTACTTTCTTATGATAAAAAAAATAAGTTCAAAAAGAGAGAAAAGATTCACAGCTCAATTCTGCAGTTTTCTTATACATCCGAAGATCCCGAAAACAAGCTGACATCGACCTATCACTCGCATGTGCTTTCCGATTGTATCAGTTCAACCGATATATGCACGCTTTTGTTGTACAAGGAATTTGTTGAATGGAAACAACATTATGTCGTCAGTAAAAAATATGTTTCAATCTTTGATTTGGAAAAGGAAAATCTGGTGATCATGACAAAAGAAGCATGGGATAAAATAGGTCAGATAACTGAAGAGAAATTGTCGGAGTGATGCGTATAAATAAAGATCTGTAGTTTTTATGAAAAAACTATTCGGAATATTGACGATTCTTTTTTTTCTGACATCGTGCGATTGTCTGCAGATTGTGTCTGGCGTTGTTGTTGACAATGAAACCGGAAAGTCGTTGCAGGGTGTTGTTGTATACGATAAATACGAAGCCGGGAACAAATCCACAACTGATTCTTCGGGGTGTTTTCGTTTACAGGATATTGTCGGCGGTCGTTTCCGGTGTCCGCCGATGACGGTTGTAGCCAGCATACAGCGCTACGAACAGGCCGAAGTTGTTATTCCGTCAGGCAGCAAAAGAACCATTCAGTTGCAGCGAAAGTACGATCATACTGCAACATTGCAAACACTTCATGGCCGTTGGGTACACGATCAGGACAGCCTTGCAACTGTTTTTGCCGATGAAAATACATGGATCTTTATGTACGGTGATTCTCCCACAGAAAAGGATGATATTTATTCAATCACCATTGCTGATCAATTATCTGAATTTTCAACTGAAACAAAATTGTCGGGATATCTGATTCTGTCAAATGCTTCGGATAGCATGCAATATGAAATTCTAACGCTCAATGATAGTAGTCTAAGTTTAATGTATCTTCCAGCCGGGAAAATTCACTTGTACAACAGAATGAAATAAATTTTCTGCACGCAGCGTTTTTACAAAAACAACTTTTACAAAAATAATTTAACCCTTCAGCTATGAAAACCAAACTTATCACAATCGCATTACTGTTATTCATTTCATGCAGCACATTCGGTCAAAAAGTTTTAACGGTTGATTTCGATTCACTGAAACTGAAAATTTCCGACAAGGAATCAACATTGTATTATCCGAGCCTGATTGAGCGCTTTGTCAATGGAGATGCGACATTGACGGACGAAGAATATTCAGCGCTGTATTACGGAAGCGTGTTTTCCGAAAGTTACAACCCCTACAGCACTAGTGATACGGAAGATAAATTTTTCGAGTTTTATAATGAGCAAAAATATAAAAAAGCCATTCCTTTTGGTGAAAAAGTTTTGAAAGAAAATCCTGTGAATCTCACCATGACCTTTAAAATGCTTGTTTGCTACAATGTGCTTGGAGACTCGGTTAACATGGATAAATATGCGTTGCAGCATATTTCGTTGACACGTGCAATCCTCAACAGCGGCGATGGAAAAAGCCTGGAAACAGCTTATGTCGTTTTGAACGTGCGAGATGAAT
>Ga0209373_10002281_pt1 | contig 19634 bp, 13 predicted proteins | sample Higcelweek5metaG_FD_187173 | JGI IMG/M metagenome (GOLD analysis project Ga0209373, IMG submission 187173) | Freshwater pond sediment microbial communities from the University of Edinburgh, under environmental carbon perturbations - High... | ecosystem: Environmental > Aquatic > Freshwater >... | reverse complement strand
CTGATAGAGCTTTTGCGTTTCGGCAAGGGCGTTGTTCCAAACCCAACGCGCACAGCCAAACTGAACGGCAAGGGACTTTTCTTGCTCGTCTGTCGGGTACAGCCTTATGCGCGTCGCGTTCAACATTTGTTAGATATAGACGTGCTTTCGTCTAAAATTCAATAGGTTGAGAGAACGCCTTATATATCCCCGCCCTGAAGGACGGGGTTTTACGGCGCATTCCGATAATATCCGCCTGACCGGACAGGATGTGACCGATGGAAGTGGCGCCGTCACCAGTGCGATCGGGGATGGCTATTTGCGATTTTATGATTCGTCAGGCAATTTAATTTCTGAAAATGATGACGGAGAGTCCGGCCTTTCCGCCTTACTTTCCAAAACAAAGACATCAACCACCGGACTTTTTTATGTCGAAGTGTCTTCTTTTGATGATTTTTATTCAGGCGGATATAAAGTATCACTTGAAGCAGCGGCCAATAGCGCGCCGGAACAAACCGGTCCCAAAACGACGCTCAATTCCGCTTTGACCGGCGCGACCTACCACATTTCCCGCAGCCAGTTACTGCAAGGATTCACCGATTCAGATTCGGCCGATACCCTCTCCATTGCGACGACCCCCACCGTCTCGTTTGGCACGGTGACGGCCGCCGGCAATGGCTGGAATATCACCGCTCTGCACCAGAGTGGCTATGATGTCATTCAATACAAAATCTCCGACAATCATGGCCATTCGACCCGGGCCTCCAATGGCTTTTCTGTCGTACAATCGACCCTTAATTCAATCACCATGAGCTTGGTTAGAAATCAAAACCACACCAACGAAGATGGCAGCGTTGCTCAATACCAAATTTCCTTAAGCAGCGCCCTCACCTCGGGCTCGATCAGCATCTCATTGACGACGGATGATAGCTCGGAAGGCGTTTTTATCGTCGATGGCACCGCCCAAAATTCTCAAACTTTAACCTTTGACGCGACTCACAAGACCGCCCTGGTCACCGTCAAGGGGGTTCAGGATTATGAAAATGACGGGGCCTGTCCGTATCGGATTTACGCCCATGCGACGAACGGCTCCATCCCCGCGTCAGGCGGCTTGGAATCCAGTTGGAACAACGCAATCACCCGTTTTAATGGCGGGTCAAGTTCCTCCAGTTCTCGAACCGAAATTCTCTACAATGATGAAGACCTCTCTTTGTCTGGACAGCAAAGAGACGCCTCGCTTTATCTGGTCGGAGACCAAAACGGGGCACGGGATGACACCCTGACCGGGCTGGATGGCGCAGACCGCTTGTATGGTGGCTATGGCATCGACACGCTTGATGGGGGCATCGGCACGGATGCGCTTTATGGCGGCCATGAAGATGACATCCTCTATGGCGGCGCTGACGACGACCTCCTCTATGGGGAACAGGGAGCCGACATTCTGAACGGCGATGACGGCAATGACCTGCTCGATGGCGGCAGCGGAGCGGACCTCCTGTCGGGGGGAGATGGCAACGATTCCTATGTTCTGACAGCAGATCTCTCTGGGGCCATCGAGGATCTGGTGCTGGAGAGCGACAGCGATTCCGGGGGGACCTGGGACAGGCTTTATCTGCCGCTTCTGAGCGAAAGCTATACCGCCCCGACGGGCATCGAAATCATCACCCTCGCCACCGGCGTCAGCGAGACGATTCTGATCGGTAACAGCGAAAACAACCTGATCTCCGGCAATAGCGGCGACAACACCCTGTCCGGGGAAGGGGGTCTGGACACTCTCAAGGGCGGCAATGGCAATGACATCCTGACCGGCGGCAACGGCAGTGACACTTTGACCGGTGGCAATGGCAATGACACCCTGACCGGTGGCAATGGTGCGGATCGTTTTTCCTTTACCCGCCCCAATGAAAGTCGCGACACAATTAGCGACTTTGTGTCCGGTACTGACAAATTGCAGTTTGTCAGCCAAAATTTTGGTCGGCTGACCCAAACCCAATTGGCCCGACAGGGACGATTCATTTCCAATAATAGCGGAACGGCATCCGGCACCGGCGCTCAATTCATCTTCAACACCCGCACCGGAGCCTTGAGCTACGATTCGAACGGGACGAGAGCGGGAGGGGCGACCACTCTCGCCACGCTGACGGACGTCCATGCCTTGTCGGCCAATGACTTGGCAATGCTGGCATGACAGCAAACCAGGGAGGGGCTCGCCCTCTCCCTGCCCCCCTGACCTCCGATCTCCCCCTCGTTCCGCCTTCCGATCGCCGCTGAAACCGGCTACCATCCGAGCTTAAGCCGCTGGTGGGAGGAATGGGCCATGGCCTATAAACTTCCGCGTCAAGCCAGTACAAGATAAGCGGCAATCGATCCTTCTGTTTTTGGGAAAATTTATATCATGGTGTCTTCGTCTGTTGCTGCACCTCCTTATAAGATTGACTCTGTTACCGTCATTATTGTCACTTATAACTCACGAGAAATTATCGCTCAATGTGTTGAGCATGCCTCAATTGCCAAAACCATTATCGTTGTCGACAATGCCAGCACAGATGGGACGGCCGATGTCGTGGCCGCTTTGCCTTTTCCGGTGACGTTGATTGCCAATCAACGCAATGTCGGGTTCGGCAGCGCCAATAATATTGCCCTCAGTCGCGTTGAGACTCCGTTCGTCCTGCTGCTCAATCCTGATGCAGCCCTGTTGCCCGGCTGCGTCGAAACGCTGATGGAAACTTTAATCACTTTTCCCGACGCAGCGGCCGCCAGTCCGCTGATGCACCGTCAAAACGGCTCATTGGATCTGTATCTGCGCGGCAAGGGAGAGTTGGATTTCAAAGAATATGCCGAGGCGCCAGACGGGCCGATCTGTACCGGGTTCCTGTCGGCAGCGGTGATGTTGTGGAAGACGGATCGTCTGAAAGCCCTGGGGGGCTTCGACGAGATTTTTTTCTTATATGGAGAAGATGGCGACTTATGTCGCAGGACGGAAGCGGCCGGCTATTCGATGATTCTGTCCCCCGCCGCCCAAGCGCTTCATCTCGGAGGGAAGTCGTCGCCGGTTTCGGCATGGGTCCGTCGGATCCGGGACTGGCATATCGAATGGGGCATGCTCACCACCATGGCGCGATGGCAGGACCAAGATCAAGCCCGGCGCCAGGCCCGCGCCATGCTCGCCAAATATACCTATAAAACCGTGCTTTACGTTTTATTGGTCCGTCCCAAACGCGTGATCGGGAACTTTACCAAGGCGCATGCCTGCTGGACTTGGTTAAGGGGAGGCAGCGCCTGGAGCGGACCGGGCGCCAAGTAAGGGCGGGGCGCACACTCGATCCTGATGACGGACTTTCTGTGGCAAGTCTTGCTTGAACTGGAATAAGTCTGGCTCTCGTCATGGCCGGGCTCTGCTCGAAGAGCCCCATGAAGGCTGAAGGCCTTTTGTTTTGAAAAGCCAGCGTTTTTCACGCCGAGACCCGGAAGGGACCGGCGGGCCTGAGCTGTCATTCAGTCCTAAAGATCTGACCTGCACCGATGATTATTTTCAGGACGCCCGCCCGGAGCGATTCGACCCCCTGCCGATTCAGGCGCGAATCGGGTATTTTCCTTCCAGACCATCGCGATTTGGGAGTGGGGGAGTCCGCCATGCTACGTCTTATCATCTTTCTGGCCCTTGTGACGGGGGCAGCCGGCTTGGGCCTGTCGACCTCCGTCTTTGCCGCCGATCCGCCGGTGGCGTTGCTGATTCAGAGCGTTGGGACGATTGAGTACAGCCACGACGGCACCACCTGGGCCCCGGTGCGGCGCAACCGATATCTGTTTTCCGGCGATCGTCTTCGGACTGGGGAGACGGGCGGCGGCAGTCTGATTGATCAGGCGACCAATACGGTTCAACGTCTTGCGGCCAACAGTCAGGTGGAAATCGCCGGAACGACGGTGCGCTTGGTATCGGGCCAGTTGTCAGCGCCGGAACCGGCCGTCGGCGATTTGAGTGCCGGCCTCGGCAATCGTTTTATTGAGGCACAGCGTTATACGACGGTGCGGCGTAGTCTGAACACGGCGACGGAAACCGTCCATCTCCGGCTGCCCAATCAGGTAACTTTGAGTCAGGCCTTTCCGGAACTGGTCTGGAGCGGATTGGGGGCTGAGTATTCTTACCAGCTTTTGATTGACGGCACGGTTTATCCGGTTGCCGCCAGCGCCGACCCGATCATCCGGGTTCGGGTTCCCAATCTTACCCCGGGGGCTCACATCTTTTCTGTCGATGTTCTGATGGGGGGGCAGAGCATTGCCCGCTCGGAAGATGAGGGGACGATTCTCTGGTTATCCCCGGCGGAGAATGCCGCGTTAGTCGAGAAAATCGCGGGGTTGCGGGCTGTAGCCCCCGGGGATGATTTCATTGTGGCCAATCTGCTTGACCAGAAGGGGGTCAGTGTTGCTGCAATGGATCTGTATCGGCGTTATTTTGAGGTTTACCCGGATGACAATGAGATGAGGCCATTATTGATCCGTGTTTACCACCAGTTGAAGCTGAGCGACAATAAGCAGCAGGAATTAATGCTCTATCAGCAGAAAGCGGCTCAGAACTGATCTTTTGGCGGGCTCCCGCCCGCACCCGGCCGGGGCGATGCCCCGGACCCCCTTTTTTTAGGGGGGGGTCGGACGGTTGTCACTTGCTTTTTTGGGTATAGACACCGTCCCATTCCGGCCCCGGGGGGTCCGTGCGGAACAGCGCGATCCGGTCGAGAGGAAGGCGATAAATCAGCCGGTCCGGCTCGGCCGCCGCCAGGGCGGTGAAAGCGGTTTCGGCCTCGTCCCACTGTCGGGTGCGATAGAGGGAGAGGGCCTGATGGTAGCGGTCCAGCCGTTCGAGGGCGTCCGGGGGGACTGTCCCCGCAAAGCCGAGGGGCTCATACAATCGCACGGGCTGGAGCTTGCCTTTGACCCGAACCAGATCGATTTCACGACAGATCAAATCTGGCACCAGGGCGCGGGTATAGTCGGTAATGAGCAGATCGACCTGATAATAGCGAGTCAGGCTTTCGACTCGGGAACCGAGGTTAACCGCATCGCCCATTACCGTATAGGCCATGCGAAAATCCGAGCCCATATTGCCGACATTCATCATCCCGCTATTGAGGCCGATTCCGACTCGAATCGGTTTCCAGCCCCGGGCCAGAAAGCTTTCATCCAACTCGGTCATCCGGCTGACCATGTCCAGCGCGGCGGCGACCGCATGACGGGCATGGTCGGGATCCGGCAGCGGCGCGCCCCAGAAGGCCATCACCGCATCGCCCATATATTTATCGATCGTGCCGCGATGGTCCAGAATCACCTGGGTCATCGGGCTCAGGAAGGCATTCATCAACCGGGTCAGGTCACGCGGGGTCAATCCCTCTGACAGGGTGGTGAAACCGCGCACGTCGCAGAACAGGACACTCATTTCCCGGCTTTCCCCGCCGATTTCGACCGGCTGATTGGTTCGTTTGATCTCTTCGACCAGTTCGGGGGGGATATATTGGCCAAAAATGCGGGCAATGAACTGTTTCTGGGCGCGTTCGGCCAGATAATGCCGAGCTTCAATCAACAGGGCCGACAGGGTCAGGGCCAGCAGCGGATAGGTCAGCGGCAGCACCCAGCCCCCTTCGACATACAGCACGGTGGCGCCGCCGAAGGTTGCCAATCCCAACGCACCAACCGCGATCGCCCGGGTCAGCGGCCGGGACAGCACGGTGGCGAACAGGATCATCGCCGCTCCCAGCCCCAGCAGCCCCAGAGCGGCCAGCGGCGGCGGCACTTCGCGCAGCGGGCCGCCCCGCAACAGGGTGGCAATCGTATCGGCAATGATCTCGGCGCCATAGACCATCCCGACCGGAGTATCGAACCAATCGTGTGAGACTTCCGACGTATCGCCCAGAACCACGATCCGATCTTTGATCCAGGCTTCCAGTTCGCGCCGGTCTGCCGCATCAAGAGGAGAAAGGTCGATCAGATCGAGGGCACTCAAACCGATCGCCTGATGCAGGAAATGCACCCCTGTTGGCAGCGGGGGGAAGTCGATCTGCAAATGGGTTCCGGAATCCAGGGGAATCAGGCGTTCCCCCAGCCATAATCCCTCCGCCGTCAATTTTGGTTCGACTCCGAGATACAGCGCCGTCGCCATCACCGCGAGCGGCCAGCCTCCGCGCGTGCTGGTCAACTCCGGATGGAGGCGAAGCCGGGACAGGGAGGTGACGAACCGGGTCGAGGATTCGATGTTGGCATAGCCGGACAGGGCCGCCTGATCGAGTTCAGCGGTCGGTCGGATCAGTCCTGGTGGCTGGCCGGGCTGGATCACCGCCCGCGCGGCCAGCAGACTATTGCCGGCGCGGCGTAACGCCTCGGCCAGAATCGGATCTTCCCCATAGGAACTGGGGAAATCCATCACGATATCGATCACAATCAACCGGGCGCCCAGCGCCTTCAGATTGCTGACGATCCGGCCAATATCGCTGCGCCGTAATGGAAAACTGCCATAGGCTTTGAAAAAGGCTTCATCGGTATTGACCAGCACCAGATCACGCGACAAATCGCGCGGCACGGACGACCCATAGCTCATCCGGAGCAAATGGCGGAACGACAGAGTTTGATCTTCCAGCAGAGCCAGCCAGCCCCCTTGCTGGGCCGGGATCATCAGGAGAAACAGCAGGGCGGTAGCCATGAGGTCATAACGCCGGAAGAACCCCGCCATCCCCTCACTCCCCTGGCCACCCGCCCCCAAACGGGGACCGGGACCGTCACTATAGCCGAGCGGACCGTTTCTGTCCCCCGGGGGGAAAGCTCTTGACTCTCCGACCAACCGCCGCTGTCTTCCCTTCCCCTGCCCTTGTCTTGGAACGCCCTGATGCCCCCCGCCCCCCTCAGCGCAGAGCAAACCGCCTGCATCGCCATGTTGCGATTCGTCGCCAGCAAGACCGCCGGCGCCGCCCCGGACACCCAGCACATGGCCGCCCTTCTGAACGCCGCAGCTGATGAATTCGAACATAGCGGCCGGTTGGTTCCGCCCTCTGCCTCCCCTGAACTGAGCGCCCGGGCTCTGGCTGGCTTTGCCGCCTTCCTGCAAAAACAGATTCTGCCTGAGGCGGTCGCCCATACCAACGCCACCGCCGAACGCCAACTCCGCTTCGCGATCGATCTGGCGATGGAAACCGTCCACCAATTATTGACCCGAATTGCCCCTCTGCCCGAGACCGAACAGCCGTCCTGATCCGCTCTCGGGGCGTTTGAAAAACATATTATCCTAATATAAGCTTTTCCTAACGCTGCCGTCCGAGCGGCGAGAGTCAGGGAGAGCAACCATGAAAGCCGGAGATGAACATGGCCTCAAGCGAAGACAGTTTCTCGCGGCGCTGGGGGGAGCGGGCGCCCTCGCCCTGAGCGGCAGCCCCCTCCCGGCACAAGCCACCACCAAAGCCCGGATTCTGATTGTCGGGGCCGGAGCGGCCGGACTGGCCAGTGCGTCCAAATTGGCACAGAGGCTCGACGGGGCGGCGATTACCCTGCTCGACCGCCGCCAGGAGCATTTTTACCAGCCCGGCTTCACTCTGGTCGCGGGAGGGATCAAACCGCAGGACTATGTCGTTTCAGCCACTGCCGATCACCTGGCGCCAGGGGTTGCGTGGATTCAGGAGCAGGCGGCTGAATTCGACCCTGACGGCAATCAAATCGTCACCGACTCCGGGCGAAGGATTGCCTATGATTATCTGATCGTCGCTACTGGCCTGCATCTCGATTATGCCGCGATTCAGGGAATGGAACCGGGACGGATCGGCCAGGATGGATTAGGCAGCGTCTATGCCGGCCCCGAAGCGGCGGCCGCCACTTGGCGAGCGATGGCCGCCTTTCTCGAAACAGGGGGTGTTGGCCTGTTCGGCCGTCCGATCACCGAAATGAAATGTGCCGGCGCGCCGCTGAAATATACCTTCATCACCGACGACCGCCTGCGCCGCCAGGGAACGCGAGGCAAAGCCGAACTGATCTACACCGCTCAGAACAAAGGCTTGTTCAGCGTTCCGATTGTTTCGGAAAAGGTGCGGATGCTGTTCCAGGATCGTCAAATCAAGGTTCGCTATGACCATGTGATGAGCGGGATCGACCTGGGCCGAAAGGTCGCTTTTTACGACACACCACAGGGACAAGCGGAAATTCCCTATGATTTCATCAATGTAATTCCGCCGATGCGGGCACCCCAGTCGGTCCGCAACAGCCCGCTGCGCTGGCAGGAGGGGATCTTCGCGGCAGATGGCTGGATGGAGGTGGATAAAACCACCCTGCGACACCGGCGCTATCCCAATGTGTTTGGTGTTGGCGACGTCGCGGGCGTGCCCAAAGGCAAAACCGCTGCCAGCGTCAAATGGCAGGTCCCGGTGATGGCCGATCATCTGCTTGCCGACCTCCAAGGCAAGACCTCCACCAGTGCCTATCATGGCTATACTTCTTGCCCGCTGATCACGCAACTTGGCCGGGCGATGCTGGTCGAGTTTGATTACAACGACAATCTCGCCCCCTCTTTTCCGGGGGTAGTCGCGCCACTGGAAGAATTGTGGATCACCTGGGTGATAAAGACGATGGCGCTCAAACCAACCTATCTGAGCATGCTGCGCGGCCACATCTGAGCGGGAAAGGATCGACCATGCAAGAGATGGATCCCTTTGTCTTTCTGATTGTCTTCCAGGAAATGCTCGGGCCGGTGCTGTGGATCATGCTGGCATTGGCCGTGTTTGGTCTCGGCGGCGGTTTATATGTCGTAGCGCGGGAAGGACGCTTCAACAGCCGCCGTCTGGCCTATTCGGAACTGGCCGGGCTGGGCGGCGGCGTCCTTGCCCTGATCATCGCCGCCCATTTCACCGTCTCCGGTTTTTCCGATGCCGGCGGGCCGGTGGATTGGCTGCTGGTCGGGCTGATCTGGGGGCTTGGCTTGGCGGGGATGACCATCCTGGCCTATACCGCCCAGGGTCTGTTCGTCTTGCACCGCCGGAAATAGAGCGGGCTGCCGCCCGCCCCCGCCTGGGGAGACCCCAGACCCCCTTTCTTTTCAAAAAAAGAGGGGGGGTTCGGGGTCTCCCCGAGCGGGGCGCGGGGCGGCAGCCCCGGACTTCTAACGAAACAGCACCACCGCCTTTTGCATCGTCACCCCAATCCCCCACAGCAACGGCCCCCCCACGGCGGCCCAGGCCAGCGCCACCCGCCACGAATGCCCGACTTCCCGCCCTAACACGGCCAAATCGGCGACAAAATGCTCGTGGGTGTCATTGGCTTGCTGCTTCAGCGCGGCCAGATCCGCCTCGGTCATGTGCTGGTGATCCGGTACCGCCTTGACCAGAGCATTGCAGAAACAGCCCAGCCCCAGCAGACCCGCCAACAAATACATCGTGATCGAATAGGATTCAGCCCGGGCCACGCCATGATCGAGCTGATATTCGCGCAGGTAATTCACCAGCACCGGCCCCAATACCCCGGCCGTCGCCCAAGCCGTCAATAACCGGCCATGAATCGCCCCGACCATCCTGGTCCCGAACATATCCGCCAGATAGGCGGGAACAGCGGCAAAACCGCCGCCATACATCGACAAAATCAGACAGAAAATAGCGACAAACAATGCCAGACTGCCGGTTTTCGCCGTCCATGGCACCGCCGCATACAGCAGCAGCCCCAGCACGAAAAACACGGCATAGGTCGGCTTGCGCCCGATCCGGTCGGACAGCGAAGCCCAGAAAAAACGCCCGCCGATATTGAACAGCGACAACAAACCGGTAAAGCCGGCTGCCACCGCGGCAATCTGGCCCTTCTGCGCCGGATTAAGCTCACTGAACCCCAGATCAAGCCCGATCAGCCGACCGCCAAACACTTCCTGCAACAACGGCGAAGCCATGCCGATAATCCCAATCCCGGCCGTGACATTGAGGCAAAGAACCGCCCAGATCAGCCAGAATTGCGGGGTCCGCCAGGCGACATCCAAATGGACATGCCGGGGGGTGATCAGACCACGCCCCTCGGCTGGCGGCACCCAGCCCGCCGGCGTCCATCCTTCGGCCGGAAGGCGATAGCCGAACGCCCCCGCCATCATGAAAACAAAATAAAGCAGCGCCAGCGTCACAAAGGTCTCCCACACCCCGACCGAAGTCGCCGAGGCATAGGTCCGCATCAGCAGATCGGCCAGCGGAGCGCCGATCATCGCCCCCCCGCCAAAGCCCATGATCGCCATCCCGGTGGCCATCCCGCGCCGATCCGGAAACCATTTGATCAGGGTCGAGACCGGCGAAATATAGCCCAGGCCAAGACCAATCCCGCCGATCACCCCGGATCCCAGCCACATCAGCCAGATCTGATGCGTTTTGACCCCCACCGCCGAAATCAGCAGGCCGCCACACCAGCAACAGGCGGAGACGACCCCGGCCTTGCGCGGCCCGACCCGTTCGACCCAGCCGCCCCACAGCGCCGCCGAGGAGCCGAGAAAGACAAAAAACAAAGTGTACATCCACCCCAACAGGGAAATTTTCCAATCGCAGCCGGTGGCTAGGATCTCCTGCAACAGAGTGACGTCACGCGGACAGGCCAAGGGCTCGCCGATACCGATTGCGCGCGACAGCGGCAACCAGAACACCGAAAAACCGTAGGCCATGCCAATACAGAGGTGGACCGCCAGCGCGGCCGGCGGAATCAGCCACCGGTTGGTGCCCGGGGGGGCAATGATTCGCTGTCGCGACAGGACTCCCGGCCGCGCCGGGAGGAGAGGGGGGGTCATCATCCGTGTCCTTGAACTGAAGGTCATGTCGAGGGGGAGAACAGGACCTGGCTCAAAGGCCAGCCCGTCCGCTCTGGCACTCCAGGCGGCCGTTTGGGAGGCGAGAGAGATCCTGTTTTCAGATCCCGACCGCGTGCGGTCTGGTTTGATCGCCGCACCATGGCGGGAGCCCCAACCCGGATTCAAGCGAAAAATCAACGGGACACTTCTGCAAAAAAGCGCCTGCCGACTCCGCCAGGGAACGCTTGCATCCGGCTTCTATAAATTAGATAATACTAATATTTAAGGCCGACACGGCTGATCCTCGACGTTCATCGGAGCAAAGGTCACATGCAGGATCTGAATCTTCTGGTCATTGGCGGCGTCGCGGCCGGCGCCTCCTTCGCCGCACGGGCGCGCCGCCTGTCGGAATTTGCCCGGATCACCATCCTCGAACGGGGGCCGGACGTTTCCTTCGCCAATTGTGGGCTGCCCTATCATATCGGGGGCGAGATTCCCAGCCGCGACGCCCTCGCCGTCCAATCCGCCGCCTCATTGAAAGCCCTGCTGGCTCTCGATGTCCGGGTGCGGACCGAAGCGGTAGCGATCGACCGGGCCAACCGGCGGGTCGAGGTCAGAGACCTGGAGAGCGGCCAGAGCGAATGGATCGCCTATGACAAGCTGATGCTGGCCCCCGGAGCCTCGCCGCTGCGGCCGCCGCTGCCGGGGATCGAGGATCCGCGCGTCTTCACCTTACGCAATCTTCAGGACATGGACCGGATCATCGCCGCGACCAAGCCCGGGATGCAGGCGGTGGTGATCGGCGCCGGCTTCATCGGCCTGGAAATGACCGAGCAGCTTCAGCGCAAGGGGCTGTCGGTGCATCTGGTCGAACTGCAAACGCAGGTGATTCCGCCGCTCGACGCGCCGATGACCGCCCTGATCGAAAGCGAATTACGACAGCATGGGATCGCGCTGCATCTGGGCGACGGGATCGCCCGTTTCGAGAGCAGCGACGCCGGTGTGAGCTGCCAGTTGGCCTCGGGCGAAAGAGTGCCGGCCGATGTGGTGATTCTGGCGATCGGAGTCCGGCCGGACAGCGATTTGGCCCGGGCCGCCGGCCTTACCCTCGGCCCGCGCGGGCATATTGTCGTCGATTCGTTCCAGCGCACCTCCGACCCGGACATTTATGCCGCCGGCGATGCGGTTGAAACCCTCGACCGGGTCATCGCCAGCCAGACCGCCGTGCCGATGGGGGGGCCAGCCAACCGCCAGGGCCGGGTGGCCGCCGATCACATTTTCCTGGGGGACAAGGCCCGGCCTTATCCGGGATCCCTCGGCACCGGCATCGTCCGCGCCTTTGAGGTCGTGGTCGGCATCACCGGTTGGAGCGAGAAGCGTCTGAAGGCCGCCGGAATGGCCTATGAAACCGTCTCGGTCAATGACAGCCACCATGCCTCTTATTATCCCGGCGCCCGGCCGATGACGGTGAAGATCCTGTGGGAGCCGAACAGCGGGCGTCTGCTCGGCGCCCAGGTCAGCGGGTTCGAGGGGGTGGACAAGCGGGTGGATGTGCTGGCCACGGCGATCCTGGGCGGGATGACGGTCGAGGATCTGTGTCAGCTTGAGCTGGCCTATGCCCCGCCGTTTGGCGCGGCCAAGGATGTCATCAATTTGGCTGGGTTCGCCGCCTGTAACCGGCGCGATGGGTTGGTCCGGCATGTCACCGAATTGCCGGAGGATCCCCGGGTTCAGGTGGTGGACGTGCGCGGCAAGGCGTTGGCCGAGGCTTATCCGGTGCCGGGGGACGCGGTTCTCAATCTTCCGTTTTTGAATTTGCGGGCCAATCTCGATTCTCTGGACAAGGAGCGGCCGGTTGTGACGGTTTGTGCCTTTGGCAAGATGAGTTATTTCGCCGCCCGGGTACTGGCCCAGCACGGGTTTGAGGTTGCCAGTTTCAGTGGTGGGCTGAAAGCCAACATTGATCCCCGGACTCCCCCCAAGCTGCCCTCGGCGTAAGCTGTCGGGCTTCCGCCCGAACCCGACTGGGGCGAAGCCCCAGACCCCCTTTTTTCTTAAGGGGTCTGGGGTTCTTCCGGCGAATTTACCGTTAACACAGAGACCCCGTCACTGCTATACTATAGGAGAATATTAGACTTTTATAGTATAGTTTGGGGATTTTATGGCCAACTCCATTAACGGAAAGATCAATAATCCCGGAGATGTCGATTGTATCAAGGTGAATCTGACCGCCGGCCAAGTCTATATCTTCTCCCTGACATCTAGCGACGAAGATCTTTTGAACGATGGCTTGTCGCTCGAGGTTTTGGATTCCAGCGGTCAGTCTGTCGATCCTATCGCTTTCACCCCGACAGCCTTAGTGATGCAGGTTTCGGGCTATGGCGACAATCCCGGCCAGACATCGATCACCGCCCCCACCTCCGGCTCTTATTATCTCCGCGTCGCCTCAAACAGTCAGACCACCGGCACCTACAGCCTGTCCGTCGCCATTGGCGCGGCGGATGATTATGTCAGCAACACCACCACCACGGGGACGATCTCCGTCGGAGCTTCTTCAATTCTGGGCTCCAGTGGCAATGATACGTTGAACAGCACTTCCGCCGCTGATGTCATCCACGGATTGGCCGGCAATGATCTCTATATCGTCGACAGCCTCGCCGACCGGGTTTACGAGACCACCACCCTTGGCGGAACCACCGATGCGGGGGGAACCGACACCCTCCAGTCCAGCGTGACCTCGACCCTGGGCAATTACGTTGAGACCCTGACCCTGACCGGATCGGCTGCCATCAACGGCACCGGCAACGCTCTGGGCAACGTCATCATCGGCAACAGCGCGGCGAATGTCCTGACGGGCGGAGCCGGGCGGGACACTTTGACCGGAGGCAATGGCGCCGACCTGTTCCGCTATACGGCCTCAGCTGATGGAAATGACACCATTACCGACTTCGTCTCCGGTACCGACAAGCTCCAATTCGTCAGCAGCCAATTCGGCAATATCACCGCATCGCTTTTGCGGAACGGGCGTTTTGTGTCAAATGCCAACGGCAATGCCTCTGGCAGCAATGCCCAGTTCATCTTCAATACCAGGACCGGGGTCTTGACTTACGACTCGAACGGCGTTGGCTCTGGCGGCGCCACCACGATCGCCACCCTGAATAGCCGGACCTTGTCGGTCAATGATTTCGTGATGGTCAGCTCGTAAGAGACAGACTATCGGCCCAGGATTGGGCGGACGGCACGCTTCAATCTGGGCAGAGGAACGGGACGGTGAGCAACCGCGAACGGCAACTGGCACATTTGAATGTGATCGCCGAGGATTCGGTGATTGTCCCGGTCCGGGATTTCGTCAGCCGTTTGCTGGCGGCCCAAGGGGTACCCGAGGGACACTTACCCCGGTTCGAGCTGATGATCGAGGAAGCCTGCCTGCTGGTGATGCAAACCGCGTTTGATCCCGGCGAGACGGGCGACTTTGACGTCATCGTCTCGCGCCGCCCCAATCAGATTGTCGTTGCGGTGGAGGATCGCGGCCTGCCGCGTGATTTCGACCAAGGGGCCGCGGATGCGGAATCCCAGTTGGGTCTGGTGCTGATGCGGGCTTTTGCCGATGAGGTGGTGTTCCACACTCTGGGCACCGGCGGCAAACGCATTGAGGTGATCAAGGATCTGCCTGCCGTCTCGGTCGAGGCCCAATTGGCCGCCGAGCCGGTCCCGGCGGAGGCGCCGCCGGCGGCAACCGATGCGGTCAGGCTGCGGTTGATGCGGGGCGAGGATGCGCTGCCGCTGGCCCGCTGCATCTACCGTTCTTACGGCTATACTTATGGCAATGATTTCGTTTATTTCCCCAGCAAAGTCATCGAACTGCTGGAAAGCGGGCGGTTGGTATCCTGTGTCGCGGTCAATGAGGGGGATGAGGTCATTGGCCATTTGGCGCTGCAATTCTCCCACAATGGCGACAGAGTGCCGGAAAGTGGGGTAGCGGTGGTCGATCCGCGCTATCGTGGCCGGAAGCTGTTTGAGCAGATGAAGCGTTATATGGCCGCTTGGGCGCGGGAGCGCGGTCTTTACGGGCTGACCAGCGACGTTATGGCGGGGCATCTGATCCCGCAGCAGGCCAATCTTGCCCTCGGCGCCGGCGAGACCGGAATGTTGCTGGGCTATCGGCCCCAGGGACAAGCGTCCTCCACCGGCATTGGCGGGAGTGAGGCCCGGCGGCAAAGCGTGGTGATGTTTTATCTGCCGACTCATGAGGTGCCGGAACGGTCGGTGTTCGTCCCGGTCCATCATGCCGGGATTCTTCAGCAGATTTACCAGGCGGTCGCTTTGCCGCGCTATCCCGCCACGCCGCCGCCCGAGGCGACTCTCGGGTCGGTCCGCGCGCAGCGCAGCGTGCTTGAATTACGGGTCAAGCCGGAGAGCAATCGGGCTTTTATCCGGGTTGAGGCTTATGGCGGCGACGTGGTGGAACGGATTCACCGCCATTTGCGCGATCTTTGTCGGCGTCATTTTGACTGTATTTTGCTTGATTTGCCACTGGGGCATCCTTTGACGGCGGTTCTTTGCCGGGCATTTGAGGCATTTGGGTTCAGTTTTTCCGGGATCGGCGTTGAAATCTATCCGGAGGGGGATGCCTTACGTTTGTTTTATTTGAACAATGTCGAGGCGGATCCGGTCGAGAGCCGGGGATTGTCGGATCATGGCAAGGCCTTGGCCGCCTATGTGATGGCCGCGCGCGAAGCGGTCCAACGGCGACAACACGCTGACCTTTGATCGGGCTGCCGCCCGAACCCGCCCGGGGCAGAGCCCCGGACCCCCCTTTATTCCCAGATGAGGGCGGTCAACCGGTCGTTTTGCGCGGTGGCCGCCGCCAGCACATTCCGGGTCAGGATCAAGGGAATCCGACCATCGATCCGGCCGAGCATATCCAGATCGACGGTCAGCAGGCGATAGGCCACCAGAGCCTCGCTCGCGACCACTGAATCCCGGTACTGTCCCGGTCCGAGCAGGGCACGGTCGCCGAACACCGCACCGCGCCGGAAGCCGGAAACCGGCAGGCCACCGCGCAGGGCCTGTGCCCGTCCCTGGACCAGCAGCCACACCGCTTCGGCCGGAGCGCCTTCGGTCAGGACGGTTGTGCCGGCTGGAACCGAATGTCGCTCCGCCACCGTTGCCAGCAGATCAAGGTGGCTTTCCGTCAGGCCGCGCAGCACCGGATGGGCGGCCAGAGGGAGTTCATCGGCTTCATCCGGATGGCGTTGGGCGAGCAAGCGATCTTCCGCCGCGGTCAGGGCGGCATTGGCATCCGCAAACAGGCTGTCGCGGCAGCGATCCGGCCCCCAACCAAGATCGGCCGGAAGGAAACGGCGCTGAGTGGCCGGCAGACCGGCTAACAAAAGCTGGCGCCCCGCTTTCGTCAGGCCACGATCGATCCGCTTCAGCACCTGAAGTCCGGTGCTGTCGATATCGCTGACCCGGCTCAGATCGAGAATCACCGTTGTTGCCGTCGATTCGGCTTCGATCCGGTCGGCCAGGGCTTCGGCAGAGCCGAAGAACACCGCGCCCTGCACCGTCAGCAGGCGGATAGCGCCCCCCTCGCGATCCAGCACCGCCTGATCCGGGGCACTGCGAGCAGTTTCTGAACGGACCTGGGTGGCATCAACACTGCGCCGCAAGGTTCCGCCACTGGCACGGCCCAGGTGGCCGAGAATGCTCGCCAGCATCCCGACCGCCAGCGCCGTCAAGGCCCCGTTGGTCACCACCAGCACCATCACCACCAGCACCACCGCCAGATCCAGGGCCGGTAGCCATAATCCCGGACCACGAGACAGGACCCGGCGCAACAGGCGAATCGACCAGGGATCAAGCGTCGCCATCGCCATCGCCACCACCACCCCGGCCATCACCGCCACCGGGATCTTTCCAATCCCCTCGCCCAGCCCCAGCACCATGGCCAGCAAGGCCAGGGCCATCGCCACTTGTGCGCCGCGTCCGTGAGCACCGCTGTCGAGAGCGATCCGGGTGTAAAGCGGCGAACCACCGATCACGGTCCCACCGGCCAGTCCGGCCGCCACATTGCCTGCCCCCTGGAGGATCAATTCGCGATTGCCATCGGAGCGTTGCTGGGTCAAAGCATCCGCCGCCGCCAGACTGACCAGCGATTGCAGCGAGGAAACGGTGGCAACGATGGCCGCACTGGTCACAATCAAGGGCGCCAGAGCAGTGAAAAAGCCGGGCAATGCCGCCAGATCGACCATTGCCCCACCGCTCCAGACAAACGGCAATCCATCCGGCAGGGCCCCCACCAACGGCCCCAGGGGCATCTCCGGCCAGAGCCAGGCCAACCCGGCATGAGCCGCACAGCCGGCGACCAGCCCGGTCAGGCCGCCCGGAACCGCCTTGATCAACCGAGGTCCGGCCAAGGTGGCAAGCGCCGCGATCGTTCCACAACACAAGGCGCCGGAGAGGGGCTGAATCGCCACCTGACTCCAGTCCTGCCCGCCGACCATCGCCGGCATCTGGCCGAGAGCAATCGCAATCGCGAAACCGTTACTGAGACCGGCGACCAGTGGAAAGGGAATGAAGCGGATGATCACCCCCAGGCGCAGCAGCCCCAGCAGAGCCTGTAGTCCCCCGGCCAGAGTCAGAGCAGTCAGACCCGCCGCCAGGATCAGCGGGGAACGGATCGTTTCAGGCAGGCTCTGCACGGCCGGTTCTGCGGCAACACTGACCATCAGCGCCGCCAACATCGCCGCCTGGGCCGGGCGAGGGGCGCTGATATGCAGCGGACCACCACTGAGGCCCCGCACCAGCGCCCCGAGGATTGTTGCCGCAAAAGCGCCCAGGATTCCCGCGGGCAGCCAGCCCGGTCCCAACGGGGCCACAAGAATCACCCCGGTCCCCAGGACGGCCGGCACTTGATACAAGGCGACTGAACCGCCTGCCGCCAGGTCTCGGCCCCACCCTGTCTTGAACACCGTGATCGCCTTTCCGATTTTGCAATAAACGTAAAATACGGCGCTACCGGTCGGTCAGCCAGTCTTGGCTGGGGCGACAAGGAACACTTTTTTCGGGAAAACCTCAAGAAATCTATACTAATTATATATTTTTTGATAATTTCTATTTTTCGGAAAGGATTTAAATCAGCATTTCTCTTTAGAGGGAAGGATGTCACACTCAATCCCCTAAAAGTTAATCAAGGTGAGGGGATTAACGATGACGAATATCGTGATCTGCTGTGACGGCACCTGGAACACGCCCGATCAAAAAGAAGGCGGTGTGCCCGTCCCAACCAATGTCGCACGACTGTTCAATGCCGTAGCCGACACCGAAGAAAATGGAACAAAACAACACAAATATTATCATCCGGGCGTTGGAAGTGGAAAAAGCCTTTGGGATAAAATTATCGGCGGCGGAACCGGACTCGGCCTCGACCAAAATATTATGAGTGCTTATTATGAATTAACCAGAAACTACACTGATGGAGACAAAATTTTCTTATTTGGATTCAGTCGTGGTGCCTATACGGCGCGGAGCTTGGCTGGCTTCATTTCCATTTGTGGCCTACTCGATACCCGTGGCCTGAAGTCAAAGCAAGGTTGGAAGCAAGTCAATCATTTATTCCAGGACGGCTACCGCAAACGCACACTTACCCAATGGCCGACAGAATATCGGTTCCATGACCCGAAACCCTCGATCACCTTTCTCGGCGTTTGGGACACAGTTGGCGCCTTGGGTATTCCTGAGGATCTGGCTTTTCTCAATCTGCTGGAGAAGCGGAGCAACTATACCTTCTACGACACGACTCTCAGTCCTTTGATCAAGACGGCGCGTCACGCCCTGTCCCTTGACGAGCAACGGGCCAGCTTCCAGCCAACTTTATGGGAAAAAACGTCCGATCAGGATGCAGAAGAAAGATGGTTCCCGGGCGCCCATTCCGATGTTGGCGGGGGCTATCGCGAGCATGGTTTGTCCGATGCAGCGCTGAATTGGATGATCCAGGAGGCGAGTCTTATTGGTCTGGCTTTCGATATCAGGATGATCTGCCAGATCCCGCATAACAATTTCCAAGATGTGCTGCACGACCCCTGTGACGGGGTGTTTGGGCTGATGGCGACGATGCCGCGCGCGGTGCCAAACCTTCCCACAGCGCAAGACATTTTGGCGAAATCGACGATCCATCGCATGGCAGCCCCTCCGATCGCTCAGGCCCCCTATCGTCGGCAAACAACTTGTCCGCTGAACGTGCAGATTTTCGCGGATACGCCCTGGAATGAGACCGGACTATGGCTCGAAGCCGAACAAGAATACCAGTTCACGGCGACAGGCGAATGGATGGATGGCAAGAGGAAATGTAACCCCAGCGGGTTCGAGCGTGGCAAGCTGGTCCATTGGGTCAGTTCTCTTCTGAGCCAAGGAGAAGGACTCTTTAAAAAAATGATCGACAATGAATCTGCCAATTTTTTCTTTACCCGCCGTCATGACGATGATCCCTGGCTGGTCCTGATGGGAGCCATTGCCAATGGCGGGATCCGTATCCCTGATGGGACAATGATCCCGCACGAGACTTTTGTCATTGGTGAAGGCACAACCTATACCCCGAAGAAATCAGGCTATTTTTATGCCTATGCGAATGATGCTTGGGGATTCTATGGCAACAATCTCGGGCATGTGCGGCTTAAGGTCCGATTAATCCCTTGATCTGATGTTGGGCTGCTGCCCAAACCCGCCCGGGGCGATGCCCCGGCCCCCCTTTGTTTTTAGAGCAAATTTCGAGCGTTACGAATCGTGGGGGGATTCCCAAGAGGTTAAAAATCTGATTCATGATGCTGGCAGGAGCAAGGAGGCCAGCATCAATGGGTCAACCTCTATCAATGGATTTGCGGTC